>Ga0209572_1000233_pt1 | contig 112316 bp, 98 predicted proteins | sample EBPBio232012_DNA_FD_185867 | JGI IMG/M metagenome (GOLD analysis project Ga0209572, IMG submission 185867) | Wastewater treatment Type I Accumulibacter community from EBPR Bioreactor in Madison, WI, USA - Reactor 1_1/23/2012_ DNA (SPAdes)... | ecosystem: Engineered > Bioreactor > EBPR >...
AGCGCTGGGTCGTGGAGCGCAGCTTTGCCTGGCTGGACAAGAACAGGCGGCTATGGAAGAACTGCGAGCGACTCCTGAACACCAGCTTGCAATTCATCCATCTGGCTTTCTTGGCGCTGCTGCTCAGGAGATCGTGAACACGCTCTGAGCCAAGTCAGCCCGCAGCAGGTGCTCGATGCCGTCTACCGACTGAACCACAGACCGCGTCAGTGCCTGAACTGGAAAACCCCGCATGAGGTCTTTCACGGCTTCGAGGTCACTCCTCTTACACTCACCAATTGGCGCACTTTAAAGTGAAAGCCGCTCTCATTCATTCCGGTGTGAACCAGCGCACCTTCTGGGCCCTGCTGGGCTTGGCGCTGGCCGGCACCGCGCAGGCGGCTGGCTTGCCGGCGTTGATCCGCGAGGCGACCGGCAGCGATCCGGCCATCCTGGAAGCGCGCGCCAACGCGGCGGTGGCGGCCTCCCGTCTGGCCGCCACGCGGGCGCAACGCTACCCGGTGTTGGGCGTGTCGGCGGGCTCGACGGTGGTGGGCAGCGCTTACTACGGCGCGCCGTTTCGCGGCGTTACCGGGCGAGTCAACGTGTTTGACGCCGGCTCGGTCAGCGCGGCGGTCGAGCGCGATGAGAGGCGGGAGCAGGCCCTGCACCTCAGGACCGACGAAACGCGCGAAAACGTGGCCATGAGCGTGACCGATCTGTTCCTGCAGGCGCTGCGCGGCAAGGAGATGATGGATATCGAGCAGCTGAACCTGAAGCGGCACGAGAAAATCGTCGGTGATCTGCGAATCATTGTCGCCAACGACGGCGGACGCCGCTACGAGCTGGTGCAGGCCGAGTCGCGCGCGCTGCAGGTGCGCATGCGCATCGTGCAGCACGAGAAGACCATGCGCCTGGCGCTGTCCAAGCTGACACGCTTCACGCGCCAGAGCCCAACGCTGGTCAATCCGATTCCGGACAATTGGCGCGCTGTGCTGCCGGCCAACATCGACGAACGCCTGCATCCGGCCCTGGAAGCTCAGCAGCGCGAGGTGCAGGTCACGCGCGCCGACCAGACGGCGCTGGAGCGCGGGCGCTGGCCGCGCCTGGACATCGAGGCCGGCGCCGGCAACCACAGCTACGCACGCCTGGTGACCAACTGGAGCTTTTTCGACCGCGCGGCCGACTACAACGTGCAGACCGCGGCCAAGCAGATTTCCGCCGCCCAGCAGCGCGCCGAACTGCTGGAGCGCGACCTGGCCCAGCGCGCCGCCACCGCCGAGGCGGACATGGCGCAAAGCCAGTTTCAGATCAAGGCGGCGGAGGCGCAGATCGGCTCGTCGACCCAGGTGGTCGAGCTGTACGAGCTGCAGTTCAAGGTCGGGCGCCGCAGTCTGATCGAGCTGGTCAACGCCTACGCCGAGCTGTCGGCGACCGAGCTGTCGCGCACGGTGGCGCTGAACGACTACCGCACCGCGGTGGTCAGCTACCTGTACGCGCGCGCGGCACTGGCCGATTGGGCGCTGGCGCAGGCACCGCAGACTCAGGTCGCATCTGAGGCCCGGCCATGACACACCGAGAGTGGTGCACCCAGCTTCCATCAAGCTTCTATTGGCTATTAAATTTATAGCTAATCAGGATGAAAATGCGCCGGCCAACAGCGGTTTTTGATCAAAATTCGTGATTTGAGGCAGGGCGCTTGGATGGGGTGAGCGCCCGGTACCGTCTACTGCGCTCCCAGCGCCAGCCCCGCATGCTCGCGCAGCGGATGGAAATGGATCTTGGGAAAACGCTCCTGCGCCAGGCGCACGTCGTACGGGCTGGTGCACAGGTAGGCCAGGGCGTCGGCGGCGTCGTGGGCCATGCGCAGGGGGTAGGCGTTTTCGAACTCGCGCAGTTCGGCCGGCGTGTCGGCGCTGATCCAGCGCGCACCGGTGTACTGGCAACCTTCTAGGCGGATGTCGCAGTCGTACTCGGCTTTCAGCCGATGCTGCACCACCTCGAACTGCAATTGGCCGACGGCGCCCAGCAGCATGTTGCCGCCGGCGTCGGGCTTGAAGACCTGGATCGCACCTTCCTCGCCGAGCTGTGCCAGGCCTTGCTGCAACTGCTTGGTGCGCAGAGGGTTTTTCAGCACCACGGTCATGAACATCTCGGGCGCGAAGAAGGGCAGACCGGTGAATTGCAGTTGCGCGCCATCGGTGATGGTGTCGCCAAGCTGCACCCCGCCGTGGGTGGTGAAGCCGATGATGTCGCCGGCGTAGGCCTCGTCCACCGCCTCCCGGCGCTGGCTCAGGAAGGTGACGACGCTGGTCGGGCGCAGCTCCTTGGCGGTGCGTTGCACCCGCAGCTTCATGCCCGGCGTGTACTTGCCGCTGGCCACGCGCACGAAGGCGATGCGGTCGCGGTGGTTGGCGTCCATGTTGGCCTGCACCTTGAACACCACGCCAGCAAAGGTGTCGTCTTGCGGGGCAATGATCTGTTCGCGCGTTTCCTGTTGCACCACCACGCTGCTCTTGCGCGGTTGCGGCGGCGGCGCCATGTCGACCAGGGCATCCAGCACCTCCATCACGCCAAAATTGTTGACGCCGGAGCCGAAGAACACCGGGGTCTGCTGGCCGGCCAGGAAGGCCTGGTGGTCCCAGGCGGGTGATGCACCCACGGCCAGCTCCATGCTTTCCTCCGCGGCCTCGAAAGCGCTGCCGAAGCGGGCGATCAGTTTGTCGCGCTCGGTGAGCGGGAGGGTCTCGAAGTCCTCGGGGCGGCGCTCGCTGCCGGACTCGAACACCGTCATGGCCTTGGTGCGCAGGTTGATGATGCCGCCGAAGCTCTTGCCCTGGCCCACCGGCCAGGTCATGGGCACGCAGGGCATGCCCAGCTCGCGTTCCACCTCGTCCAGGATGTCCAGCGGGTCGCGCACCTCGCGGTCCATCTTGTTGACGAAGGTGATGATGGGGGTGTCGCGCTGGCGGCAGACCTCGATCAGACGGCGCGTTTGCGCCTCCACGCCGTTGGCGGCGTCGATCACCATCAGGGCCGAATCCACGGCCGTGAGCACGCGGTAGGTGTCCTCGGAGAAGTCCTTGTGGCCCGGTGTGTCCAGCAGGTTGATGACGTGGTCGCGGTAGACCATCTGCATCACGCTGGAGGCCACCGAGATGCCGCGCTGTTTTTCGATCTCCATCCAGTCGCTGGTGGCGTGGCGGCTGGCCTTGCGCGCCTTCACGCTGCCGGCGATCTGGATCGCGCCGGAGAACAGCAGCAGCTTCTCCGTCAGCGTGGTCTTGCCGGCGTCGGGGTGGGAGATGATGGCAAAGGTGCGGCGGCGCCGCGTCTCTGAAGCGTGCGACAAGATCGATCAGGTTCTGGGGGGAAGGCTGAAATTCTACGCGCCAGAGGCAGGGGGCCGCGGCAGCTGTCGCCGGCGCGACCCGTGTGCGGGGCACTGGCAGGGTTTGCCGCAGTGCACGGCCGCGCGGGGCGCGCCTAGCATGGTCGGCCTACCTTCATTTGCCTGCACGAGGTCACCGCATGCGCATGCTCGTCCGATTTCATCGCCTGGCCTGTCTGGCCGCCAGCACGGCGGCGCTGAGCCTGCCGGCCTGGGGGCAGGGCGCGGCGCCGGTGCCGCCGAACGCCCAACAGAGCGATCCGGCCCGGCTGGGCTGGATGGTCGGCTCGCCTCCGCCACCCGACAAGATCGTTCGTTTTGCCGACGGCAGCGCCTACCGTTTTCCGCAACTGCGCTGGTCGTTTTCGAACTTTCGGCAGATGGTCCCCACCACCAACGTCAGCCGACGCTTGACGCCACCGGCGCCCCTGCCGCAGGCGCTGCGCGACGATCTGGACGCCGTGGTGTTTACGCCGCTGGGCAAGTCCGAGCCGATGACTTGGCGCCAGGCCTACGACGCCAACTACACCGACGGGGTGCTCGTGCTGCACCGGGGGCGTGTGGTCTACGAGCGCTACAGCGGCGTGCTCGGCCCGTACGGGCAGCACATCGCCATGTCGGTCACCAAGTCGTTCTTCGGCACCCTGGGCCAGATGCTGGTGGCCGAGGGCAAGCTGGACGACAACGCCCCGGTCGGCCAGTACGTGCCCGAGCTGAAGGCCACCGCCTTTGGCGACGCCACCGTGCGCCAGTTGCTGGATATGCGCACGGGCCTGAAATATTCGGAGAACTACGCCGACCCCATGGCCGAAATCTGGGCCCACGCGCGTTCTGGCGGCGTGCTGCCGCGCCCGCCTGGCTACCAAGGGCCACAGACCTTTTATGAGTTTCTGCAGACGGTGCAAAAGGAAGGCAGCCACGGTGGCGTCTTTGCCTACAAAACCGTCAACACCGACGCGCTGGGTTGGGTGATCCGCCGTGTCACCGGGCAGTCGATCGGGGACGCCCTGTCCGAGCGCATCTGGTCGCGCCTGGGGATGGAGCAGGACGCCTATTTCACCGTCGATGCGGTCGGCAACGAGTTTGCTGGCGGTGGCCTGAACGCCGGCTTGCGCGATCTGGCGCGCTTTGGCGAGATGATGCGCAACGACGGCATGGCTGGCGGCCAGCAAATCGTGCCCAAGGCCGTTGTCGACGACATCCGCAAGGGCGGCGACCGCGACGCCTTCAAGGCCGCCGGCTACGCCACCTTGCCGGGCTGGAGCTACCGCGGCATGTGGTGGGTGTCGCACAACGAACATGGCGCTTTCATGGCGCGTGGCATCCACGGCCAGGCCATCTACATCGACCCGAAGGCCGAAATGGTGATTGCCCGCTTTGGCTCGCACCCGGCGGCGGCCAACGGCTTCAACGACCCGACCTCCCTACCGGCCTACCACGCCCTCGCCCAGCGTCTGATGGCCGATCCGCGTTGACCGCGAGCGAACGCGCCGCGGCACCGTCCGGCGCTGGCTGCCGCCCGCTTGTCAGGCCGCGGCTGCCCCTGAGCGGGTCGATCGATATAATTTGGCTTGTTTCCGAGGAGCGTTGCAGCACCCCCGATGCGAGCCGGGTGCGAGGCTCGGACCCATTTTTGCAACGACGCTCATCCACTGAAGCGGGTGGTTGAGTGTCTGGAAGATCGCCAGCAGCTGCCCCATCAGTGGTTTTTTTGCCTGGCCGCATGGCCTTCAGGAGAAAACCATGAATGCACGTCCTGCCCTTCTAGATACCGCTGCCGACCGCGCCATCGCCGACATTGGCCTGGCCAGCTGGGGCCGCAAGGAAATCGCCATCGCCGAGACCGAGATGCCCGGTTTGATGGCCATCCGCCACGAGTACGCCAAGGCGCAACCCCTGAAGGGCGCGCGCATCACCGGCAGCCTGCACATGACGATCCAGACCGCGGTGCTGATCGAGACGCTGCAAGCCCTGGGCGCCGAGGTGCGTTGGGCCTCGTGCAATATTTTTTCCACCCAGGACCACGCCGCCGCCGCGATCGCCGCCGCCGGCACGCCGGTGTTCGCCGTCAAGGGCGAGTCGCTCGCCGACTACTGGGACTACACGCACCGCATCTTCGACTTCGGCCTCAAGGACAGCGTCGGTGAAGGCCCGAACATGATCCTGGACGACGGTGGCGATGCCACCTTGCTGATGCACCTGGGCAAGCAGGCCGAGAAGGATGCGTCCCTGCTCGCCGCGCCCGGTAGCGAGGAAGAGCGCGTGCTGTTTGCCGCCATCCAGGCCAAGCTGGCCGAGGACGCCACCTGGTACAGCCGCAAGAGCGCCCAAATTCTCGGCGTGACCGAGGAAACCACCACCGGCGTGCACCGCCTGAAGGAAATGTCGGTCAAGGGCACGCTGATGTTCCGCGCCATCAACGTCAACGACTCGGTCACCAAATCCAAGTTCGACAACCTGTACGGCTGCCGCGAATCGCTGGTCGACGGCATCAAGCGCGCCACCGACGTGATGGTGGCCGGCAAGGTCGCCGTGGTCTGCGGTTACGGCGACGTGGGCAAGGGTTCGGCCCAGGCGCTGCGCGCGCTCAGCGCGCAGGTCTGGGTGACCGAGATCGACCCGATCTGCGCCCTGCAGGCGGCCATGGAAGGCTACCGCGTGGTCACCATGGAAGACGCCGCGCCGCTGGCCGACATTTTCGTCACCTGCACCGGCAACAAGGACGTCATCACCTACGCCCACATGGCGGCCATGAAAGACCAGGCCATCGTCTGCAACATCGGTCACTTCGACAACGAGATCGACGTCGCGGGTCTGGAAGCCAAGTGCCAGTGGGAAGAGATCAAACCCCAGGTCGACCATGTGATCTTCGAGGGCGGCAAGCGCATCATCCTGCTGGCCAAGGGGCGCCTGGTGAACCTGGGCTGCGCCACCGGTCACCCCAGCTACGTCATGAGCTCGTCCTTCGCCAACCAGACCATTGCCCAGATCGAGCTGTTCGCGCACGCCGACGCCTACGACGTGGGCAAGGTCTACGTGCTGCCCAAGCACCTGGACGAGAAGGTCGCGCGCTTGCAACTGGCCAAGCTCAACGCCAAGCTCACGCAGTTGACCGACGCGCAGGCCGCCTACATCGGCGTGCCGCCGGCCGGCCCCTACAAGGCCGACACCTACCGCTACTGAGCCAGGTTTTTCGCCCTTTTTTTTCCAGTCACCGAGTGAGCCAGACCATGCCGATCTCACGCCGCTCCACGCTCGCGCTGCTGTCCAGCCCCATGTGGGCGGGCGCCGTCGGCGCGCAGTCGGGCGCCTCTTCTGCCCCCAATCTGCCGCCTGGCAGCCCGGCCTTGCTGGACGGGGGCGATCCCGCGACCGGGCGCCTGAAGGGCGTGTTGAACGACCTGCGCGGCGCCCGCCCCAGCGCCGGCATCACGCCCAGCCTGAACATCGTGCAGATGGGCGATTCGCACACTTCGGCCGATTTCTTCACCGGTCGGATCCGGCGGCGCCTGCAAACCGCGTTCGGCCTGGGGGCCACGGGCTGGATCGCGCCCATGCCCCTGCCCGGGCAGGGGCATGGCCTGATCCGCTACGACGTGCAGGGTTGGGCCCTCACCGACAGCCGCTTTGCCGAGTCCCCCGACTTCCCGATGGCGGGCGTGATCGCCAAGCCGCAGCAGCGCGGCGCCACGCTCAGGGTGGCCTACCTGTACCCGCCCGCCAACGCCGAGGTGGCCAACCAGCCACTGACGATGCGGCTGCTGCTCAAGCGCGAGCCGGACCAGCCAGACAGCTTGCGCGCCACCACGGCGGTCGGCAGCGTGCCCATCTCCATTCCTGGTGACGGGCGCTGGCAGTGGCTGGATGTGCGCCTGCCGATGCCCTTCACCCTGACCGCCGACAACCCCGGCCAGTGCGCCATGGGCGGCATCTGGCTGCAGGAGCGGCCGGGTGGCGTGTCGGTGTCGCCAGTGGGCGTGAACAGCGTGGTGCAGGCCCAATGGTCGAAGTGGAAGCACGGCTGGGCCCTGCGCGACCTCTCGCCAGGCCGACCCGACCTGATCATCCTGGCTTATGGCACGAACGAAGTGCTGAGCGACTGGCTGACCATGAACGGCATGCGCGAGGCACTGACCGAGGGCGTCCGGGTGCTGCGCCGTGAAGTCCCCAGCGCGGCCGTGATGCTGATGACCGCGCCCGACACGCTCGCCGCGGCCGCCAAGGCCGGCGGCGGCGGGGCCTGCGGCGGGCGCGCGCTGGCGCGCTACGAGGGCGTGCTGGCGGTGCAAAACGAGGTGGCGCGCAGCGAGCGCACCCTGCTTTGGAACTGGCAGACGGCCATGGGCGGCCCTTGCAGCCGAGCCGCCTGGGAGGCCGTGGAGTACGCCGCCAAGGACGGGGTTCACTTGCAAATCAAAGGCTACGAGGCGTCGGCCGATCGTTTCGTCAACGATCTGTTCGCCTGGGCCGGTGCGCCGGCCGTGCCGCTGCCTCCCGAGCGGGCCTGATGCGCCCGGCGACCAGGGGTTTCGGCGCGGGGTCGCCGTGGCGGCGCTGAGCGTCGGCGGCCCGGTGCGCGCGGATCTGCTGCTGGTGCGGCGCGGCTTGGCGGACAGCCGCAGCCAAGCGCAGCGCTTGATCGCCGCGGGCGCGCGCTGGCTGGGCCCGACGGGCTGGCGCCGCGTGGACAAGGCCGACGACCTGCCCGGACACGCTGAGATTGAGCTGCTCGATGCCGCCGAGGCGCGTTACGTCTCGCGCGGCGGTCTCAAGCTGGAGGGTGCGCTGCGCGCGGCAGGCCTGGACGTCACCGGCTGGCGCTGCCTGGACGTCGGCCAGTCGACCGGCGGGTTCAGCGATTGTTTGCTGCAGCACGGTGCCACGCGCGTGGTCGGGGTGGATGTCGGCCATGGTCAATTGCACCCGCGCTTGCGTGCCGATCCGCGTCTGCGAGCCTTTGAAGGCGTCAACGCGCGTGCCCTGGCGGCCGCCGATCTGGCGCCCGAGGCGGACGCGTTCGATCTGGCGACGGGCGATCTGTCCTTCATCTCGCTCACCCTGGTGCTCGGCGCGCTGGTGCCGCTGATCCGGCCGCACGGCCATCTGCTGATGCTGGTCAAGCCGCAGTTCGAGCTGCAGCCGGGCCAGATTGGCAAGGGCGGTATCGTGCGCGATGCCGAGCTGTTTGCCCAGGTCGAGCAGCGCATTCGGGCGGCGTGCACCGGCCTGGCCCTGGAGGTGCTCGGTTGGCACGACAGCCCCATCGCCGGGGGCGACGGCAACCGGGAGTTTTTTGTCCACGCGCGGCGCGCACCTGTTTCGCCCGGCGCGCCGTCATGACCGCATCGTTACCATGAACCCTGCTTCCCTCAGCCTGGAATTTTTTCCGCCCAAGACCGCCGAAGGCGCCGACAAGCTGCGCGCCGTGCGGCGCAAGCTGTACGCGCTGGCGCCTGAGTTTTGCTCCGTCACCTTCGGCGCCGGCGGCTCGACGCAGGACGGCACGCTGAGCACCGTGAACGAGATCGTCGCCGAAGGCATGAGCGGCGTGCCGCACCTGTCTTGCATCGGACAGACCCAGGCGTCGATCCGCGAGCGGCTGGCCACCTACCGCGCGGCCGGCGTCACCCGGCTGGTGGCCTTGCGCGGCGACCTGCCCAGCGGCTACGGGCTGGGTGGCGAATTCCGCTACGCCAGCGATCTGGTGGCCTTCATCCGCGCCGAGACGGGCGAGCATTTTCAAATCGCGGTGGCCGCCTACCCCGAGATGCATCCGCAGGCCCGCTCCCCGCAAGCCGATCTGGAGGCTTTCGCGGCCAAGGTCCGCGCCGGCGCCAACCTGGGCATCACCCAGTATTTTTTCAACGCCGACGGTTACTTCCGGCACGTGGATGAGCTGCGCCGGCGCGGCGTCGACGTGCCGGTGGTGCCGGGCATCATGCCCATCACCAATTCCACGCAGCTGTTGCGCTTTTCCGACGCCTGTGGGGCCGAAGTGCCGCGCTGGATTCGCGCGCGTCTGGAAGCCTTCGGTGACGATGTCGCGGCCATCCGCGATTTTGGTGCCGACGTGGTGGCCGCCCTGTGCCAGCGGCTGCGTGAGGGTGGGGCGCCCAGCCTGCATTTCTACACGCTGAACCAATCGGTCGCCACACTGGAGGTGTGCCGTCGCCTGGGACACGCCAGCGCCACATGAGCGTTAATTTTTCATATTTTGAAATACCCATCCGATATACGGTAGTCGCGCGGCCCGAGAGAACCCGATAAAATCCGTCGCATGCAACGGGACACCTCTCCCGGCGCCTGCCCGCGTGGCGCGCCGGTTTCGGGAAGTGCACACCGGGTGCCAGCATGCCGACCATGGTTGATCGGTGTGTTGTGGCTGGCCGCCGGGCCGCTCATGGCCCAGACGGTGACTCAGACCTTGCGTCTGAATGCTTCCACTCCTTCACTGGCCGAGCCTTGTTCTTCCGCCAAGGCCGTGCACGATTTGCGCTGCCCGAATTACACCGGGTTCACGGTGCGGCTGGGCGCTGCATCGGCGGATACCGACGCCTCGGGGGCGTCCTCGCCCTCGCTGGGCCTGCGCCTGGGGCGCGACCTGCAGCGCGGCATGGCCTCCTGGTACGGCGCGGGCTTTCATGGCCGCCGCACCGCCAGCGGCGAAAAATTTGACATGCACGAGTTGACCGCCGCCCATCCCTCGCTGCCCTTTGGCACGCAGGTGCTGGTGCACAGCCCGCGCACGGGCCGGGACGTGGTGGTGCGCATCAACGACCGCGGACCGTACGCCCGCGGCCGGGTGATCGACCTCAGCCAGGCTGCGGCGACGATGCTCGGCATCAAGGCGCGTGGGCACGACACGGTGGTGCTGCGCGAGGTGCTGGACACCCCCGCAGGCGTTGACGCGGCGGAAAACCAGGTGCAATAGGCGGTGTCGGCGCAGCCGCCGGCGGCCAGCATCTCCACCACGCCGTCGCCGGCCAAGTCCCGCCCTTGCGTCGTCGACTGCCCCGAAGCGTCGGTTTCGCGCCCTGCGGGCAGCCGCCGTGAGGGCGCTCCCTACCTCTCGTCGTAGCTCACCGTCAACTGGTCGCTTGTCGGCCTGGCCTGGCAGCTCAGCACAAAGCCCTGGGCCATCTCTTCGCCTTCCAGCGTGAAGTTCTTGTCCATGCTCACGGCACCATGAAGCACCTTGGCGCGGCAGGTGCAGCACACGCCTGCCTTGCAGGAGTAGGGCAGGTCCAGCCCGGCGTTCAACGCCACGTCCAGCACATGCTGATCGCGGTGCATGCTCATCTCGTGCGACTTGCCGTCGATCACCACCGTCAGCGCCACCTGGCCGGTGGGGGCCTCAGGGTCGGGCTGGGTGATGGCGGCGCGGCGCACCTCGGGGCTCATCTCTTCCAGACGGGGCGAGGTGAAGCGCTCGGTGTACACCCGCTCGCGCGGCACACCGGCGTCAAGCAGGGCGGCCTCGGTGGCTTCGATCATGGCTTCGGGGCCGCAGATGAAGACCTCGTCCATGCTCTTGGGCGGCAGCAGGGTGGCCATCAGCTGGCGCACCTTGTCGCCATCGATGCGGCCTTCGAGCATGGGCACTTCCTGGGCCTGGCGCGAGAGCACGTGGATCAGGGTCAGGCGGTTCTTGTACTTGTCTTTCAGGTCCTGCAGCGCCTCGTTGAACATCACGCTGGCCATGCGGCGGTTGCCGTAGACCAGGGTGAACTTGGCGGAATCGCTTTCCTCCATCGTGGTGGCGATGATGGACAGGATGGGCGTGATGCCCGAGCCGGCGGCAAAGCCCACGCGGTGCAGCGCGCGCGGCTTTTTGATGGTGAAACGCCCGTCGGGCGGCATCACGGCCAGCGTGTCGCCGGCTTTCAGCTGCTGGGCTGCCCAGTTGGAGAACAGGCCGCCGTCCATGGGGCGGATGCCGACCTCAAGCTGGCGCGCGCGGGCGTAGCGGCTGCGGGTGGAGCAGATCGAGTAGTTGCGCCGCACGTCCTGGCCGTCGATGGTGGCGCGCAGGGTGAGGAACTGGCCCGGTTCGAAGTGAAAGCGCTCGGCCAGGTCCTGCGGCACGTCGAAGGTGATGGCCACCGAACCAGCGGCCTCAGGGTTGACGCGGGCGACGGTGAGCTCGTGGAAGCGGGGGACGGTCATATGTTTTTGAAGTGGTCAAACGGCTCCATGCAATCCAGGCAGCGGTACAGCGCCTTGCATGCGGTGGAGCCGAAGTGCGAGGTTTCGGTGGTGTTGTGCGAGCCGCAAAGTGGGCACGCCACGTCCAATTTTGGGCTTTTTTGCCCAGATGTCGGCGTGGATAAATCGTTTTTAGCTATTGATTTTGGAGCAAATCTAATCGCCGAAGTGACTGCGCCGTCGGCCGTCTGAGTGCTGCAGTGCGGCGGCGCAATGCCGTAGGCACGCAGCTTCTCGCGCGCCTCGTCGTTCATCCAGTCGGTGGTCCAGGCGGGGGCCAGCTGCGTGACCACGCGGCCGTCAAAGCCCTCGCGCTTCAACAGCGCGACGATGTCGTCGTGGATCATCTCCATCGCCGGGCAGCCGCTGTAGGTGGGGGTGATGACGACTTCCACCCGCCCGTCTGCGGCGCGGCACACGTTGCGCAGGATGCCCATCTCGCGCAGCGTGACCACCGGAATCTCCGGATCGGTCAGCTCGTCCAGCGCTGTCCAGAGTCTGGAAAGCTCACTTTCTGATAGCGCATCGCGCTTGATGGACGCCGACATCACGGTCAATCAGCTAAAAAAGTGCTTACCACTGTGCGCCGGGGTGCACGCGCGCCAGCGATTGCATCTCGGCCAGCACATAGCCCAGATGCTCCGAGTGCACGCCCGACTTGCCTTGCGGTACGTAGCCTTTGACGGCCGCGGGGCGCTTCAGGCCGGCGTCGGCAATGGCGCTGTCCACCTCGGCGTCCCAGGCGGCGCGCAGGCTGGGCACGTCGGCACCGCTGGCGTTGTCCAAGGCGGCCGATTCGGCTGCGCAGGCGGACCAGAATTCTTCGGTGAAGGGCAGCAGATAGTCCAACGCGGCCTGCGTGCGGCGCGCGGATTCGTCGGTGCCGTCGCCCAGGCGCACCAGCCAGTCGCGCGAATGGCGCAGGTGGTAGCGCGTTTCCTTGATGCTCTTGGCGGCGATGGCGGCCAGTTGCGTGTCGGTGGATTGCTCCAGCCGCTCCCACACCAGCACCATCAGCGCGCTGTAAAGATAGTTGCGCACGATGGTGGTGGCCCAGTCGCGCTCGCCGCCAGCCGCTGGCACCAGGCCGGGGCTGTGGGGCAGCTCCAGCAAGGTGTAGTTGGCAAAGTCGGGCACGTCGCGGAAGTAGGCCAACGTGTCCTCAGTCACCGGCCCGGCGGGCCAGGCGGCGCCGCGTGGGCGACTGCTCGTCGGGCCGGGCGTGTTCAGGCGTTCTGCGGCGTGCTGGTAGAGCAGGCGGGCCTGGCCGATCAGGTCGAGGCTGTTGTTGGCCATGGCCAAGTCCTCTTCCAGGATCGGCGCGTGGCCGCACCATTCGGCGTTGCGCTGGCCCAGCACCAGGGCGTTGTCGGCCAGGTGCAGCAGGTAGGGCACGGGCGCGTGGATGGTGACTCGCATCGAGGGTTGGGGCGCGGCGGGGCGCGCCTGCACAGCGGCGTCCATTTACATGTGCCCCACTTCTTCAGGGATTTCGTAAAAGGTGGGGTGGCGGTAGATCTTGTCGCTGGCGGGGTCGAACAGCTGGTCCTTGTCGTCCGGGTCGCTGGCGGCGATCAGGTGCGAGGGCATGACCCAGATGCTCACGCCTTCCTGGCGGCGGGTGTAGACGTCGCGTGCCATCTGCAGCGCGTGCGCGGCGTCGCTGGCGTGCAGGCTGCCGCAGTGCTTGTGCTCCAGGCCTTGCTTGCTGCGGACAAAGACTTCCCACAGGGGCCAGTCTTTCAGGGCGGGTTGGGCATTGCTCATGGGGTGGTCTCCTCGGGGTCGTTCGGGGTCAGGCGGCGGACTTCAGCGCGCGCTGCTTTTGCTTGTCGGCGTGGGCCACGGCGGCATCGCGCACCCAGGCGCCGTCGTCGTGGGCCTTGACGCGGGTGGCCAGGCGTTCGCGGTTCATGGGGCCGTGGCCGTTGACCACCTGCCAGAACTCGTCCCAGTCGATGGCGCCGTAGTCGTAGTGGCCGCGGGCCTCGTTCCACTTCAGGTCGGGGTCGGGCAGGCTGACGCCCAGCACCTCGGCCTGGGGCACGGTGGCGTCAACGAACTTCTGGCGCAGATCGTCGTTGCTGATGCGCTTGATGCCCCAGCGTGTGCCCTGCGCGCTATTGGGGCTGTCGGCGTCGGGCGGGCCGAACATGGCCAGACACTTCCACCAGTAGCGGTTGACGGCGTCCTGCACCATCTCGCGCTGGGCCTGGCTGCCTTTCATCATCACCAGCAGGGCTTCGTAGCCTTGGCGCTGGTGGAAGGATTCTTCCTTGCACACGCGCACCATGGCTCGGGCGTAGGGGCCGTAGCTGCAGCGGCACAGGGGGATCTGGTTCATGATCGCTGCGCCGTCCACCAGCCAGCCGATCACGCCCATGTCGGCCCAGCTGAGGGTGGGGTAGTTGAAGATGGAGCTGTACTTGGCCTTGCCCGAGTGCAGGCCGTCCAGCATCTGGTCGCGGCTGGTGCCCAGGGTTTCGGCTGCGCTGTACAGGTACAGGCCGTGGCCGCCCTCGTCCTGCACCTTGGCGATCAAAATGGCCTTGCGCTTCAGGCTGGGGGCGCGGCTGATCCAGTTGCCCTCGGGCAGCATGCCGACGATCTCGGAATGCGCGTGCTGGCTGATCTGGCGCACCAGGGTCTTGCGGTAGGCCTCGGGCATCCAGTCGCGCGGCTCGATGCGGCCGTCGGCGTCGATGCGCTCGTCAAAGCGCTTTTGCAGCTCGGCCTCGGCGGCGCTTTGCGGCTTGGGCACGGTCTTCAAGGCGGCTTGCTTGTCGCCCTCGTCGGGGACGGAAAACGATTGGGTGTACATGCGGTGTATCTCCTGAAAGCGCGCTCGGCGCGCATCGCCAGCATTCAACTTGCCAGTGTAGACAAATTAACCGACCGATCGGTTGGTCAATAGGGTATGCCCTGATCGGAGTTGGTCATTGCCCTGGAACTGATGCAAGTCAATATGATACATAAAATCAAAGTCAAATAAAATATTCGTAATATTATCGTTCCACGTCGCAGCGACGACGCACGTCTTTTCACCCCTTTTTCACCCCTAGCAGGAGACACCATGAGCAGTCACAAGGAACGTTTCGCCGACAAGATGGACATGCCGCCGCCGACGCAGCAGCCGAACGTCTACCCGCTGTCCTGGACCAACAAGACGCGCAAGCTGCAAGAGGTGTGGGAAGCCTCGCTGCGCGAGAACTGGGACCCGGAAAAACTGCCCTGGGACACGCTGGACCTGGACAGCTACACCTGGGAAGAGCGCGAATCCATCGCCTACTGGTGGACGCTGCTGTCGGTGTTCGACGCCTCGGCGCCGCCGGTGTTTGCCGAGGCGCTGATCAAGACCTACGAAGTGCACGAGGAAGACCCGGTGCGCAAATGCTTCTTCTCGGTCACCCGTGACGAGCAAAACCACGAGATCATGTGCGGCCTGGCCATCACCAAGCTGCTGGGCCACTCCGACCCGCTGACCTACCAGCCCAAGACCGAGCTGGGCAAGCGCCTGCAAAAGAACGCGCACTGGCTGTACTTCAATGGCGGGCGCTACTGGACGGGCTACAAGCAGGCCGTGCCCAAGTACGACCTGGCGGTGCTGTTCAGCTCCTTCCTGATGGGCGAAATCGCCGCCGCCACCATCTTCAAGCAGATGTACGAGAACTCGCGCGAGGCGGTGTTCAAGGAAGGTTTCCGCAACATCGGCCGCGACGAAGGCCGCCACATGGCGATCTGCATGGCGGTGATGGAGCGCGACTACCCGGGCCTGAAGGACGACACCAAGGCCATCGTCACCAAGCAGATCCGCGCCGGCTACCTGTTTCTGTCGGCCGTGCTGTTCGAACCGCCGATGGAGTTCTGGGACCTGCCGGCCGACTTCATCGCCAACCAGCGCGAAGCCGAGGAAGTGGCGCGCGGCGCCGGCTTCGGCATCCCCAGCTACGAGATGAAGAAGGAAAACTGGCGCAACGCCATGATCAACCTGAAGGGCGTGCTGGACCGTTACAACATCCCGTTCCCGGCGATCCCCGAGGTGGGCATCAGCGGCCAGGAGATCTCCGACATCGAGATGGAAGACATCATTCCGGTGTTCTGAGCTCGGTTTTGGCGCCGGCCCGCGTGGCTTGTCCGCGTGGGCCTTTTTTGTGCAAAATCAGGCCTTGGCCGGCGCCCAATCATCCTAACCAGCTATATAAAAAGTAGCATCAATCCAGGAAGCCCCATGACCCGCATCACCCTGCAACCCTCCGGCAAGTCGGTCGAAGGCCTGAGCGGCGACACCGTGCTGATGTCGCTGGAAAAAGCCGGCTACGCCCTGCCCAACAACTGCCGCGCCGGCGCTTGCGGCGAATGCAAGGTCAAGGTGCTGTCGGGCCAATTCGACCAGGGCATCGTGCTGGACATGGCCTTGTCGCAAGAAGAGCGCCGCCAGGGCTTCGGCCTGATGTGCATGGCCAAACCAATTTCCGACGAGCTGGTGATCGAATGGGGCACCGCCGACGCCCGCCCCAAGCTGTTTCCGCCGCGCGAGGGGGCGCTGTTCGTGGTCACCGACAAGCGCCCCGCGGCCGCGCGCGTGGTCGAGCTGCACCTGCGCCCGGTGGGCCAGCCGATCCGCTACTGGCCGGGCCAGTACGTCACGCTGGGCGATCCGCGCCAGGGTTTTCCGGCGCGGGCCTATTCCATCAGCAACGCCCCGCGCCCCGATGGCGAGCTGGTGCTGCAGGTGGCGCGCGCCGACGGTGGCGTCACCAGCCAGTGGGTGCACGAGCAATTGCAAGTGGGTGAAAGCGTCAAGCTGAACGGCCCCTACGGCACCTTCATCGGCGATCCGGCGGTGGACACGCCGATCCTGTGCCTGGCCGCCGGCACCGGGCTGGCGCCGATCCTGTCGCTGACCGAGGCGGCCCTGCGCCGGGGCTTTCGCAAGCCGGTCATGCTGCTGCTGTCGGCGCGCAGCCAGGCCGACGCCTACGCCCAGGGCATGCTGGCCTGGTGGCGCACCCGGCACCGCAATTTCGACTACAAGATCACCCTCACGCGCGAGGAGCAGCCCGGCTTTTTGCACGGCCGCGTCGATGCCGTGCTGCCCGGCGTGCTGAGCGATCTGTCCAAGCACACCGTGTTTGCCGCCGGCAGCCCCGAATTCACCGCCAGTTGCGTGCAGACCTGCCAGCGCCTGGGGGCCGCGCCCGAACGCATCTACACCGAGGGCTTCTTCGCCATCCAGCAACCCGTGGTCGCCGACGCCGACCACCTGCTTGCCACGCCGTGAACCCAACCGCGCCCCCGGCCCAGGTGGTGCGCCAGCGCATCGAGGCGTTTGGCGAGCAAAGCCGCCTGCGCGCCGGCTCGCTCGTCATCACCGTGTTCGGCGACGCCATCGTGCCGCGCGGCGGCCGGCTGTGGGTGGGCAGCCTGATCCGCCTGCTGGCGCCGCTGGGCATCAACGAGCGGCTGACGCGCACCACGGTGTTTCGCCTGGCCAAGGACGAATGGCTGCGCATCGAGGCGCACGGCCGGCGCGCCGACTACCTGCTGACCCCGGCCGGCCAGCGCCGCTTCGAGGAAGCCGCGCGCGCCATCTACGCCGCCCAGCCGCGCGCCTGGGACGGCCGCTGGCGCCTGATGCTGCTGGTCGGCGACATGCCCGCCAAGGCGCGCGATGCGCTCCGCAGGGCGCTGTTCTGGCAGGGTTTTGGCCACGTCGGGCCGGATTGCTTCGTGCACCCCAGCGCCGATCTGGAGGAAACCCTGCACGCCCTGGCCACCGAGGGCCTGGCGGATGCGCCGCGCCTGCTGATGCCGCTGCTGGCCAGCGACGCGCGCCACGGCCTGAGCGCCAACGACGCCGATCTGGTGCGCCGGGCCTGGGATTTGCGCGCCCTGGCCGAGGCCTACGCCGAGTTTGGCGCGCTGTACCAGCCCATTCTTCACGCGCTGAGCGCCGGGGCCGGGCCCGGCATCGACGACGAAAGCGCCTTTTTGCTGCGCGTGCTGCTGGTCCACGACTGGCGCCGCCTGCTGCTGCGCGACCCGGCGCTGCCCGACATCTTGCTGCCGGCCGACTGGCCGGGCCAGCGCGCGCGCCGGCTCACGCGCGATCTGTACCGCCTGCTGCGCGCGCCTTCCGAGCACCATCTGGACGCCCAGCTGCAGCGGGCCGACGGCCGCGGCTTGCCGGCGCCAGGCGGGCTGGACGAGCGTTTTCGTGACGCCGTGGCGGTGGGCGCGCCTCAGCCGCCGCTGTCCAGCGTGTAACCCTGGCCGCGTCCGCGGCCCAGCGCGTGCAGCAGCTGGGGCAGCGCCAGACCCAAGGCCTCGGCCAACGGGTGCGGCGGGTTGACGACGAACAGGCCGCTGGCCGTCAGCCCCGGGCGCTGGGGCTCGTCGCCCGCGCGGGCCGCCGGCGCGGTGCCGATCGACAGCGTGGCCTGCAGCCAGCCGCGTCCGGCCTGCTGGGCCAGGGTTTTCAGCCGGCGCGGCAGGCTGTGTGCCTCTGGCCGCGCGATGATGGGGTACCAGATCAGGTACACGCCGGTTGAAAATCGCTTCAAACTGTCCTGGATGGCGGCGCCCACCTTGCCATAGTCGCTCTTGATTTCATAGCTGGGGTCGATCAGCACCAGGGCCCGGCGCGAGCCGCCCTCGGCCGCCGGGGGCGGCAGCAGTCCCTTCAGGCCCTCGAAGCCGTCCTGCCGCGCCACCGCCACGCGCCGGCCGGCTTCCAGTTGCGCGATGTGGGTGTGCAGGGACGGGGCGTCGGTCGGGTGCAGCTCGAACAGCTTCAGGCGGTCGTGCACCGCCGTGCGCTCCGGCTCGGTCATCAGCGCGTGCATCAGAAAGGGCGAACCGGGGTACAGGCGCCAGTCGCTGGGCGCGACGCCGGGGTTGAAGCTGGCCACCAGGGCCAGGTAGTCCGCCAGCGCGGGCGCCGGCCCGGCCACGGCACCGGGCGCGGCCAGGCGGGCAATGCCCTCCAGCGCTTCGCCAGACACGCGCGCCGCGCCGTCGTCCAGCCGGTACAGACCGGTGCCGGCGTGGGTGTCGATCAGGGTCAGTGGCGCGGGTTTGCGCATCAGATGGCGCAAAGTGGCCAGCAGGATGAGGTGCTTGAGCACGTCGGCGTGGTTGCCGGCGTGGAAGGCGTGGCGGTAGCTGAACATGCGCGCATGGTACCCGCCCGGCGGCCCCGACGGCGATCTGCCTGCGGCGGCGCATATCCCCCTGAAACAGGGGGGTGCCGGAGCGGGTCGGTGGCCGGACAATTGGTAACACTTTGAGGTACCAGTCAATCATGCTTCCCGTGGACTTGGTCGTTCCCCCGTGCTCGGATGAGGTGCTGAGCGCGCTGGTGGAGAAGTGGGTGCGCGAGGCCGATGGCGGCGACCCCTTCGCTCGGGCCATGGCCGAAGCCCTGCAGCGCGAAGCCGAGTCGCGCGTCGGGCGGCCGGCCGGCGTGCCGGTGCGCCGCCACCATGGGCCGATTTGACGACGCGTCCCGCGTCTCAGGCCGGCCAGACCCACAGCAGCCCCGCCGTCATCACCACGTAGCGCGCGAACTTGCCCAGCGCCATGTAGGCCGCGCAGGGCCCGGGCGGCAGATGCAGCCAGCCGGCCACGGCGCACAGCGGATCGCCGACCAGCGGCAGGAAAGACAGCACGCAGGCCTTGGGCCCCAGGCGCTCCAGCCAGGCCAGCGCGCGCAAGTGGGTGCCGGAGTGCCGGTAGCGGTCCACCACGTGGTGCGCCGCGCGGCCCATCCACCAGCTGATCATGCCGCCCAGGGTGTTGCCGGCGGTGGCCGCCAGCACGGCGGGCCAGAACAGGGCCGGATTCAGTCGCACCAGCCCGAACACCGCCGGCTCCGAGCCCAGGGGCAGCAGGGTCGCCGACAGCGTGGCGACCACGAACACGGTGGACAGACCGAATTCAGGCAGGGCCAGCGCCTGCAGCAGGGAGGACAAGCACGCTTGCATCGCGCCGCAGAGTGTAGGGGCCCCGGACGCAGGCCGCCGCATCCGGAAAAACTGCTGAAAAAGTAAGCAGGTAAAATTCTGGCCCCTGCGGTTCAGATTGGCGCGTTGCGCGCCCGCCGCGTTCCCTCCCCGCCATGCTGCTCGGCCCCCATCTTCTGCCCAACCGGCTGTTTGTCGCCCCCATGGCCGGGGTGACGGATCGGCCGTTCCGCCAGCTGTGCCGGGCCTTCGGCGCCGGCTACGCGGTGAGCGAGATGGTGACCTCGCGCCGGGACCTGTGGCACACGCCGAAGACCGCGCGGCGTGCCGACCATAGGGGCGAGCCAGGCCCGATCGCGGTGCAGATCGCCGGCACCGACCCGGCCATGATGGCCGACGCGGCGCGCCACAACATCGACGGTGGCGCCCAGATCATCGACATCAACATGGGCTGCCCGGCCAAGAAGGTGTGCAACGTCTGGGCCGGCTCGGCCCTGATGCAGAACGAAGCGCTGGCGCTGGCCATCGTCGAGGCCGTGGTCGCCGCCTGCGCGCCGCGCGGCGTGCCGGTGACCTTGAAGATGCGCACCGGCTGGTGCGCGCGCGAAAAGAACGCGCTGGCGCTGGCGGTTGCCGCCGAACAAGCCGGCGTCCAGATGGTCACGGTGCACGGCCGCACGCGCGAGCAGGGTTACCGAGGCGAAGCCGAATACGACACCATCGCCGCCGTGAAGGCGCGCCTGCGCATCCCGGTGGTGGCCAACGGCGACATCGACAGCCCGGCCAAGGCGCGCGAGGTGCTGCGCCGCACCAGCGCCGACGCGCTGATGATCGGCCGGGCCGCGCAGGGTCGACCCTGGATCTTCCGTGAGATCGCGCACGAGTTGGCCACCGGCCAGCCGCTGGCCGCGCCGCTCACGCTGGAGGTGCGCCGCGCGCTGCTGGGGCATCTGGAGGACCACTACGGCCTGTACGGCGAGCACACCGGCGTGCGCTCGGCGCGCAAGCACATTGGCTGGTACCTGCGCGGCCTGCCCGGGGCAGAGGCGTTTCGCGCCCGCATGAACGGCATCGACGCGGCCGCCGCCCAGTGGCAGGCCGTGGCGGATTTCTTTACAGCGCTGGCCGCGAGCCATGAGCGCCTGCCCATGTCGCAGGCGCCCGCGTCCAGGCAAGGGGTGGAGGAGGCCCCTGTGATCCCATGACCAGCAAACCCATCGAGGAAAGCATCCGCGACAACCTGCAGATCTATTTTCGGGACTTGTCCGGCATCGAGCCGGCGGGCCTGTACGACATGGTGATGCGGGCGGTCGAGAAGCCGCTGCTGCAAGAGGTCATGCAGCAGGCCGAGCACAACCAGTCGCGCGCCGCCGAATGGCTGGGCCTGAACCGCAACACCTTGCGCAAGAAGCTGCTTGAGCACAAGCTGCTGGAGCGCTGAGCCGAAGCCCTCGCGCTTTCCTTCTTTCTTTTTTCATTCCACACCGCCCATGTCCGTCAAGACCGCCCTGATTTCCGTTTCCGACAAGACCGGCGTGACCGAGTTCGCCACCGCGCTGGCGGCGCTCGGTTTTCGCCTGGTGTCCACCGGCGGCACCGCCCGGCTGTTGCAGGAGGCCGGCCTGACGGTCACCGAGGTGGCCGAGGTGACGCACTTTCCCGAAATGCTGGACGGTCGCGTCAAGACCCTGCATCCCATGGTGCACGGCGGCCTGCTGGCGCGGCGCGAGCTGCCCGAGCACATGGCGGCGCTGGCCGAGCACGGCATCGGCACCATCGACCTGCTCGTGGTCAACCTCTATCCCTTCGAGGCCACCGTGGCCCAGCCCGGCTGCACGCTGGCGGACGCCATCGAGAACATCGACATCGGTGGCCCGGCCATGGTGCGCAGCGCGGCCAAGAACTGGCGGCACGTGGCGGTGCTGACCGACGTGGCCCAGTACCCACCGGTGCTCAAGGAGCTGCGCGCGGGGGAGTTGTCGGACAAGACGCGCCTGGGCCTGTCGGTGGCCGCCTTCAACCGCATCAGCAACTACGACGCGGCCATCAGCGATTACCTGTCTGCTATTGATTTGGAAGCTGTCGAGGATGATTCCACGCCGACCTTGAAGCTTTTTTCCGACCAAAGCAATGGCCGCTTCGTGAAGCTGCAGGATCTGCGCTACGGTGAGAACCCGCACCAGCAGGCCGCCTTCTACCGCGACCTGTACCCGGCGCCCGGCTCGCTGGTGACGGCCGAGCAACTGCAGGGCAAGGAGCTGTCGTACAACAACATCGCCGACGCCGACGCCGCCTGGGAATGCGTCAAGCAGTGGGACGAGCCGGCCTGCGTCATCGTCAAGCACGCCAACCCCTGCGGCGTGGCGCTGGGGGCGAACTCCTTGCAGGCCTACCAGAAGGCGTTCCAGACCGATCCGATCAGCGCCTTTGGCGGCATCATCGCCTTCAACGGCGTGCTGGACGGCGCGGCGGCCGAGGCGGTGTCCAAGCAGTTCGTCGAGGTGCTGATGGCGCCCGGCTACACGCCCGAGGCCCTGGCCGTGTTCAAGGCCAAGCAGAACGTGCGCGTGCTGCGCATTCCGCTGGACGAGGTGCGGCGCGACGGCGCCAGCGCCTGGGCACGCGGACAGAACGCCATGGACGTCAAGCGCGTCGGTTCCGGTCTGCTCATCCAGACCGCCGATTTCCACGAACTGAAGCTGGCCGACCTGAAGGTGGTGACGCGCAAGTCCCCCACGCCGGAGCAACTGCAGGATTTGCTGTTCGCCTGGAAGGTGGCCCAGTTCGTCAAGAGCAACGCCATCGTGTTCTGCAAGGACGGCATGACCATGGGTGTGGGTGCCGGCCAGATGAGCCGCCTGGATTCGGCGCGCATCGCCAGCATCAAGGCGCAGCACGCCGAGCTGTCGCTGGCCGGCACGGCGGTGGCCAGCGACGCCTTCTTTCCGTTCCGCGACGGCCTGGACGTGGTGGTGGACGCGGGGGCCAGCTGCGTCATCCAGCCCGGCGGCTCGATGCGCGACCAGGAAGTGATCGACGCCGCCGACGAGCGCGGCGTGGCCATGGTGTTCTCGGGCGTGCGGCATTTCCGGCACTGAGCCGGTTGCGTGCCACCCATGAAAAAAGCGCCCATTGCGGGCGCTTTTTTCATGGGTGGTGGTCGGGCGCCGTCAGGGGCAGCGCGCCGGGTACAGCGTGCAGTTGACACCGCGGGCGTCGTAGCGGTATTCGCTGTTGCGGGCGTCCGGCTTGAACTGCCGGGCCGAATCCTTGGGTACCAGGGTGGACAGATCCACCGGAGGCATGGGCGGCAGAGGCGCGGCCTTGGCCGGTTGCGTGCCTTGCGCGGGGGCGGCCGCTTCCGGGGCCTTGGGCGCCATCGGGGGGGCGGTGCTGGTTGGGCTGTTGGTGGCCACCAGGTACCTGCCCATGGCGGTGGCGGACGGCGTGGCCGCGCGCTGAGCGGCCAGTTCGGCGTTGAGCCGGTCCGTCATGCCCTGGCGGTTCGTGCTGGCGCGCGGCTCGGCGGGGCTCGCCTGGGCCGTCGACCCGACTGGTGGGGTGTCGGATGTGGAACGCACCCGCGGCGCCGGCAGCGCATGGCCGCCGCCCGCGGGCTCGGCATGGTGGTGCGACCCGCCCCCCTTGAAGCGCGCGCTCTTGGCTTGCACGCCGAGGGACAAACCCGCCAGCGCGGCCAGCAGGATGAGGGTGTGTCGGTTCATCATGGCCTGGTTCCTCCGTGAACGCCAAGCATAGCAAGCGCTATCCGGCGGCCAGTGTCCTGAACACCTCACGCGCGGCGCCCACCGTCTGGGCGATGTCGTCGGGGCCGTGCGCGGCGCTGACGAAGCCCGCCTCGTACAGCGCGGGGGCGATGTACACGCCGCGCTCCAGCAGCCCATGAAACAAGGTGTTGAAGCGGGCACTGTCGCTCTTCATCACCTGGCTGTAGTTGCGCGGCAACTCGGGCAGCAGAAAAAAGCCGAACATGCCGCCTTCGCAGTCGGAGGAGAAGGCCACGCCTTCGGCGTCGGCGGCGCCCTGCAGGCCATCGACCAGCTGGCGCGTCTTGCTCGACAGGGCGTCGAAGAAGCCGGGCCGGCTGATCTCGCGCAGCGTCGCCAGCCCACAGGCCGTGGCCACCGGGTTGCCGGACAAGGTGCCGGCCTGGTACACGGGCCCCAGCGGCGCCAGTTGCTCCATCACCGCGCGCTTGCCGCCAAAGGCCGCCAGCGGCATGCCGCCACCGATCACCTTGCCCAGCACCGTGAGGTCGGGCTCGAAGCCCGGGATCAGCTTGGCGTACACGCTTTGCGCGCCCCCCAGGGCCACGCGGCAGCCGGTCATGACCTCGTCGTAGATCAAGAGCGCGCCATGCTGGGTGCACAGCTCGCGCGCGCGGCGCGTGAACTCGGTGCTGGCGCGCACGAAGTTCATGTTGCCGGCGATAGGCTCCAGGATCACGCAGGCGACGTCGGCGCCATGCTGGGCGAAGGCCTCCTCGAGTTGGGCGACATGGTTGTATTCGAGCACCAGGGTGTGCTGCACGACCTCGGGCGGCACGCCGGCGCTGGTGGGGTTGCCGAAGGTGGCCAGGCCCGAACCGGCCTTGACCAGCAGCGCGTCGGCGTGGCCGTGGTAGCAGCCTTCGAACTTGATGATCTTGTCGCGCCCCGTGGCCCCGCGCGCCAGGCGAATGGCGGACATGCCGGCTTCGGTGCCCGAGCTGACCAGGCGCACCATCTCCAGCGAGGGGTACAGCGCGATGATGGCCTCGGCCAGTTCGATCTCGCGCTCGGTCGGCGCGCCGAAGGAGAACCCCTCGTTCGCGGCCTGGTGCACGGCCTCCAGCACGGCCGGATGCCCGTGGCCCAGGATCATGGGACCCCAGGAGCCGATGTAGTCGATGTAGCGCTGGTGGTTCGCGTCCCAGAAGTACGGCCCTTCGGCGCGTTGCACGAAGCGTGGCGTGCCCCCCACGGCGCGAAAGGCGCGCACGGGCGAGTTGACGCCACCGGGAATGACCTGGCGCGCGCGCGCCATCAGGGTGTCGTTGAGGTCAGTGCTTGGTTTCATTCGGGGAAGGGTGCAGGTCGTGAAGGGTGGCGGGCTCGGTGGCGTCGTCCCCGGCGGGAGGGTCGTCCCCGGCGGGCGAATCGTCCTGGGCGGATTCGGCCCAGAACAGCCGGTCGGCGACCGCCCGGCCCATGCCGGGACGAAAACCGTGGTCCAGCGCCTGGTCCAGGTACTGCAGGGCCTCGGTCGCCGCCTCGTTGAGATCGGAGCCGCAGGCCAGCAGAGCCGCCAAGGCGGCCGACAGGATATCTCCCGCGCCCAGGAAAGCGGCGTCGATGCGCTCAAAATTTTGATGCAGCAACTCGCCCCGGGGCGAGGCCAGCACGTTGCCGATGCGGTCCCCCGGCAGGGGCAGGCCGGTCACCAGCACGTAGGACACCCCCAGCTCCGAGGCGACCCGCGCCAGGTCCGTGACGCTGGTTTGCCGGCGCGATGCCGACTCGGGCAGCAGCCAGTGCCGCAGCGTGGCGTTGTTGCCGACCAACACCGCGGTCTGTGGCAGCAGCAGTTCCCGGAAGGCGTCCAGGTAGTCGTCGATGGCCTGTTCGTCCCACCAGGACAGATCCGGCAGGTAGGCGATGACCGGGGCGTCGGGGTAGTCGGAGGAGAAGGCCGCGATGGCCGCCAGGGCCTCGGCGCTGCCGGCAAAGCCCACCTTGATGGTCTGCACCGGCACATCCTCGGCCACCAGGCGTGCCTGCTCGGCCACGGTGGCGTGGTCCAGTGCGGTGTGGCCCAGTGCCTCGCGTGTGTCGCGCAACAGCACGCCAGTGGTGATGGGCAGGGCGTGGGCGCCGATCGAGGCGATCACCAGGGCATCGCTCACCACGCCACCGCCGCCCACCGGGTCCGCCGCGTTGAAACTCAGCACGCAGGGAAGGCCTTCATTTTCGCCGCCGGACGCCAAAGTGTCGTTATCTTGCGACGCGCCGGTCGCGCTGGGAACAGTCATGCGGTGTAAATCTGGTTGTTTCGTGTGCAGAAGGGTCTCGAGCACCCGGCGCCCCTCGATACAATCCATTGCATTCTAGGCGCCCGCGACTTAAGCTGTAATGGAAACAAAGACTTGGATGTGCTTGATCTGTGGTTGGATTTACGACGAATCCGACGGTGCCCCCGATCATGGCATTGCCCCAGGAACAGCATGGGAGCAGGTGCCTATGAACTGGACTTGTCCCGAATGCGGAGCGAGGAAGGAAGACTTCGAAATGGTGCAAATCTGAAGCGCTTTTGGGAGCTACCCGGTCGTTGACGGGGTGGTATTGGACCGGTTCAACAGGAGGGTCGTGTGGTTTCCACGGGATCGAAGAGGGTGTTGGTCATTGACGACAGCAACACCATTCGGCGCAGTGCCGAGATTTTTCTGAAGCAGGGCGGACACGAGGTCTTGCTGGCGGAGGACGGCTTCGATGCGCTGGCCAAGATCAACGACATTCAGCCTGACCTGATTTTCTGCGACATCCTGATGCCGCGTCTGGATGGTTATCAGACCTGCGCGATCATCAAACGCAACGAGAAATTCGCGGCCACGCCCGTGGTCATGCTGTCGTCCAAGGATGGCGTGTTCGACAAAGCGCGGGGTCGCATGGTCGGATCGCAGGATTACCTGACCAAACCTTTTACCAAGGACCAACTGCTGCAAGCCGTGGAGCAGTTTGGCACCCACAACCAAGGAGCCCAGTGATGTCGATCCGCAATGTGCTGATCGTGGACGATTCCAAGACGGAGTTGATGTATCTGAGCGAGATACTCAAAAAAGCCGGCTTTGCCGTCACCACGGCCGAAAATGCCGAAGAGGCGCAGCGCCGGCTGGAGCAGGCCAAGCCCGATCTGATCCTGATGGACGTGGTGATGCCGGGTCAGAATGGTTTTCAGCTCACGCGCACCATTTCTCGCGACCCGCGTTTCGCGGACGTGCCGATCATTATGTGCACCAGCAAGAATCAGGAAACCGATCGTGTCTGGGGCATGCGCCAAGGCGCGCGCGACTACATCACCAAACCGGTCGATCAGGCGGAGCTGCTGACCAAGATCAAGGCCCTGGGCTGATTTCCGCATGGCGAGCAAGCAAGCTCTTCGGGACTTCCAGAGCCGTCTGGCGCAGCGTCTGCAGTCGGCTCGCGAGTCCGGTGCCGCGGCGTCCTGGCTGGCGGTGGAACTGGGCGGCGAGCGCTTTCTGTTTCCGCTCAGCCACGCTGGGGAGATTTTTTCCATCACCGACATCCAGGCCGTGCCCTACGTTCGGCCGTGGTTCATGGGCGTGGCCAACCTGCGCGGCGGCCTGTCGGGAGTGGTCGACATGGCCTTTTTTCTCCGGGGCGAAAGCCACCAGCGCAGCGACAACGAGCTGGCGCAGTGCCGGCTGGTGGCCCTCAATCCGCTGCTGGACACCAATTGCGCGATGCTGGTTGATCGGTTGGTCGGTTTGCGCACCGTCGAGGCGTTTGCGTCATCGGCCCCCGCGGCGCAGGAAGCGCCCGCGTATTTCGGTCACGTTCACACCGACCTGGAAGGGCGGGCGTGGCAGGAACTCAATCTTCAGGCGCTGTCCCGGCACCCGGATTTTCTGAACATCAGCACGTAGTTTGTTTCTCAAGGTCTCCAACATGGCACTCACCGATCTGTTCAAGAAGCAACCCCAGGTCCCGCCTCCGGACGCCGACGGGGATGCGCCGTCCGTGCCTGGGGGCGACAGTCCCGGTCCGGCACCCGCCTCCGACTTCGAGCCGGTGGCGCATGTGTCGCCCGACAGCACCGTGATGGCATCGCCCATCGACGAGCTGGGGTCGCCGGGGTCGGACGACCGCTTCCCGGTTCCGATGCTGGGCAGAAGAACCGCGGAGGGCCATCAGCGCGTGCTGTCGATTCTGCTGGCGGTGGCGCTGGTGGCGCTGGCCGGTGCGGTGTACTGGACGGTGTCGCAGACCGACAAGGTGGCCTTGCAGGTGGCGGCCACCGGTCAGTCGCTGATGCAGTCGCAACGCCTGGCCAAATCGGTGTCGCAGGCCCTGGTGGGTAGCGCCGAGGCGTTCCCCGAAGTGAAGGACAGCTCGTCCGCGTTGGCTTCCAACATGCACGCGCTGGCCGGCGCCGGCGAGGTGTCGCAGGGCCAGGCGGACGTGGCCCCCCTGGGCGAGGCGTTCAGCGCCGAAGTGGGCAAGATCGTTCCGCTCGTTGATCGGGCCGCCAGGAACGCCACCACGGTGCTGGGCCAGCAAAAGACGCTGACCCAGGTGGGCGCGGCCCTGCGTTCGGTGAGCCGCCAATCGTCGGATCTGCTGGAAGTGGCCGAAACCATCTCGTCCCTGAAGCTTCAGCAAAACGCGCCGGCGCCTGAAATCTCGGCCGCCGGCCAGCTCGTGATGCTGACCCAGCGCATCGGTAAGTCGGCCAACGAGTTCTTGACCATGGACGGCGTCAGCCCGGAGGCGGTGTTCCTGCTGGGCAAGGATTTGAACTCGTTCAAGGAGATCGCCCAGGGCCTGCTGGACGGCAGCCAGGAGCTGCGCATCGCGCCCGTGCGCGACGAGCAAACGCGCGAGCGCCTGGACGCGCTGCTCAAACTGTACGAGGAAACGCGCACACAGGCCGGGGGCATCCTGGGCAACCTGCAAGGCCTGGTGTCGGCGCGCGAGGCGCAGACCGCCATCGTGGCCGACAGCGAGCCGCTGCGTAAAGATTTGGAAGCCCTGCAGACCCGTCTGTCTTCCGAGACCGGCCTCAGCCTGACCAACTTGCTGTTGCTGCTGGCGCCGGCCGTGGTGGCCTTGCTGTCGGCGGTGGGCCTGGCCTACGTGCAACTGCGCGAAAGCCGCCATCGTCACGCCATGGCCGAACAACAGCGCCAGACCGCGGAGCACCAGCAACAGGAAGGCAAGCGGGTCAACGACGCCAACCAGGCGGCCATTTTGCGCCTGATGAACGAACTGCAGACCGTTGCCGAAGGCGATCTGACGCAAGAAGCCACGGTGACCGAGGACATTACTGGCGCCATCGCCGACTCGGTGAACTACACGGTGGAGGAACTGCGTTCGCTGGTGGGCAACGTACAGAACACGGCCACGCGCGTGGCGCAGACGACGACCCGCGTGGAAAGCACTTCCACGGAGCTGCTGGCCACCTCCACCGAGCAGTTGCGCGAGATTCGCGAAACCGGCCAGTCGGTGCTGGACATGGCCTCGCGCATCAACGGCGTGTCCTCGCAGGCCCAGGAGTCCGCCTCGGTGGCGCGCCAGTCGCTGCAGGCCGCCGAATCCGGTCTGACCGCCGTGCAGAACGCCATCGGCGGTATGAACTCCATCCGCGACCAGATTCAGGAAACTTCCAAGCGGATCAAGCGGCTGGGCGAATCGTCCCAGGAGATTGGTGAAATCACCGAACTGATCGCCGACATTACCGAACAGACCAACGTGCTGGCGTTGAACGCGGCCATCCAAGCGGCCTCGGCCGGCGAGGCCGGCCGAGGCTTCTCGGTGGTGGCCGAGGAGGTGCAGCGACTGGCCGAACGTTCCGGCGACGCGACGCGCCAGATCGCGGCCTTGGTGAAAGCCATTCAGACCGACACGCAGGATGCCGTGGCCGCCATGGAGCGCTCGACCCAGGGTGTGGTCGAGGGGGCCCGACTGTCCGACAACGCCGGCACGGCGCTGACCGAGATCGACCGCGTGTCGCGCCAACTGGCCGAACTGATTGAGCAGATTTCCACCTCCGCGTCCAAGGAGGCGGTACAGGCCAACGAGGTGGCCAGCAACATCCAGCACATCTTTGCCGTGACGGAACAAACCGGTGAAGGCACCCGCACCACGGCGGCCCAGGTGCGTGACCTGGCGCGCATGGCGGATGAACTGCGCCAGTCCGTGGCCCGATTCAAGATTGCCTGATGAGACCCCGCGACAGGGTGACACCGGGACGCGGCGCGCATCCTTTCGCCCCGAGACTGCTCCGGAGTGCATGAAGCCATGGTGACCAGCCATCCAGCGCAAACCCCGCCCGAGGCCTTGGCGCAGGCGGGCGACCTCGGGCCGCTGGCCTGGGTGCTCGACGAGACGCGCAAATCCCTCGGTTCGGCGACCAAATCGCTCAAGCGCTTTGCCTACGCGTCGGAATCGGCGCGCGGCGTCGATCTGGCGTCGGTGGACGCCAGCCAGTTGCGCATGGCGCGTCAACAATTGCACCAGGTCGTTGGCGCGCTGGACATGGTCGGCCAGTCGATCGCCGCGCGCATGGTGCGCGGCATGGAGGCCGCCGTGCAGCAGTTCGTGCTGCACCCGGAAAAATGCACCGAGCTGGCCGCCACGACCTTGGAGCGCGCCGGCTTCGCGCTGGTTGAATACCTGGAAAGCCAGCTCAGTGGCCGGCCGCGCTCGGCGCTGGGCCTGTTCCCGCTGTACAACCAAGTCCAGGAAATGGCCGGCACCGAGCGGGTGGCGCCGTCCGAGCTGTGGGAAGGCGGTTGGCGGTGGGTGGAGGTTCCGGCGCCCGTGGCGGCCCAGCCCTTGGCCTACGACCTGTCGGTGCGCGGTCGTTTCGACCAGCGCGTGCTCAAGATCATGCGGCATGGCGACGCCAATGCGGCCATGGAGCTGAGTGTCGTGTGCCTGGGCTTGGGCGATGGCGAGGCGTCGCGTCGCGCCGCCGTGTTCTGGCGTCTGGCGGCGGGGTTCTTTGAAGCCCTCGGGGCCGGCTACCTGAAAATGGATGTGCACGCCAAGCGTGCGGCCTCGGGTGTGCTGATGCAGTACTCCAGCCTGGCGCAGGGGGACCCCTCCCTTTCCGAGCGCCTGGCCCGCGATCTGCTTTTCTTTTGCGCCTTGGCCCGGGTGCCTGGCGACGCGCCGACACCGACACCGACACCGGCCCTGGTGGCCGTCCGGCAGGCCTGGGGGCTCGGGTCACAGGCCGCCGGTTCCTACGACGAACAGAGCTTTGGTCTGTACGACCCGGCCGCCCTGGCGCAGGCCCGTCGGCGCGTCGAGTCGGTCAAGGAGAGCTGGTCGGCCCTGGCGGGTGGCGACATGGCACGCCTGAAGGCCTGTGTCGATCAATTTGCCCTGGTATCGGAGTCGCTCGACAGCCTACACGAGCGCGGCAAGCCGCTGTCCGAGGCGCTCAGTCGGGTGGCCGCACAGGTGGCTCAGTCGGGGCGACCGCCCAGTCCCGAGCTGGCCATGGAGACGGCCACCGCGGTGCTGTTTCTGGAAGCCTCGTTCGCCGATTTCCAGCCCGCCGATCCGATGTTCAACGCGCGCACGTTGCAACTGGCCGAGCGGCTGGACACCGTGCGCGGCGGGGGCGTGGCCCCGGCGCTCGAAACCTGGATGGAAGAGCTGTACCGCGCGGTCAGCGACCGGCACACCATGGGCACCGTGGTGGGCGAGTTGCGTGCCACGCTGGGCGAGGTCGAGCAACATCTGGACCAGTTCTTCCGCGAGCCGACCGACAAAGCGCAGCTTTCCGACGTACCCGCGCTGATGGGGCAGATCCGCGGCGTGCTGTCGGTGCTGGGGCTCGATCAGGCCGCGCTGGCGATCGGGCGCATGCGCGACAGTGTCGAGGATCTGCTCGTCACCGAGGTTGATCCCGAGCGCGTGCGGATCTCCGGCACCTTCGACAAGCTGGGCAACAGCCTGGGAGCGCTGGGCTTTCTGATCGACATGCTGGGCTACCAGCCGGTGCTGGCGCGCAAACTGTTCGTGTTCGATACCCAGTCTGGCGAGCTGCGGCATTTGGCCGGCCGCTCCGTCGTCGCACCTGTCGACGTGCCCGCGGATTTCGCCGACCAGGCGACCGCCATCAAGGGGTCGGATTCGGCGTTTCCGCCCACCGATTTTGATCGTCCGGACATGCTGAGCGCGCCGCCCGAGCTGGCGCCTGGCGCACCCGCGGCCGAGGTCGAGCCGCTGATGGATTTCGACGGCGCCTGGCAGACCGCCGAGCTCCCGCCGTCGGCGGAGCCTGCGCGGACCCCTGTCGTGGCGCAGACCGACGCGCGCGAAGTCGACGCCAGCGCGCCGGTCGTACCGGCGGTTGCCGCCGAACCGGCGTTGTCGTTGGAAGCCGCGCCTGACGAAGACGACGAGTTGCTCGACATCTTCCTGGAAGAGGCGCGTGAGGTCGCGACCACGGCGGCGCTGGCGATCGGGCATCTTGCCCACGCCCCGTCCGATCTGGAGCAGCAGACCACGCTGCGCCGCGCTTTCCATACCCTCAAGGGCAGCTCCCGCATGGTCGGTCTGACCGAGTTCGGCGAGGCGGCCTGGGCCATGGAGCAGCTGCTGAACGCCTGGCTGGCCGAGCAAAAGCCCGTCACCGAGGAGGTCCGCGGCCTGGCCAGCGAGGCCCTGCAGAACCTGACCCGCTGGATCGAGGACATTGCCGCCCGGACCGATGCGCACTGGCGGGCGGCCCCATTCCGCGCCGCGGCGGATGCGTTGCGCTTGCACGGTCGACGCAATCCGCTGATGCCGGAGGGGGCTGCCGCGGCTGCCCTGGCCGAGCCACCAGCTGCTGCCACCGACGAAGCCACCTTGCCGGGGGCGCTGGACGCGCCGCAAGTGCCCGAGGCGCCTGTCGCCACGGCGCAGTCGTTCGCCATGCCGGAGATGCCGGATCTCGATCTGTCGCAGGAGTCCTTCGACGACCTGTCCGAGGCGGCCCTGGCGTCGGAATCGGGCAGCGCCGAGTTTCTCGCCGGTGACGCCGTGGCGCCCGAGCTGGATCTCAGCCTGGATCTGGCCGCCGCCGATTGGGATACGCCCGCCGAACTGCCGTCTGTCGAGGTGACGGACATGGATTGGGATGAGGCATCGAGACTGGCGGAGTTCACTCCGGCGCCGGTGCCCGCGGCCACGCCGGCGCCACAGGCCGTGGAGGTGGTCCTGCCGGATCTCGAATTGTCCTTGGACGATGACGCCGCCGCGCCAGCGACGGAACCGATGGAGGAGGTTGGCGCGCCGACCGAGCCCGGGGTCAGCGCCGACACTTCTTTCGCCCCGGAAGCCGCCGCCACGCCGGACGTCTCCAGCGGCGAGGGCGCTGCCGCCTTGCCGTCAGATGCAGCGGACGCCGCCCCACCGGCCGAGGCCGCCGCGGTGCCCGACGAGGCCACCACGAGCCCGCCAGAAGAAGACGATCTGTTCAAGCAGATCGGCGATCTGCGCATCAGCACCCCGCTGTACAACGTGTACCTGAACGAGGCCGATGAATGGTCGCGGCGCCTGGTCGCCGACCTGGCCGACTGGGCCACCGATGTGCGGCAACCGGTGCCCGACAGCGCCATTGCGCGCGCGCACTCCTTGGCGGGCAGTTCCGCCACCGTCGGCTTGCGCGGTCTGTCCGGACTGGCGCGCGCCGTCGAGCACGCCCTGGAGCGCCTGAGCGGGCAGGGTGAAGGCTCGGCCGAGCAAGCGCGCGTCCTGCAGAGCGCCGCCGACGACATGCGCCGCGTGCTGCACCAGTTCGCGGTGGGCACGTTGAAGTCGCCCAATGCGGCCGTCACCGCCGCCGTGCACGCGCTGGAACCCAGCGTGCCGGGCGTCGCATCGGCCACGGAGCCGTCCAGCTTTGACGACGAAGCCGAATTTTTCATGACCCAGGTGGCGGTCGATCTCGACATGCCGCCCATGGAGCGTGCGGTCGTGCCCGCGCCCAGTGCTTTCGCGCCGCTGGAGTCGACTCCCGAACAGGCGCCGACCGTCGTCCCGCCCGTTCAGACCATCAGCGATGCACCCGAGCACGCGTTCGCCGACGACATCGACGTCGAGGACGTGGTCGACGCGGACCTGTTCCCGATCTTCGAGGAGGAAGCCGAGGAGTTGCTGCCGCGGCTCGACAACTCGATGCGCCAGTGGGCGGCCAACCCCGACAACCGGGCTCCCCGTGGCGAGGTGCTGCGCGTGCTGCACACGCTCAAGGGCAGCGCGCGCCTGGCCGGCGCGCTGCGACTGGGGGAAATGGCGCACCGGACCGAATCGGCGATTGAAACCATTGGCTCGGAACGGGTCGGCGCCGAGGATCTCGAGCCGGTGCTCGACCATGTGGATGAGCTGCAGTCGGCTTTCCGTAGCCTGCAACGGCGTGCCGTCAGCGATGCCCAGACGGCCTTGGCAGCCGCCGAAGCCGCCGCCAGTGCCCCCCAGCAAGTGCCCGAGACCGATGAGCCCGAGCACGGGGACGCTCTCCAGCCCGACGAAGACACCCCCGCCGCGACCGACGTCGCGCCGGTGCCGCGCGGCACGGTGGCCTTGCCCGCGCCCTTGTCCCTGGTGACCGCGCGCGCGGCGGCCAGTCAGGCGGTGCGGGTGCGTTCGCAGCTGCTGGACCGGTTGGTCACCCAGGCCGGCGAGGTGATGACCTCCCGGGCCCGTCTGGAGTCCGAGGTCGGCCAGTTGCGCGGCTCGCTGACCGAGCTGACCAGCAACCTCGAGCGCCTGCGCCAGCAGCTGCGCGACGTCGAGTTGCAGGCCGAAACCCAGATGCAATCGCGCCTGGCCTTGTCGCGCGACGCGCAGCAGAACTTCGACCCATTGGAGTTCGACCGCTTCACCCGCATGCAGGAGCTGACGCGCATGATGGCCGAGTCGGTGAACGACGTGGCCACGGTGCAGCGCAGCCTGCAGCGCGCGGTCGATGCCAGCGAAGGCGACCTGGCCGCGCAGGCGCGGCAGTCGCGCGAGTTGCAGCGCGACCTGTTGCGCACCCGCATGGTCGAGTTCGAGGGCATCTCCGAGCGCCTGTACCGCGTGGTGCGCCAGGCCTCCAAGGAAACCGGCAAACAGGTGCGCCTGGACATCTCCGGCGGCTCGATCGAGATGGACCGCGGCATTCTCGACCGCATGACCCCCGCCTTCGAGCACCTGCTGCGCAACTGCGTGGTGCACGGCATAGAGGCCCAGGGCCTGCGCGCCGAGCGCGGCAAGGACCCGGCTGGCGTGGTGACCATCGATGTGGCGCAGGCCGGCAACGACGTGTCGGTCGAGTTTCGCGACGACGGCGGGGGCCTGGACCTGCGCCGTATCCGCGAGCGCGCCCAGGAGCAAGGGCTGATCGGCGCCGGCCAGGTGCTGGACGACGTGGCGCTGGCCAACCTGATCTTCTCGCCCGGCTTCACCACCGTGACCGAGGTGACGGAGCTGGCCGGGCGCGGCGTCGGCATGGACGTGGTGCGCACCGAGGTGCAGGCGCTGGGCGGCCGGATCGAGCTGCAAACCGCCGAGGCACGGGGCTCCTCGTTCCGGTTGGTGCTGCCCCTGACCACCGCCGTGACGCACGTGGTGTTGATCCGCACCGGCCAGTTGGTGATCGGCGTGCCGTCCAACCTGGTCGAACTGGTGCACCGCGCCTCGGCCAAGGATTTGCAGCTGGCCTACAACTCCGGGGCCTACCCGCATGGCGGCGACCCGGTGCGCTTCTTCTGGTCTGGCGCCCTGTTGCAGAGCTCTGGCCGCAGCAGCGAGCCGCAGGGCCGCACCACGCCGGTGGTGGTCTTCCGCTCGGCCGATCAGCGCATCGCCCTACACGTCGACGAGGTGCTGGGCAACCAGGAAGTGGTGGTGCGCGCGCTGGGCGCCCAGCTGTCGCGCCTGCCCGGCCTGGTGGCCATGACGGCGCTGGCTTCCGGCGCCGTGACCCTGATCTACAACCCGGTGGCGCTGGCCGCGGTGTACGGCGAGCAGGCACGCGCGCTGAGCGCCGACCGGGCCCAACCCGAGGTGCTGGGGCAAGGCGCCACGCCAGCCGGCCAGGGCACTCCCGCGGTACCGGCGGTGCCCACGCGCCAGTCCGATATTCCGTTGGTGCTGGTGGTGGACGATTCGATCACGGTGCGCCGCGTCACGCAGCGTCTGCTGCAGCGCGAGGGTTACCGGGTGGCGTTGGCCGCCGATGGCCTGCAGGGCCTGGAGCGGCTGCAGCTGGAGCGCCCGGCCGTGGTGTTGTCCGACATCGAGATGCCGCGCATGGACGGCTTCGATTTCGTGCGCAACATCCGCGCCGACGCCGAGCTGCGCGATCTGCCGGTCATCATGATCACCTCGCGCATCGCTGAAAAACACCGCGAGCACGCGCGCGAGCTGGGCGTGAGCCACTACCTGGGCAAGCCGTATTCCGAGGACGAGCTGTTGGCCTTGATCAAGACCTACGCTCAGGTGACTGGCGCCGACGTATCTTCCTGAAGGGCGCCGGTCGCGGCGCCCGCGCAGGGGTGGGGCTCGCTAGAATCGGTCCATGGCCGATGCAGCGCAGACCATCAATCTGACCAACCACTTCCTCATCGCCATGCCCAGCATGGACGATGACACTTTCTCGCGCAGCGTGGTTTACGTCTGCGAGCACAGCGAGCGCGGTGCGCTGGGGCTGATCATCAACAAACCCGGCGACATCAGCCTGGCCGAGCTGTTCCAGAAGCTCGATCCGCCCCTGCCGCTGCCCGGCAAGGTGGATCAGCCGGTGTTCCATGGCGGACCGCTGCAGACCGAACGCGGCTTCGTGCTGCACGATCCGGTGCTGGCCGAGGGCCTGGAGCCCGATCAGTCGGTGTACGCCTCTACCCTGGCCGTGCCTGGCGGGCTGGAGATGACCACCTCCAAGGACGTGCTGGAGGCCCTGTCCTCCGGCGCCGGGCCGCGCCGCATCCTCGTGACCCTGGGGTACTCGTCCTGGGGCGAGGGGCAACTGGAATCCGAGATCGCCGGCAACAGCTGGCTCACCGTCGATGCCGACGCCAACCTGGTGTTCGACGCCCCGGTGGCCGAACGCTACGACCGCGCCTTGCGGCTGCTGGGCCTGGAGGCCTGGATGCTGGCGCCGGATGCGGGGCATGCATGACGGCGGCGACGCAAGCTCCCGACGTTCCTGCGCGCCTTGGCAGTTTCCTGGCTTTTGATTTCGGCCTCAAGCGCACCGGCGTGGCGGTGGGCAATCGGCTGACGCGCAGTGCCACGCCACAGGCCACCATCCGCGCCGAGGGCGATGCGCGCTGGCCGCCGGTGGCCGCGCGCATCGCCGAATGGCAGCCCGACGCGCTGGTGGTCGGCGTGCCCTTTCATCCCGACGGCGCGGCGCACGAGAACACGCGCCGCGCCCAGCGTTTCGCGCGCCAGCTGCGCGCGCGCTTTCAATTGCCGGTGTACGAGGTGGACGAGCGCTACAGCACCACCGAAGCCCTGGCCGGCGGCGCCCGCGACGCCGACGCGGCGGCGGCGGCCATCATCCTGGAGCAGTTCTTGAGAGGTCTGTCATGAGTTCCCTGGCACTCGATGCCGAAGCCCTGTACGCCGAGCTGCTGGGCGCCGTGCGCCCGCTGCTGGGCCCCAACACCCGCCTGGTCGGCATCGTCTCGGGCGGCCAGTGGCTGGCCGAGCGCCTGCACGCCGACCTGGGCCTGCCCGGCGCGGCCGGCGCCATCTCCTCGGCCATGCACCGCGACGATTTCGCCAAGCGCGGCCTGGCCGCCAGTGGTCAGACCACGCTGCCCTTCGACATCGACGGCGCCGACGTGCTGCTGCTCGACGACGTGCTCTACACCGGCCGCACCGTGCGCGCCGTGGTCAACGAGCTGTTCGACTACGGCCGCCCGGCGCGCGTGCGCCTGGCCGTGCTGGTCGACCGCGGCGGGCGCCAGTTGCCCGTGGCGGCCGAGGTCGCCGCCGCGCGCGTGGCGCTGCCCGCGACGCGCTCGCTGCGGCTGGCGCGCGGCGACGACGGCGGTTTCAGTTTCCACGTCGAGAACAAGGGGTGAACCGTGCTGGGCCGGCGCAATCCGCAACTGAACAAGAACGGTGAGCTGATCCATCTGCTCTCCACCGAGGGCCTGTCGCGCGACATGCTCACCCACATCCTCGACACCGCCGCGCAGTTCGTCAGCGTGAGCGACCGCGAAGTCAAGAAAGTGCCCCTGCTGCGCGGCAAGAGCGTGTTCAACCTGTTCTTCGAGAACTCCACCCGCACCCGCACCACCTTCGACATTGCCGCCACGCGCCTGTCGGCCGACGTCTACACGCTGGACATCACCCGCTCGTCCACCGCCAAGGGCGAATCGCTGCTGGACACCGTGGCCAACCTGAGCGCCATGGCGGCCGATATCTTCGTCGTGCGCCACAGTGAAAGCGGCGCGCCCTACCTGCTGGCCCAGCATGTGGCACCGCACGTGCACGTGGTCAATGCCGGCGACGGGCGGCACGCGCACCCCACACAGGGGCTGCTCGACATGTTCACCATCCGCCACTACAAGCAGGATTTTTCCAATCTGGTGGTGGCCATCGTCGGCGACGTGCTGCATTCGCGCGTGGCGCGCTCGGACATCCACGCCCTGACCACCTTGGGCGCGGCCGAGGTGCGCGTGGTCGGCCCCAAGACCCTGGTGCCGGGCGACATGGCGCCCATGGGCGTGCGCGTGTGCCACACCCTGCAAGAAGGCATTCAGGACGCCGACGTGGTCATCATGCTGCGCCTGCAGAACGAGCGCATGAGCGGCGCGCTGCTACCCTCCAGCCAGGAGTTCTTCAAGAGCTTCGGCCTCACGCCCGAGAAGCTGCGCTGGGCCAAGCCCGACGCCATCGTCATGCACCCCGGGCCGATCAACCGCGGGGTCGAGATCGACTCCCAGGTGGTGGATGGCCGGCACAGCGTGATCCTGCCCCAGGTGACCTTCGGCATCGCGGTGCGCATGGCGGTGATGAGTATCGTGGCCGGCGCGCAATGACCCACCCCCAGGCTCCACTCGCTGCGCGATGTTGCGCCACCCCCCTCCAGGGGGCGACGCCAGCAACCGGGGGGACCCCGGCTGCGGCGTTTGTTGGTTTGGCCTGCTCCGCGGCCCTCGGATCGGGCATTGGTGTGAGTTTTATGAAAATAATAGCTGCCTGGGCTTGTTGGATAAGCCTTGGTGGCCAATTTGGCATCCAAAAATGAAGATCCTGATCGAGCAAGGTCGCGTGCTCGACCCCGCCACGGGGCGCGACGAAGTCACCGATGTGGCGATCGCCGCGGGGCGGGTGTTGCGGATCGGCGCGCGGCCGGCCGATTTCGCGCCCAACCGGGTCATCGACGCGCGCGGCTGCTGGGTGCTGCCCGGCCTGGTCGATCTGGCCGCGCGGCTGCGCGAGCCCGGCCATGAGCACGCCCGCATGCTGGAGAGCGAGATGGCCGCCGCCGTGGCCGGCGGCGTCACCAGCCTGGTCTGCCCGCCCGACACCGACCCGGTGCTCGACGAGCCCGGCCTGGTCGAGATGCTGAAGACCCGCGCCGAGCGCCTGCACCAGGCGCGCGTGTTCCCGCAGGGTGCGCTGACGCGCGGCCTGAAGGGCGAGGTGTTGACCGAAATGGGCCAGCTCACCGACGCCGGTTGCGTGGCTTTTGGCCAGGCCGACACGCCCCTGGTCAACACCCTGGTGCTGCAGCGCGCGTTGCTGTACGCCAGCAGCTTCGGCTACGCCGTCTGGCTGCGCCCGCAAGACCCCTGGCTGGGCGGCGGCGTGGCCGCCAGTGGGCCGCTGGCCATGCGCATGGGCCTGGCCGGCGTGCCGGCGGCGTCCGAAACGATTGCCCTGCACACTGTGTTCGAATTGCTGCGCGCCATGGGCGGCGGGGCCAAGGGCCCGCGCGTGCACCTGTGCCGCCTGTCCAGCGCCGCCGGCGTGGCCCTGCTGCGCCAGGCCAAGGCCGATGGGCTGAACGTCACGGCGGATGTGAGCATCCACTCCTTGCACCTGATCGACCACGACATCGGCTACTTCGACAGCAGTGCTCGCGTCAACCCGCCGCTGCGCCAGCAGCGCGACCGCGACGCGTTGCGCGCGGCCCTGGCCGACGGCACCCTCGATGCCCTGGTGTCCGACCACACGCCCGTCGAAGCCGACGCCAAGCAACTGCCCTTCGCCGAGGCCGAGCCCGGCGCCACCGGGCTGGAGCTGCTGCTGCCCTTGGCCCTGAAATGGGGCCGGGAGAACGGCGACACCGGCATCCGGCGCGCGTTGGAGGTGGTCACCCACGCCGGCGCCGATGTGCTGGGCGCGGCCCTGGGCACCTTCCAGGCCAGTTGCGGCCGGCTCATCGAAGGCGGCATGGCCGATCTGTGCGTGTTCGATCCCGAGGCGCGCTGGCGTGTCACGCCCGAGGCGCTGTGCAGCCAGGGCAAGCACACCCCGTTCGCCGGATTGGAGCTGCAAGGGCGCGTGCGCTGCACCCTGGTCGGCGGCCATCTGGCGCACGGCGCCTGAACGGCCCGCACCGCCAAGCATGCGGGCGCTGACGGCGATCTGGCTGTTGCTGCGCGGCCTGCTGCACCTGCTGGGCGGCTGGTGGACCATTCGCCTGCATTTCGGGCGCTGGTCGCAGGTCGAGCGCGAGGCGCGCGTGCAGCGCTGGGCGCGCGAGTTCCTGCGCATCTGGCGCATCGGGCTGGAGGTGCACGGCCAGCCGCCGCGCAGTGGCCCGATGCTGCTGGTGGCCAACCACATCTCCTGGCTCGACATCTTGGTGCTGCACGCGGCGGGGTTTTGCCGCTTCGTCTCCAAGGCCGAGGTGCGCCGCTGGCCGCTGGTCGGCACCCTGGCCACTGGCGCCGGCACGCTGTACATCGAACGCGCCTCGCACCGCGACGCCTTGCGCGTGGTGCACCACATGAAAGAGGCGCTGCAGCGCGGCGAAGTGCTGGCGGTGTTCCCCGAGGGCACCACCAGCAACGGCATCGCCCTGCTGCCGTTTCATGCCAACCTGATCCAGGCCGCCATTTCGGCGCAGGCCGCGGTGCAGCCGGTGGCGCTGCAGTTCGTCGACGCGGCGACCGGCCGGCTCAGTCTGGCGCCGATCTACGTCGGCGACGAGAGCCTGGTGACCTCGGTGTGGCGCACGCTGACCACGCCGGGGCTGCGCGCCGTGCTGCGCTACGGCCCGCCGCAGTCGCCCGAGGGGCGCGAGCGGCGGGCGTGGGCCAGTCGGCTGCGTGAAGCGGTCGACGAGCTGCGTTCGGCTGCTCCTGAATAGATAGCTACTCAGGATTTACCCACGCCGACTGACGGCCAAAATGGCTCAAAAATGGCCGGCTCAGCCGCCGCGGGGCGGGAAGGTCACCACGTGGTCCACCTCGGGGCGGATGCCGATCCACTCGTCCAGCTTGTGGTTGTGGTGGCTGGGCACGTGGGCCATGACGATCTCGCCGCTGTTCAGCTGCAGGGTGTAGAGAAACTCCGAGCCGCGGAACGCCTTGCGCACGATGCGCGCCTTCACCGGCGCGTCGTCGTCGTGCACGATGTCGTCGGCGCGCAGCAGCAGATCGCACGCATCCTGTGGGTAGGCGCCGGGCAGGGGGCAGTCGGTCAGGTTCATCAGCCCGCCCAGCGGCGTCTCGACCTGGGCGCCGCGTTCGGTGGCGACGATGCGCGCCGGCACGAACACGCCGTGGCCGATGAATTCGGCCACGAAACGGGTGGCCGGGCGGTGGTAGAGCGAGTAGGCGTCGTCCCACTGCTGCAGCCGGCCTTCGTGCATGACGCCAATGGCGTCGCCGATGGCAAACGCCTCCAGTTGGTCGTGCGTGACGAACAGGGCCGTGGCCTGCGCCGCCTTCAGGATGCCGCGCAGCTCCTGCGCCAGGCGCTCGCGCAGGTCCACGTCCAGGTTGGAAAAAGGCTCGTCCAGCAGCAGCAGGCGCGGGTTCGGCGCCATGGCCCGGGCCAGCGCCACGCGCTGCTGCTGGCCGCCCGAGAGTTCGTGCGGAAAGCGGCGCTCGCTGCCGGCCAGATCGACCAGGCGCAGCACCTCGGCCACGCGCTGGGTGCGTTCGGCGGCCGGCAGGTGCCGCAGGCCGAAGGCCACGTTGCGGCCCACGTCCAGGTGCGGGAACAGCGCGTAGTCCTGAAACACCATGCCGACCCGGCGCTGCTCGGGCGGCAGGTGCAGGCGCGGGCTGCTGACGGTTTCGCCGGCCAGGCGGATGGCGCCGGCGCTGACCCGCTCCAGCCCGGCCACGGCCCGCAGCAGCGTGGTCTTGCCGCAGCCCGAGGGGCCGATCAACACGCCGATGTCGCCGGCGCGCAGGCCCAGCGCCGCGCCCTGCACGGCCGGGCGCGGCTGGCCTGGGTAGCGCACATCGACCTGATCGATCTGGAGGAACATGGGGCGATTGTAGATGCGTACAATTCTCATTTAAGCCGGCACGGGATCGTTCCGGCACGCCGTCCTCGACGCTTGGCGCACGCGCGCCGACCCTCTTCTCACTTCGTCCGTCCTTCCTCGTGCGCGCCGCTCCCACGCTGATTCTGCTGCTGGTGGCCCTGGTGCTGGCCCTGCCGGTGCTGGCGCTGGTGACCTCGTGGGCGCAGTGGGACGCGCTGACGGCCGGCATCCTGCGCGAGATGGCGGCCACCGTGCTGCCCGAGTACCTGTGGGTGACCTTGCGGCTGATGGCGATGGTCGGTGTCGGCGCGATCGCCATGGGCGTGCCGGCGGCCATTCTGGTGACGGTGTTCGACTTTCCGGGCCGGCGCAGCTTCGAATGGCTGCTGCTGCTGCCACTGGCCATGCCGGCCTACGTCACCGCCTACGCCTACACCGACTTCCTGCAGTTCTCCGGCCCGCTGCAAAGCTGGCTGCGCGCCAGCTTCGGGCTGGAAGGCCGCCTGCTGCCCGAGGTGCGCAGCGTGTGGGGCGCGGCCTGGGTGTTCTCGTTCTCACTCTACCCCTACGTGTACCTGCTGGCGCGCACCGCCCTGGTCGAGCGCGCGCCGCAGCTGATGGAGGCCGCGCGCCTGCTTGGCGCTTCGCTGCCGCGCCGGCTGTGGGCGGTGGCGCTGCCCATGGCGCGCCCGGCCGTGGCGGCCGGCACGGCGCTGGCGCTGATGGAGGTGATGGCCGACTACGGCGTGTCGGTGTACTTCGGCATCCAGACCTTCACCGCCGGCATCTACAAGGCCTGGCTGTCCATGGACAACCGCATCGCCGCCGCGCAACTGGCCACCGCCTTGCTGCTGATCGCCGTGCTGCTGCTGTGGGGCGAGCAACGCGCCCAACGGCGCCTGCGCTTTGCCGGCAGCGCCACGGCGCGCGCCAGCTCGGGCGAGGCGCGGCCGATCCGCCTGCGCGGCTCGCGCGCCGCCGTGGCCGGCTTGCTGTGCCTGCTGCCGGTGCTGATGGGTTTCGTGCTGCCGGTCGGCTTCATGCTGCGGCCGCTGTCGGCCGATTGGTCGGTGCTGCCCTGGGATCGCTTCTGGGGCTGGACCTGGAACAGCGTGCGCCTGGGCGGCATCACCGCCGTGCTGGCCGTGCTGCTGGCCTGGCTGTTGGCCTATGGCCTGCGCCGCAGCCCCACGCCCTGGCGCCGCGGCGCGGTGCAGTTGGTGTCGCTGGGCTACGCCGTGCCGGGCGCGGTGGTGGTGGTTGGCCTGCTGCTGCCGGTGGGCTGGCTGCAGGCGCGCTGGCCCGAAAGCGGCGTCGGCGCGCTGCTCACCACCACCCTGGTTGGGCTGCTGTGGGCTTACCTGGTGCGCTTTGTGTCGGTGGCCCTGCAATCGGTGCAAAGCGGTTACGCGCGCGTGCCGCGCAGCCTGGACGAATCGGCGCGCATGCTGGGCGTGACCGGGCTGGCCTTGGCCGGCCGGGTGCACTGGCCGTTGCTGCGCCGCGCTGGTTTTGCCGCCGCGCTGCTGGTGTTCGTGGACGTCATGAAGGAGTTGCCGGCCACCATCGTGCTGCGGCCCTTCAACACCGACACCCTGGCGGTGGTGGCCAACCAACTGGCGCGCGACGAGCGCCTGGGCGAGGCCGCGCTGCCCTCGCTGGCCCTGGTGCTGGTCGGCCTGCTGCCGGTGATCCTGCTCAGCCGCACCTTGCGCCCCGACCAACGGGTGCCGGAGGCCGAGTTGCGCGTATAGTGTCTGCTCCTTCCATGCGTCCGACCACGGTTCAAATCGCTGTTCCCGCCATGACCGACCATGAACTGGCCTCCGACGAGGTTTTCGAGCTGGCCGCCGAGGTATTTCGCGTTATGTCGGCCCCCATGCGCCTGAAGATCATCAGCGCGCTGTGCCAGGGCGAGAAGAACGTGGGCGAGCTGCTCGGCGAAATCCCCACCACCCAGCCCAACATGAGCCAGCACCTCAACACCTTGTACAAGGCCGGCGTGCTGGGCAAGCGCCGCGAGGGCGTGCAGATCTACTACCGCATCGTCAATGAGCGCGTGGTCACGCTGTGCCGCGCCGTGTGCACGCAGATCGCCATCGAGACGGTGGCCGAACAACAGGCCTGACACCGCGCTGGCGTCTGGCGCTGGGGTAAATCCCATCCCGCGCGGGCGGCGCCCGACCCTATCATCCGTGAACATATAAGCGCCGACGAATTTTTCCGGCACGGCTTGTCGAATTCGATTCAATGGAGGGCACCACGCCATGAAGTCATCAATGCTCGGAGGGCTGGCGCTGGCCGGCCTGTGCGCCGCGGCCGCGGCGCAAGCCCAGGTCGATCCGCTGCAGGTGCGCAGTTGGGCCGCCGCCTGCGCCAACTGCCACGGCACCAACGGCCACGCCCAGACCGGCAACGAGCCGCTGGCCGGCGCCAACCAGGACGAAATGCTCAAGAAACTGCGCGACTTCAAAAGCGGCGCCAAGCCCGCCACCCTGATGCACCAGCTCGCCAAGGGCTACACCGACGAGCAACTGGTGGCCATCACCGGCTGGTTCGCCGCGCAGAAAAAATAAGGAGGCCCACCATGGATCGTCGTCAATTCATCCAGGCCGGTTCGGCCGCCTCGGTGCTGGGTCTGGCCACGGGCTGCGCCAGCACCGGCGCGGGCGCCGGGGGCCACGTGGTGGTGGTCGGGGGCGGCTACGGCGGGGCCACCGCCGCCAAGTACATCCGCATGTGGTCGGAAGGGCGCATCAACGTCACCCTGGTCGAGCCCAACGAGGCCTTCATCTCCTGCCCCATCTCCAACCTGGTGCTGGGCGGCAGCAAGCAGATGGCCGACATCACCACGCCCTACGACAACCTGGCCAAGCGCCACGGCGTCAAGATCGTCAAAGACCGCGCCACCGCCATCGACGCCGACAAGCGTCAGGTGCGCCTGGCCAGCGGCGCCACGCTGAGCTACGACCGTCTGGTGCTCTCGCCCGGCGTCGACTTCATGTGGGACGCGCTGCCCGGCATGAACAAACCCGGCGCGCAAGAAAAAGTGCTGCACGCCTGGAAGGCCGGCCCGCAGACCGTGGCGCTGCGCAAGCAACTGCAGGACATGCCCAACGGCGGCACCTACGTGCTGACCATTCCGCTGGCGCCTTACCGCTGCCCGCCGGGCCCCTACGAGCGGGCCTGCCAGGTGGCGCACTACTTCAGCCAGGCCAAACCCAGGAGCAAGGTACTGGTGCTGGACGCCAACGACGACGTCACCTCCAAGGGCCCGCTGTTCAAAAAGGCCTGGGCCGACCGCTACAAGGGCATCGTTGAGTACCGGCCCAAGCACACCCTGATCGACGTCGATGCCGCCACCGGCACGCTCAAATTCGACTTCAACGACGACGTGAAGGCCCAGGTGCTCAACGTCGTGCCGCCGCAGCGCGCCGGCGACATCGCCCACAACGCGGGCCTGACCACCGCCAACAAGCGCTGGTGCGAGGTGGATTGGCTCACGCACGAGTCCAAGGCCGCCAAGAACGTGCACATCCTGGGCGACGCGCTGCAGATCGCGCCGACCATGCCCAAGTCGGGCCACATGGCCAACCAGCACGGCAAGACCGCCGCCGCCGCCATCGTGGCCCTGCTGACCGGGCGTGCGCCGAACGCCCTGCCGATCTACAACAACACCTGCTACAGCTTCGTCAGCGACACCGACGTGGTGCACGTGGCCAGCGTGCACCGCTACGACGCCGCGCAAAAGACCATGCTGCCGGTGCAGGGCGCCGGCGGCGTGTCGGTGGCCGCCAGCGAGCTGGAAGGCCGCTACGCCATGGCCTGGGCACGCAACATCTGGGCCGATACATTGGGCTGACCCCCAGGCTCCACGCGCTGCGCGCTGTTGCGCCTCCCCCTTCCAGGGGGCGCCGCCAGCGGCCCGGCAAAGCCGGTTCCGCGCCGGCCGCTGGCTTTCCCGCTCCTCACGGCAGCTTTGTGCGCATGCCACTTTTCTATCTGGACAGATTGCCATGAGGTATATGCTTCTCAGCGTGGTGGCTGCGTGCCTGGGCGCCGTCTCCGTGACGGCCGAGGCGCAAGCCGATGACGCCCGGGCCAAGAAGATCGTCGGCGGCTCCTGCTTTCTGTGCCACGGCGCCGACGGCGAATCCGGCAGCGAGGCCTTTCCGCGCCTGGCCGGCCAAAACGCCGAGTACATCGCCCGCCAGCTGGCCGACTTCAAGAGCGGCCGGCGCAAGAGCAGCGCCATGGCCAGCATGGTCGCCAACCTCAGCCCCCAGGATATGGCGGCCCTGGGCCAGTACTTCGCCAGCCGCCCGCCCCACAAAGAGCCCGCCAGCGACCCCCAACTGGCCGCCGCCGGCCAAAAGCTCTACGCCCAGGGCGACGAGTCGCGCGGCGTGCACGCCTGCGCCGGCTGCCACGGCACCGACGGCGCCGGCAACGCCCAACTGCCCCGCCTGGCCGGCCAGCACGCCGCCTACCTGGAAAACCAGCTCAAACAGTTTCACACCCGCGAGCGCACCAACGACAACGCCGTCATGCACAACATCGTCGTCAAGATGACGCCGCAGGAGATGGCGGCGGTGTCGGAATACCTCAGTGGGCAATAGCTACTAAATTTATAGCTATATCGGCAATGTTGACGCCGACATTTGGCAAAAAAGACCTCAAATTGCTGTTGGAGGCGTGATCAACGCTTGATGGGTGGTCGGCTGCATCGGCTCATCCAGGGTGCGCACCATCAGTCCGCCCCAGCCGACACGCCAGCCAGCCGCCGCGCCACGCCGCCCCTGTGAGAAGCCATGCCATCTGAAATCCGCCTCGTTGGAGTTGTTCATGTTCAAGGACGTGGGGTTGGGTAGCAGCTTGTAATTCCCGGCCTCGGGCTGGGCTCAGACCCTTGTGAAGCTCAGCTTCCGACCCACATTCGACACACAGGACGCCAGCCTGCCGGCGAGCGACCGTTGGCGCGCAGCGTGGCTGGATGGCCGCGGCATCGGGTGGATGTCGGCCCGAACGAGCAGCTACAGTCCATGGTAGTTGCCCGTTCAAGCAAGCCTTCCCGCGCCGAGTGACCCCCATCGCTGCCAGCCGCTGCATGGACTCCAGCGGCCGTGGCCTGCTCGCACTGGTTGGCTAGTGCCGAGCCCACTCGCCCCATCACGGTGCATTCAGGATGCTGTACTGCATAGGCCAACGGGCACAATCCATAGCGACCCGCCACCCGCATTGCCTTCGGCTCATCGCCAACGCACGGCCTTCTCCTATGCCTTCATCCAAGTCCACCTACGATCTGCCATCCGGAGCCCAGAGCCTCGTCGTCAAAGAAGAGCACATCGAATACGGCTTCATTGGCAAGCTTCAGCGCCTGAAGTACGCATACCGTGACGACATCCGCGACCGCACCGCACTGGAGAAGAACTTTCGCGAGAAGTTCGAAGCCCTGAACCGGGTAAAGCTGACCGACGCCGAGTTCGCCCGGCTCTTGGATGAAATCGTCACCCCGGATGTCTTTGCCGCAGCAAAAACCCTGCGCAATATCAATGACTTCACCCGCGACGACGGCACGCCGCTGAACTACACGCTGGTGAACATCAAAGACTGGTGCAAAAACCACTTCGAGGTCATCCACCAGCTCCGCATCAACACCGATAACAGCCACCACCGGTACGACGTCATTCTGCTCATCAACGGCGTGCCCTGTGTGCAGATCGAGCTGAAAACCCTGGGCGTCAATCCACGCCGGGCCATGGAGCAGATCGTCGAATACAAGCAAGACCCCGGCAACGGCTACACCAAGACGCTGCTCTGCTTCATGCAGCTGTTCATTGTCAGCAACCGCGACCGCACTTACTACTTCGCCAACAACAACGCCCGGCACTTCGCCTTCAACGCCGACGAGCGCTTTCTGCCCATCTATGAGTTTGCAAGCGAAGATAACCGCAAGATCACCCAGCTTGACGAGTTTGCCGAGCACTTCCTGAAAAAGTGCGACTTGGGCCGCACCATCAGCCGCTACATGGTGCTGCTGGCCGGTGAGCAGAAGCTCATGGTCATGCGGCCCTACCAGGTCTATGCCGTCAAGCACATCGTCCAGTGCATCGACCAAGACAACGGCAACGGCTACATCTGGCACACCACCGGCAGTGGCAAAACGCTCACCTCCTTCAAGGCCTCGACCCTGTTGAAGGAAAACGACCACATCCACAAGTGTGTGTTCGTGGTGGACCGCAAAGACCTCGACCGCCAGACGCGGGAGGAATTCAACAAGTTCCAGGAAGGCAGCGTCGAAGAAAACACCAACACCGGCGCGCTGGTGCGCCGCCTGCTGTCTGAGGACTACGCCGACAAGGTCATCGTGACCACCATCCAAAAACTCGGTCTGGCGCTGGATGAAAGCAGTAAGCGCAACCAGCAGCGGGCCAAGAAGGGTCAAGCCACCTACAAAGAACAGCTCGAAGCGCTGCAGGACAAGCGCATCGTCTTCATCTTCGACGAATGCCATCGCTCGCAGTTTGGCGACAACCACAAGGCCATCAAAGCGTTCTTCCCCAAGGCCCAGCTCTTCGGTTTCACCGGCACGCCCATCTTCAAAGACAACGCGACGGTGGCCAGAATTGCATCCAAACCGGATGCCAAAGAGGCGGAGAAGACGCTCGTCACGACCAATGACCTGTTCCAAAAGCAGCTCCACGCCTACACCATCACCCACGCCATTGAGGACGGCAACGTCCTGCGCTTCCACGTCGATTACTTCAAGCCAAAAGAGGAAAAAGGCAAGAGCCTGCCCAAGCCCGGCGAGGCCATTGCCAAAAAGGCTGTTATCGAAGCCATTCTTTCCAAGCACGATGCCGCCACCGGCGGGCGCCGCTTCAATGCCATCCTCGCCACCGCGTCCATCAACGACGCCATTGAGTACCACGCGCTGTTCAAAGCCATGCAGGCAGACAAACAGGCTGCCGACCCCGATTTCAAACCGCTGAACATCGCCTGCGTGTTCTCGCCACCCGCAGAGGGCGACCCGGATGTCAAGCAGATCCAGGAAGACCTGCCGCAGGAGCAGGCCGACAACCAAGAAGACCCCGAGGGCAAGAAGGCCGCCCTCAAGGCCATCCTGGCCGACTACAACGCCCGCTACGGCACCAACCACCGCTTGAGCGAGTTCGACCTGTACTACCAGGATGTGCAAAAGCGCATCAAAGACCAGCAGTGGCCCAATGCCGACTTGCCCGCAGCGCAAAAAATCGACATCACCATCGTGGTGGACATGCTGCTCACCGGCTTTGATTCCAAGTTTTTGAACACGCTGTACGTCGATAAAAACCTCAAGCACCACGGTTTGATTCAGGCCTTCTCGCGCACCAACCGCGTGCTCAACGGCACCAAGCCCTACGGCAACATCCTCGACTTTCGTCAGCAGCAAGATGCAGTCGATGCCGCCATTGCGCTTTTCTCAGGCGAGAAAGCCGGCGAGCAGGCGCGCGAAATCTGGCTGGTGGACAAGGCCCCGGTGGTCATCCAAAAGCTGGAGACTGCCGTGCAAAAGCTGGGCGATTTCATGACCTCCCAGGGCCTGGCCTGCACGCCGTCTGCTGTGGCCAACCTGAAGGGCGACGCGGCCCGCGCCGCCTTCATCACCCACTTCAAGGAAGTGCAGCGCCTTAAAACCCAGCTGGACCAATACACCGACCTCAGCGACGACCACAAAGCCAGCATCGAGCAGGTGCTGCCCAATGAAAACCTGCGCGGCTTCAAAGGCCAGTACCTCGAAACCGCCAGACAGCTCAGAGACCTGCAGGGCAAGGCCGGCGGCCAAGACGGCAGCACCGACGACCCGGTGGACCAGCTCGACTTCGAGTTCGTCCTCTTTGCGTCTTCCGTCATCGACTACGACTACATCATGGGCCTCATCGCCAAGTACTCGGCTGGAGAGATGGGCAAAGCGCCGGGCAAGGCCAAGATGAGCCGCGAGGAACTCATTGGCCTCATCAGCGCCGATGCCAAGTTCATGAACGAGCGCGATGGCATTGCCGAGTACATCGGCACGCTCAAGGCCGGCGAAGGCCTCAGTGAGGCCGCCATCCGCGACGGCTACACCCGCTTCAAGGCCGAGAAAAACGCCAAAGAACTCGCCGACATCGCCGCCAGGCACGGCATTGCCACCGCAGCCCTGCAAACTTTTGTGGATGGCATCCTCGACCGCATGATCTTTGACGGCGAGCAGCTCAGCGACCTCATGGCTCCGCTTGATCTGGGCTGGAAAGCCCGCAGCCAGGCCGAACTTGCGCTGATGAAAGACTTGCACCCTCTGCTGACCCAACGCGCCGGGGGGCGCGACATTTCAGGGCTGAGTGCGTATGAGCAGTAAGAACAAAGTTTCTGCAACAAGGGAGGTGGCAAGGCCCGCGCTGGTGCCGAAATTGCGGTTCCCGGCGTTTCTGGGGGCGGAGGGGTGGGCTGAAACGCCTCTCAAGGTCGCAGCGAAAATCAACCCGACAAATGACGGGCTGCCGGAGTCCTTCGTCTATATCGACCTTGAGTCGGTTGATGCTGGAGAACTTAAAGCGAAAACGCGCATTTCCAGAATTGGTGCGCCAAGCCGTGCGCAGAGGCTCATTGAACCCGGCGACATTATTTACCAAGTTGTTCGTCCCTACCAAAGAAACAACCTGTTTTGTGAGTTTGATGACGATGAGGATTATGTCGCATCTACAGGCTACGCCCAGCTAAGGGCCAAGGGTAGCAATCGATTTTTGTATCAGAGCATTCATGTCGATTCATTTGTCTCCAGGGTTATAGAGAAATGCACTGGATCAAACTACCCAGCGATTAATTCGTCGGATTTGGCCGAAATTGAGTTGCCACTGCCACCCACACTTGCCGAACAGCGAAAAATCGCCGACTGCCTGAGTTCGGTGGATGAGCTGATGGCGGCGCAAGCGCGAAAAGTTGATGCCCTCAAGACCCATAAAAAAGGGCTGATGCAGCAGCTTTTCCCCCGCGAAGGCGAAACCCAACCCCGCCTCCGCTTCCCCGAGTTCCAAAACGCTAGGGAATGGGCTAAGAGAACAGTCGGTGACATTTCTGAAGTGCTGATGTGCAAAAGAATTTTTGCCGAAGAAACAAATCCAAATTCAGGCATTCCTTTCTACAAAATTGGGACCCTCGGATGCGTTGCTGATGCCTTTATTTCCAAGGAAAAATTCGAAAACTACAAGTCGCGATACAACTATCCAAGAAAAGGCGAAGTCTTGATTACCTGTAGCGGGACAGTTGGAAAATGTCTGCCTTTCGACGGTACGGACGCGTACTTCCAAGACTCGAACATTGTTTGGCTGGACAACCCAACAGTCGAAGTGAGTAACGAATTCCTGCTCATGCTTCTGTCGAACGTGAATTGGGGCAGGTTGAACTCGACAACGATCACTCGGATCTACGGTCCAGACTTGCGAGGATTGGCGATCAAGTATCCCCAGGATAAGGCCGAACAACAACGCATCGCCTCGTGCCTGAGCAGCCTCGATGCCCTGATCACCGCTGAAACCCAAAAGCTCGAATCCCTCAAGACCCACAAAAAAGGGCTGATGCAGCAGCTTTTCCCATCCCAGGAAGAGGCGGCGGCATGAACGAGCTGATTCTCTACACCACCGAAGACGGGCGCAGCCAGATCAAGCTGCGGGCGCAGGAGCAAACCGTCTGGCTGACGCAGTTGGAGATGGCGGAGCTGTTCGATGCCACCAAGCAGAACATCTCCCTGCACCTGAAGAACATCTTTGAGGACGGGGAGCTGGACGCGGATTCAGTTGTCAAGGAATCCTTGACAACTGCCGCCGATGGCAAGCGCTACCAGACGCTGCTTTACAAGCTCGACGCCATCCTGGCCGTGGGCTACCGGGTGCGCTCGCCGCGCGGCGTGCAGTTTCGCCGCTGGGCTTCGACCATCTTGAAGGAGTACCTGGCCAAGGGCTTCGTGATGGACGACGAGCGGCTGAAGAACCCGGACGGCCGCCCGGATTACTTCGACGAGATGCTGGCACGCATCCGGGACATTCGGGCCTCGGAAAAGCGCTTTTATCAGAAGGTGCGCGACCTCTTTGCGCTCTCCAGCGACTACGACAAGACCGACAAGGCCACGCAGGTGTTCTTTGCCACCGTGCAGAACCTGCTGATCTTTGCCGTGACGCAAAAGACGGCCGCCGAACTGATCACCGCCCGGGCGAACCTGGCCAATCCGCACTTCGGCCTGCTGGCCTGGAAAGGCGACAAAGTGCGCAAGGCGGACATCGTGGTGGCCAAGAACTACCTGACCGAGGACGAGGTCGACACCCTGAACCGCCTGGTGGTCATCTTTCTGGAAACCGCCGAATTGCGGGCCAAGGGCAAGCAAGAGACGCGCATGGCGTTCTGGAAGCAGAACGTGGATCAGATCATCACGTCCAACGGCTTCGCGCTGCTCACCCACGCCGGCACCATCAGCCATGAGCAGATGGAAGCGCGCACGGCGGAGCTTTACCTTCAGTTCGACCAGGATCGCAAAAGGCAAGAAGCGCTGCAAGCCGACCAACAAGACGAAGCCGAGCTGACAGCGCTGGAAACCAGGATCAAACGACGTCCAAAAAATGACTGAAGAAAAGCAAAAACAACTGGGCAAGACTCTGTGGGCCATTGCCGACCAACTGCGCGGGGCGATGGATGCGGACGACTTCCGCGACTACATGCTGTCCTTTCTCTTCCTGCGCTATTTGTCTGACAACTACGAGACGGCGGCGAAGAGGGAACTGGGCAAGGATTACCCCGATGTGGGCGACGACCCCCGCAAGGTGCCGCTGGCGCTCTGGTATGCGAACAACGAGAGCGATGTGCCCATGTTCGAAAAGCAGATGCGCCGCAAGGTGCATTACGTGATTCAGCCCGCGCACCTGTGGAACAGCATCGCCAACCTGGCGCGCACCCAGAACGCGGAGCTGCTGAACACGCTGCAAGCGGGCTTCAAGTACATCGAGACGGAGTCCTTCGAGAGCACCTTCCAGGGCCTGTTCTCGGAAATCGATCTGAGTTCGCCCAAGCTGGGCAAAACCTACCCCGACCGCAACGCCAAGCTCTGCACCATCATCCAGAAAATCGCTGAAGGGCTGGCGGAGTTCTCGACAGCCATCGACGCGCTGGGCGATGCCTATGAATACCTGATCGGGCAGTTTGCCGCCGGCTCGGGCAAGAAAGCGGGCGAGTTCTATACCCCGCAGCAGATTTCCGACATCCTCTCTGCCATCGTCACGCTGGACAGCCAGGAGCCGAAAACCGGCACCAGGCAGCGGCTGGACAGCGTGCTGGACTTTGCCTGTGGCTCGGGTTCGCTGCTGCTCAATGTGCGCAAGCGGGTGAACAAGGCCGGCGGCACCATCGGCAAAATTTTTGGCCAGGAAAAGAACATCACCACCTACAACCTGGCGCGGATGAACATGCTGCTGCACGGGGTCAAGGACACCGAGTTCGAGATCTACCACGGCGACACCTTGCAAAACGAGTGGGACATGATGCGCGAGCAGAACCCGGCCAAGAAGCCGAGTTTTGACGCCATCGTGGCCAACCCGCCCTTCAGTTACCGCTGGGAGCCGACCGACGCGCTGGCCGACGACGTGCGCTTTAAAAGCCACGGCCTTGCACCCAAGTCGGCTGCCGACTTTGCCTTTTTGCTGCACGGCTTTCATTACCTGAAAGACGAAGGGGTGATGGCCATCATTCTGCCGCACGGCGTGCTGTTTCGGGGCGGGGCGGAAGAGCGCATCCGCACCAAGCTGCTGAAGGACGGGCACATCGACACGGTGATCGGCCTACCCGCCAACCTGTTCTATTCGACCGGCATCCCCGTCTGCATTCTGGTGCTGAAGAAGTGCAAAAAGCCGGACGACGTGCTGTTCATCAACGCCGCCGAGCACTTCGTCAAAGGCAAGCGCCAGAACCAGCTGACCGACGAGCACATCGCCAAGATCATCAAGACCTACCAGTTCCGCGACGAAGAGGCACGCTACTCACGCAGGGTGGAAATGGCCGAGATCGAGAAGAACGATTTCAACCTGAACATCTCGCGCTACATCAGCACGGCGGTGGGTGAGGCCGCGATTGATCTGGATGAGACGCACCAAGAGCTGGTGGGGATTGAACAGGCGATTTCGGTGGCGAAGGACAAGCACAACGCTTTTCTGCGAGAGCTGGGGTTGGAGCCGTTGCCATAGTCACTCACGCTGGCTGGTCCGCGCAGGCAGCGGCCGCAGCTTGCGCGAAGAAGGTCGTGGCGTCTGGGTCGCCATTGATGCGATCGGGTTTGGCGTGCCCGAACGGCTCGGCTCACCAAAACACTATCAATTCAATAGCTTCTCACGCTATATCCACCAGCGCCAGCGCCCCAAAACACTTGCAAACGTTGCAGGCTGATCGGAGGGCGTGCTATCAAGGTGCCACGGGCTGCACCACTGGCGCCTGCTGCGTCGCCGGCTGCAGCGTCTGCACCGGCTCCGCCAGCCAGCGCTCCATCAACCCCGCGCCGGCCCACATGCCGGCCAGGGTGATCCAGGCCGTCAGGGCAAAGATCACGCCGCCGGTCATGCCGGCGCCGACGGCGCAGCCGCCGGCGAGCATGCTGCCAAAGCCCATGGCCATGGCGCCGGCGATGTAGCGGGCCATGCTGCGGCCATCCTTGAAGCCTTCGACCTTCAGCTCGCGGCCCAGCAGCGCGCCCAAAAATGAGCCGGCAAACACGCCGGGCAGCAGGCCGGCGTCAAAGTCCCAAGGCGCGTCGGGTTGGGCCAGCACGCGCATCAGCCAGTCGGCCGAGGGGCCGCTGAAGGTGACGCCTTGCACGGACACGACGTCAAAGCTGGCTTGCGACACGGCCCAACTGAACCACCAGGCCAGCGCCACGGCGGCGCCGGTGCCCATGCCGCCGACCCACATCCAAAACCGGTTGCCGCTGCGCAGCGAGAAGACCACGGCCACGGCCAGCCACAGCAGGCCAAACACCAGGCCGTCGACATGGCCGGCGCCGGCCAGGGCCAGCAGGTCGCGCGCGGCGCCGCCGTCCACCGTCCACCAGCTGGAGATGGCCAGGCGCAGCGGCGCCAGGCTGCCGGCCAGCGCGGCCTGGGCGGTGACGGCAAACACCAGGCCCGAGAGCAGGGCGCGCAGGTTGCCGTTGGCCGACAGCACCAGCAGCCGGCTGGCGCAGCCGCGCGTCATGACCATGCCGACGCCAAACAGCAGCCCGCCCAGCAGCGCGCCCGACAGGCTGCCGCGGTTGGCCAACTGGCGCGCGCCGCTCACGTCCAGCCAGCCGAGCAGGATCAGGCCCTGCACCATGACCAGCGCGGTGGCAAAGGCCAGCAGCCAGACGGAGAGCTTTTCGCCGAACTTGCCGTGCCAGAACTCGATGGTGGCCGCGCGCAGGCAAAAGCGCGAGCGCTGCGCAAAAAAGCCGAACAGGCCGCCGATGCCCAGGCCGCCCAGCGCCAGCACGGTGGCGGTGCCCCAGCTGTCCACCCAGCTTGCCAGTTCGGTTGCCATGTTCAATAATTAATTCAGCAATGACTTATGGATATTAAAGGCGCATCATGCGAACCGTGATTGATCGGCGTCAATTTCTCTCGCGCTGCGCCTGCGCGCCCTGCGCGCCCTGGGCGGTGGGCGGGCTGGGCGGCGCCTGGGTGCGCTACGCCGAGGCCGCCGAGGGGCCGGCGCCGGAGATGACGCCACGCCAGGTGGCGCCCAACTGCTGGTACGTGGAGGGGTTGTCGGCCTTGGGCTCGCCGGCGAACCAGAACTTCATCTCCAACGCCGGCTTCGTCGTCACCTCGGCCGGTGTGGTGGTGATCGACGCGCTGGGCTCGCCGGCGCTGGCCGAGCGCCTGCTGGCCGAGATCGCCAAGATCACGCCGCAGAAGGTCACGCATGTGATCCTGACCCATTACCACGCCGACCACGTGTACGGCCTGCAGACGTTCGAGCAGGCCGGCGCGCGCATCCTGGCGCACCAGGCCGGGCGCGAGTACCTGTTCGCCGACACCGCGCGGCTGCGCCTGGAGGCCTCGCGCAGCGAACTGGCGCCCTGGATCAACGCCCAGACCCGGCTGGTGCCGGCCACCGAATGGGTCAACGGCCCGCGCGAGCTGACGGTGGGCGACACCCGCTTCGTGCTGCAACCGGTGGGGCCGGCGCACACGCCGGAAGACCTGGCCGTGTACCTGCCCGCGGCCAAGGTGCTGTACGCGGGCGACCTGGTGTTCCGCAGCCGCATCCCGTTTGTGGGGCAGGCCGACAGCCGCAACTGGATCGCCTCGCTCGACAGGCTGCTGGCCTTCGACGCCAGCGTGGTCGTGCCCGGCCACGGCGGCGCCTCGACCGAGGCGCGCAAGGACATGCAGCTCACGCGCGACTACCTGGCCTACCTGCGCAAGGCCATGGGCGCCGCCGCCAAGGACATGACGCCTTTCGACGAGGCCTACCAGGCCACCGATTGGTCGCAGTTTGAACACCTGCCGCTGTTTGGCGCCGCCAACCGCATGAACGCCTACAACACCTACCTGCTGATGGAGCACGAAACGCCGTGACGCCCTTGTCGCCGCCGTCCCGACGCCAGGCCTTGCAGACGCTGGGTGGCCTGCTGGCCGCCGGCGCCCCGGCCGTGGCCGCCGAGCCACCGCGCACGCTGCCGCCGTCCACCTCGCTGCGCGCCGAAATCGCGGCGGCGCTGGCCGTGCGTCAGCCGCTGGTGGTGATGGTCAGCCTGCACGGCTGCCCTTGGTGCAAGCTGGTGCGTGAGCACTACCTGGCGCCCATGCACGCCGAGGAAGGCCTGCCCGTGGTGCAGGTGGACATGCGCAGCACGCGCGCCACCCAAACGCCCGACGGGCAGGCCAGCACGCACGACGCGCTGATCCGCGCCTGGGGCGTGAAGGTGGCCCCCACGCTGCTGTTTCTGGGCCCGGGCGGGCGCGAGGTGGCCGAGCGCCTGCCCGGCGGCTCGCCGGATTTCTACGCCGGCTACCTCGACCAACGCCTGGAGCGGGCGCGCCGAGCCCTGGCGCCGCCCACCGGGGGTTGAGGTTGGGTTTTGAAAGAAAATGGCCGGATGCCGGCATGTACAAATACTTTTATGCTATTAATATAATAGCAAAGATACGCTCGGGAGAGACGCATGACGCCCTGGAAGACCGTGACATGTCTGGCCGCCACCTTGCTTCTGGCCGGGGGTGCCAGTGCGCAGCAGGTGCCTGAGATCTTCAAGGGGGCCGACCTGAAGCTGGGCGAGAAGCTCATCGCCGACAACAAGTGCAACCAGTGCCACGCCCAGAAATGGACCGACGACGGCAAGGCCATCTACCGGCCGACAGGGCGCATCAACAGCCCCGGCCTGCTGCGCGGCATGGTGGAGCAGTGCAACACCGAGATGAACCTGAGCCTGTTTCCCGAGGAAGTGACGGCGATTGCCGCCGTGCTGAACCGCGACCACTACCGCTTCGGCCCCTGAGCCGTGCCGAGCCGGGGGCGCCCATCCCCGAGAAAACCCTGTGGCGAATGCCCAGGAATATCTTTAATATAAGTCATTGCGCATATACAAAACTTAAAGTCCATGAGCAACGAACAGGCTCCCCTTCTTGCCGGAGGCGACGGTCACGGCCGCGTGCGCCGGGCGCCCGAGAGTTTTCTGAACCCAGGTGGCATCCGCACCGTGTTTGCCGAAGGCAAGCGCGGCCGGCGCGATTTCATCCGCAGCGCCTTCGCGGCGGCCATGGCCGGCGGCACGGGTGGCGCGGCGCTGGCGCAGGCCAACCCGGTGCCGGCCGAAGGGGGCGATCCGAACGTGCTGACGCTGCCGCCCTGGTCGACCACGCTGGGCAAGGCGGTGGCCACCGACGGCTACGGCCTGCCGTCCAAGTACGAAGCCAACGTGCAACGCCGCCCCAGCCCGGGGCTGACGCAGACCGCACAGGCCTCGGTGTCCTTCGCGCCGCTGCAGTCGCTGTTTGGCACCGTCACGCCCAGCGGTCTGCACTTTGAGCGGCACCACCAGGGCTGGGTGGACATCGATCCGTCCAAGCACCGCTTCATGATCAACGGCCTGGTCAAGACGCCGCGCCTGTTCACCATGGACGAGCTGATGCGCCTGCCCAGCGTCAGCCGCTTTCACTTCATCGAGTGCGGCGCCAACACCGGCATGGAGTGGGGCAATGTGGCCGTGCCCACGGTGCAGTACTCGCACGGCATGCTGTCGTGCAGCCAATTCACCGGCGTGCCGCTGATCACCCTGCTGGAGATGGCCGGCGCCGACCTGAAAGCCGGCAAGTTCGTGCTGGCCGAGGGCGCCGACGGCTCCAGCATGACGCGCACCATCCCCATGAGCCTGGTCACCAGCGGCCAGGTGCTGGTGGCCTACGGCCAGAACGGCGAAATGCTGCGCCCCGAAAACGGCTACCCGCTGCGCCTGGTGGTGCCGGGCGTGCAGGGCGTCTCGTGGGTCAAGTACCTGCGCCGCGTCGAGGTGGGCGACCAGCCCTGGGCCACCAAGGACGAGGCGGTGCACTACATCGACCTGATGCCGGACGGCCAGCACCGCCAGTACAGCAGCATCCAGGAGTGCAAGAGCGTGGTCACAACGCCCTCGGGCGGCCAGGTGCTGCTGGACAAGGGCTTCTACAATATCAACGGCCTGGCCTGGTCGGGCCGGGGCAAGGTCAAGCGCGTGGACGTGTCGGTGGACGGCGGCCGCAACTGGAAGACGGCGCGCCTGCAGGAGCCGGTGATGGACAAGTGCCTGACGCGCTTTTCACTCGACTGGGTGTGGGACGGCAAGCCGGCCATCCTCCAGAGCCGCGCCACCGACGAAACCGGCTACGTGCAGCCCAGCTACCAGCAACTGCGCGCGGTGCGCGGCACGCGCTCGATTTACCACAACAATTCCATTCAGTCCTGGTTGGTGCAGGAAAACGGCGAGGTGAAAAATGTTCAACTCTCGTGATGTACTTGCTGCACTATTGATAGCTGGTTCGGCTTTGTCCGCGCTGGCCCAGGACAAATTTCCCGGTATTGGCCGGGCCGCCACGCCGAAGGAGGTGGCGGCCTGGGACATCGACGTGCGGCCCGACTTCAAGGGCCTGCCGGCCGGCAGCGGCTCGGTCAACCAGGGGCAGGACTTGTGGGAAGCCAAGTGCGCCAGCTGCCACGGCGTGTTCGGCGAGGCCAACAGCACCTTCACGCCGCTGGTCGGCGGCACCACCAAGGACGACATCCAGACCGGCCACGTCGCCAGCCTGATGCGCCCCGACTACCCGGGCCGCACCACGCTGATGAAGGTGGCCACCGTGTCCACGCTGTGGGACTACATCCACCGCGCCATGCCCTGGAACGAGCCCAAGTCGCTGAAAGCCGACGAGGTCTACGCCGTCACCGCCTACCTGCTGAACCTGGCCGACGTGGTGCCGGCCGATTTCACCCTGTCCGACAAGAACATCGCCGAGGTGCAACAGAAAATGCCCAACCGCAACGGCATGACCTTGCGGCACGCGCTGTGGCCCGGCAAGGAGCTGGGCGGCGTGCCCAAGCCCGACGTGACGGTGCTCGCCTGCATGAACAACTGCGCCCCCGAGCGCAAGCTGGCCTCGCTGCTGCCCGAGCACGCGCGCGACGCGCACGGCAACCTGCGCGAGCAGAACCGCACCGTGGGGCCGCAGCGCGGTGCCGACACCAGCAAGCCCGAGGGCCCGCTGGGCGCCGCCGCTGGCCCGGTGACGGTGGTGGCCGCCGCCCACGCCAGCGCCAGCCCGAACGCCGCCGCCATTGGCCTCACACAGACGCACGGCTGCACCGCCTGCCATGCCATGGACAGCAAGCTGGTCGGGCCCAGCTTCGCCGACATCGCCAAAAAGCAGGGCGGCAAGGCCGATTACCTGGCCGGCAAGATCAAGGCCGGGGGCACCGGCGCCTGGGGCGACATTCCCATGCCGCCGCAGTCCCTGCCGGACGCCGACCTGAAGGCCGTGGCCGCCTGGATCGCCGCTGGCGCGGCCCGGTAAAGGCGCACCGGCACGGCGCATTCCCAGATCGTGCGGCCCGAGGGAATTCACTCAGGCCGATATGATGTTCCCCGTATTAGCATCGACTTAACTAACAGGAGAAAAGCCCATGCAGACACGCAGGCATACCCTCAAGCAAAGCGCCCTCGTCGCCGGCCTGCTGGCTGGCACCGGCTTGTTTCCGCAGTACGCGCTGGCCTTCAACAAGGCCGCGTTCGACGCCAAGAGCCTGAACGACGCCCTCAAGGCCCTGGGCGCCGCTGGCGCGCCGGCCGAAAGCGCCTCGGTCACGCTCACCGCCCCCGATATCGCCGAGAACGGCGCCGTGGTGCCGCTGGCCGTGGCCAGCTCCCTGCCCAATGTCAAGCAACTGGTGCTGTTGGTTGAAAAGAACCCCAATGCGCTGGTTTCGGTGTTCAACGTCAGCCCCGAGGTGGAGCCCAGCTTCGCCACCCGCTCCAAGATGGGCCAGACCTCCGACGTGTACGCCGTGGCCATCACCACCGACGGCAAGGCGCATTACGCCAAGAAGGAAGTCAAGGTCACCTTGGGTGGTTGTGGCGGGTGATGACTTCCCCCCTATGGCGCTGCGCGCCTTCCCCCAGGGGACGACGCCAGTGGGCGGGCCAAGCTCTTCCACGGCGTCCGCTGATTTGGCCTGCTCCGCGGCCGTCGGTGTCGATGGAGCAGTGAGAATTTTTGAATTGAATTGTTGAGGAGTAAGAACATGGCAGATCCGATGCGAATTCGCGCCCAGGCCGCTGGCGACAAGGCCACGGTGCGCGTGCTCATGAGCCACGAAATGGAGTCCGGTCAGCGCAAGGACGCGTCCGGCAAGCTGGTGCCGGCCTGGCACATCTCGGACGTGACGGCCAGCCTGAACGGCAAGCCGGTGTTCTCGTGCGAATGGGGCCCGGCGGTGTCGAAGAACCCGTTTTTGCAGTTCAACGTCAAGGGCGCCAAGGCTGGCGACAAGGTCAGCGTGACCTGGAAAGACAACAAGGGCGATACCCGCACCGACGAAGCCACGGTGTCCTGATCCCGCAGTGCTGACCCACAGGGCGGGCGTGAACTGAAATTGCACGCCCGCCTTTTCTTTCGCCCCAAGAACGAGGAGATGGCAGGATGCCAATAAAAAAGCTTTCGTTTACTGCCATCGCGGTCGGCGTGATGGCCTTGTCCGGCGCCGCGCTGGCGCAGGAGAAAACCTCGATCCAGGCCATCGAGGAATACCGGGAGATGCTGCAAGACGGCAACCCCGCCGAGCTGTTCGAGGCCAAGGGTGAAGAGCTGTGGAAAAAGCCGCGCGGCCCCAAGAACGCATCGCTCGAAAAGTGCGATCTGGGCAAGGGCCCCGGCGTGGTGAAGGGCGCCTTCGTCGAGTTGCCGCGCTACTTCAAGGACACGGGCAAGGTGCAAGACTTGGAGTCGCGCCTGGTCACCTGCATGAGCACGCTGCAAGGCATCGACCCCAAGGAAGTCGTCAATGGCCAGTGGGGCCGCGGCGAGCGCGCCAACACCACGGCGCTGGCGACCTGGATCGGTGCGCAGTCCAAGGGCATGGCCTTCAACCTGCCGCAATCCAACCCGCAAGAGCGCACCATGTATGAAGTGGGTAAGCGCCTGTTCTTCCAGCGCGGCGGCGCGCACGACTTTGCCTGTGCGTCGTGCCACGGCGAAGAAGGCAAGCGCATCCGCCTGCAAGACCTGCCGCTGCTGACTAAGGCGCCCGGCGACGGCGTCGGCTTTGCCGCCTGGCCGGCCTACCGCGTATCGAACGGGCAGATGTGGAGCATGCAGCACCGCCTGAACGACTGCTACCGCCAGCAGCGCTTTCCCGAGCCCGACTTCGCCAGCGACGTGACCGTTGCCCTGGGCGTGTACCTGGGCGTGAACGCCAAGGGCAACAAGTCCGCCGTGCCGACCATCAAGCGCTGAAGGAGACCCTGGACATGAGCAAGAACAAGCACATCCTGGCGCTGGCCGCAGCGGCTGCACTGGTCGCCGGTTGCGCCGGCAGCGGCAGCACGGCAGGCACGCCGTCTTCGGCAGAACTGGACGCACTGACGCAGCAAATCATCAAGGCGGACTTCCACGACAAGGGCATCGTCAAGGTGGCCGAAGCCTTCCGCGACGACGAGACCATGCGCCTGTGCAACGCCGCCGACGTGGCTGGCAAGCCGCTGGACAACGCCACCGCCAAGCGCATCGAAGAACTGAACATGAAGACCATCCAATGGCCTTCGGACGGCAAGTTCCTGGGCGACTGGAAAGAAGGCGAGAAGATCGCCCAGAGCGGCCGCGGCCTGACCTGGACCGACACCGCCAAAACCGTGAACGGCGGCAACTGCTACAACTGCCACCAGATCGACAAGAAGGAAATCTCCTTCGGCACCATCGGCACCAGCCTGTACAACTACGGCAAGATTCGCGGCGTGACCGACCCGAACAGCCCGGCAGCGCAAGAGATGGTGAAGTACACCTGGGGCAAGATCTGGAACAGCAAGGCCTACAACGCCTGCTCCAACATGCCGCGCGCGGGGCACATGGGCATCCTGAATGAAGAGCAGGTGCGGCACTTGGTGGCCCTGCTGCTTGACCCGAAGTCACCTGTCAACCAATAAGCTTCTTGCAGCCCGGCATGGCCGGGCTTTTTTGTCCGACATACATCAGTAAGTGCTGATATGAACCTCACCAAACGCGAATTCATGCAGGTGCTGACCGCCGCCAGCGCGGCCGGCATGGGCCTCGGCCGCTTTGCCAACGCCAGCGCCCAGACCGCCGCCGAGGGGCTGTACGACATCCCCAAGTTCGGCAATGTGTCCTTCCTGCACATCACCGACTGCCACGCGCAGCTCAAACCCATCTACTTCCGCGAACCCAGCGTGAACCTGGGGGTGGGCGACATGAAGGGCCGGCTGCCGCACCTGGTGGGCGAGCAGTTGCTGAAAGCCGCCAAGGTCAAGCCCGGCACGGCCGAGGCGCATGCGCTGACCTACCTCGACTTCGAGCAGGCCGCCCGGCGCTACGGCAAGGTCGGCGGCTTCGCGCATCTGGCCACGCTGGTCAAACGCCTGCGCGCCAGCCGCCCCGGCGCGCTGCTGCTGGACGGCGGCGACACCTGGCAGGGCAGCGGCACGGCGCTGTGGACCAAGGGCCAGGACATGGTCGATGCCTGCAAGTTGCTGGGCGTCGACGTGATGACCGGCCACTGGGAATTCACCCTGGGCATGGAGCGCGTGAAGGAAATCGTCGAGAAAGACTTCGCCGGCAAGGTCGATTTCGTCGCCCAAAACGTCAAGACGCTCGACTTTGGCGACCCGGTGTTCAAGCCCTACGTCATCAAGCCAATGAACGGCGTGCCGGTCGCCGTCATCGGCCAGGCCTTCCCCTACACGCCCATCGCCAACCCGCGCTACATGGTCAAAGACTGGGAATTCGGCATCCAGGACGAGAACATGCAGAAGGTGGTGGACGAAGCCCGCGCCAAGGGCGCGCAGGTCGTCGTCGTCATCAGCCACAACGGCATGGACGTGGACTTGAAGATGGCCAGCCGCGTGCGCGGCATCGACGCCATCATGGGCGGCCACACGCACGATGGCATGCCCGTGGCCAGCGTCATCAAGAACGCCGGTGGCCAGACGCTCGTGACCAACGCCGGCAGCAACGGCAAGTTCCTCGGCGTGCTCGACTTCGACGTCAAGAACGGCAAGGTGGCCGACTACCGCTACAAGCTGCTGCCGGTGTTTGCCAACATGCTGCCGGCCGACAAGGACATGGACGCGCTCATCACCAAGATCCGCAGCCCCTACGAGGCCAAGCTGAGCGAGCAACTGGGCGTGACCGAAGGCCTGCTCTACCGCCGCGGCAACTTCAACGGCACCGGCGACCAGCTCATTGTGGACGCGCTCATGGAAGCGCAGGGCGCGCAGATCGCCTTCTCGCCCGGCTTCCGCTGGGGCACCACGTTGCTGCCCGGCCAGCCCATCACGCGCGAGTGGCTGCTCGACATGACCGCCACCACCTACAGCTACGCCACCCTCACCGAGATGAAGGGCGAGATGCTCAAGACGGTGCTGGAAGACGTGGCCGACAACCTGTTCAACCCGGACCCTTACTACCAGCAGGGCGGCGACATGGTGCGCGTGGGCGGCCTCACCTACGCGTGCGACCCGACGGCAGCACAAGGCAAGCGCATCAGCGACATGCGCCTGAAAGGTCAGCCCATCGACGCTGGCAAGAACTACCTCGTCGCCGGCTGGGCGCCCGTGGCCGAAGAGGCTTCAAAAGCCGGCAACAAGATGGTGTGGGACGTGGTGGAAGACTGGCTCAAGGCCAAGGGCGGCAAGGTTGCCCCGCGCCAGCCCAACCAGCCAAAGCTGACCGGCGGGCTGCCCAACCCCGGCTACGCCGCGTGATCTGGGTGCTATTCTTTAAGTAGCTGCTCGCGCATGACCGTCGGGCGCTAGAGCCTGATTTCATGTTCAAATTGAGCGCTTGAACCCGCGGGGAGATCAGCCATGTTCAATCACGTGATGGTCGGATCGAACGACATCGCGCGTGCCAGGCGCTTTTACGACGCGGTGCTCGGCGTGCTGGGCGCGGGCGAGCCGTTCGTCAACCAGGCGCCTACCGGACACACACGCCTCTTCTACCGCCATGACGGCGGCACCTTCTGCGTCAGCGAGCCGATCAACGGCGAGCCGGCCAGCGCCGGCAACGGCGCCACCATAGGCTTCAAGTGCGCGTCGGCGGAACAGGTCAGCGCATTTCACGACACGGCGGTGGCCCAAGGCGGCGTGTCCATCGAAGACCCGCCGGGCCTGCGCGAAGGCAAGCTGGGCGCGATGTACCTGGCCTATGTGCGCGATCCGGATGGCAACAAGCTGTGCGCCATTTACCGCCCCAAACCGGCGTGATGGCGCGCGTCAGCCCGTGCAAGCTGGGTTGATCGGCCTGACCGTGCAACAACGGTCTGTGCGACAGCGCTGCCGGTGGGTTGGCAAGATTGCTTCCAAAAAGATAGCTTCTCGCGCTTGCCTGGCAAGCGCTGGAATCGGTTTTCGTTCACAAAACGCGGCGCCGGACAGGCCCTGAACCGCCTGCTCCGTCGTGACACGTCGCGCAGGTGGCTGCGGCGGTCGCCGTTCATGCATGAAAGCAGGCGCTGCCGCTTGACAGACAAGCGCCACCAGCTATCAAAAGAATAGTCACAGTGGCAGCGCATTGACCTGTTCGGCCGTAACGTGCGGCAGCGCGGTGGGCGCCATCAACACATCCAGCGGGCTCGGCACGCCACCCGCCACCTTCAGCACGTGGGTGTAGATCATGGTCGTGCTCACATCCGCATGCCCCAGCAGCTCCTGCACCGTGCGGATATCGGCGCCGCGCTGCAACAAATGCGTGGCAAAACTGTGCCGCAGCGTGTGCGGGCTGGCGGGCTTGGTCACGCCGCTGGCGCGCATGGCGCGGTTCAGCGCGCGCCTGAAAGTATCAGCATAGCCGTGGTGGCGCCGACGCACGCCGCTGCGCGGGTCGGTCGACAGCGTGGCTTGCGGAAACACCCAGAACCATGCCCAGCTTTCCCCGGCGCGCGGGTACTTGGCGGCCAGTGCATGCGGCAGCTCCACCCCCGGCACGCCGTCTGCCCGGTCTTGGGCCCACAGCGCGTGCGCCCGCGCCATGTGCAGGCGCAGCGGCTCGCGCAGCGTCACGGGCAACATCACCACCCGGTCCTTGCCGCCCTTGGCCTCGCGCACCACGATGGCGCCGTGGTCAAAATCCACGTCCTTCACGCGCAGCCGCAAGCCCTCCATCACCCGCATGCCGGTGCCGTACAGCAACTGCGCCAGCAGCAGCGCGCCGCCGTCCAGGCCCGCCAGCGTGCGCTGCAATTCGTCGGTGGTCAGCACCACCGGCAAGCGCCGCACCGCCCGTGGGCGCCCCACCTCGGCCATCCAGGGCAAATTCATCTTCAGCACTTCACGATACAAAAACAGCAGCGCCGCCAAGGCTTGCTTGTGAGTGGACGGAGACACCTGTCGGACTTCAGCCAGGTGCGTGAGAAACGCCTCGACCTCTGGCGCCCCCATCTCGCGCGGATGCCGCAGCCCATGGAAGCGAACATACGCCCTCACCCAATGCGCATAGGCTTTCTCCGTCGCCAGCGCAAAGTGTCGATAACGCGCCGCCGAACGCAACTGGTCAAGCAACTTCGGCGGAGATGTAGTTAAACTGGTCATTTTTACAGTATAAATGCTTGCGCGCCGGTGCAGCAAGGACGTACGATGGCGGCCAGGCTCCGCTGAAGCGTGTCGGGTTAACCGATATGACGCGGCTTCGCTGTATAAATCAAGTTAGGCTTTAGACACGAGGTGCTCATGGAAATCCACGTTAAGAACTGTTGCCATTCGTCCGAATCTCACCCGAGGTTCCGCGCCAAAGTAGGTGATCGTGTTCTAGTCCGACTCGCAGATATGTCGCTACATCTTGCCGACATCGTTGCAATTTCTACGGATGATCACGTCGAAATAAGGTGCGATTCTTCAAATGATAGGATCACAACAGTCAACGCCCTTGCCGTACTTGCTCTTTATATCGGGGATTGAGGGATGGATTTTAAGACACGCCACCTGTTAATTACTTTGCTTCTACCCATTATTTCGGGCTGCAACCTGCACACTGAATCTGAGGCAGTGGATTTGTGCTTCAAACAAGCGCCTCAAGTTGAAGCAAAGCGCCTTGAGACTACAAAGGAGGCTGTGGGGCGAGTAAAAGGGACAAAGGGGCTCAGCAAGAAAGCCCAGAAAATTGGCCCCGCTCATTTTTTGGTCGAGATCGATTATCAAGTAGTGACTATAGATAATCCTAACCCAAGTAAGAATGACTTTTTGTCTATCAGAACGCTCACGTGTGAAGTTAAGGATGGCGAAATAATTGATGGCGCGATACTCGGGAGCAAAGCTGACCAAGTTCTTCGTAAGATCAAGAGATAGCCTAACAATTCGTTCAAGCCGAGACCGCTTCGCGGCTCGGCTGCATGGTGACGTGTACCACTCCGCCGTTCCGCGCAGCGGTCCGGCTTAACTCAGGCGTTAGGCATCACAATCAAACATTTCGCGAGGTGGATAGAACATGTTCTCGAAGCTCTTCGGCGGCGGCAAGCCTTCACCTCCTCGCTCGGTTGCTGGCCGACAGTGCTTTGATCTGATATGTGCAGCTCGGGAATACTTCAGCATTGAGAAGGGTTGGCCGCTACCGGCAAGTCTTGCGAAAGACCCCGTTTTTATTGGTCGCCTGATGGCCATGATGGACATGCTGTCGGAAAAATCAGGCGAATCCAATTTCCTCAAACCAAACTGCAGGGGCTTGTTCTCCGTTATCTTCGGTGAGCCAAATGCAGAGCATGCGGCGCAACTGATGGCGCGGGGCGATTCCAACCCACAGTTAATGCAAGCACTGGTCGCATTGGAGCAAGAGCTTCCAGGCAACTCCAACGCCAAGTTCGTCATGCTCAGCCGGATCGGGTCGCCTATGGTTGATGCATTCAAGAAAAAATGATCAGCAGCTACAGCTTCTATCTCGTAGTCGATCACTCCATTGACAATGCCGCAAGCACTATTGAATCGGTGTCGTCCTTGAGCGATTCACGCACATCTGTACATCCAGAACATGGCAATGGCATTTCCACCTTCCAAATCATCACAGCAGATTTGGTGGTTGCAACAAAGATCAAGTTGCTATTTGGCGCTTATATTCGTCACGAGGACTCGGGTGATGCCTAACAATTCATTCAAGCCGACGCCGCTTCGCGGCGCGGCTTAATTCAGGTGTTAGGCGAAACACCCACCCTTCGAGCGATATTGACAAAAATTTAGAGACCGACGTGAACACCAGCCTCATCATCATCCTTATTATCGTGGTCGCCGCGTTTCTCTCGTTACTTTTATTCCGACGTAGAAAACTAAGTGACTCCACCGCTCCAGTCACGCTGGAGCAGACCAGCCTAAAGTCAGATGTTCTATCGGAAGCATCAGCTGAACCCGGATTCGATCTCGCACTGTTCGACGAGAATGGAATCAAAGTGCTCGAATCAAGGGAGATAGATAAAATCCCTACGCGAGCCTATCCGGTAGAACCATCTAGCAGCGCAATTAGTCGCGTCAAGCACCTCACGGCCGATCTTTTCAAGGGGGCCGCAAGTGTCCCAAACAAAACGGTAGAAGTAATATTCAAGCCAGAAATCCATCAAGGCTTGATTGATGGAACTTACAAATTAATGGAAACAAAATCAGGCGAAATCCTTGCCGATGCGGTTGACGCATCAAACAAGGTCGTCGGAAAAGCGCGTTTGATTCAGGGCGGCAAGGCAAAGCAACTTGCGGGCGGCGCATTCCAGCTAGTAAGCATTGCAGTTGCTCAATCACACTTGGCAGACATTGAAAGAAGTCTAAGTGCCATCAAAAGCTCTATCTCAGAAATTATTGAAAGGCAAGAAAATGAAGATAAGGCAAGAATTACTGGCGCCTTTGATTACTTGCGGGAAATTGCAACACATATGAAGGAGCTTCGCTGCCCTGACGAGCTGCCCCAGCAAAAAAGGAACGCGATTGAAGGGATCATAAAGGACTCCTATTCTTGGCGTAACAAGCTCGAAGAAGACATGATCTCATTGGTCAGCCAAATATCAAATTTGACAGACCTAGACACATTTGGAACTGGCGATACATTTGAGAAACTGAAAAGTCTTATTGAGAAAATAAGACCACTCTTAAAGCGCCGCGAACTTTTACTAAACCTTGCCTCAGCTGTAAGTTTCGTAACAGCCTACCTTGATCCTGCTAAACGAGAGTACTCAAAAATCGACGTAAACGAGGATCACTGGTCTAGTCTTATCGACCAATTTAAAGATGCTGTTCTGAACCGGGAATCTGCGCTAATGGGTAAGTCCTTCTGGAATTCAAGTGAAACTTTGCAACTACGCAAAGACAAGCTCAGATCATTGTCATCTGACTACCACCGCACCGGGAATGATCAGCAAACCGATTACTTGGCTTTGCGGAGTTCACTTGCCGATAACATGTCACGTTTTATTGGCCCAAACGGTGATGTCCGTATCGCAATCTCATTTGATGGTCATGGCAATGTTGGCGGCGCAGCGATTGTCTAGCAGCACCTCGCAAATTTCGCCTAACAATTCGTTCAAGCCGACCCTACTTCGTGGCATCAAATGCGTGCTTACGCTACGCTAGCACGCATTCGCCGCCACTGCGTAGGGCGGCTTAACTCAGGCGTTAGGCAGCACAGATTTCCCGTAACCAAGTCAAGGAGTTGTAATGAAAGAAGAGATCGGATTTCACATAGGTAAGGAAGTAAGCCCTCTCGATAAGCCGCCGTTCAGAGCCTACTTTCACTGGACTAGCGAGGGACAACTCGTCAAGTCCGAGGATTTCTCAAAGCAAGAGTTGGAAGCAGAAATCGCATCTGGCCAGAGAGAAGGTAGGGAACTCGAACTCTTCAAAGAGGCCCTTAATCGCCTTGCTCTCTCGGCGTAATCCTGCACAAGGTAATCATGTATGCGTACTCCGTACCCAGTTGTCACCGTGCTGCTTCTTGCGTCTCTAGCGGTCGTTGGCTGTGGCAAATCAGCATCAGACCGTAAAACACTTGGGTTCACCGACAATGGCACTGCAATCGTCGTTGATCCGCAATCCATCCGTGAAATGGGCAATAAAACGATTGTCCGCCAGGCGTTGGTCTATTCGAAGGAGGCAATTGCTCAAGGGGAAAAAATACTCTTGAATCCCGTTGTCGCCCAAGATTTCGTTGTTGCTTTCGATTGCAGCCAACGCACGTATGAATATCTTGATTACAAGTGGCATTACCGCGATGGACAAACTCAACACATGGGAAAGAGAGGCTCAGAAGCCGTCTTCCCAAATTCGCCCATTGAGATGACCATGGACTACGCCTGCATGTCAAGCTGGCGAAGGTGGCTCTCTGAGAAATTTTAATGTTTCACGTACCGCACAAAGTCGGCGCAGGCAGGACGGCGAAAAACTGCCTAACACTGCGCTCCAAGGGACGCCGCGCGATAAAGCCGCGCAGCGCCCCTGAGCTTGGACGTTGGGCGGCAGGCCAATCCGTGCAGCACCAAAAATTTCGGGGAAATCACAAATGAAAAATCAGCTGATAAACATCGCAAATGGCGCCAAGCAGTCGGCCTCTAGCGCCGGCAGTTCGATCTCATCCGCACTACAAACGGCGAAAAACTCTGCAGTTACTGTAGCCACCACGATTCTCGACCAAGATGGCGACGGGAAGTTGGATCAAGAAGATCTAAAGCAGCTAACGCAAAAAGGCCTGAGCCTAGCGAAAAGTGCGGCCACAGAAGTTGCCCGCGTCACATCTGAGGCAGCCAAATCCGACCTAGCAAAGGATTCCGCTGCTGCCGCTGTTGTCGGTGCAGCGATAGCGGTTCCTGTGCCACTAATTGGTCCCGCCGCGGGAGCTGCAATTGGCGCGGCTTTGGGGGCGTACAAGAATCTCACCAAGAAATGAGTTGCAAAATGCCGCCCAACCCGTCGTTCCAGCGGACCGCCTTCGGCGGCCGCTGAACTAGTACGTTGTGCGGTTATGAAAGTCCTTTTGCTTTTCGCCGCCATAAACACCTTTATGCCCAGCACCTCTTGGGCGGAAACTGGTTTAGTTGCCGATTATCCAGAACTGCCTGCAGACGCTCGAAAAGTGGTTGAGCGATCAGCGGCTTGTAGGCATTTTGCGGACGAGATCGCGGGCAATGGCAGTGAGCGCGATCGGCAGGTGAATCGGCAGATCAAGAAATTGCGCTGCAATTCGCTGGAGAACGATGCCAACCGGATCAGGCAAAAAATACAAGTCCAGGCCGGAAGTGCTCAGGCTCATGGACGAATCGATGGCGTGACTGGGCACCTGACCGTTCGTCCTGCGTACTCGGGTGTTCTGAGTAACGGCATCCGGGAACTCACCTTTTGATAGCTGCTCGCGCTTGTTGTACAAGCGCTGGAGCCCGATTTGGCTTGAAAAACCGCAGCGAATCAGTCCCGCGTCACGCGCAGCACTTCTTCCCGGCTGGTGATGCCGCGCTCGATCAGCCGCTCGCCATCGTCGCGCATCAGTTGCATGCCCTTGGCCAGCGCGGCGGCGCGGATGTCGGCTTCGCCGGCCTGGGCATGGATGCGGGCGCGGATGTCGTCATCCACCATCAGCAATTCGAACACGCCGGTGCGGCCGGCGTAGCCGGTGCCGCCGCAGGCGTCGCAGCCCTTGCCGCCGCACGCGGTGCAGTATTTGCGCACCAGCCGCTGCGCCAGCACGCCGAGCAGGGACGATGAGAGCAGGAAGGGCTCGACCCCCATGTCGATCAGCCGCGTCACCGCGCTGGCGGCGTCGTTGGTGTGGAGCGTGGCCAGCACCAAGTGGCCGGTCAGGCTGGCCTGGATGGCGATCTGCGCCGTTTCGATGTCGCGGATCTCGCCGATCATCACGATGTCGGGGTCTTGCCGAAGAATGGCGCGCAGGGCCCGGGCGAAGGTGAGGTCGATCTTGGGGTTGACCTGCGTCTGGCCGACGCCGGGCAGGTCGTATTCGATCGGGTCTTCCACCGTCATGATGTTGTTGCGGTGCGCGTCCAGCCGCGCCAGGCTGGCGTACAGCGTGGTGGTCTTGCCGCTGCCGGTGGGGCCGGTGACCAGGATGATGCCGTGCGGCTGGGCGATCAGGCGCTCGAATTTCTGTAGCACCTCGCCCAGCATACCGACGGCTTCCAGGCTCAGCTTGCTCTCACTCTTGTCGAGCAGGCGCAGCACCGCGCGCTCGCCGTGCGCGCTCGGGATGGTGGACACGCGCACATCGATGGCGCGCGTGCCCAGCCGCAGGCTGATGCGGCCGTCCTGCGGCAGGCGCTTTTCGGCGATGTCGAGGTCGGCCATGATCTTCAGGCGCGAGATCAGCGCGGCGTGCAGCGCGCGGTTGGGCTGCACCACCTCGCGCAGCGCGCCATCGACGCGAAAGCGCACGCTGCTGTGGCGCTCATAGGGCTCGATGTGGATGTCGCTGGCGCCGTCGCGCGCGGCCTGCGTGAGCAGGGCGTTGAGCATGCGGATGATGGGCGCGTCGTCGGCCGATTCCAGCAGGTCTTCGACGGCCGGCAACTCCTGCATGATGCGCGACAGGTCGGCGTCGGATTCGACCTCGCTGACCACGGCGGCAGCGCTGGATTCGCTTTGCGAATAGGCGGTGCTGATGCGCTGGGCCAGGGCGTGGGCATCTTCCTGCTGCAGCGCCAGCGGCGCGTCGCCGCCGCCATGGCGGCGCATCACCTCACCGAGCGCGCTGGCGTCCGGCTGGCCGTCGTGCCACAGGATCAGGCCGTGGCCGTCGTCCTCCAGCAGCAGGCCGGCCGAGCGCGCGAAGGCGTAGGGCAGCGGGTAGCGCACGGGGCCTGGCCTACTGGCCCCGGTAGTTGAATTCGCCCGTGGCGGGGGTGATCAGCGGCGGCGGCGGGGCCGGGCGGCTCCAGCCGGCGGGCGCCGCCTGCGTGGGCGCGGCGGTCGGCATGATGGGCGCCTGGTTGATGCCCAGCACCCGGCTGGCGCTCGGCTGCGCCGACTGCTGCGCGGCGCGCATGAAGTCGTAGCGGTCCAGCGAATAGGCTTCGCTGGCGGCGGCATCGCGCACGATCACCGGGCGCAAGAAGACCATCAGGTTGGTCTTGATCAGGCTGCGGCTCTGGTTCTTGAACAGCTCGCCGATCACCGGCACGTCGCCCAGGCCGGGCACTTTGTCCACCGAATTGGAGAACTGGTCTTCCAGCAGGCCGCCCAACACCACGATGGCGCCGTCGTCCACCAGCACGCTGGATTCGATGGCGCGCTTGTTGGTGGTCGGGCCTTGCACGGCGTTGCGCGTGGCCGGGTCGACGCTGGAGGTTTCCTGGTAGATCACCATCTTGATGGTGCCGTCGGCGCTGATCTGGGGCTTGACGCGCAAGGTCAGGCCCACGTCCTTGCGCTCGTAGGTCTGGAACGGGTTGAGGCTGGTCGAGCTGGAGCCGGTGTTGGTGTAGCTGCCGGTGACGAAGGGCACGTTCTGGCCGACGATGATCTTGGCTTCCTCGTTGTCCAGCGTCAGCAGCGTCGGCGTGGACAGCACGTTGCCCGAGCCGCTGGTCTGCAGGAAGTTGGCCAGCGCCGACAGCAGGTAGCCGGCGCCGAACTTGTGCGCCAGGGCCAGGTTCAGGCCGGGGCGGGGCAGCGTGGTGGTGGTGCCGGTGCCAACCGTACCCCCGGTGATCAGGTTGTTGAGGGTGCCGCCCAGGCCCAGGATGTTGCCGGCCGCGATGGTGCCGAAATTGGTGCCACCGTAGCCCACGTTCTGGTCGCCGTTGTTGCCCAGCACGCCTTGCCACTGAATGCCGAACTCGGCCGCGCGGTCGGCGCGCACCTCGGCGATCAGGCTTTCGACGAAGACCTGGGCGCGGCGCTGGTCGAGCTTTTCGATGACGGCGCGCAGCTCGCGGTAGACCGGCTCGGGTGCGCTGATGATGAGCGAATTGGTGCTGGGGTCGGCCTGGATCTGCCCGCCGGTGGATGGCTGGTTGTTGGCCGCGGCGTTGATGCTCGGGCCGCTGGCCAGGCCGCTGGTGCCGCCGCTGGCGCCCAGCAGGCTGCTGTTGTTCAAGCCCTGTTGGGCGGCGCCGAGGCCGCTCTGGGTGGGCAGACTGCCGCCACCACCACCGGACTGGGTGGTGTTCTGGCCCGGCAGCGCGGCCAGGGCGGCGCGCAGGGTGACGGCAAGTTTGGTGGCGTCGGCGTTCTTCAGGTACACCACGTGGATGTTGCCGCCGCTGCCGTCGCCGCGGCTGGAGGCGGGCTGGTCGAGCTGCTGGATCAGCGACTTGGCCAGCGCCAGCCGGGCCGGGTTGGCGGCGCGCACGATGATGGCGTTGCTGCGCGGCTCGGGCAGCAAGGTGGTGCGGTAGCCGTCGGCGCCGCCCAGCGTCGGCAGGGCGGGCTGGCCGGGCAGCCCGGGCGGCGGGGCGGTCACGCCGGCGCCACCGCTGCTGCCGCCGGGCTCCACCAGGCGCGCCACCAGCGGCGCCAGATCCGAGGCCACGGCGTGGCGCAGGCGCACCACCTCGACGCCGGTGGCGTTGGACACGTCCAGCGCGGCGATGATGCGGCCCAGGCGCTGCAGGTTCTCGGCGTAGTCGGTGATGACGATGGAGTTGTTGCCGGCGTTGACGTTGATGGTGTTGTTGGGGCTGATCAGCGGGCGCAGGATCGGCACCAGGTTGTTGGCGTTTTCGTGCGTCAGCCGGAAGATCTGCGTCACGATTTGTCCGCCAGCGGCCGGCGTGGCGCCGGCCGACACGGTCGCGCTTTGCATCTTGGCCTCGGCCTCGGGCAGCACGATCAGCATGCCGTTGGTGTCGACCAGCGCGAAACCCTGTGTGCGCAGCTGCGTGGCGAACAGGCGCATCGCCTGCTCCGGCGTGACCGGGGTGGTGCTGGTCAGGCTCAGCGTGCCTTTCACCCGCGGATCGACCACCACGTTGCGGCCGGTCAGGGTGGCCATGGTGCGGGCCACGGCGTCGATCTCGGCGTTGGCGAAATCCAGCGTCACGCTGGCGCCAGGCCGGACCGCGGCGCGCTCCGGCGCGGGGCTTTTCGGCGCCGGGTCGGCGGCCAGCGCCAGGCCGGGGGCGCCCAGGGCCAGCAAGGCCGCGGCGGGCCAGGCGCGGGCCTGGGCGGCGAGGACATGCAGGGCGTCGGTCATGAGGGCGGGGGCACGGGCCATGGCGGGAAAGCGGAAGCGGGCGAAGGGGACTGTAGCAAATGCCCCTCGGGCCGGCCTGGCCCCGAGGTGGCAGGCATCGGCGCGGCGCGGCGCGAAGGCAGGGAAATCGGCCATGTCGGGGGATGTGGGGGTGGTGCGGGGCATGGGCGTCGTCACCCCAGTGAAATCAGAACCCGGTCGCCAGCGCGCCGGCCGAGCAAGTTGAGCAGGTTGGCCAGTTGGGCTTCCAGCCCGGGTGCGGCTTGCGCCTCGCCATTGAAGCGCAGGCGCTGGCCGACCCATTGGCCGCTGCCGCTGACGCGCAGCCCGCCTTCCAGGGTGGACAGGCCGAGCCGCACCGCCTCGTCGCCGGTCACCTGGAGCTGGTAGGAGCCGAGCGGGCGCAGCGTGGACAGGAGCGAGGCCAGCTGGCGCACGGTCAGCTCGGCCTGGCCGGTCAGTTGCATGCGCCCGGCCACCCAGTCGACGCGCAGCGCGCGCGTGGCCAGCGCCAGCTCGCCTTCCAGCCCGAGGGTGTTCCAGGGCGTGCCCAGGCCGCTCAGCAGGTCGGCCGGCCAGAGCGAGCGGCCATCGCCCAGCACCAGCCGGGCGCCGCCCCAGCGCGGGCTGAGGCCCAGCGCCAGCGCGCCTTCCGGGGTGCAGCAATCGGTGTCGACGCGGGCCGTCAGGCCGGTCAGCGCCGGCGCGATGCGCCAGCGCACGCGGCCCGGCAGGGCGGCGCGGTCGTGGCTGCCGGCGCCGCCGGTGAGCAGCAGCCGCGCCGAGCCCGACCACAGGCTGCCCTCGGGTTCGCTCAGCTCGACCATGCCGCCGCTGGCCTGGGTCAGGCCGGCGGCCAGCCAGCGCGCCGGGGCGCCGGTGGTCAGCACCCCCACCAGGCCGATCAGCGCGCCGAGCGCCGCCCAGCCCCAGGGCGCGCGCGCGCCGGCCGACGCGGGCGTACCGGCGCGGCGTGGGCGCAGCGGGGTCACGGCGCGGCGCTCCGGCAGACCGCACGGGGCGCAAGACGCTCTGGGCGCGCGGTCATGGCGCCGGCAGGCCCAGGCTGAGGGTGCCGCTCCAGAGCACTGGCGCGCCCGGGGCCGCGCCGGCGCCGCGCGTCAGGCGCGCCTCGACCGGCAGGGCGCGGGCGTTGACCCGGGCTTCGGCCAGCCACTGCGCCAGCGCGTCGGCCGGCGTGTCCTTCAGCACCAACTGGGCGCGGTCGCCGACCACGCTGAGCTGGGCGCTTGGGCGCAGGCGCTGCTGGACCGAGGCTTCCAGCGCGCGCAGGGCCTCGTCGCGGCCCAGGCGTGGCAAATCCTTGAGGGCCTGGGCCTCGGTTTTCAGTGCCTGCATGCGCTGGGCCTGGGCCTGCAGTTCGGCGCGCTGGGCATCGGCCTGGCGCAAGGTGTTCAGCGCCGGCGCCAGCGTCAGCCACCACAGCAGGGCCAGGGCGACCACGCCGGCGGCCAACGCGATCAGGCGGCGCTCGCGCGCGGCCAGGCCGGCCCAGGCGCTGCCCAGGCGGGCGCGTGCCGATGGGGCGCGGGCGTCGGCGGTCATGGCGCGCTGTCCTGGCGCAGCACGCTGCTGTCGCCGGCGGTGCCCAGCTGGTAGCCGAGCGGGCGCAGGCGCTGGTTGGCTTGGCTGAGCGCGTCGGCGTTCAGCGGCACACCCTTCAGGCGCAACTCGCCGGGGCTGTAGTCGATCGCCGTCGGCACGGTCGGCGTGGCTTGGCCGAGGGCGGCCAGCAGGGGTTCCAGGTCGCGTGCCGAGGCCGCGCCGGTGGCTTGGCGCAAGCTGGCGACCTCGCGAGCCATTTGCAGCGGCGCATCGACCACCACCTTGACCTGCGGGAAGCTGTCGGTGAGCGTGGCCTCGATGTTGGCGCGGCGCGCCGCCAGCTCGTCCTGGGTGCGCCAGGCCCACAGGTTCAGGCCGACCAGCTGCGCCAGCAGCAGCAGGCCGAGGCCCCAGCGCGCCGGGCGCCAGGCCGGGGCGTGCAGAAAGTCGCGCCAGAACGCGCCGGCGCGGCGTGCCGCGCGCGCGCCGCCGCCGCTGGCCAGCTCCAGCTGGGCCAGGTCCCAGGGGCCGCGGCTGGCCTCCAGCAGGCGCTGCGCCGGCTGCACCAGGGTGACGGCTTGCTGCAGCGTCTGCTCGGCCAGCTCGGCCACCGCCGGTTCGGCGCGCAGCAGCGGCGGCGCGGCTTGCGCGTCGACGCTGCCCAGCAGCGCCAGGGTGGCGGCGTTGAACGGCAGCAACTGGGCCATGCCGGGCGCCGGGCCGCCGCTGGCCAGGGCCTGGGCGCGCTCGGGCTCGCCGACGACGGTCAGCTCAAGCCCGTCGGCGCGCGGCGCCAGTTCGGGCACGATCCGGGCCGCCGGGCGCTGGGCCGCGTCCAGCGCCTGCAGGTGCGCGTGCAGCCAGTCGCGCCGGCACACGGCCACCCAGGCGGCGGCGCCGGCCGGCACGCCGGGTTCCAGGGCGAAATGCAGATCGCCCGGGTCGTCCAGCAGTTGTTCTTCGAGCAGGCCGGCCAGCGTGGCGCGCAGGCGCGGCGAGCCGCGCCCGACGCCCTTGGGTAGGGACACGCGGTGCCAGGACAGTTGCGCCGCCGGCAGCACCGCCACCACTTCCACCCCCCGCCGGGCGGCCGGCAGCAGCGCTGGCACGGCGCTGCCGTGCTCGGGCACGGACTGGCCGTCGAACGAGTGGGCGTAGGGGTAGCTGCCCGGAGGGCCCGGAGGCAGCAGGACGAGGAGCAGGCTCATGGCGGGGTCGGGCGCATTGTAGGCGGCATGGCCCGGCGCGCCAGGGTGTTCAACGTGCTTGCGGCGCGGCGCCGCCCGGTGGCACGCTGAGCGCCACGCGCTCGCGCCACAGCACGTTGACCTCGCGCCGCTGCGGCGTCTGCTGGCGCTGCACCACGGCCAGCTCTTCCAGCGCGATGTCGTCCAGGCGCAGGCGCGCGCGGATCTCGAAGAAGTTGGACAACACCGTGGTCCAGGAGCCGTCGGCGCCGGGCGCGCCAACGGTGGCCAGCGCGTCGCTGCTGTTGCGGAAGTAGCTGCGCTCGCGCTGGGCCACCAGGCGCTGGGCGCCGGCCTCGTCCAGCTCCGGCACGGCGGCCAGGATCACCGGGGCGCTGGCGGTGTTCAGGTTGATTGGGGTGATCACGTTGTTGATGGGCGGCAGCAAGGTGACGTAGGGGCGCAGCGTGGCCAGCGTGGCCGGCGCCACGCCCAGCCAGGCCAATTGATCAAGCCGGCGCGGCAGCAGCGGCGCGTCGGCGTTGGCCGAGCCGTCCTCGCCGCGCTGGGCGGCCTGTGCGCGCGACAGGTTGTCGCGCAGCGTGGCCAGCTCGCCATTGGGCAGGCGCAGCAGCTCGAACAGACGCTGAAAGCGCAGCAGCGCGCGGGTGCGCGAATCGGTGTCGCCGACCACCAGGTTCATCAGGTTCAGGCGCGACTGCAGGTCGGTGATCTGGCCAGACAGGAAGGCGTCGCGGTCGACCTCGGTGCTGGCCTCGCCGGCGGCCAGGAAGGTGGACAGGCGAGCCTCGGCCAGCGGCATGGCCCAGGGCTCGCCCAGGTGGTCGACATTCGATTCGCGCAGGTCGCCGCCCAGGATCAGCCGCCCCCAGTCGAGCGCGCCGTTCAAAATCCAGGCCGACTGCACGCGCGCGCGCTCGGCCGCCTCCACCTCCACGCCACGCCATTGGCGCCACAGCGCGGCGGCGGCCAGGGTGGCGACCAGGGTCACGGTGAGCATGGCGGCGAGGAGGGCGGCACCGGATTGTCTGTAGCCCCCACGCTCCCCCGCTGCGCGAGGTGCGCTGCCCCCCGAGGGGGCCGCACCCGCCTTGGGGCGGCCCGGCGGCGGGTGGTGGCCCCCACGCTCCCCCGCTGCGCGAGGTGCGCTGCCCCCCCGGGGGGCCGCACCCGGCCTTGAGAGCGGCCCGGCGGTCGGGTGGTGGCCCCCACGCTGCTCCGCTGCGCGTGGCGCGCTGCCCCCCGAGGGGGCCGCACCCGGTCTTAGGAGCGGCCTGGCGGTCGGGTGGTTGGCCCCATGCTCCCGTGCTGCGCGAGGTGCGCTGCCTTGGGAAGGGGCTGGGTGAACAGGGCCGTGGGTCATGTCCCGCCTCCGTAGCCGGGTTGCACCCAGTCCAGCACGACGGGGCCGCTCAGGCTCTGGCCGGGCGCCAGGGTGAGGTTGAGGCGCACGGCGTCGGGCAGGGCCTGGGTGTTCTGGGCGCCTTCGGCGGCGCTGGACAACGGGTGGCTCCAGGCGTTGTTGCGGTAATAAAACAATTGCCAGTCCTGCAGCGTGGCCACTTCCACCGCCTGCGCGCCGCCAACGGCCACCGGCACGGGCGCGCGGCCCCAGCCTTCGGCGGCCTGCCAGGCGGCGTCCCAGGCGGCGTGCGAACGCACCGGTTGGGACTGCCAGCGCAGCCAGCGGCCGTCTACCTCGCGCCGCGCCCAGGCCACCACGCGCAGGCCGGCGCCGGGCTCGCCGCTGTCCTGGCGGGTGATGCGCAGCAGGCTGCCGTTCCAGACCAGGCTGTGCTGCGGCGGCAGCCGGGCGGCGTCGGCGCCGGCCGGGGTGGGCCAGACCATCATGGCGTCCAGGTCGGCGCGCCACTGGCCCAGGCCGGCCTGCAGGGTCAGCACCTCGTCGGTGTAGCGCTGGGTGGCGGCCTGCGCGCGCGTGATGCCGTCGATGCCGCGCCAACTGAGCACCGCCATCACGGCCAGGAGGCTGAGCGCGACCAGCACCTCGATGAGGGTGAAGCCGGCCTTGCGACGCCTTGAAATCGCTACCGAAAATGTAGCTTTTGAGGATGCGTGGACGCCGGCCACCAGGTGAAAAGGCTTCAATTGCGTCCCACGATGGTGGTCACGCGCACGACGAAGCTGCCGCGTTCGCTGACGTTGGCGTCGACGCGCCGGAAGTTGGGGTTGGGCGTGGGCCGCACGCTTTGCGTGACCTGGAACAGGCGCCCGGCCTGCGGGCAGTCGCTGACGGCGTCGCCCACGCCGGGCAACTGGCGCGCCAGGCGCAGCTCGATCAGCTTGTTCTCGGCGCACAGCTGGGCCAGCAGCACGGCGCCCTGGCGCTCGGCGTTGTCGGTCAGCGCGGCGGTGGCTTTCAGGCCCGCCACCAGGGCGATGGCGGTGATGGTCAGGGCCACCAGCACCTCGATCAGGGTGAAGCCGCGCACGCGGTTCATGGCAGCCGCTCGACGCCGAAGGGGCGCAGCCCGTCGGTGGCCACGCGCAGCACCGGGCCTTGGCCGTCGGCGCGGCGCAGCGCCACGGCCTGGGCGCCGATGATCGGGTCTGGCCCCAGCCACAGGGGCGCGTTGCCGATCGCCACCGTGCGATCGTCCAGCCACCGCTTGGGCAGCGGCGGCGCGCTGGCCGGTAGGCCGTCGAACACGAAGCCGCCAGGCGTGGCGCGCCAGCGCACCGGCACGCCGGCGGCGCGCGACTGGGCGCGCGCCGACTCCAGCACCGCCGCCAGACGCTCGGCCTCGCGCGCCAGCGTGGCGCCCTCGCCGCTCGGCAGCGCCAGGCTGACCAGTGCCGTGCCCAGCGCGATGATGGCCACCACCACCATCAGCTCCAGCAAGGTGAAGCCGCGCCCAAATTTGAAGCCAAATCGGCCGTTGGTCGGCGCCCGGTAATCCTGGGCAGCTATGAATTCAGTAGTATTCGGCACGCCAGTTCACCACGTGGCCTGCACCCCAGGGGTCGGCCGTGGTGCCCCGGACATCGAGGGGCCGCCGAGCCAGCCAGCCCAGCGGGCGGCGCGGGACGGGGTTGATTCGGCGTTTTCCGGGCCTCGAGCGGCTGCGGAGCGGGAAGCCGTTGATTCAGCATGCCAAATGGCCGCGGAGCAGGTCAGCCCAGCAGGCGCCGTGGAGCGGGCTTGGCCCGGCCACAGGCGCCGTCCCCCTGGGGGGAAGGCGCGCCAGCGCCTCAGGGGGGGGCGTGTCACTGCCAACTGCCCACGTCCGCGTTCTTGCCCTCGCCGCCGCTCTTGCCGTCGGCGCCAAAACTCATCACGTCGACCTCGGCACGCACGCCGGGGTTCAGGTACTGGTAGGGCTGGCCCCAGGGGTCGTTGGGCAGTTTTTCCAGGTAGGGCTTCCAGTTCATGGGCGCCGGCGCCACGCTGGGGCGCGCCACCAGGGCCTGCAGGCCCTGCTCGGCGGTGGGAAAGCGCTGGTTGTCGAGCTTGTACAGCTTGAGCGCCTGCATGATGTTGTGCACGTCGGTGCGGGCGGCGGTGGCGCGGGCGTCGTCGGTGCGGTCCAGCACGTTGGGCACGATCAGCGCGGCCAGCACGCCGATGATGACCAGCACCACCATCAGCTCGATCAGGGTGAAGCCGGCGGCGCGGCGCAGGCGGGTGACAAGGCGTGGCAGGGCGGTCATGGTCGGCGGCAGGGTGGCGTTGGCGGGGCGGTGGCCGGCACTAGTACTGCAACCCTGAAGTAGAGGAACGCAATGAAATCGATGGATTTGCGCGCAGGGCAAGACGCAAACCGCAGCAATAGCCATTGCTATTGCGAGGATTTGCAACGCCGCCATGCGTGCGAAGGCACGATTTCATGTTTCGATACTTCGGGGTTGTAGTACTAGGCTGCCGGACCCGCGCCGATGGGTGGCCTGCGGGCTCGGGGCGGGGCCCGCAGGGCAAGCTTCAATGATAATCGTCCGGTGATGAGCTTTCGCGCGCCCCCTCCGCCATGAAGTCCGGTCGATTCGCACGCCCGCTGCTCGGGCTGGCCACGCTGCTGATCTGGGCCCTGGCGGCCGGCAGCGTGCTGTTCTGGGCCTTGCGCCTGGGGGGCGCGGGCGCGCCGTCCGACACGCCGCCGGCCGGTGGCGGCACGGGGGGCGTGGCGGTGGACGCCCAGGCGTTGGCGCGCGCCCTGGGGGCGGTGACCACCGCGTCGGCCACGCCGGCCCCGGACCTGCTCGGCCGCCTGGCCTTGCGTGGCCTGCTGACCCACGACGGTCGTGGCGCGGCGCTGATTTCGGTCGACGGCAAGCCGGCCAAGCCGGTGCGGGTGGGTGCGCCGGTGCACGATCTGGACGGCGGCTGGCAACTGCGCTCGGTGTCGCCGCGCGAGGCGGTGCTGGCGGCGGACGGCATGCAGGCCCGGCTGGAGATGCCGCCGCTGGCCGGCCGCACGTCCTCGGGCGCCGCCGTGCTGCCCCCGACCGTGCCGGTGGCGGGCAGGCCGATACCGGGGCCGGTGCCACGGCCGCTGCCGCCGCCGGCCGGCACCGTGCCCACGCCGCGGCCGGGCACCTTCCCGGCGCTGCCCGCCAGGTAGCGGCGCCGGCGCCCAGGCGCCTTCAACCGCGCAGGAACAGCCGGTAGGCGGGGTTGCCGGTTTCTTCCAGCCAGGGGTAGCCGAGTTCGTCCAGGAAGCGCCGGAACGCCGTGTCGTCGGCCTGCGGCACCTGCATGCCGACCAGGATGTGGCCGTGGTCGGCGCCCTGGTGGCGGTAGTGGAACAGGCTGATGTTCCAACTGGGTTGCATCAGGCTCAGGAATTTCATCAGCGCGCCCGGCCGCTCGGGGAACACGAAGCGCAGCAGGCGCTCGTCGCGCGCCAGCGCGCTGCGCCCGCCGACCATGTAGCGCACATGCTCCTTGGCCAGTTCGTCGTGGGTCAGGTCGATGGCCTGGAAGCCGGCGCGCTCGAAGGCGTGCGCGATGCGCGGCGAATCGCCCTTGCCGGCGGTGGTCAGGCCGACGAACACGTGGGCCTGACCGGCCTCGGCGGCGTCGCTGATGCGGTAGTTGAACTCGGTCACGTTGCGCGGGCCGCCGGGCAGTTGGCCGATGGTTTCGCAAAAGCGCCGGAAGCTGCCGCGCTCCTCGGGGATGGTGACGGCCAGCAGGGCCTCGCGCTCCTCGCCCACCTCGGCGCGTTCGGCGACGAAGCGCAGGCGGTCGAAGTTCATGTTGGCGCCGCACAGGATGGCGACGTAGCTCTCGCCCTTGGTCTTGTGCGTGGCCACGTACTGCTTGACGGCGGCCACGGCCATGGCGCCCGAGGGCTCGACGATGCTGCGCGTGTCGACGAACACGTCCTTGATGGCGGCGCAGACGGCGTCGGTGTCGACGGTGATGAACTCGTCCACCACCGCGCCGGCGATGCGGAAGGTTTCCTCGCCCACCAGCTTGACGGCGGTGCCGTCGGCGAACAGGCCGACGTCGGCCAACTGCACGCGCTGGCCGGCGGCCACCGACTGCGCCATGGCGTTGGAGTCGTTCATCTGCACGCCGATCACCTTGACCTCGGGTCGCACGGCCTTGATGTAGGCGCCCACGCCGCTGATCAACCCGCCGCCGCCGATGGCCACGAACACCGCCGCCAGCGGCCCCTGGTGCTGGCGCAGGATTTCCATGGCGATGGTGCCCTGGCCGGCGATGACCAGCGGGTCGTCGAACGGGTGGATGAAGGTCAGGCCCTGCTCGGCCTGCAGCGTGACCGCGTGGTCGTAGGCGTCGTTGTAGCTGTCGCCGGCCAGCACCACCTCGCCGCCCAGCGCCTTGACGGCGTCGATCTTGAGCTGCGGCGTGGTGGTCGGCATCACGATCACCGAGCGCGTGCCCAGCTTGTGCGCGCCCAGCGCCACGCCCTGGGCGTGGTTGCCGGCGCTGGCGCAGATCACGCCGCTTTGCAGCTGCTCGGGCGTGAGGTGGGCCATCTTGTTGTAGGCGCCGCGCAGCTTGAAGCTGAACACCGGCTGCTGGTCCTCGCGCTTGAGCAGCACCTTGTTGTGCAGGCGGCGGCTGAGGTTGCGCGCCGGGTCCAGGTCGGACTCGATGGCCACGTCGTAGACCCGCGCGGTGAGCACTTGCTTGAGGTAATCGGTGGCGCTCAGGGGCGCGGCGGCGGGGGCGGTGGAGCGGGAGCGCGGCATGGTGTCGGGAGCAATGGGCAGGCCGACATGATACGAACCCGCCGCGTGGGTGGCCCCGGCCGTGTGCAGCGCAGCAAAAAAAAGCCCCGAACCGAAGGGTTCGAGGCTTGAATCCACCTTTTGAAAGGGTGGAGGAGACAACCGACGCAAGAAAGTCACTTGCGATGAAGCGAGTGTACGCGAAAAGCACGGTCGTTCACTCTTAATTGTTGCAATGCAACACCATGGCCTGGGGCAAAGCGTGCGTTTTTTCCGTGTCGCGCCAGGAGGGCGGGCCGAATCCGCTACGCTTGGCTTCTTTATTGGGCACACAAGCAAGGCGGCAGGGCATGGAATGCACGGTGAGTTGGACCGGCGCGGCGGGCACGCGCTCGGGCATGGGGTTCGTGGCCGAAACCGGCTCCGGGCATGTGCTGGCCATGGACGGCGCGCCCGACGCGGCGCGGCCCGAGATGGGCGGGCAAAACCTGGCGCCGCGCCCCATGGAGACGGTGCTGGCCGGCACCGGCGGCTGCACCGCCTACGACGTGGTGCTGATCCTGCGCCGCGGCCGCCACGACGTGCGCGGCTGCTCGGTCAAGCTGACCAGCGAGCGCGCCGAGCAGGATCCGAAGGTGTTCACCGCCATCCACATGCATTTCATCGTGACGGGCCTGGGCGTGCCGGCCAGCGCGGTGGAGCGGGCGATCCAGCTCAGCCACGAAAAATACTGCTCGGCATCGATCATGCTGGGCAAGACGGCCGAGATCACGACCTCGTTCGAGCTGATCGAGGCTTGAGTCGGGTGGGTTCGAAAATGAGAGCTGCTTAGGCTTGGCTCACGCGCCTTGGTGGCACTTTTCTGGTCCAAAGCAACGCCTCAGCCGGCCGCCGGGGGCGCTCGGGGCCTGTCAAATCCGCTGCGCGGTGCTGGTCATGACCCGCGCCGCCAGCCGCATCAGCCCGCGCACCGGGGCGGGCAAGGGCGTGCCGCCGGCCTGCAGCGCGTGGTCGGCGTGGCGCGCCTCGTCTTCCTTCATTTGCGCCACGATGGCGCGCGAAGCGGTGTCGGCGCTGGGCAGGCGGTCCATGTGGCCGGCCAGGTGGGCCTCGACCTGGCGCTCGGTCTCGACCACGAAGCCCAGGCTGAGCGGGTCACCGCCCAGGCGCCCGGCCACCAGGCCGATGCCGAACGAGCCGGCGTACCACAGCGGATTCAGCCAGGACACGCGGCCGCCCAGCTCGTCCAGCCGCTCGCGCGTCCAGGCCAGGTGATCGGTTTCTTCCCGGGCGGCGGCGTCCAGGTGCCGGCGCAGCTCCGGGTCGCGCGTGGTCAGCGCCTGCGCGGTGTACAAGGCCTGGGCACAAATCTCGCCCACGTGGTTGACGCGCATCAAGGCTTCGGAAAGACGGCGTTCGGATTCGGTCAGCGTCACCGGCGGCGGTGCCTCGTGGGCCGGGCTGGTCCGCGCCGTCCGGGGGGGGGCCAGCAGCGTGCGCAGGGTCCCGTCCACGGCGGCCAGCAGGCGGTCGGTCGGAGAAAGGCTCATGCCCGCATGGTAGCGGGCTGGGCGTCGGAGGCAAGCCATGCCGGTCGGGGGCCGCGGTCGGGCGGGGCCGAAGGCGGGTTGTTGTAGTCAGCCCACACTGCATCGGAGGCTGTGGTCGATTTGCAACAAAACGCCGGGACCAGCCCAAAAAACGTCACCGAGTCTTTGCAACTTGGAGACAGGTCTGGTGCAATAGCAACAACTTCCCGGTAGGGGAGGTTGGCCCCGGGGACCGGCGGGAAAAAACAGACGGACCCTTCGCACCGGCGCCCTATGTTTAACCTTGGAGAACTTGCAATGAAAAAATCTCTGATCGCCCTGGCTGTGCTGGGCATGTCCGGTGCCGCAATGGCTCAGTCGTCGGTGACTCTGTACGGTGTGGCCGACGCTGGTATCGGCAAGATGGAAGCCGGCACCGACAAGACCGAATTCCTGTCCGCCACCATGATGAACAACGGCAACAGCCGTATCGGTGTGCGCGGCGTGGAAGACCTGGGTGGTGGCCTGCGCGCTGGTTTCAACTTTGAATCCGGCCTGTCCCTGGACGGTGGCGATTCCGCCTTCTCCGGCACTGGCATGTGGAGCCGTGCTGCCCACGTGTGGTTGGGTGGCAACTGGGGTACCTTGAAACTGGGTCGTTCGCTGAACCCGACGTTCTACGGCATCGCCGCTTGGGAACTGACCGGCGCCGCCAACTACTCCGTGGTCGGCAACACCTACGGCTTCGCCGGCGGCGGCCCCCGTAACAACAGCCAGTTCAGCTACAAGACGCCCAACATCAGCGGTTTCTCCGCCGAAGCCGGCTACATCTTCAAGGCCGACAACGGTGGCGCCTCCAAGTGGGACTTGAACGCTACGTACGCCAACGGCCCCCTGGGCGTGGGCTTCGCCGCCAACAAGCTGGGCAACGGTGGCAAGACCAACTACACGCTGGGCGGTAAGTACACCTTCGGCATGTTCACGCTGGCCGGTTCCTACACCGACGCGCACAAAGGTCTGACCGATCTGAAGCGTCGTGGTTTCTCCATCGGCGGTACCGCCAACATCGGCGCCTTCGCCGTGACCCTGGACGTGACCCGCGACACCAAGAACGAGTGGACTGGCGCCAAGCGCACCAACGTGCTGGCCGAAGGCCGTTACGCCCTGTCCAAGCGCACGTTCCTGTACGCGGCTTACCTGAAGTACGACAAGACCGACAACTACGGTCTGGGCGTTCGCCACAACTTCTGATCACCGCACTGCCTAATGGCAGTGAGTGTTCAGATCAAAAAACCGCCTTCGGGCGGTTTTTTGTTTTCCGCGCGCAGTTGCCGTCCGTGTGCAGAGGCAGAGCGCGCTGGCGGTGGGGATTGAGGGCGGTGCAGGCATCGGGTGCGGGCGACGGCATGTGCCGCCGAGGTTCTATGCGCGCAATCCCTCTCACCTTCCGGCGCGGGGCTCTGCTAGCATCCGCCACCGCTACAGTTTCTGATCCATGGGTGCCTTTGTTCTTCGCCGACTGATCCAGGCCATCATCGTGATGGTGTCGGTCGCCTTCATCGCATTCCTGCTGTTCCAGTACGTGGGCGACCCGGTGGTGTTCCTGCTGGGCCAGGACGCCACGCCGGAGCAAATTCGCCAGCTGCGCGCCGACCTGGGGCTCGATCAGCCCTTCTTCGTGCAGTTCTGGCACTTCCTGATCAACGCCGCGCAGGGCGAGTTCGGCCTCAGCCTGCGCCAGGGCGCCAAGGTGTCGCGCCTGCTGGGCGAGCGCTTCCCGGCCACCTTCGAACTGGCCCTGGTCGCCGCCGTGTTGGCGTTGATCGTGGGGGTGCCCATGGGGGTGTACGCGGCACTCAAGCGCGGCAGCTTCATGAGCCAGATGTTCATGACCTTGTCCTTGCTGGGCGTGTCTTTACCCACCTTCCTGATCGGCATCCTGCTGATCCTGGTGTTCTCGGTCTGGCTGGGCTGGCTGCCGAGTTTCGGGCGGGGTGAAACCGTGCAGTTCGGCTGGTGGAGCTCGGGGCTGTTCACCGTCGATGGGTGGCTGCACATGATCCTGCCGGCCATCACCCTGGCGATTTTCCAGCTCACGCTGATCATGCGGCTGGTGCGCGCCGAGATGCTGGAGGTGCTGCGCACCGACTACATCAAATTCGCGCGCGCGCGCGGCCTGACCGATCGGGCCATCAACTTCGGCCACGCGCTCAAGAACACCCTGGTGCCGGTGTTGACCATCACCGGCCTGCAATTGGGTGGCCTGATCGCCTTTGCCATCATCACCGAAACGGTGTTTCAGTGGCCAGGCATGGGCCTGCTGTTCATCCAGGCCGTCACCTTCGCCGATGTGCCGGTGATGGCCGCCTACCTGTGCCTGATCGCGCTCATCTTCGTCGTCATCAACCTGATCGTCGACATGCTCTACGTGGTCGTTGATCCGCGTTTGCGCGTGGCCCCAGGCGGCCATTGACGGTGCTTTGACATTCCCCCAAAAACCATCCAGGAGAAGCCCATGAAAGCCCAGAAAACCCTGTTGTCCGTGTCGGTGGCGTCGGCCCTGCTGGCGCTCAGCCTCGGCGCCGCGGCCCAGACCGTGCGCATCGCCAACCAGGGCGATGCACTGTCGCTCGACCCGCATTCGCTGAACGAGTCGCTGCAGCTGAGCGTGGACAGCAACGCCTACGAGGCCCTGGTGGGCTGGAACAAAAAGCTGGAAATGGTGCCCATGCTGGCCACTTCCTGGAAACAGATGTCGCCCACCGTGTGGCGCTTCGAGCTGCGCAAGGGCGTGCAGTTCCACGACGGCACCCCGTTCACGGCCGACGATGTGGTGTTCACCATGGGCCGCATCGCCGCCGACGGCTCGGACATGAAAGCCTACAGCAACGACGTCAAGGAAACGCGCAAGATCGACAGCCATACGGTCGAGATCGAGACCAAGACGCCGCTGCCCATCCTGCCGCAGATCCTGTCGCAGGTCTACGTGATGAGCAAGAAGTGGTGCGAGGAGAACAACGCCGTGCGTCCGGTCGATCGGCGCAAGGGCGTGGAGAACACCGCCTCGTTCAAAACCAACGGCACCGGCCCGTTCCACGTGCGCGAGCGCCAGCCGGGCGTGCGCACCGTGTTCGTGCGCAACCCGCGCTACTGGGGCAAGGTCGAGGGCAATGTGCAGGAGGTCGTCTTCACCCCCATCGCCAACCCCGCCACGCGTGTGGCGGCGCTGCTGTCGGGCGAGATCGATGTGATGGAGCCGGTGCCCGTGCAGGACATCGCCCGCGTCAACGCCAACGCCAACACCCGCGTGCTGGCCGGCCCCGAGTTGCGCACCATCTTCCTGGGCATGGACCAAAAGCGCGACGAGCTGCTGTACTCCAGTGTCAAGGGCAAGAACCCGTTCAAGGACAAGCGCGTGCGCCAGGCCTTCTACCAGGCCATCGACATCGACAGCATCAAGCGCGTCGTCATGCGCGGCGCCTCGCGCCCCACCGCGCTGATGGTCGGCCCCGGCATCAACGGCTGGACCGACGCGCAGGACAAGCGCCTGCCCTTCGACGTCGACGCCGCCAAGAAGCTGATGGCCGAAGCCGGCTATGCCGAGGGCTTCGAGGTCAGCATGAACTGCCCGAACGACCGCTACGTCAACGACGCGCAGATCTGCCAGGCGGTGGCCGCCAACCTGTCGCGCATCAACGTCAAGATCAACCTGCAGGCCGAAACCAAGGGCACCTATTTCCCCAAGATCCTGCGCCGCGACACCAGTTTCTACATGCTGGGCTGGACGCCGTCCACCTACGATTCGCACAACGCGCTGAATGCCCTGATGCGTTGCCCGGACGACAAGACCGGCTCCGGCCAGTTCAACCTGGGCTCTTACTGCAACCCCAAGCTGGATGAGCTCACCGTCAAGCTCGGCGCCGAGACCGACCAGGCCAAGCGCAACGCCATGATCAAGGAAGCCTTCCAGATCCACATCGACGAAGTGGGCCACCTGCCGCTGCACCAGCAGACCCTGGCCTGGGGTGTCAGCAAGAAGGTCGAACTGACCCAACTGGCCGACAACTACATGCCCTTCAAGTGGATCACCCTCAAGAAGTAAGGCCCTGAGCGGCGCATGCCCGCGCGTGCGCCGCGCCCCGGCCTGGGTGGCCGGGGCGCCTGCGGAAGCAAAAAGCCGTTTCGGGCCCGCGCAGCCAGCCGATCAAGCGATGAATTCATGAGCAACGTACTTAGCCGCTGGTGGGACAGCGATGTCGGCTACAGCTTCCGCAACTCGCCCACCGCCATCGTGGCGGCGGCGATCGCCTTCGTGTGCCTGTTCTGCGCCCTGTTTGCCGGCTGGGTGGCACCGCACAACCCGTTTGACCTGACCACGCTGGAGCTGTCCGACGCTCGCCTGCCGCCGGCCTGGATGGAGGGTGGCAGCCGCAAGTACCTGCTGGGCACCGACGACCAGGGGCGCGACATCCTGTCGGCGCTGATGTACGGCACCCGAATCTCTCTCATCGTCGGCATCGCCGCGGTGTTGCTGTCGATCGCGCTGGGCGTCGTCGTCGGTCTGGTGTCGGGTTCGGTGGGGGGCTGGGTCGATGCATTTTTGATGCGCCTGTGCGACGTCGTATCTTCGTTCCCGGCCATCCTGGTGGCCTTGTTGATCGCGGGGGTGGCGCGTGCGCTGTACCCGAATGCCGCCGAGGGCGTGGCGTTCGGTGTGCTGGTGCTGGCCATTGCCTTCGCCGGCAGCAACGGATGGGTGCAGTACGCCCGAACCGTTCGGGCCAGCACCATGGTCGAGCGCGGCAAGGAGTACGTGCAGGCCGCGCGCGTGACGGGGGTGCCCAAGGCGCGCATCATGCGCCGCCACATCCTGCCCAACGTCACCGGGCCGGTGCTGGTGCTGGCCACCATCCAGGTCGCCACCGCCATCATCACCGAGGCCACGCTGTCCTTTTTGGGCGTCGGCGTGCCGCCCACCTCGCCCTCGCTCGGCACGCTGATCCGGGTCGGCAACGACTACCTGTTCTCGGGCGAGTGGTGGATCACCATTTTCCCGGGGCTGATGCTGGTGCTGATCGCGCTGTCCGTCAATTTGCTGGGCGACTGGTTGCGCGATGCGCTCAATCCGCGCCTGAATTGAATCAAAATCGGCGTATGCCGGCGCCAAGTAAGCCTGGTAAGCTATCAAATCAGTAGTATCAAGACCATGTCCCTGCTGCAAGTCAAGAACCTGGTGGTCGAGTTTCCGAACCGGCGCGGCACCCTGCGCGCGCTGGACGACATCTCTTTCGACATCGCCCCCGGCGAAATCCTCGGTGTGGTGGGCGAATCCGGCGCCGGCAAGTCGCTCACTGGCGCGTCCATCATCAGCCTGCTGGAGCCGCCCGGCCGCGTGGCCAGCGGCCAGATTCTGCTGGAAGGCCAGCGCATCGACCACCTGCCGCACGAGCAGATGCGCCACATCCGCGGCCGCAAGATTGGGGCCATTTTTCAAGACCCACTGACCTCGCTGAACCCGCTTTACACCGTCGGGCGCCAGCTCACCGAGACCATCCTGACGCACCTGCCCGTCAGCGCCGCCGAAGCGCGCGAGCGCGCCGTCCAGCTGCTGCAAGACACCGGCATTCCCGCCGCCGAGCAGCGCATCGACCACTACCCGCACCAGTTTTCCGGCGGCATGCGCCAGCGCGTCGTCATCGCCCTGGCGCTGGCCGCCGAGCCCAAGCTGATCGTCGCCGACGAGCCCACCACGGCGCTCGACGTGTCCATCCAGGCGCAGATCATCAGCCTGCTGAAAAGCGTTTGCCGCGAGCGCGGCGCCGCCGTCATGCTGATCACCCACGACATGGGCGTGATCGCCGAAACCTGCGACCGCGTGGCCGTGATGTACGCCGGCCGCATCGCCGAGATCGGCCCGGTGCACGAAGTCATCAACCACCCGGCGCACCCTTACACCGTGGGGCTGATGGCCTCCATCCCCGACATGGCGGCGGACCGCGAGCAGCTCAACCAGATCGACGGCGCCATGCCGCGCCTGAACGCCATCCCACGCGGCTGCGCCTTCAACCCGCGCTGCCCGCGGGTGTTCGAGCGCTGTCAGGTGGAGCGGCCGGAACTGATGGCCGCCGGCGCCACGCACGCCGCCTGCTGGATCAATGAACCCACCCCTGAGTCGGCCTCCGGCCGCCACCCCCTCAAGGGGGCGCAGCCAGTGACCGGGGAGACCCCGGCCACGGCTGCCACTGGTCAAGACCCGTCGAACGGAGCCGCGTCATGAACACCGTCGCATCGCCCTCCGCCGCAGTGGCCGAGGCCAGCGCCGCAGCGTCGCCGCTGGTTCAGGCTGAAGGTCTGGCCAAGACCTTCGATGTCTCCCCGCCCTGGCTCAATCGCGTGCTTGAAGGCAAACCGCGCCAACTGCTGCACGCCGTGGACGACGCCAGCTTCACCATTGCCAAAGGCCAGACCCTGGCCCTGGTGGGCGAATCCGGCTGCGGCAAGAGCACCGTGGCGCGCCTGTTGGTGGGCTTGTACGAGCCCACGCGCGGCAGCTTTCACTTCAACGGACAGGACGCGCACGCCGCCTTTCAGGCCGGCGGCGAGGGCGCGCGCAAGCTGCGCGAGCGCATCCAGATGATTTTTCAGGATCCCTACGCCAGCCTCAACCCGCGCTGGCGGGTGGCCAGCATCGTCGCCGAGCCCATGCAGGAGCACGGCACGGTGGCCGGCAAGGCCGCGCAAGAGCAGCGCGTGGGCGAACTGCTCGAGTCCGTCGGTCTGGCGCCGGCCGACATGGCCAAGTACCCGCACCAGTTTTCCGGTGGGCAGCGTCAGCGCATTTCCATCGCGCGGGCGTTGGCCACCCAACCCGAGTTCCTGGTCTGCGACGAGCCCACCTCGGCGCTCGACGTGTCGGTGCAGGCGCAGGTGCTCAACATCATGAAGAACCTGCAGCGCGAGCAGGGCCTGACCTACCTGTTCATCAGCCACAACCTGGCCGTGGTGCGCCACGTCAGCGACCATGTGGGGGTGATGTACCTGGGCCGCATCGTCGAGCTGGCGCCCAAGCACGCGTTGTTCGACAACCCGCGCCACCCCTACACGCGCATGCTGCTGGACGCCATCCCCAAGATGCACGACACCGGCCGCGCGCGCACTCCGGTGCAGGGCGAGGTGCCCAACCCGCTGAACCCGCCCAGCGGCTGCACCTTCCACCCGCGTTGCCCGCACGCCAACGAGCGCTGCAAGGCGGAGCGGCCCCAGCGCCAGCACTTTCAGAGCATCGAAGTGGCCTGCCATGCCGTGGAAGAAGGCCGCATCTGAGTCCGGTGTGGCGGTCAATCACTCCTGAATCAATAGCTGTTCAGGGTTGACTCGCAGGAATACGGTGTTGCGCTGGCGGTTTTTCCCAATTCGGTGCGCGCGTCGGCACAGTCCGACCACAATTGGACTCGCCGGCGCGGGATAATTGGGGCCATGAACCAACTCGAGGCTCTCAAACACGTCACCACCGTCGTCGCCGACACAGGCGATTTCCGGCAACTGGCCCAATTCCAGCCGCGCGATGCCACCACCAACCCCTCGCTCATCCTCAAGGCCGTTCAAAAGCCCGAGTACGCGCCCTTGCTGGCCGACACCGTGGCCGAATACCGCGGCCGGCCGCTCGATGAGGTGGTCGACCGTCTGCTGGTGCGCTTTGGCCGAGAAATCCTGGGCGTGATTCCCGGGCGCGTGTCGACCGAGGTCGATGCGCGCCTGTCCTTCGACGAGAACGCCACCGTCACCCGCGCCGAGCGCCTGATCGAGCTGTACCAGGCCGCTGGCGTGCCCACCGAGCGCGTGCTGATCAAGATCGCCAGCACCTGGGAAGGCATCCGCGCTGCCGAGCGGCTGGAAAAGCGCGGCATCCACTGCAACCTGACCCTGCTGTTCTCGTTCTGCCAGGCGGTGGCCTGCGGGCAGGCCAAGGTGCGCCTGATTTCCCCCTTCGTCGGCCGCATCTACGACTGGTACAAAGCCAAGGCCGGCAGCAGCTGGGACGAAGCCGCCATGGCCGGCGCGGGCGACCCCGGCGTGCAATCGGTGCGTCGCATCTACGAGCACTACAAGCACTTCGGCATCGCCACCCAGGTCATGGGCGCGAGTTTTCGCAATGTCGGTCAGATCACGGCGCTGGCCGGTTGCGACCTGCTGACCATCAGCCCCGAATTGCTGGCCCAACTTGCCGCCACCGACGCGCCGCTGGCCCGCGCGCTGGACCCGGCGGCGGCGCAACAACTTGATCTGCCGCCCGTGCAGTACGACGAGCCGGCCTTCCGCCTGGCGCTGAACCAGGACGCCATGGCCACCGAGAAGCTGGCCGAGGGCATCCGCGCCTTCATCGCGGACGCCGAGAAACTCGAAGCCCTGATGCAGGCCGCCTGAGCGCCAAATGGACTGGCAAAGCCGCCCGCGCTGCGATGAAACGCCGGCCTGGCGGGCGCTCGGTGCGCACGCGGCGGCCCATTTCTCGGGCCCCCAGGCGTTTGATCTGCGCCAGGCCTTCGCCCAGGATCCGGCCCGCCCCTGGCACCTGGCGGTGCAGGGGCCGCATGTCTACGCCGATCTGTCGCGGGCCCTGATCGATGCGCCGGCGCGCGCGCTGCTGCTGCGGCTGGCCGAGGAATGTGGGCTGGCGGCGCACCGCGACGCCATGCTGGCTGGCCAGCACGTCAATGTGTCGGAAGATCGGCCGGCCCTGCATCCGCTGATGCGCTGGCCGGCGGAGTCGCCGCATCCGCTCGAGGATTTGCGCCAAATCCAGCGTCAGTCGGCGTCGGAGTTATCGAACATGCTCTCATTTGCGGAGCAAGTTCGCGCTCAAGGCCGCTTCGACGACGTGGTGCACATCGGCATTGGCGGCTCCGACCTCGGGCCGCGGCTGGCGCTGCAGGCGCTGGCCCCCGACATCCTGCCCGACGCGCCCCGCGTGCACTTCGTGGCCAACATGGACGGGCACGAGTTGGCCGGCGTGCTGGGCCGCTTGCGCTCGGCCACGCGCACCTTGTTCGTGCTGGCCTCCAAAAGCTTCGGCACCGCCGAAACGCTGCGCAACGCCCAGTCGGCGCGCGACTGGTTTTTGGCCCAGGGCGGCCCGCCCCAGGCCTTGGCCGAGCACTTCGTGGCGCTCACCGCGCGGCCCGACTTGGCGCGGGCCCTGGGTGCCGGGCGCTGCTTTACCTTCCCCGAGGGGGTGGGCGGGCGCCTGTCCTTGTGGTCGGTGATTGGCCTGCCGGTGGCGCTGGCCGTGGGCAGCGCCGGCTTTCGGGCCCTGTTGGCCGGGGCGCACGCCATGGACCAGCATTTTGCCCAGGCCCCGCTCAGCGCCAACCTGCCGGTCCAGCTCGGTCTGCTGGACGTCTGGTACCGCAATTTCCTGCACTTTCCCAGCCGCTGCGTGGTGCCTTACCACCATGGCCTGCGCCGCTTGCCCGCGTACCTGCAGCAGTTGGAGATGGAAAGCAATGGCAAACGCGTGGACGCCCGTGGCCGCGCCGTGCCCTTTGACACGGCTCCGGTGATCTGGGGCGAGGAGGGCAGTGGCGCGCAGCATGCGTTTTTTCAGCTGCTGCACCAGGGCACGCGCGTGGTGCCGGTCGAGTTCGTCGCCGTGCGGCGTGCCGCGCACGATTTGCCGGAGCACCAGGCGCGGCTGTTGGCGAATGCGCTGGCGCAGGCGCGCGCGCTGATGCTCGGCCACGCCGACGAGAATCCGCAGCGCTGCTTTCCGGGCAACCGGCCGTCGATCTTCTTGCTGATGGACCGCCTGACGCCGGCCAGCCTGGGCGCGCTGATCGCCCTGCACGAACACCGCATGTTCACCAGCGGCTCGCTGTGGGGCCTGAACAGCTTCGACCAATGGGGTGTGGAGCTGGGCAAACGCCATTCGCTGGCCATCGAGCAGGCCCTGAACCAGGGCGACTGCAGTGGCCTGGACCCGGCCACCGCCCACTTGTTGGCCCTGCTCACCCAGCCGCCGCCCCAGGACGATCCACGCTGAGCCCGTGCCCGGGGTGTTCCCGGCGGGTCCCAGAAAGCGGTCGGGCATGAAAAAAGGGCCGCTTCGGAAAGCGGCCCTTTCGAGGCTGACCCAAGCCCCTTGCGGAGCCTGGTGAAGCGACGGGACGGAAATTACATCATGCCGTCCATGCCACCCATGCCGCCCATGCCGCCAGGCATGCCGCCGGCCGGGGCGTCTTCCTTCGGGGCCTCGGCCACCATCACCTCGGTGGTCAGCATCAGGCTGGCCACGGAGGCGGCGTTCTGCAGCGCGGTGCGCGTGACCTTGGTGGGATCCAGGATACCCATCTCGATCATGTCGCCGTACTCGCCGTTGGCGGCGTTGTAGCCAAAGTTGCCTTTGCCTTCCAGCACCTTGTTGACCACCACGCTGGCTTCGTCACCGGCGTTGTAGACGATCTCGCGCAGGGGCGCTTCGATGGCCTTCAGCACCAGCTTGATGCCGGCTTCCTGGTCGGCGTTGGCGCCCTTGATGGCACCCACGGCCTGCTTGGCACGCAGCAGCGCCACGCCACCGCCGGCCACAATGCCTTCTTCCACCGCAGCGCGGGTGGCGTGCAGGGCGTCTTCGACGCGGGCCTTCTTTTCTTTCATCTCGACTTCGGTGGCAGCGCCTACCTTGATCACGGCCACGCCGCCGGCCAGCTTGGCCACGCGCTCTTGCAGCTTCTCGCGGTCGTAGTCGCTGGTGGCTTCTTCGATCTGCACGCGGATCTGCTTGACACGCGCTTCGATGTCGTCGGCCTTGCCGGCGCCGTCGATGATGGTCGTGTTCTCTTTGCCCACTTCGATGGTCTTGGCCTGGCCCAGGTCGGCCAGCGTCACCTTCTCCAGCGACAGGCCCACTTCTTCAGCGATCACCTTGCCGCCGGTCAGGATGGCGATGTCTTCCAGCATGGCCTTGCGGCGGTCGCCGAAGCCAGGCGCCTTGACGGCCACCACTTTCAGGATGCCGCGGATGGTGTTCACCACCAGCGTGGCCAGGGCTTCGCCCTCGACCTCTTCGGCAATGATCAGCAGCGGACGGCCGGCCTTGGCCACGGCTTCCAGCGTGGGCAGCAGCTCGCGGATGTTGCTGATCTTCTTGTCGAACAGCAGCACGTAGGGGTTGTCCAGCAGCGCGGCCTGCTTCTCGGGGTTGTTGATGAAGTAGGGGCTCAGGTAGCCACGGTCGAACTGCATGCCCTCGACCACGTCCAGCTCGTTGTCCAGGCTTTTGCCGTCTTCGACGGTGATCACGCCCTCTTTGCCCACCTTGTCCATCGCATCGGCAATGATCTTGCCAATGGATTCGTCAGAGTTGGCGGAGATGGAGCCGACCTGGGCGATCTCTTTGCTGGTGGTGGTGGCCTTGCTGGCCTTCTTCAGCTGCTCAACCAGCTGGGTCACGGCCTTGTCGATGCCGCGCTTCAGATCCATCGGGTTCATGCCCGCGGCCACGTACTTCATGCCTTCGCGCACGATGGCCTGGGCCAGCACGGTGGCGGTGGTGGTGCCGTCGCCGGCGTTGTCGCTGGTCTTGGAAGCGACTTCCTTGACCATCTGCGCGCCCATGTTCTGCAGCTTGTCCTTCAGCTCGATCTCTTTGGCGACCGACACACCGTCCTTGGTCACCGTGGGGGCGCCAAAGCTGCGCTCCAGCACCACGTTGCGGCCCTTGGGGCCCAGGGTGGTCTTGACCGCGTTGGCCAGAATGTTGACGCCTTCGACCATGCGGGCACGGGCGTCAGCGCCAAAAATTACGTCTTTTGCTGCCATGTCTGTGATTCCTGAAAATTTGATTTAAAACCAGCTGATGTCGGCGTGTAATAACGCCTTTTAGCTATGAATTTTGAAGTATCCGTGGGGTGATGAATTACTTCTCGACCACGGCAAACAGGTCGTCTTCCTTCATCACCAGCAGCTCGTCGCCGTCCACCTTCACGGTCTGGCCGCTGTACTTGCCGAACAGCACGCGGTCGCCCACCTTCACGTTCATGGGCAGCAGGTCGCCCTTGTCCGTCTTCTTGCCCGGGCCCACGGCCATCACTTCGCCCTGGTCAGGTTTTTCAGCGGCGTTGTCCGGGATCACGATGCCGGAGGCGGTCTTGGTTTCGTTTTCCAGTCGCTTGACGATCACGCGATCGGCGAGGGGGCGCAGTTTCATGAATGCTCCTAAGGCGTTGAAATAAAACAGGATTTATGCTGGGCTGCCCGAGGCTCGCAAGCCGGGCGGACCACACAAAAGGCGTGGGAGAGGGCGATTTGCTAGCACTCCCTCCCAACGAGTGCTAATCATAAGGGCAATTGGAGGGATTGCAAGGGCGGGGTCGGCCGGGATAGGGTTCGAAGCAGGCCTTTTCCCGACCGTTCGCGGCGACGGGCCGATGGGCTATGTCAAAGTTCTGGTCTGATGCTGTCCGGTCCCACCGCCTGCTGTGCACGACAAATCCACCCCTTCCCCCCCGGCCCCCGGGCCGCTGATCGTCCGCTCGCGGCTGCTGCGGCGGCTGACCGAGGCCAGCGCGGCGCGTTGCGTCGAGCTGCGCGGGCCGGCCGGCAGCGGCAAGACCAGCCTGCTGCTGGCCTGGCGGCGTGATCTGCTGGCGTCCGGCGCCGACGTGGCCTGGCTGGCGTTGTCGGCCGAGGACGACGAGCCGACGCGGTTCTTCGACGCCTTGATCGCCGCGCTGCAGGCGCTCGATGCCCGCTTGGTCGCCGAGGCTTCGGCCCTGGCCGGCCGCGGCAGCGGCGAGGAAATCATGGAAAGCCTGGTCATCGCCCTGCTGCGCGCCATGGCGCGGCACCCGCGTGAGCTGGTGCTGGTGCTGGACGACGTCCACCACGTCCACAACCCCTGCCTGTGGCGGGCGCTGCAGATGCTGCTCGACCACGGACCGGCTCGGCTGCGGCTGGTGGTGGCCACGCGCGCCGTGCTGCCGCTCGCGCTGGCGCGGCTGCGCGCCCAGCAGCAATTGCTGGAGCTGGGCATGGAGGATCTGCGCTTCACCCTGGAAGAGTCGGCCCAGCTCGCCACCCGCGTGCTGGGCCAGGCCGACGAGGCCCTGGCGCGCGAGCTGCACGCGCGCAGCGACGGTTGGGCGGCCGGCCTGAAACTGCTGTGCCTGGATCTGCGCGGCGAGCACCGCGGCGAGCCGGTGCGTGACGCGCGGACCTTCGCCGAGTTCTTCGGCCGCGAGGTGATGGACACCCTGCCGCCCGAGGCCCTGGCCTTCCTGTTGCGCAGCGCGCTGCCCGAGCAGTTCAACGTCGAGCTGTGCGCGGCGCTGTTGGCGCCGGCACCGGACCTGGCCGCCTGCGAGCGCATGCTGCGTGCGCTGCAGGAGCAGGGTTTGTTCATTCTTCCGGCCGGTCCGCGTTATCCCGAGGGCTGGTGGCGCCTGCACCCCCTGCTGCGCGACGCGTTGCTGGAACGCTTGCGCGCCGAGTCACCGACCGAGCTGCGCCGGCTGCATGAGCTGGCCTGGCATTTCCATGCCCAGCGGCACATGGTCTACGAGGCGGTTCGCCACGCGCTGCTGGCCGGCGCCGAGGAGGCCGCCGGTGCGCTGGTCGAGTCGTGCGGCACCGACCTGTTCGTGCGCGGCGAGTTGCGCCGCCTGGTCAGTCTGGTCAAGCTGCTGCCGCCGGCGGTGGTCGAACGCCGCACCGGCCTGCGCCTGTGGCTGGCCTGGGCCGAGCTGTACGAGCGGCGCCTGGACGCTTGCGCGCGCAGCATTGCCCGGTTGCGGCACGAGCTGGCGCGGGCCGAGCCGGCGCAGCGCTTCCGCCTGACCCTGCTGCGCGTGTTGCACGCCGTGCAGAGCGACGATTCGAGGGCCGCCGTGGCGGTGCTGCCCGAGCTGCTCGACGCACCGGCCGAGGCCGACGCCGTGGCCCTGACCGGGCGACGCAGCATGCTGACCTGGATCCATCTGTACCGGGGCGATTACGACAGCGCCCGGCGCGTGCAGCTGGACGACGAGGTTCCCCTGTTCGAAGGCCAGCCCGTGCACGGCACGCCGATCGGGCTGCTCGGCGGGCGCTGCCTGCTGGGGCTGAGTTACGCCGTCCAGGGGCAGGTGCTGCAGGCCGAACGCATCTACCGCGACGTGTTGTTCGAGGCCGAGCGGCGCGGCCCCAGTTGCGCCGATCCTGGTGCCCTGGGCGCGGCGTTGCTGGCCGAGTCCTTGTACGAGCTGAACGACCCGCAAGGGGTGCTGGATCTGCTGGAGCCGCGCCTGGAGGTGATGGAACGGGTGTCGTTCCCGGACTCGCGTCTGCGCATGACCCTGCACCTGGCGCGCGCGCGCTGGCTGCTTGGCCGGCCGCTGGACGCCCTGGACTACCTGGGCCAGACCATCGACGATGCCGAACGGGCCGGGCAGGACCGCCTGCACGCCTACCTGCTGCTGGAGCAACTGCAGTTTCGCCTGCGCCAGGGCGATCTGGAACGGGCGGACCAGTTGTTGGCGCCGCTGGAGGCCCTGGGCGCGCGCCATGCCGACGCCGAAAGCGGCACCCTGGCCGAGATTGGCGTGGTCGTCGAGCGGGCCCGCATCCGCTTGTGGAGCCACACCGGAGACGCGGACCGCGCGCTGCGGCACCTGGAGGCCCTGACCGAGCTGTGCCGGCAACGCGGACGCGCGCGCCGGGTGCCGGATTTGCAGCTGCAGTCGGCGGTGGCCCTGCGCATGCTGGGCCGGCACGCCGAGGCCCGCGAAAAGGTGCGCCAGGCCCTCCGGCTGGGCAACCAGCTGGGGCTGCTGCGGACCTTGCTGGATGCGCACGCCGACGTTCCGGAGCTGGTCCGCGACACCTTGCTCGACGAGGCGCTCGACCCGGTGCTGCGCTTTTATGCCGAACGCCTGGCGGCCGCGGTGTCTTCTCTCGAGATGGGCGTGCTCCATCAGGAAGCGGCCGCGCTGCCCGGCCTGGAGGCCCTCAGCCCGCGCGAGGCCGAGATCGTCGACTTGCTGTTGCGCAGCCTGCCCAACAAGCGCATCGCACGCGCGCTGGACTTGTCGCTGGACACCGTCAAGTGGCACCTGAAGAACATCTACGGCAAGTTGGGCGTCAGCGGGCGCGACGAGGTGCTGGCGCGGCTGGGGCGGTGACCCACCCCTTGGGGGTGGGGGAGATGCGGGGCGTGGGGGAGAAGATGCCCTTCACCTTCAGGAGACACACCCATGCGAAACACCTCTGTGCATTTCTTGCGGATCCTTCGAGCCAGCGGCCTGGCCTTGCTGATGACGGCCTCGGCCGGCGTGGCCTGGGCCGACTACCCTGAGCGAACGGTGCGTGTCGTGGTCGGCCTGCAGGCCGGCGCTGGCACCGATGCCCTGGCGCGCCAGATGGCCCGCCAGATGGGCGACAAACTGGGCCAGGCCTTCATCGTCGAGAACAAGCCCGGCGCGGCCACCCGCATCGGCATGGAAATGGTGGCGCGCGCGCCGGCCGACGGCTACACCATCGGCGTGGCCAACGCCGTGGCCGCCACGTTCCCGCTGATGTTCGACAACTTTGCCTTCGAGCCCGGCAAGGATTTCACCGCCATCACCATGCTCGGGCGCGTGCCTTCGTACCTGGCGGTGCGCGACGACCTGCCGGTCAAGAACGTGCAGGAATTCGTGGCCTACGCCAAGGCCCACAGCGGCAAACTGAGCTTCGGCCATGGCGGTAACGGCACCAATCCGCACTTGTCGGCCCTGGTGCTGGTGCGCTCGTTGGGCGTCAAGGCCGTCGAGGTGCCTTACAAGGGCAACGCGCCCACCGCCGTGGCCCTGGGCGGCGGCGAGATCGATTTCGCCATGCTCGACTACCCCTCGGTGCGGCCCCTGGTGGAGCGCGGCAACGTGCGGCTGCTGGCCGTCACCGAGCCCAAGCGCGTGGGCATGACGCCGCAGGTGCCGACCAGCGGTGAGCAGGGACTGACCCGCGAACTGGACGGCATGGCGCCCTGGTTCATGCTGGTGGCACCCGCCAGTACCCCCGCGCCGGTGATCAACCTGCTCAGCCAGCAGGCCGGCGCGGCACTGGGCTCGCCCGAGGTCAACAAGGCTCTGGCCAGTGCCGGTATTGAGGTCGAGACCGGCTCCCCGGCGCAGGCCCAGCGCTACTTCATGGAGCAGCGCGAGCGCATGACGCGGCTGGCGCGCGAGCTCAAGGTGTCGCTCAAGAACTGAGACGTCAGCAGGCGGCGCCATGGCGCCGCCGGCCACGCCTTCCTTCCTTTCTTCCTCGCCTCAATCGGCCGGTCTCGGCCATTCCCGGAGCATTCCATGTCGAACGCATCGATTTCCACCGACCTCGACACTTTTCGCGCGGAGGTGCGGCGCTTTCTTGAAGACGCCGTGCCCGCGGACATTCGCGCGTCGGTGCGCGCGCACTGCCTGGTGACCGAAGAGCAGGCGCGCCGCTGGCAGGCCGTGCTGCACGAGCGCGGCTGGGCCGCCCCCGGTTGGCCGCGCGAGCACGGCGGCACGGGCTGGTCGCTGGCGCGGCAGGCGGTGTTCCGCGAGGAGCTGGCCGCCAGCGACGCGCCGCGATTCGAGAACCTGGGCATCGATACCATCGGCCCGACCATCATCCGCAACGGCACGCCCGAGCAACGCGCTCGTTTTCTGCCGCGCATCCTGTCCTTCGAGGACTACTGGGCCCAGGCCTATTCCGAGCCCGACACCGGCTCGGACCTGGCGTCGCTGCGCACGGTGGCGCACCGCGAAGGCGAACACTACGTGGTCAGCGGCACCAAGATCTGGCAAAGCTACGGGCACTGGTCCAACTGGGCCCTGGTGCTGGTGCGGACCGACCCCGGCGCGGCGAAGAAGCAGAACGGCATCTCGGTGCTGCTGATCGACCTGAAGTCGCCCGGGGTGACGGTGCGACCCATCCGCTTCATGCACGGTGGCACGCTGCACGTGGAGATGTTCTTCGACCAGGTGCGCGTCCCGGTGGCGAATCTGTTGGGCCAGGAAAACGCCGGCTGGAGCATCGCCAAGGGCTTGCTGATCATCGAACGCCTGTTCGTGGCCCGCATGGCCGAGTGCAAGGCCGACCTGGCCGCCACCTACGGCATGCTGGAGCACGCCCTGGTGCCGGTGCTGGACGAGTATCGGCGCCGGCTGGCTGAAGTGGACATTCGGGCCCGCGCCATGGAGGCCACCTGGTGGCCGGCGGTGCGCGCGGTGGACGCGGGGCAGGAGCCGGCGCTCGAATCCTCCCTGCTGAAGCTACAGGGCAACGAGCTGTTGCAAGACATGCAGCAGCTGCAGCTCGACTTGCTCGGGCCGGATGCGCTGGTGTTCGATCCGTCCGCGGTGCAGGGCCGACCGTCCGATCCGCCTCTCACGCCAGCGCATGCCGGCAACTTCACCATGCACATGTGGCGCTACCGCGGTGTCACCTTGGGCGGCGGCACCTCCGAAGTGCAGCGCAACATCATCGCCAAGGCCATTTTCAGCGGGCAGACCGAACTGGAGTTGCCGCTGACCCGCGGCATGACGGAAGACCAGATTCAGCTCGACGATGGGCTGCGCCGCCTGCTGGCCGAACGCTACGATTTTGATGCGCGGCGAGCCATCCTGGCCGGCCCGGAGGGCGGGGATGCCGGTTTCTGGCAGGCCTACGGCGAGCTGGGCCTGCGCGGGTTGATCGTGCCCGAGCGCGATGGTGGCTTTGGCGGTGATCTGCCCGATTTGCTGCCGGTCATGTCGGCGCTGGGCGAGGCCCTGGTGGTGGAGCCCATCCTGTGGTGTTCGGCGTTGCCGACGCTGCTGCTGTTGGATGCCACCGGCTTCGAGGGCCGGGCAACTACTTTGCAGGCCTTGATGGACGGCACGCGCGTGGCTTTCGCGCACGAAGAGCGTGCGGCGGCCGTGACGGCCCGGCGCGAGGGCGACGGCTGGCACCTGCAGGGCGGCAAGGTTCGGGTGATGGGCGGCGATGCGGCCGAGCGCTTTCTGCTCAGTGCCCGCCTGGACGGCGGCGGCCTGGCGCTGTTCGACTGCTCGGCCGATGCCGAGGGTGTGTCGGTTCGCCGGTACCGCCTGCACGATGGCCGCGGCGCGGCCGACCTGCAACTGTCGGCGCTGCGGCTGCCGGCCAGCGCCAAGGTGACCGGGCCGGAGCGCACGGGCGCCGTCATCGACGAAGCACTGGCTTTTGCCACCCTGGCGCTGTGCGCCGAGAGCGTGGGCGCGATGCGCCGCGCCTTGGCGCTGACCGTGGAGCACCTGCGCGTGCGCAAGCAGTTCGGGCGCAGCCTGTCCGATTACCAGGCCCTGCAGCACCGCATGGTCGAGCACCTGCGGGGCTGGATCGAGGCCCGTGGCCTGTTGCACGAGGCGGCGACCGGTTGGGCCGGCGCCTTGCCCACCGAGCGCGGCCGGCGCATCGGTGCCGCGAAATGGATGGCTGGCCGTGCCGGGCGATCCATCGCCCTGGACGCCCTGCAGCTGCACGGGGCCGTCGGCCTGCAGGACGAGACCGCGATCAGCCACCACGCCCGCCGCCTGCTCGCCAACGACATGCTGCTGGGTGATGCCGGCACGCAGCTGTCTCGCTTCATCGCGCTGGGACACCCAACCCCTTAAGGCCACCACCATGACCCCTTCCCAGAATACTTCTCCAACCGGTCCCGGCCGTGGCCCCCTGGCGGGCTTGCGGGTATTGGACATCGCCACCATCCTGGCGGCGCCCTCGGCGGCTTCGCTGATGGCCGACTACGGCGCCGAGGTGCTGAAGGTCGAGCTGCCCAGCGGTGACGGCTTGCGTGGTTTTCCGCCGCTGAAGAACGGCAAGCCGTTGTGGTGGAAGATCACCAACCGCAACAAGAAAATCGTCTCGCTGGATCTGCGCAAACCCGAAGGCGTGGCCTTGCTCAAGCGTCTGCTGCCGCGCTTTGACGTGCTGGTCGAGAACTTCCGCCCCGGCACGCTGGACCGTTGGGGGCTGGACCGCGACACGCTCTGGGCGCTGCAGCCGAAGCTGGTGATCCTGCGCGCCACCGCCTTCGGCCAGGACGGTCCCTACCGCAACCGGCCCGGCTTTGCCCGCATCTTCGAGGCCATGGGCGGGCTGACCTACATCAGCGGCGAACCCGGCCGCGAGCCCATGCACGCCGGCTACCCAATTGGCGACTCGATCGGTGGTCTGTTTGGCGCCGTTGGCGTGCTGGCAGCGCTGTGGAAGCGCGCGCGAGATCCCGACGCGCCGGGCGAGGAGATCGACCTGTCGCTCACCGAGGCCATGCTGAAGCTGATGGAGTTCCTGCCCATCCGGTACGACGAACTGGGCGAGGGCGCCGAACGCTCCGGCAACAACAGCCAGTACGCGGCGCCCACCGGCGTGTACCGCACGCGCGATGGCCATTGGGTGTCGCTGTCGGGCAGCACCGCGGCCTTGTACGCGGCCAACTGCCGCGCCATTGGACGGGAAGACCTCATCGGCAACCCGCGCTACGCCAGCAACGCCGAGCGCTGTGGCCACTCGGTCGAACTGAACGCCATTTTTTCGGCGTGGATCGCCGAACACGATCTGGACGAGGTACTGGCGACCTTCGAGCGCCACCATGGCACGCTGGCGCCGATCTATTCCACCCGCCAGATTCTGGAGGACCCGCAGGTCAAGGCACGGGGCTTTCTGCGCGAGATTCCCGACCCGGACTTCGGCACCGTGCGCATGCAGGACGTGGTGCCGCGCTTTCGCAACGACCCGGGCGGCGTGTACAGCACGGGCGGTGCCATTGGACGCGACAACGCCGAGATCTACGGTGAGTGGCTTGGCCTGTCGGCCGGCGACATCGAACAGTTGCAATCCACACAGGTGATCTGATGAACTCCTACGACTTTCGCCAATCCCGCCTGGTCATCGACGACGACGGCATCGCGGTGTTCGAGCACCTTCGCGGCGAGGCGCGCAATCCGTTCAACATGGAGTTGCGCGCTGACTACGCCGACATGCTGCGGCAGGTCGAGGCCGATGCGCCGCGTGCCTTGGTGATCACCGGCAGTGGCGGCTCGTTCAGCGGCGGGGGCGACGTCAAAGTCATGCACGCACGCCTGGCCGACGGCACCCAGGCCACCGGCGTGCGCCAGCGCATCCTGGACATTCACGACTGGTTGCAGCGCCTGCGCGATCTGCAGATACCGGTCATCGCCGCGGTGGACGGGCCGGCCTGGGGCGGCGGTTTTGCCGTGGCTTTGTGCGCCGACTTTATTCTGGCCACGCCCAGGGCTTCGTTCTGCATGGTGTTCCTGCGCATTGGCGCCTTGCCCGACATGGGGTCAATCCACCTGCTGCCGCGCGCCGTGGGCCTGGCCAAGGCCAAGGAACTGCTGATGACCGGCCGCAAGGTGACGGCGCAGGAGGCAGAGCGCCTGGGTTTCGTGCATTCGCTGCATGCGCCAGAACGCTTGCGCGAGGAAGCGATGGCGTTGGCGCGGCGGTTTCTGCCGGCGCCCAAGGTGGCGCTGGGGCTGACCAAGCGCCTGGTCAACCGCGCCTACGAGCTGGACGCGGCCACCCTGGCCGAACTGGAAGCCTGTGCCCAGGTGGCCTGCCTGGCCGAGCCCGACCACGCCCAGGCGCTGGAACGCTTTGTCGCCAAGCAGCCGATGCGCTTTGACTGGGACCGAGACGCGCCCCCGGCGGGCTGACCGAACCCGACGAGGTTCCAGAGGATGACAGTCAGAGCGCTGCGTGCTGAGTCCGATCAATGGGACGTGATGACACGCAAATACAACATCAAGGCCGAGTGAGCGATGGTCCGCTTATGCCATTTTCATCGTGGAAGATAAAGCCATGCAAGATCTCTCCAACCCCGTGCTCTGGCGTGCGCAGAACGGCGTCGGTCATATCGTCCTGAACCGGCCCGACGCGGCGAACGCCATCGATTTGGCCATGGCCGAGGCCTTCGGCCAGGCGGTCGCGCACCTGGCCAACGCCGATATTGGGGCGGTTTTGATCTCGGCCAACGGTCGGCAGTTTTGTGCCGGTGGGGATATCCGCACGTTCCACGCCGAACTGGGGCGGCTCGACCAACTGGTTCGCGACCTGTTGGACATCCTGCATCCCGCCCTGCAACGTCTGGTGGAGTTGCCGGTGCCGGTGATCACGGCCATCCAGGGGTCGGTGGGGGGCGCGGGCATTGGCTTGGCGCTGTGCGCCGACATCGCGCTGGCGTCGGAAGCCATGAAGCTGCGCGGCGGGTACTCGGCCCTGGGCTTGAGCCCGGACCTGGGGGCGTCCTACTTTCTGGCGCGCCGAGCCGGGGCGGCCCGGGCCAAGTCGATCCTGATGACCAACCGGGCGCTTTCCGCCGCCGAGTGTCTGGGCTTCGGCCTGGTCGACGAACTGCATCCTGCCTCGACGCTGACGAGCGCGGCGGAGCGCCTGGCGATGGACCTGGCGGCAGGGGCCACCGGGGCGCTGGGGGGTATCAAGCGCCTTTGTGACCGCGCCACGCGCCTGACGCTGGTCGAGCACCTGGGCGATGAGCGCCGGGCACTGCTGCGTTGTGCCCAGTCGGCCGATGGTCGCGAGGGCGTCCGTGCCTTCGCCGAAAAGCGCGCTGCGGTATTTTCCGATCCCCGCATTGATTGATAAGGAGTTGACCATGTCCCTGAACCTACCCCTGCAAGGTGTGCGCGTCCTCGAATTCGAAGGCATTGGCCCAGGCCCCATGGCCGGGCGCCTGTTGGCCGGCATGGGGGCCGAGGTGACCGTGCTGGCGCGCCCCAACCCCCGTCTGGCGCTGGCGCAAGGGGGTGCCACCGACAACCCGCTGCGCGAGGGCAAGCAGGTGATCGATTGCAACCTGAAGACGCCCGAGGGCGTGGCGCTGGCCCTGGCGCGGGTGGCCGAGGCCGAAGTGCTGCTGGAAGGCAACCGGCCGGGCGTGATGGAGCGTCTGGGTCTGGGGCCGACGGAATGTCTGGCACGCAACCCACGACTGCTGTACGCCCGCATGACCGGTTGGGGCCAGGACGGCCCCCTGGCGGCGGCGGCGGGGCACGACTTGAACTATGTGGCCTTGACGGGCTTGTTGTCGCTGTCCATGCGTCCGGGCCAGCAGCCCATGGTGCCGCCCACGGTGCTGGGCGATGCCGTCGGGGCCCTGGGCCTGTGCTTTGGCGTCACCAGCGCCCTGCTGGACGTGCGCGCCGGTGGCCCTGGGCGCGTGATCGACGCGGCCATTCTGGACATCACCTCGATGCTGGGCATGATCGCCCAGTGGGCGCGCGCTCGTGGTGGCCTCGGCGGGCCGGGGCCCAGTGTGTTCCACGATTCTCCCTACTACGACACCTACACCTGCGCGGATGACCTATTGGTGTCGGTGGCGGCGATGGAGCCGCAGTTCTACGCGCTCCTGCTGGAAAAGCTGGGGCTGGACGACGTGGACCGTGCGCAACAGAACGATCCTCGCCACTGGCCTGCGCTCAAGGCACGCATCGCCGAGCGGTTTCGCACCCGCACGCGGGCGCAGTGGTGCGCGCTGATGGAGGGCAGCGACGTGTGCTTCGCGCCGGTGCTGAGCCTGGAGGAAGCCGCCGTGCACCCGCACAACCTGGCCCGGGGCATCTTCCGGCAGCACGGCGAGGCGGACATTCGACCGGCGATGGCGCCACGTTTCCTGTCGCCTCGTTGAACCCGTGCCGGCGCTTGGCGACCGGCCATGTTCCCATTTCACTCTTCTTTGTCTCATGGATACCTCTTCCCTGCTTCAGCAACTGCACAGCCTGCCCGTCGTCGCCTCGCCGATGTTTCTGGCCAGTGGCGTGGACCTGGTGGTCGCGCAATGCAAGGCCGGTGTCGTCGGCACCTTTCCGGCACTGAACGCCCGTCCGGCGGCCGAGTTCGACCGCTGGATCGACCGCATCAAGATCGCTTTGGCCGCGCACGACGCCGCCCGTCCGGAGCACAAGGCCGCTCCTTTTGGCGTGAACCTGATCCTGCACAAGACCAACGACCGGCTGCAAGAGGACTTGGAGATCTGCGCGCGCCAGCGGGTGCCGATTGTCATCACCTCGGTCGGGAACCCGGCCGAAGTGGTGAAGTTTGTCCACGGCTACGGTGGGTTGGTGTTTCATGACGTGATCAACCAGCGCCATGCCCGCAAGGCGGCGGCCGCGGGCGTGGATGGCCTGATCTTGGTCTGCGCGGGCGCTGGCGGCCATGCCGGGCGCCTGTCGCCCTTTGCCCTGGTGGGCGAGGTGCGGCGGTGGTATCAGGGGTTGGTGATTCTGGGTGGCGCGATCAGCCGAGGCCGCGATGTGCTCGCGGCGCGGGCCATGGGGGCTGATCTGGCCTATGTGGGCACGCGCTTTCTGGCCACCCCCGAAGCCAGCATTCAGGACGGCTATCGGCAGGCCATCGTGGAAGCCGGGACCGAGGAGATCGTCTACACCGACATCTTCTCCGGTGTCCATGCCAATTTTCTGCGCAGCAGCATCAAGCACGCCGGGCTGGACGCCGACCACCTGCCGGCCAGGGATGCGCACGGGGAGAACTTTGGCTCCGAGAGCATGCACCAGAGCAAGGTCTGGCGCGACATCTGGACCGCGGGGCACGGCGTGGGCAGCATCAATGCGGTGCTGCCCACCGGCGAACTGGTGCGGCAGATGCGACAGGACTACGCGGCGGCGCGCGCGGCGCTGTGAGGCCGGTCAGTCGCCCATGACGAGTGGGTGCCTCAAACGAGATGTCACGTGGGGTTGACCTTGGCCTAGGATGCCTGGAACCGGTCCCCGAGGCAGTCCCGGTTTCGACAAGATGCCGCCGCAGGTTGAATGACCAACGGCGGCCAGACCAATTCTTGTCAGCGGTCTGCCAGGACGTTGGCGTGGCTTACCGACGGCGACCCAGCAGCAGCGCCAGGGCGGCGCCAGCGGCGGCGGCCAGCGCCATCGACTGCAGGGGTTTCTCGGCCACGTAGGCGGTGGTCTTGTCCGAGTATTTCTGGAACTGCTCGCGCGCCTGCGCCGTGGTTTCGGTCGCGGCGACCTTGCCGCGCGCGGCCATGCCCTGCACGCGCGCGGACAGCGCGTCGATGGCCGGCTTGACGTCCTCGCGCAGCGTGCGCACCTTGGCGTCCGCTTTGTCCAGCGCCTCGTTGGCGTAGGTGCGGGCCGAGTCCACGGTGCGTTCGGCCTTGTCGGCCAGCTTCTCGGTGGCGGCGATGGTGTGGTCGGCGGCTTTTTCGGCGGTGTTGGTCTGTGGGTTCATGACAATGTCCTTTCGGGGCAGTAGGTGGAACGGAATGGGGGATGCCGCGTGCGTGTGCTTCTTGCGGCCACAAGCCCCAGTCTAGAGCGCACCCGCGCGAACGCCATCAGCCGGCGACCGGCGGGTTTGTCGGCGCGGATTCTGAGGTGTTGTAGGACGTGGACGACATGGCGTCCAGCGAGTCGGCCAGATCGTTCTGCGCCTTGGCCGAGCGGCGCGGGATGGTGGCGGTGATGCGGGAGCCGCGTCCGGTGCCGGACTCGATGTCGAGCCGGCCGCCGCTGGCTTCCACGCGGTGGCGCATGCCGACCAGGCCGTGCGAGGCCTGCGGCAGCACGCCCGGGTCAAAGCCTACGCCGTCGTCCGAGATGGAAACCTCGGCGTGGTAGACGTAGTTCTTGAGCATCACCGTCACGCGCGTGGCCCGCGCGTACTTGCCGATGTTGGTCAGCGCTTCCTGGACCACGCGGTAGATGGTCAGCTCACTGGTTTCGTCCAGGTCCACCGGCTCCAGCGCGGTGTGCATTTCGAGCGTCGAGCGTTCGCCGAATTCCCGCACCAGGATCTCCAGCGAGGCCACCAGGCCCAGGTTCGACAGGGACGAAGGCCGCAGATCCTCGATGATGCGGCGCTTGAGCGCAATGCCTTGATTGAGCGTGTCGGTCAGGTGCTTGAGGCGATCGAGCACTTCGTGGGATTCCGGCGGCAGGCGCGACTTCATGCGTGCCACGTCGAGCTTGGCCGCGGTGAGCAGGGCGCCCAGTTCGTCGTGCAGTTCGCGTGCCAGTCTTGCTCGCTCGTCCTCGACCGCCTGCTGCAGGTGGGTGGCCAGCTCGGTCAGGCGGGAGGTGCGGTCGCTGACCTGCGCCTCAAGGGCGTCGCGTTCGTCCTCCAGCGCCTGCTGCTGGCGAGCGTCCGATTCGTGCAGGGCGCGGGTCTGGCTCACGTACAGGAAGAAGGCCAGGAACGCCGCCACCGCGCCGGCCGCCAGGCCGAAGCGCGAGACGTTCAACAAACGGGTCAGTTCGGCGCGTTTGTCGTCGATGGCGGTGTCGGTCTCGGTCAGCAGGCTGTCGGCCAGGCCGCGCAGGCGGGCCATGTGTTCCAGGCCGAGGTGGGAGTTGAGCACGAAGCTGACGACTTCCGGGCGGTCCTGGTCGCGCATGCGGATGGTCAGCGCCAGCTCGCCCAGTTTTTGCGACAACAGGTTCTTGAAGGTGCCCATGGCCTCGGAATGGACGACCGTGCCGGGGGCGAACTTGGACAGCTCATTGAGCGCGGTATCGATGGCCGTGAGTGACTTCTCGTAGGGCTGCAGGTAGCTGCGGTCCCCGGTCAGGATGTAGCCGCGCTGGCTGGATTCGGCCTCCACCAGGTTGTGCACCAGGGTGGTGGTGGTGGTGCGCACCTGCAGGGCGGCGCGGATGGAGGAGGTCACCTCGACGGTACGGTTGAAGGCCAGCTCGTTGAGCCAGATCACGGTGAGCACGCAAATCCCGGCAATCGCCAGCGCCAATTGCAATCGCAACGCCAAACGTGGTCGAACGGGGGAGGGGGAAGATGATGCGGTCATGTCGAGCACGGCAGGTGGGCACTAGAATGCCTGCAGGGCGACGCCGGGTGGCGCGCGGCGGTCGGACAACGGTGCGAAGGGGATTCCGTGATCAGAATCGGTATTGTGGACGACCACGCCATCGTGCGGTCCGGGCTCAAGCAGTTTTTCTCCGAGCATGTCGATCTGCGCGTGGTGGGCGAGGCGGCCAGCGGGCGCGAGGCCATCGACTTGGTGCGCACGACGGAAATGGACGTGCTGGTGATGGATTTGTCGATGCCCGGCCAGAGCGGCATCGACGCGTTGGCGATGATCCGGGCCAAGGCCCCGGATGTGGGCATCCTGATCCTGTCGGGCTATCCGGAGGAGCATTACGCGATGAACCTGATCCGGCAGGGCGCCAGCGGCTACCTGAACAAGGAATGCGAGCCCAGTGAGATCGTCGAGGCGATCCGCATCATTGCCCTGGGCAAGCGCTACATCACCCCCACGGTGGCCGAACTGCTGGCCCAGCAACTGGGTCGCAAGAGCGACGCCATGCCGCACGAGCAGCTGTCCGAGCGCGAGTTCCAGGTGTTCCTGAAGCTGGCCAAGGGGCAGACGGCCGGCGATATCGCCGAGGCCCTGTCCTTGTCGGTGAAGACGGTGAGCACCTACCGCACGCGGCTGATGGAGAAAATGGGCCTGAACTCGAACAGCGACCTGACCTATTACGCGCTGAAGAACAAGCTGATCGACTGAATGGGTGGGTGTGGGCGAGCCTGCCATGCCGGTTGGGCGCCCGGGCTCACGAAGGGCTGTTGTGGTTCAGGCCCTGGCAAAAATCGATCAAGGCGTCGATGTCCTGGGATTTGTCGAACACCGCGTCCACGCCCAACTGCAGGCAGCGCGCCCGCACGTCGGCGGTGGCGTAGTTGGTCAGCACCACCACCTTTTGCCCGGGTTGCCGGCCGCGGCAGGCCTGCAGCACGCCCAAGCCGCTGCCCTGCTTGAGAAACAGATCGACGATGGCCAGATCCCATTGTTCGGCATGGTCGGTCAACCATTGGCTGCCATGGCTTTCCGTGTCGGCGAACCCGATGGACGACACGCCGCCGAGTTCTTCCAGCGTGGCAACCAGGTTCTCGCGGATGGTGGGGTTGTCTTCGACGATATAAGTTCGCACGCGGGGCAATCCAGGGATAGGCATGGAGATGAAATCAACACGCTCGCGGTGGCCGGAAGCAGCGGGCCGCGTGAGCACATGTTTCAAGTGTAGGACCGGACACGCCCCCGCTGTGCAAGTCTGAAGACCGCTTCTGGGTAGGAGCCGTCTTACATAAGACGGCCTTCAGTTTTTCTGCCGGGCGGTGGCGCTGGGCATCCAACGGCCCGCGGTGGGCCCAGGGGCTAGGCGCCGCACACCGGGCAGTGGGCC
>Ga0209572_1000238_pt1 | contig 110670 bp, 105 predicted proteins | sample EBPBio232012_DNA_FD_185867 | JGI IMG/M metagenome (GOLD analysis project Ga0209572, IMG submission 185867) | Wastewater treatment Type I Accumulibacter community from EBPR Bioreactor in Madison, WI, USA - Reactor 1_1/23/2012_ DNA (SPAdes)... | ecosystem: Engineered > Bioreactor > EBPR >...
TTTAAGCCTGACCCTACTTAATAAAACACCTATAAATCAACTGTTTAATGAATCTTATCTGCAGACTGTCAAAGAACTTGAACATAATCAATTGAAAATGTTCTAAATATGTTTAGGACGCTAGTGAATTGCGGATAGGGATTGTCCAGTCCGAATTTATCAGCGGAAACAGCAAAGAAGTTACCGGCAGGAAATTCCATGCCCGCCAGTTTACTATCCTCCCATTTTACCCAGGGAAGAAAGAAGGAAACCAACAGGACGGCAGCCGCCAGCAGGTGGACAGGATTTTTCGATGTGTTTGCTTGTATCATACAGTTGCTAAAACGATCCGGTAACCAACTTGGTTGCGAATCGTAAAACAAATATACGATGTTTAAACATTGAAATGACTATTTTATTTGTAAAAATTTTGTGAAGAAGCGGTACAGGCATCAGTTGTGTGATTGGGCCGAACACCTTATGTGTTGAATTGAAGAAGGTTGGGTTGAATTGTATGAAAAGATAAGGGGCCATATCAATGATACAGCCCCACACTTACTAACCCATTAAATTTATAGACAATGTGGCTTATACAGCCTGCATTTCCTTGATCTTTTCCCGGATTTTACCCTCAATCTCTTTGGCGAGTTCCGGGTTATCCACCAGGAGTTGTTTTACCGAGTCGCGGCCCTGTCCCAGTTTATCATTGTTGTAGCTGTACCAGCTGCCGCTTTTTTGTACCACACCCAGTTCGGTACCCATATCGATGATTTCCCCGTTTTTGGAAATACCTTCTCCGAAAATGATATCGAATTCAGCTGCCCGGAAAGGAGGGGCTACTTTATTCTTCACCACTTTTACTTTAACGTGGTTACCTATGGCTTCATCGCCGTCTTTTACCTGTTGCGTACGACGGATATCAAGACGAACGGAAGCATAGAATTTTAAGGCATTACCCCCGGTAGTGGTTTCCGGGTTTCCAAACATTACCCCGATTTTTTCACGAAGCTGATTGATGAAAATGCAAATAGTATTTGTTTTGGCGATGGTGGCCGTAAGCTTCCGCAATGCCTGGCTCATCAGCCTTGCATGCAGTCCCATTTTACTATCACCCATTTCTCCTTCCAGTTCGCTTTTGGGAACCAGGGCGGCCACAGAGTCAATCACCACTACATCCAATGCACCGGACAGGATCAGGCGATCAGCGATTTCCAGGGCCTGTTCACCATAATCCGGTTGAGAAATCAGCAGATTGTCTACATCCACGCCCAGTTTCTTAGCATAGCTGCTGTCAAATGCATGTTCCGCGTCAATAAAAGCACACATGCCGCCTTTCTTCTGGGCTTCGGCAATGACATGAGTGGCAATTGTCGTTTTACCGGAAGACTCAGGTCCGTAGATCTCTACCACGCGGCCACGGGGAAGACCGCCTATACCCAGGGCCACATCCAGGCCAATGGATCCGGTGGAAATCACTTCCTGTTCTACTTCGGCCCGCTCATTCATCATCATCACACTACCCTTGCCATAATCCTTCTCAATCTTATCCATAGTAAGCTTGAGCGCTTTCAGTTTTTCGGAGTTTGCTGACATATCTGTTGATTTTTCTTGTTTTGCCATTTTTCAAAATTAGCGGAACCGTGTTCCGCGGGTGTAAAAACTAATTAACATTCAAAACTAAAACATTTAGCAAGAAAAAACTAATATTTTTTGGATTATTTTTCCCGGGCTGTCTGTTTTTTTTCTGCCGGCCACCTGTTGTTTTCACCAAATTACCCTGCTAAGGGTAGTGCTTCATCCCGCATTATTCACTATTTTTTCAAAAATTTTCCCATGCTTAGCCGGTTGTTGTTTTCCCTGTTTTTTATCTGCTCCCTGTTTGTCCGGGTCACCGCACAGCAACCAAAACTGGTATTGCCAGTATCCAGTACCAATAAACTGGAGGCAATGAAACTGAGCCCCGATGGCCGGTATGCCATCAGTGCGGACCTGGATGGCGTGGTGAAATGCTGGGACGCGGCCAGCGGGAAACTGGTACAGACTTTTCAGCATGACGGCGCTACCGATGTGGCCATTACGCCGGATAACCGGTATCTGGTTTCGGGCGGACTGGATCAGTTGCTCCGGGTTTGGGATCTCGAGAGCGGCGTACTCTATAAGACATTTAGCGAACACAAAACTGCACTCACCCTGGTAAATATCCGGACCGATGGCAAATGGATGGCTACAGCCGATCAATCGGGAACGGTTTGTCTGTGGGATCTTACTCAATGGACATTGATCAACAGCTATGTCACGGATGCCGGTTTTCCCGGGGCACTTGAATTTGCCGGTATGCAACCCTGGCTGGCCCTGGCTGCCACGAAGAATATCTATATATTATCTATGGATAAAAAGACTTTCCGGTTGATCGGCGGGCACACGGATAAAGTACATAGTCTTGAAATTTCACCGGATGGCCGGCAGCTGTTATCCGGCTCATGGGATAATACAGCCGCACTCCGTGATGTGGAAACCGGAACCTTACTGGCCACCTATACAGGGCATACCAACTCCGTATTTGATGCACAATTCAGTCCCGATGGCAAAACCGTTGCCACGGCTGCTAATGATAATACTATCCGGATATGGGACAGGCAAACGGGTCGTGCCCTGTCCGTATTTAACGGGCATGATGATTGGGTAACGAAAATCCGTTTTACAACTGATGGTAAAAAACTGATCAGCACCTCCTTTGATAATACGGCCGGTATCTGGACCTATCCGGAAGGCAAGCTGCTTTACCGGCTCGAAGGACATACGGATGATCTGTATTTTCTTTCCCTCAATGAAAAAACGGGAAGAATTGTTGTCGGGTCTTATGATAATGATATCAGCAGCTGGGATATGCGTACGGGAAAAATGGATTTCCGTTTCGGGATTCACAATGAAAAAATAACATCGGTAGCCCAGTCAAACAGCGGCCGCTATACTGCGATCACGTACCGTGACGGACGGATTAAAGTGATTGACTTATTAACGGGGAAGCTCACCCTGAATATTAACGGGCACAGCGACTGGGCCCTGGCAGCCGTATTCAATCTTTCTGATTCCATTCTGTTTACCATGGGCGCCGACAACCGGCTTAAAGCCTGGAGCCTGCCGCAGGGAAAGCTCCTGGCCGATTCAAAAGGCGATGCCGGATCCGTGGATGCCTACCTGATGCTCAGCCGTGACGGCAAACAACTGGTGAGTTTCGGCGGCAAGACACTTTCCGTTTTTGATCTGGAGAAAGGAACCCGCAGTACCCGGGCCAGCAGCAGTGGATTTTTCAGTAAACCGGTACTGAGTCCCTCCGGAAAGTATATAGCCGAAGTAAATGAATCGGCGATCACCGTTTACTCCACGGCGGATGGCAAACCGGTAAACCGCTTTGCTGTTACCGGCCGCAATCCGTCAGCTTTTTTCTTCAGTTCGGATGACAGGGAACTGATTTGTGCGGATAAAACGGTAAAAGTATTCCTGCTGCAACCGGGGGATACCAGTCTGCGCCGGGAAGCGTTTACCGGGGGAGGGCAGGATATTTACCGGGCCGCCTGGCTGGATGAAGCCGCGGGGAAACTGATGGTAACAGATACCCTTATGCGCGTTTTTGTACTGGATCGTCATAGCTGGAAAAAGGAAGCTTTGTTCACGCCGGCTTCTCTCTTACCGGAAGTGGATAAGTACCGTTTTGCCAGGCTGACGATTTCACCTGACCGGCAATACCTGTTATCGGATCATGGCCGGTATTTCCGGTTGTGGCGGATTGCGGATGGCCGTCACCTCGGTCGCTTTGATGGCGATGACGCCTGCTTTATACCGGGTACAGACAGGCTCCTGATAAGTGTAAACGGGGCACTGAATATTTATGATGAAAAAACCGGCGGACTAGTCTATACCCATTTTATCGCCGGCGAACAGGATTATATTGTAATGGATGGCGAGGGACGCTTTGACGGCACGGAACTGGCTCGTCGCTATTTATATTTCACCTGCGGGAAAGAGATTGTCGAACTGGAAAGTCTGAAAGACCAGCTCTGGGTACCGGGTCTTGTATCGCGGATGATGCAGGGAGAGCAAATACAAACCCGGAAACTGTCGGAGCTGGATATATGCGGACAAAGCCCGTTGGTAGAGAATAAATCCGACGCCACGCATTATATTTTTTCAGTAAAGCCCCGCAAAGGCGGGCTGGGTGAAACGGTAATGCTGATCAACGGAATTGAATACAAGCGCTTCTCCCCGGCCGGATTGAAGCGTAATCAGGATGCCTATGAACTCAGGCTGCCCCGCGCCGCTGTTGCGGATTTGTTACTCAGCGGGCAGTCCAACCAGGTGCTGGTAAAAGCATTCAGCAGCAGTAACAGTATTTCCTCGCGCGGACTGATACTGAACGAAGAAAAAGCGAAAGCAGCGACGGCGGCGCCCCGCTTATATGCCCTGATGGTAGGCGTTAGTGACTATAAAGGAGAAGAACTGGATTTAAAATACGCGGCAAAGGATGCAGCGGATATTTCAGCGGCACTGGGTATTGCGGCACGCAAGCTGCTCAACCGCGACGGGAAAGAGCATGTGTTTATGTATAACCTCACCACCGGCTCCGACCGGATGGCGATGCCGGAGAAAGCGGCCATCCGGAAAACCCTGGAGGATATCGGGAAGAAAGCAGGGGCCAATGATATTGTCCTGATTTTCTTTGCCGGTCATGGTGTGATGGAAGGAGAGAAGAAACAGTTTTATTTCCTCACATCGGCCGCCTCAAAGCTCAGTGCGGCGGAATCCATGGAGGAAGTGGGGATCAGCACGGCGGAGCTGGCGGAATGGATGAGACCGCAGGTATTAAAAGCGCAGAAGCGGATTCTTGTTTTTGACGCCTGCAACAGCGGACAGGCGATCAGGGATTTTGTTCAGCTGGGACAGGCAGACCAGGGCTACCTGGCCGCAAGGAATGATGAAACGGCCCGGCAAATCAAAGCCATTGACAAACTCAATGAGAAATCCGGGTTATTTATATTGTCGGCTTCGGCCAGCAACCAGAGTGCGTATGAGCTTGGCCGTTATTCGCAGGGGTTGCTAACGTATTCCCTGTTAAAAGCCATCAAGCAACAACCGGATATCCTGGAAGATGGAAACTTGCTGAGTGTGGGCCGCTGGTTTGATGCGGCGGAAAAAACCGTCACGGAACTATCCCGGGAAAACGGGGCAAGGCAGGAGCCGCAGATTGTCACCAATACTAATTTCACCATTGGCCTGGTGGATGAGGAAGTGATGGCAAAGATTGTTTTGCCGCAGGAGAAGCCACTGTTCGCCGCCAGCAATTTTCAGAACAGCGATGAAGCCATTGCCGATGATGACCTGGAGTTCAGCAAACTGGTCAATCTTCAGCTCAATGAGCTGGCTATGCGGGGAAGTACCAGTGCGATAGTGTATGTAACCGCTACCAATGCGCCGGATGCCTGGAGTATGAGCGGGCGATATAAAACAAACGGCAACAATATAACGGTAACCATCAACCTTAAACAAAATAAGCAGATTCTGCAGAAATTTGAAGTAACGGGCACCCGTGACAAACTGAAAGAGCTGGCTGTCCGGGTGGCGGAAAGGGCGGCAGAGTTGGTTGTTAGTAGTCGATAGTCAATAGTCGTTAGTTGATGCTCATAATTTACAGGAGAGAAGAACTGGCAGAGAAAAACTGTCTACAGAATTTACGTTACACAAACAAACCCGCCACTAAAGCCGAAGCGGCACCAAGTGCCAGGCCGCTGTAGATTTCAGCCTGTGTATGATCCGATACCAGTAAGCGGGCCGTACAGACCAGACCGGTAAGGAATATGGTTATGGCGATATAAAGACCGTAACTGAGGTCTTCGCGTAATCCGAGCAGGATAATAAATGTGAGTGCAATGCCCATAGAGATGGCATGCAGGCTGATCTTCATTTTTACATTGGCCATTAATGCTGTAAAGGAACTGATCCAGATGGCTAATGCGAATTGTACGGCAACGGCCGGATAGTCGGGCAGATTTTTCCAGACATACCAGATCCAGAAATACCATACACCGCAGGCGACCAGCGGAATGATCCGGTCTTTCTGTTGCCGCAGCTGAATAGAATCTATAAAGCGCAATCCTTTTAACAACAAAACCGTGACCATCGGGAAAAACAGATACATGGCCATGGCCTGAATCATTACCAGCATCTGTCCGCGCCCCTCAAACCCGGTAAAATGATAAGGATGGATATATACCAGGAAATACATTACATACAAGGGCACAAATACCGGATGAAAGAGCACGGAAATGAAACCGGCCAGCACGCGAAGGACAAACGGAGTACTGTTTCCGGTAGGGTCAATAGTGGATCCGGCTGATCGGGTTACTGCTTGCATAAACCTGTTTAGGACTGCAAAGTAAGGGGATTATTAAAAAAAGGGTGCGGTTTTTGTATATTGGCAATACATCCCGGTTTGCAGCCATTTGAATTTTATAACTAACTCAGTATGAAGAAATTACTGTTTGCCCTTGTCCTTCTCTTTTCACTTACTCCCGCTTTTGCCCAGCAAAAAAATAAAGTCAGGCTACAGGCCATGTACGATTCCATTAAGGCGGCTGGTATCCTGCACCCGGAATTTGTAATGGGTCAGTGTATCCAGGAAACCGGCTGGCTGGCCTGCAAAAAATGCTGCCTCCGCTATCATAATCTTTTCGGCTTCTATATCAAAGGCAATCAATGTAAAAAATTCACCTCGGAAACCGCCTGTATCGCTTATTATAAAGCCTGGCAGGATAAACGCTACCTGAAATGGCAGAAAAAACACCCCAAGCAGGATTATTATCATTTCCTGAAATCAGTAGGCTATGCCACCGGGGATAAATACACCAGGGAACTGAAGCCGAAAGTGGAATGGGTGAAGAAAAACCTCAGGTTGTAAATACCCGGGAACTCAAAACTCAAAAGTAATAATGGCGGATTGACTTTAATGAGTCTTCCTGGTTTCGGATTTTTTTACTTTTTACTTTTTACTTGTTTCAACCCCTTTATCTTATCAATATGAAACGGCGTATGCGCCGCGAAAATATTGTTGATGAATAAGAGTTCATTGATGCCTTCGGCTTTGAGCATGCCCATGAAATCGCCGGTGTAGTAACGCTGGTCCACCACAATCACTTTTTCATAGTTGTTGATCAGGAAAGGCGCAAAGGCATTGCCGTAGGATTCCTTGACGATAACAATCTTCCGGCCGTTTTTGTGCAGCGTTTCCATTTTTACAATGGGCAGGTCTCCCTGCAGGAATACGGAATAACTATTGCCGCCACTGGCGCCTTCTCCATACATTTTTGATTTGGCCCAGTAATTCAGGTTGGTTACACTGCCAATGGAGAAACGAACGGAATCTTTAAACAGATAATACCGGACGGAATCGGGATTTTCTTTCAGTTTGGGATCACGGGTTAGCCGGTACAATGAACCGAGAAAAGCGGGCTTTACTTTGGAGCGTACCGTATCCAGTGAAACGGGACTGAGTCCGGCGGTTTCGCAAAAAGCACGGTAGGCATAGTAGGCCCCGAGACTGGTCCAGTGATGGTCGGTATTGAAATAGATATACTCTTCGCGGTGCTTGCGCATTTCATCAATGGCCCATACTTTTTTTATATCCGGATCCAGGTGATTGTAAATATTTTCAATGGCCGGCCGGTTAGGCTTCTGGAGTTTCTTATATTTTTCGGTCAGTTCAAATTCAAGGGCTACGGGTATAACGAGGTTGTATACCTGTAATCCGGGAATGCCGGCGCGGTGATAACTGTTGATCACATCGGCATAGGCTTTTCCCATGGCCGGTCCGCCACCAAACATTTCAAAGGCCCGGTTCTTAAATACAAAAAGATTCTTCTTCATTTCCCCCACGGCCCCGTCGTCGGGCCGGAGACCTTCGGTTTCTTTCTTAGCTGTATCGGCTGCCGGTTTCTCATTGGCTTCGGCATTGTTCTGCGGGGTATAGATTTTAATATCCGTGGATTCAAAACCCAGCTTATCGCGGAAGGAAGTGGATACATTAATCAGTTCATCCCGGTACGGAAAATTATCGGCATAATACATTTCAATTCCCCGGAAATAATCACCACTCCAGAGCGCGCTGTCAGAATACACCGGGAAGCCGGCCAGTTTACGGTTTTCAGCTTCTGAAATGTCTTTCTTTTTCATGGACAGTGATACAATGCCGCCAATCAGCAGTAAACTGCAGAAGAGCGTCACGTTGACCACCTGGATTGTCCTGTTTGTTTTTTCACTCATGGGTTAAAAACGGAAATAGATAAACGGATTATAACTTTTTCCCACCAGTTGCGCCACACAGATAAACAGCAGCAGTACATTAAAACCAACCGTCAGCCCGTCATACAAGGTAGCCCGGCTGCTTTTCCTGTTGATCCAGGCGGTTACTTTATGATACACGGGCATACAGAATGCGATTGCCATGATCAGCCAGAACAGGTGCATCGTCAGTGTGTTTTTGATATCGAGATAACCGTCTGCCGCGGGGGAGAAAGTGAATAGTTTTTGTACATAGGCATATAACAGTGCCGTATCAGTGAAATAAAAGATCACCCAGCCTGGAATAATAATGGCCAGGGCATATATATGTGCCAGGAAAGCGGGGGCTTTGTCCAGCCATTTCTGTAAAAAAGCTTTTTCCAATGCGATAAAGACAAAAAAATAAAGTCCCCAAAAGATAAAATTCCAGCTGGCCCCGTGCCACATACCGGTAAGAAACCAAACGACCAGCAGGTTAAAGTACACGTGTTTTTTATTTCCGCCCAGCGGGATATATACATAATCGCGGAAGATGCTGCCGAGGGAAATATGCCAGCGCCGCCAGAATTCACTGATGGATTTGGAAATATAGGGGTACTCAAAGTTTTCCCGGAAGTGAAAACCGAACATCCGGCCGAGTCCGATCGCCATATCGGAATACCCGGAGAAATCGAAATAGATCTGGATGGCAAACATGATCAGGCCGAACCAGGCTTCCGCGGTGGAGAGACTGAGCAGTTCGGTCATGGTCAGCGGGTCGCTGTTATCGCCCATGTATTTGCGCACCAGTTCGGCCGCCACATTCGCAATCACCACTTTTTTAAACAACCCGATACAGAAGCGGGAGATACCCAGGCTGAAATCCTTTAAGTTTTCTTTCCGGCTGTCTATTTCCGTAGCCACATGCGCATAGCGGATAATGGGGCCGGCTACCAGGGAAGAGTACAGTGATACATACATCAGGAAGTTGGGGAAGTTGCGTTGCGCTTTGATATCGCCCCGGTATACGTCCACCACATACGAGATAGTATGAAAAGTATAAAAGGAAATACCGATCGGTAATGCATAGCCCGGTGCTTCAAACTGTGTACCGAGCAGACCGTTAACCTGGTCAACCAGGAACTGATCATATTTAAACGTAGCCAGCAGACAGAGGTTGAGTACCACCGTGAAGGTGACCCCGATCTTCGCCCATTTTGTGCCCCGGTGTTTGTCAATAAAAATCGCATTGGCCCAGTCTACCATGGAAGAGAGAATCAACAGGGAAATCCAGATCGGTTCCCCCCATCCGTAAAAAGCGAGTGAGAAGACGATTAATACCCAGTTTCTCCAGGTCGCATTGTTGGAACTGTAGTACAGTAGCAGGTTCAGCGGCAGGAAAAGAAACAGAAAAATAAGGCTTGCGAAGACCATGTTCAGGGGGTTAGGGAATAAAAGCCGTGTAAAATACAGTATTGCTTCCTGTTTTTACAGGGAAATCAATGTATTTTTCTAAAAATACCCTCCAACGGGTATGAGACAATTATTATTGTCTGTGGTTCCGTAACTTTCGCCCGAAAACAAGATGACATGCAATTAAACGCGAAGCTTATTCAGCTGCTACCCCTGCAGACCGGTAACGGGAAAAACGGGCAATGGAAGAAACAGGACATTATTGTGGAGACCGAAGGTCAGTTCCCGAAGAAAATCTGTGTATCTATCTGGGGAGATAAAATCAACGAATCCGTGCTCAGGCCGGGTTCCCTGCTGAGTATTTCCTTTGATGTGGAAAGCCGCGAATACAATGGCCGCTGGTATACGGATGTGAAAGCCTGGAAAGTGGAAGCAGCAGGTGGTGCCGGTACGGTTGACCGCATTCCGGAAGATGATGTCCATTTTGAAGAAGGTCAGATGGAGGGGGGAGATCTCCCGTTTTAGGTGGCAGGGCTTGTAATGGTGACAGGTTAATGAGTTGATAAGTTAACAAGGGCCCTGCTTAGAATTATTTGCTGTAAATAGCGGGGTGCCCATCTTTATCAACTTTTCAACCTCTTACCTTATAAACTTTTCCTCAGCCTCGCTACAGGTATATTCAATTGCTCCCGGTACTTCGCCACAGTACGCCGGGCAATATTGTAACCTTTTTCCTGCAGCAGTTCGGTAAGGCGTTCATCGCTCAGCGGGTGTTTTTTATCTTCTGCTTCAATAAAATCGCTCAGTATCTTTTTTACTTCACGGGTGGAGACTTCTTCACCGCTGTCGGTGCTTAAGGATTCGGAGAAGAAGAATTTGAGGCGATACGTACCGAATTCGGTTTGAACGAATTTGCTGTTCGCCACCCGGCTTACGGTGGAGATATCGAGAAAGGTTTTTTCTGCAATATCTTTCAGGATCATGGGGCGCAGTTCCGTTTCGTCCCCGGTCAGGAAGAATTCGTACTGGTGATCCATAATGGCACCCATGGTGCTGAGGAGGGTATGCTGCCGTTGTTTGATCGCGTCAATAAACCACTTCGCGGAATCAATTTTCTGCTTGATAAAAAGCACGGCTTCTTTCTGCCGTTTGTCTTTTTTAGAACCCCGCTCATAATCCTTCAGCATATCGCGGTAGCCTTCGCTGATCCGGAGTTCGGGTGCATTGCGGCTGTTGAGTGTCAGTTCCAGTTTGCCGGCATTATTCAGGATAAAAAAATCGGGCACCACATAGCTTTCAGCTTTGTTGATCTCCCCCACATTGCCACCGGGCTTGGGACTCAGCCGGATGATTTGCTGCATCACTTCGCGGAGTTGTTCGTCATCGATATTCAGTCCGCGTTGAATTTTTTCATAGTGTTTTTTGGTAAACTCGTCAAAGTATCTTGAAATGGCTTTGATGGCCAGGTCTACCGGCTTCCCTTCATCTTTTAAACGCTGGAGCTGAATAAGAAGACACTCGCGCAGATCGCGGGCTCCCACACCGGGCGGATCAAAAAGCTGTATCCGCCGGATGATCGCTTCCACTTCTTCTTCGGTGGCCATTACATTCTGGCGAAAAGCCAGGTCATCCACAATAGCGGACGTTTCCCTTCTCAGGTAGCCGTCTTCATCAATACTGCCTACTATCTGTTCGGCAATGGTTTGTTGTTTTCCTTCCAGGTGCAGCAGACCGAGCTGGTCAATCAGGGTTTCGTAAAAACTGGCTTCTGTTTTATAAGGGAGTTGCCGTCCTTCGTCTTCTTCAGGGTAGTTGTCGTCGCGGAGTTTATAATCGCCCACTTCATCATCGCCGTCCTGCACATAATCGCTTACATCAATATCATTATAGTCCTCTTCGCTGCCATCTCTTTCTTCATAGTCCTCATCGGAACTTTCGCTGAATTCATCTTTCAGGTCATCGGCATTTTCATCGTGGCCTTCTTCATCCAGTTCGAGTGCCGGGTTTTCCTCCAGTTCTTCTTTAATCCTTGTTTCCAGGTTGGCCGTAGGCACCTGCAACAGTTTCATTAACTGAATCTGCTGGGGTGACAGTTTCTGCAATAATTTTTGCTGTAAACTCTGACTCAGGGCCATGGTGTTCTTCGCCGGAGTTTCCCGGTTCCGGTCGCAGCATGCTGCCTGAACCTGTTGAACCGATGACTCCTTTTTTGGTTAACTTGTATGCTACTTTTATGCGTGGGTCGCGCCTTTGCACAAAAATAATGCCGTAAATTTAAACGTAAAGAAAATAAATATGGTGCAACGAGTATGCGGGTTTCTTGTTGTGTTCCTGTTAATGTTTTTTGGAGGCACTTACGGGCAGCGGCATCCAGCGCCTGGCATTACCATTGCCGGATTAAAAAAGGTTCATTATCAACAGATGACGATGCCATTCCGGTCACAGTTTAGCCGGCCTGTTTTCCTGGGGTCATCGGATTGTACCAATACCCCGGCTTTTACTTTGTTAAATATGCCGACTGGCAGTACATATATCAATAATCTCGGCTTTTTCTGCCGGTATGAGCTGAAGCTGGATAAAGTGCTGGCTGTACCATTACGGTTTCGCTTGGGGTCGAGGGAGTATGTGGACAGGATGGAGGGGAAGAACGGCAGGTAATGTTTGTCGATAGTCGTTAGTCAATAGTTGAATGTGATAAATGAGCCAATATGCAGGTGTGCCGATTAGCCAATTGACCTGCGATGCAAACATGAGGTGTACACAATGTCTCCCCTCACCCTGTAAGGGTTCTTTGTTGGTAACAAAAACGGTATACGCCATGCCCCCCTCACCCTGTAGGGGTGCTATGTCGGTAACAAAAACGATATACGCTATGCCCCCTCACCCTGTAAGGGTGCTATGTCGGTAACAAAAACGGTATACGCTATGCCCCCCTCACCCTGTAGGGGTGCTATGTCGGTAACAAAAACGGTATACGCTATGCCCCCTCACCCTGTAGGGGTGCTATGTCGGTAACAAAAACGGTATACGCTATGCCCCCCTCACCCTGTAGGGGTGCTATGTCGGTAACAAAAACGATATACGCTATGCCCCCCTCACCCTGTAGGGGTGCTTTGTTGGTTTACGAAAAAGTTACGTAATGCCATGGCTTCATATGAAAACCCCGGAAAAAAATTTCTCTCAAAATGCAGACAAACAATAAACGGAACCTTTCTTCCTATAAATTGGCGTCATTAAACCTTATTGTTATGGCAAACACGTACACACAAATTCATTATCAATTTGTTTTCGCTCCCAAATACAGGCGAGCATGTATATCCCCGACATGGAAAGAGGAATTGCACAAGTTTATTACAGGAACCATCCAGCGCCATGGGCATAAAATGCTGCAGGTAAACAGCATGCCTGATCATATTCATCTGCTGATTGGCATGCGTCCACATCAGTCGGTATCTGAACTTATTCGATCAGTTAAATCGGAAAGTACTAAGTGGATTAATGAAATGGGGTTTTGTTCCGGAACCTTCGCCTGGCAGGAGGGGTATGGGGCCTTTACATACAACAAATCAACTGTATCAGTTGTGGCAAGGTATATAGCAAACCAGGAAGAGCATCACAGGAAAATACCGTTCAGAGATGAATACCGGCAGTTATTGGATGAAGAAGGGATTTATTATAATGAGCAATACATATTTACAGATCCGGGTTAGAAAAAAACGGGTGCTGTACAACAGTTCGCTTATTTTTTGTCAACCAACAAAGCACCCTTACAGGGTGAGGGGGGGACATTGGGTATGATTTTTACCGACAAAGCACCCCGATGGGGTGAGAGTGATATTGGGTATGGTTTTTACCGACAAAGCACCCTTACAGGGTGAGGGGGTCATTGGGTATGAGTTGTTACTAACAATGCAATCTTGCAACATGAGAATGACTCATTCAGCATCCTGCTAATGACTATCGACTAAGGACTTCTCTCACTACCGCCACTATCTTCTCTCCCTTCTCTTTAATCTGTGCTTCTGTCCAGGTTAAACTGATTGCAGTGGAGATACAGCGGTTCATTACGGCATGACTGGGGGCGAAATCCTTATTGGCCTGTTCCATAACGCGGGCTTTCAGTTCAGGACTGAGGGCATTGAGTGTAACCGCATTTTTCAGGTGATCCCATTTGCGGATATAATGCCAGTTGTTGTCGAACCAGTAGAAATTACCAGCGAGAATTCCTTGTGCTTTTAATTCTGCCACCACGGCCCGGGTCTGCTCTTCTGTAGGCAGGAACCAGCTGATGAAACTGCAACTATCACCGGCCGGATCGGGAATACGGCGGAAGCTGATTTCAGGAACCGTGGACAGTATGGCTTTCAGTTGTGCATGATTATTTTTCTGGATCACCAGGAATTCATTGAGCCGTTTGATCTGCGCCAGTCCTACTGCCGCATGTAATTCAGAAATGCGGTAATTGTACCCGATAAACGGATGCAGGTCCGCACCACGATCCACCCCGAGATGATCGTGTCCATGATCGGTATAACCATCGCTTTTTATATAAATGTCTTCGCGGTTGGTCATTACCACCCCGCCTTCGGCACAGGTCATGGTTTTTACAAAGTCGAAAGAGAATGTACCGGCATCACCAATGGTGCCCAGCGCTTTTCCTTTATAGTAACCACCAATACTCTGACAGGCATCTTCCAGTAAAATCAGGTTATGTTCCCTGCAAATTGCCTGTAGCGCATCCAGGTCGGCCATGCTGCCGCACATGTGTACAGGCATAATGGCTTTTGTTTTTGGTGTAATGGCTTTTCGAACGGCGGCCGGATCAAGCGTAAGGGTATCATCCACATCCACCAGTACGGGTACGGCACCCACACTCAGTACTGCTTCAAAAGAGGCTACGAATGTAAAAGCCGGGGTGATCACTTCATCCCCGTACCCGATACCAAGAGCGCTCATTGCAGTGGTCAGCGCAGCAGTACCACTTGAGGTCAGCTGGGCATATTTACTGCCAAACGTTTCGCAGATGGCGGCTTCCAGTTCTTTGGATTTCCAGATGCCTTTGCGTGGTCCGTCAAATCCATAGCGCATCAGGATGCCGGTTTCCAGTACATCATTTACTTCTTTTTTTTCGAGATCACTCCAGAGTTCGTAGCCAGGCATAATTTCCAGTTAGTGTTAGAAGTTAGTAGTTAGTTGTCGGGAAGACTCCGGTTGAGGAGGCTTTCTGACAGCCCCGCAAAGGTAAAAAAGGAAAAGGAAAGACTCGTCATTTTAACAACAGGCAACGGAAGGGTAGTATGTGTTGTCAAACGCAAAAGGTACGGATGAGAAAATGCGTATGGTTTCTGCTGTTTATCTCTTCATTTCAGCTAAATGGCCAGGTAAGAACCGGACTGAGGGGCGGCCTCAACAGATCAAACCTGGTGGAACGGTGGGATCAGCCTGACGGCCGGATCACAGGTGCAGCGGTTACCAGGCTGAATGGCGTGTTTCTGTTTGAAATTCCTTTGGAGGAACAATGGTTTCTTCATACCGGTCCGTATTATTCAGGTAAGGGGGCGAATATGCATGAGACGGACTCCACCAGGAAAAAGGACTCGGTTAAGATCCGGCTTAATTATATTGAACTGCCGGTTATGATTGTTTACAAATTCCCCGGTGAAAAAGAACATCAGTTTATTCTTTCTTCCGGTCCTTACCTGGGTTATGGTTTTAATGGTTCAATGGCGTGGAAAGGCGGAAGACCCGCAACCCAACGACATATTCATCGCAAATCCGCAGAGAATTACCGGCGGTTTGAACTGGGCTGGATGATTTCGGCTCACTATGAAATCGAATCCCGCTATGGTCTCCGGCTCGATTTCTCCAAAAGCCTGCTGAATATACAGCACCCGGAAAGCTGGCAGAAGAGTTGGGTGATGGGGTTTTCGTTTTATTGGTATCTGAGGAAAATGAATAATTAGTAATTAGTAATGAGTAATGAGTAATGAGTAATGAGTAGCTGACTGTACTGAACTAAAGAGTTGAACACCCTGCTTTGGGAAAAGTACCCATTCTGTAATGACTTTTCTCCTTTTACTCATTATTCATTACTCATTACTCATGGGTTATAAAACCCCCATTTTCCGCCCGGTTGCACCAGGATCGCGATTTCGCTCATTTCACTCTCGTTATTATTCTTGCCAACGGCGGTAATGACGTAGCGGTACGAAAAATGATTGGAAGAAAGGGCTTCTTTGAGCTGGAAACCTCCGGGTTGGGTGACCAGCCGGGAGAGATAGCGGGGTATATTGCCAAATGTTTCGCTGTGTGAATCGGCGGCATACTGGTATACCACATAATATTTTATTTCTACCCGGTTACGCGGATCCGGTTTTACATCCAGCTGAATAATGGAATCGTTGCTGATACTGCGGGTAACAATCGGTGGCCAGGGCTTTTCGTTATCAATCCAGCGCATGGGTGGCAGTAATGCGGGGTATTTGTAATAGTTATTCTGCAGGGAATCATTCCAGCCATTGGGATTGCGTTCAAAGGATTTGCTGCTGAAATAAATACTGCCCTGTACATTGGGGTAACGGCGCAGCAGGCTGATCTGGTTGGGTAGTTCGGCCGGATTCTTCCATTTGGGATGATTTTCGGATGTACGATAGATGCCATGCCCGATATAAATATGCCGGCCATAACTGTGGCGGCTCCACCAGTCGAGCAGCTTTTCGTAGGCAATTTTATCATGACCGATTTCAAGATAAAGCTGGGGAGTGACATAATCAATCCAGCCTTTTTTTAACCATAATAAAATATCGGCGTAGAGATCATCATAGTTGGTCTGCCCGGCACGGCTGTCACTGCCCTCGGGGTCTTTGTCTTTATTTCTCCATACACTAAAAGGGGAAATGCCAAACCGGCAACCTTTCTTTTCTTCTTTAATAGCCAGGCTGAGGGCCAGTATTATTGAATCACAGTTGCTCCGCCGCCAATCGTCTTTGGATAATTTACTACCCGATTTTGTATAGGACGCAAAATCGGGAAATTCTTTTCCGGGAATCCGGTACGGATAAAAGTAGTCATCCATATGAATCGCGTCTACGTCGTAACGCTTTACAATATCGCGTACCACGTTCACCACAAAACGCTGTGCTTCCTTATTGCCGGGGTCAAAATATTTTTTTTCGCCATATACCAGGAACCATTCCGGATGTATACGGGATATATGATTGGAAGCAATGGAGGAAGAGGCGGTATTGTGTACGGCCCGGTAGGGATTGAGCCAGGCATGAAATTCCATCCCGCGTTTATGCGTTTCTTCAATCATGAACTGCATGGGATCCCATGCCGGAAAGGGCGCTTTGCCTTGTGTACCGGTCAGCCATTCGCTCCATGGTTCGTAAGGAGACGGATAGAAGGCATCCGCGGCGGGACGAACCTGCACAATCATGGCGTTCATTCCATTCCGCTGATGCAGATCGAGCAGGCGGATATAATCGGCTTTTTGTTTTTCGGGATTGGTTTCGCCGGCTTTGGGCCAGTCGATATTATTAACCGTGGCAATCCATACCCCACGGAATTCATATTTAGGCTGGGCGACTGCGTTAATCGTAAGTAAACTAAACAGCAAGAGGAACAGGAACGGTCTTTGTTTCATGGTGTAATCAGATTCGGATGATCAATCCGTCAAAGTTACATCATTCAGCTCCATCACGGATCTTATCGAGCAGATCGCTGAGAATATTAGCATCTTTTTCTGAAAGATTGCCCAGCACCTGGTCCATTTCATCCTGGCGGCTGTCAAGGCGTTCCAGTAATTTCTTTCCTTTATCGGTAATGATTACATCCACCAGGCGGCGGTCATTTTTGCAGACTACTTTTTTTACCAGGCCTTTCAGGATTAACCGGTCAACAATCCGTGAGGTATCACTCATTTTTTCGAGCATGCGCTCCCGGATCTGTAAGGTGGACAGCGGTTGGGGAAAACTGCCCCGCAGGATACGCAGAATGTTGAACTGCTGGGAAGTAATGTCCTCGGCATCGAAAATCTCCTTGGTTTTATCTTTTACCCAGGCCATGGTATAAATCAGGTTGATGCTGGCTTTCTGGTGGGCATTCCGGAATTTCGACTGTTGTATGTCTTTTTCAATTCCCATGTTTGGTGTCTGTACCATAAAAGTAAAAAGTTTTGGGCGAAGTGGATACTCCGGCCCAAAACTTATTGAATAAACCTTAACCAATTAATTGTTGTAATAAAATTTCTCCTCTACGATCTTGCCGTTTTTCCAGCGTTGTACCGCCAGCTGGGTATAGTTTCTTACACCGTAATCTTTATGGGTGTAATCAAACCACCATTCCACTACCGCCAGGTCATCGCTGATCAGGGTATTGATTACTTTGGCTCCGCGGAATTCTGTCAGGCCGCCTACAAAAGCTTCTTCATACTGACGATTCAGGGCCTTTCCTTCACGGGCAGGGTAGTTATTGTCCTGCATCACCACATCGTCCGCATAAAATTTGTCAAAAGCTTCCAGGATTTTTCCTTCCAGGATCATCTGGTTCAGCTGGTCTACGTTTGTTCTTAAATCGCTCATGGTATTATTTTTTGTTGTTTTAAATGATACCGCAAAATTAATGTTGCAACATCGAATAAACCAAATTTATTTTCAGAAATGGGTCTGTTTTACCCTTTTTTAACAGTATTAAAGCAGCAAAAGGGGAAAAAACTACCTCTTTGTGGTATAGGCGGGTATGAAAAAAATCCTTTTTTTTACCGCAGATTACGAACCGTCAACCATTAAACTATCTTATTTATGAAGCTCCTGTCCGACTCCATCAAGTGTTTTTTTGAAGGCTTTGCCTCGTTTTATACTTCCATTTTTGAGGAGATGAAGAAGATCTGAGAGGTGAGAGGTGAGTGGTGAGTGGGATGTACCAGGCTTAAAAAAAGGAAAAGTCCGAGTGCCGAAAAAACTGTTTTCCGATCAGCTTGTTTTTTAAAAAAATTCAGCTAATTAATTTATTAGTAAAAGAAATATTAAATATTTCCTTGTTCAGAAAATACCCTGCCAGAGTAATTTTTTCTGCTTTAAACCCCCACTCACCATTCACCACTCACTATTCACCCTTTCCTCAATTCCCCCGACAACATCAGTATCGCAAACAAATGATGTCCTTCGTGCAGTAAAAAGACATTGATCCATTGCTGCAAGGTCAGTTCTCCGAACAGGGCATGGATTCCTTTTTTGGCAAAATCGGTTTCGCTGAAATGGAGCATTTCGTTGGCCATTTCCTTGCGGGTGGTGATCATGTCCTGCATGATTTCACGGAAGGTCTTGCCACAATTGTCCAGAAAGGCGGGGTCGGCTTCCGGGGTATAGCGATCAAAGAAGGGGAGATGATCCTGCAGGATGAGTTTTACCCGGTCTATAAATGTATGCTGATAGGTTTGCAGGTGAACAATCTGTTCAAAGATGGACCATTTACCCGGTATCACCTGGCGCCGGATCTGTTCTTCCGACAGACCGTCAATAATGTCCACGAGGGTTTTGTGCTGGTACTGCAGGCGGGTGGAAATATGCGAGGGTAAATGCATAAATGGGTGATTTGGTACATGATAAGGTTCAGTTTTCCCACACACGGGTGCCTTCGCTGCAATTGGAACAGATATCAATATTTTTTCGTCCTTTCAGAATCTGTTCCCTGAATTTACTGTATTCTCCGTTTTTCCAGATTTCTTTAAAGGTTTTTTTCTTTAAATCGCCCATCCGGTGCCGGGCATCCTTGTCAAAACAGCAGGGCGCCACCAGTCCGTCCCAGGTAATCACGGGATCGTGCCAGAGCCGCCAGCAATGATTGGCGAGTTTGCCTTTGAACTCGTAACCATCCGTCGTCTTCCGGTAGCGGCTGAATTTATCAATGGACGGGATCAGTTGATTGGGGTCTTGTTCGTAGTCATAAATCTGGGCGGTCTTCAGCCACACATCATCCACCCCGATTTCTTTTGCAAGGGCTTTTACCTCCTCTATCTGGTGCTCATTCGGTTTCACCACTAAGAACTGAAACACCACAAAGGGTTTACTGCTTTGCAATTCTTTTTTCCATTTCACGATGTTGCGGGCCCCTTCCAGTACTTTATTCAATTGCCCGCCCACGCGGTATTGTTCATACACTTCCTGCGTGGTTCCGTCAATGGAGATTATCAGCCGGTCCAATCCGCTTTCAACGGTTCGTTTTGCATTTTCATCGGTCAGGTAATGCGCATTGGTGGAAGTAGCGGTATAAATTTTTTTTGTTGCCGCGTATTTTACCATATCGAGAAAAGCCGGATTGAGGTAAGGCTCTCCCTGGAAATAAAAAACAAGGTAGAGCAGTTCTTTATGCAACTGATCGATGGTGTCTGTAAAAAAATCCTTTTGCAACATACCCGTAGGCCGGGTAAAGGCCCGCAGGCCGCTCGGACATTCGGGGCACCGGAGATTACAGGAAGTTGTGGGTTCAAACGAAATGGAAACCGGGTAGCCCCATTGTACCGGCTTACCGGTCCACTTGCTGACCTGGTAACTGGCCAGCACTTTCAGTCCGTTCCATACACGGCGGAATGTGAGTTTGGAAATCAGATTTATGCTGTCTCGTCGGTTTATGCGGCTCATCGGGAGTAAAGGTACGGAATGAGGCTCCCACATTTCGTCTGCTGGCCCGGTTGCATTATCTTCAAAGGGTATAATTATGAACGGAGGCAACAAGCTATATGAAATTTTTGCATTGGGCGACGGGGCGCTGACCATTGACTGGGGCAACCAGATGGATGAACAAATCAATCGTGAAGTAACCGCCCGCGCCGCTCAGTTCCGCCAACAGCCTTTCCCGGGTTTTTCGGAGACGGTACCGGCTTATAGTTCCCTGACCGTATTTTTTGATCCCTTGTTTATCCGGCAGCATATTTCACCGGGGAAAACGGCCATGGAATATGTAATGGAAAGAGTGCAGGCTTTATTGGATTTACCGGTAGCAGTAGTGCAGGAGACCGGCAGACTGGTGCGCATCCCCGTTTGTTATGATCCGTCCCTGGCACCGGAACTGGAATGGCTGGCCCGCGAAAAAGAAATCAGTGTGGAGGAACTTGTTATCCTGCATACAACGCCGGTGTACCGGGTATATATGTTGGGCTTTCTGCCCGGCTTTGCCTATATGGGCGAAGTGGACGAACGGATACGTATACCCCGGAAACCGCAACCTCAGCCAACAAGGGCCGGCAGTGTGGGTATTGCGGGAAAACAAACAGGCATCTATCCGTTTGCCTCACCCGGCGGATGGACTGTAATCGGCAATAGTCCTGTACAGTTGTTTAATAAAAACCGGAAGGAACCAACACTGATCCGTGCGGGTGACCGGGTGCAGTTTTTTGCAATAGATAAATATGAGTTTGCGCATTATTAAAGCAGGCCTGTTGGATACTATTCAGGACCTGGGCCGGTTTGGTTACCTGGCCAGTGGTATCAACCCTTCCGGGGCCATGGACCGGTATGCCCTGCAGCTCGCCAATGCCCTGGTGGGCAATGCGGCAGGAGAAGCCGGGATTGAATTGCATTTTCCCGCTTCGGTCATTTTGTTTACCCGGCCGGCACTGATTGCCCTCAGTGGTGCAGATTTTTCGCCCAGTATCAATGGCGATCCGGTGCCGATGCAACAAGGTATTGTAGTAAATAAAAATGACGCATTGCAGTTTCACCGGCCTGTAAAAGGAGCGAGAGCCTATATCGCCGTTGAAGGAGGTTTCCAGCTGGAAGACTGGCTGGGCAGTTATAGTACCAACCTGAAAGCCGTAGCAGGCGGTTTTCACGGGCGCCGGTTACAAAAGGGTGATGAAATAGTCCTGAACAGTAAGAAGGAGTACGGTTATTTATTGCCGGGCAAAAATTTCAGGGTATTGCCCTGGGCCGCCGATAATAAGTATGAAGAGGAAAGCAGCGAAATAGCGGTGTTGCCCGGTCATGAGTGGGGGCGGTTGACGGTGGAAGCGAGGGAGCGGTTGCTGCACAGTCCTTTCCTGATTACGAAACTGGCGGACCGGATGGGTTACCGGTTGGGGAATGAGCCTTTGTCCGTGTTACCGGGTGAAGATATATTATCGTCCGCGGTAAACAGGGGAACCATCCAGTTGCTGCCCGATGGCAAACTGATTGTGCTGATGGCCGATCACCAGACCACGGGTGGTTATCCGCGGATAGCCCATGTAATTACGGCGGATCATTCAAAACTGGCGCAACTGAAATCGGGAGATAGCGTATATTTCAGGTTAACGGATATGGCAACGGCGGAAGAAAAGCTGACCCGGCAACAACAGCATTTGCGTCAGTTGCAACATGCCTGTACACTTAAACTGCAGCAATATGGCTGAAACGATTGACATAAATTGTGATATGGGAGAAGGTGTGGGCAATGAAGAATTGCTGATGCCGTATATTACTTCTGCCAATATCGCCTGCGGGTATCATGCCGGCGATTCCGTCACCATGTTGCATGTTCTAGAACTATGCAAGGAACATGGGGTGGCAGCGGGGGCGCATCCCTCTTTCCTGGATCGTGCCAATTTCGGCCGTGTGGAAAGAGAACTGCCCGTAACGGAATTATATGAACTCGTGATCCAGCAGTTGCTGATCATGAAAGAGACCGCGGATATAGCGGGGGTTACACTTCGTCATGTAAAACCGCATGGCGCTTTATACAATCTGTCGGCCCGTGATCCGCTGGTGGCCCGGGTGATTGCCAAAGCGGTAAAAAATTTTGACAGTAAACTGCACCTGACCGGACTCAGTGGCAGTTGTTCCATTGAGCAGGCGATTGAGATCGGTCTGCCTACTATCAGTGAGGTATATGCGGACCGTACCTACCAGGATGACGGCACCCTGACCGCAAGGACCGAACCCGGTGCGTTGATTACGGATCCGGCCATAGCCGCGGCCCAGGTACTGGAGATGGTGCGGGAAGGAGTGGTTACCTCCGTTACGGGCAATAAGGTACCGATAGTGGCCGAGTCCGTTTGTCTGCATGGAGACGCGCCGCATGCCCTGCTTTTTGCCGAAACCATTTATACTACATTACAACAAAAAGGAATAACCATTCGTGCCGGCCAGTAAAGGAACAAAAGGAGTAATCCTCGGTGCCGCTTTCCTGATGGCTACTTCGGCTATTGGTCCGGGTTTTCTTACCCAAACCAGTTTATTTACCAGTGAACTGTTCACCAGTTTTGGTTTTATCATCCTGATTTCCGTATTACTTGATATTGGTGCCCAGTTGAATATCTGGCGCATCATCACGGTCAGTGAAAAAAGGGCCCAGGATATTTCCAATACCCTGTTACCGGGGCTGGGTATCGTGTTAGCCTCCCTTATTGCTTTTGGCGGATTGGTATTCAATATCGGCAATATTGCAGGAACGGGTTTGGGATTAAATGTGCTGACGGGTGTTGAGGTGAAAACCGGTGCCCTGATCAGTGCCTTGCTGGCCGTTGGTATTTTCTGGTCTAAACAGGCCGGACGATTGATTGATGTATTTGTAAAAATACTGGGACTGCTGATGATCGGGCTTACCGTTTATATTGCCTTTGTTTCGCAGCCTCCGTTGGGTCAGGCCCTGTTGCATACGGTATGGCCGGAGAAAACGGATATGCTGAAGATCGTGACGCTGGTCGGCGGAACGGTAGGGGGATATATTTCTTTTGCCGGGGCTCATCGTTTGCTTGATGCCGGGGTAAAAGGAAAGGAGCAGCTCGGGCAGGTCACGAAGAGTTCCGTCAGCGGCATTCTGATCACTTCGCTGATGCGGTATATTTTGTTCCTGGCTGCCTTGGGCGTGGTATGGCAGGGGGTGAAGTTATCCGCCGGCAATCCCGCCGCTTCCGTATTCCAGTCCGCCGCCGGTGAATTGGGTTATCGTTTTTTTGGCATCGTCATGTGGAGTGCCGCCATCACGTCGGTGGTAGGGGCTTCGTATACGTCGGTTTCTTTCTGGAAAACCATTTCCCCTTTTGTACAGCGGAATGAAAAAGGCGTGACCACTGTTTTCATTTTGTTTTCAACACTTATTTTTCTTTTTGTCGGGCAACCGGTACGTCTGCTGGTGCTGGCTGGTGCGGTAAACGGATTTATTTTGCCCATAGCCCTCGCCGTTATACTGGTGGCATCCGGCAGGCCAAAAGTGGTAGGCGATTACCGGCATCCCGCCTGGCTGCAGTGGATCGGGTGGCTGGTGGTAGTGGCGATGGGGTATATGGGGGTGGTGGGGATTATGAAAAGTGTGCAGGGGTGATGAATAGTTTATAACACTCCCCTATTTACATTCAACCGGGTGGCTTACTATGTTAAAAATTCTTTTATTTACAACTCATGTCAGGCGGTTTCAATAACTGTAAGTTTAAAACTCATGTTGCACATTTTTTAGTTCACACCTGGGCGAAGTGTATAAAAACAAAAAAGCCCAACCATAGGGTACGTTGAGCTTTTTTTGTAATCATCCATCCTTGTTGTGTGTCCAATCAGTCGTTTAATATCTTTGATCCTTGCTGGTAATTCTTTTGCGGATGATAGATAAACAGGCAGGTGCCGTTTTTTATTGTTGCAATAATCGTATTTACTTCATTCATGGGTACCGCGGGACAACCCCAGCTTCTTCCCATATAACCACCACCGGCGGCGCGGCCCGCATTCACATAGTCCGCTCCATGTATTACAATGGCGCGCTCCATCGCTTTATCATTGATGCCGGGCTCCAGGCCGGTCATCCGCAGGGATAGCCCGTGTTTGCCGGTATAGGTTCTCTCGGTGAGAAAGAATCCCAGGCTGCTCTGCAATGATTCCGGTTTATTTGAAAACGAAGTGGCATATTCAAGACCGGAATTTTGTCCGTGTGCCACATAGGTATTCTTTACCAGTTCATTGTTTTCCATATCTATTATATACATCCTCTTTTTTAAGGAAGACTGGGAAAAATCACAGATGGTCAGGTACTGATGGCGGCTTATTTTTTTTTGCGCCAGCAGTGTATGGTATCCTTTCCATGCCTGGTCAAATGCTGCTTTTGATAAACCGGATTGCGCTAACTGCATCTCTTCATAAAGGGCAGTGGCCGCATCCGCGGTTAACTTTACCTCCATACTTACTGTGGAATAAGCCGTTGCTTCGGGCATCCTGTTCGTGGGCTGAACAGCGGGGTTTATGGCAAATGAACTGCACAAAAACCCTAATGATATCGGGAAGATCAGGTTTTTCAAATCAGGTACGGTGTTACGGATTATCAAACGGTAACAGCTGCTAAATTATTATCGGATCATTGCATTTTATAGTAATAATGTTTTGTTTTTTAATGGATTAAGGATTAATACGTACATGTATAAATAGAACGTACCGGAGAATTACGAGATAAATTCCGATACGTAGTATCTGTACTACAATGTGCGTTTGTCAGGATTGATACTGATCAATCAGTTTTCCATTATCTTATTGACATCCCGTTGTTTGATTACAAACTCACTGGAGTAAATTCGCAGCAACAACATAAATAAGGAAATAAGCAGGGGCCCGAAGATGAGCCCGATAAAACCAAACAGATTGAGCCCGATGATTACACCGAATACGGTGGTCAGCGGATGTACATTGCCCAGCTTCTTTAATAAAGTAAAACGAAGTACATTATCAATAGTACCGATAATGCCAAACCCGAAAATCAGCATGGTGATGCCCTGCCAGTTCTGTCCGTTGGCAAAAAACAGGATGGCCAATGGTACATAAGCAAGGGCGGCTCCCACTACGGGAATCATACCAGCAATACAGGTAACCCCGAACCAGAAGAAAGGCTCTTTGACGCCTAATAATAAATAACCGATGAGTCCCACCAGTCCCTGCGCAAAGGCGATCAGGGGAATGCCGATGGCATTGGAGGCCACCATGCTGTTTACTTCCTTGCCCAGCCGGCTGACATTCTCATCCTTCAGCGGAATATATTCATATAAGGCGTCTTCCATGTACCGCGCATTCATCAGCATGAAATAAAGGATAAAGTACATGAAGAAAATCGTGCTGATCGAATTGAACGTGGCACCCACAATGCCGGGCAGACTCTTGGCGATAAAATCCCCGAGCTGATTGATGTTTTCATCACTCAGGATCTCCATATTCAATTGCATTTCCGCATCGGCCACCAGTTTCTTCAGCGCCGTTACCAGTTCAGACGAATGCTGGATGGCATAACTCACTTTTGATGATAGCATATTGATGAGCAGACCTACCGGCAGCAGGATGACGATAAAGGAAACCAGCATGAGTAATAAAGCCGTCCAGCCCTTCCGCCATTTCCGCTTCTCGGTGAGGTACAACATGGCCCCGTGCATTAATATATATAATGTAATGGCCCCCAGCAGGGCGGGCAAAAATGAATACAACTGCCAGCTCAGCAAAATTCCCAGCAACAGGATGATAATAATAAAGAACACCTGCCGGATACGGTTATGGTCGAGGACATTATTGTTCATGAATGTTGCATTTGAAGTACAATTTACTGGATTTAGACTTCCACCTTCTTCCAACCTCCTTTCTTAAAATAGTACCAGGCTACTATCGCGATCAGGGTCTCGGCTACAGGTACCGCTATAAAAGCGCCAACGGGCCCCAGGCCAATGCCTTTTGCCAGCAGCCAGGCAAAAGGAATCTGAAAAAGCCAGAAGCCGCCTATATTTATCCAGGTGGGTGTTTTGGTATCACCGGCCCCGTTTAATGCCTGCACCATCACCATGCCGATGCCATAAAAAATATAGCCGCTGCCGATAATCTGCATGGAGAGTACCCCGAAACGATGTACTTCCGGCTGATTGGTAAATATGCTGATGATGGGGGATGCGAAGAGCAAAAAGATAAACATGACAAAAGCCATAAAGATCGCATTGAACCGGGTGGCCAGCACTACACTGCGTTCCGCACGATCCGGTTGATTGGCCCCGAGGTTTTGTCCTACCAGGGTGGCCGCCGCATTACTGAGTCCCCAGGCAGGTAATATAAAAAATACCACATTGCGGATGGCTACCTGGTAACCGGCCGTGGCATGCGTACCTCCGGTATCCGATACCAGCCAGGCCAGTACGATCCAGCTGCCACTCTGAATAAAGAACTGAAAGGTGGCAGGCCAGGCTACTTCGAGCAAATGACGGATGACGGGAAAATCAATTTTAAAATGCGCCCACCTGATTTTCATATTCCCCTTGCTGTGAAACAGGTAATAGCATTGATAAATGACTCCCGTACCCCGGCCGATCACGGTGGCAATGGCGGCACCTTTTAAACCGAGTTCAGGGAAGGGGCCATAGCCATTGATCAGGGTAGGACATAATAGTATATTAATAATACTGGCCAGCCAGAGACTGCGCATGGCAATGGCGGCATCTCCCGCTCCCCGGAATACACCATTGATCAGGAAGATGAGGATGATGACCATACTGCCTCCGAGCATGATACGGGTGAAGATGGTGCCCTCGGCAATCACCTGCGGCTCGGCCTTCATCAGGCGCAGGATATCGGGCGCAAAGATCAGTCCGGCCACACTGAGCACCAGTGCGGCCATCATGCCGATCAGGATGGATTGCGCCCCGGCATGAGCAGCCGCTTCCGGATTCTTCTCCCCGATACGGCGGGCCACAACGGCTGTGGCTCCCATTCCCAGTCCCATGGCAATGGTATAAATGATGGTAATAAATGATTCCGTGAGTCCGACGGTGGCAATGGCCACTTCACTATTGGGGAGGTGACTGACAAAATACATATCCACTACGGCAAAAACGGATTCCAGCATGAGCTCGAGAATCATGGGTATGGCCAGCAGGACAATAGCACCCCGGATAGAACCCTGGGTATAGTCATGCTCCCCGCCTTTCAGCGATTGCTTTATAATGGAAATAAAATGAGTATACCGGTTGATTGGTTGTTTCAACATACGTGAAATACTTTAGTAAGATAAATGAATAATAGGAAATGGCTGCATTACAAAAGTGCAGTCAGCGAACGTTCGGTAAATGTCAGGTTCTGTCCCGAATGAACCGGGAGTACAATGGAAGCGAACCTTAGCAGTATTTCATATTCTTTGATTGAAAGAAGGACAAATGTAAAGGAAAAATCAAAATAAGGATTTTTCTAACGGGATAAAGTGGAAATTTGAAGTGGTTCGACAAGCTCCCCGCATTTGGCGGGGCAGGCACCAAGACATGAACATTAGCTTATCATTACAAAAAAAGTGCATATTAAAAATAACATATTAATCATTGGCGTAGGCAACACCCTGATGGGCGATGATGGCATTGGTGCGTATGTGGCTGCCCGTTTGCAAGGAATGGAACTCCCGGGTGTACATTGTATCACTGTACAGCAGATGACCAGTGATTTGCTGGAAGAAATGAGCCGGGCAGCTCATACGGTGATTGTGGACGCGTCGGTGGAAACGGCTCCCGTTCATTTCTATAAAGTAGCGGAAACAGCTGAAGCCGGAGCCTCCGCTTCACATTATACCAGTGCCGTTCAGCTATTGCGGATGGCTGAACTGGTATATGCGAAAACCCTGTCCGTTTATATCTGTGCCATTGGTGCCCCGGATTTTACGCTGCGGGAATCACTCTCTTTTGCCGGAAAGAAAAATGCTGACCAGGCGGTCAGCACAATTCTTGGATGGATTAATGGACATGAAAATCAGTAACGTTCGATTGAACGGATAATATTACCTCTCCTGTCTTTTAAAGAAATGACCATCGGCATTTTTCCGATTGCGTGTGTGGAGCAGGATAAACAGGGATCATAGCAACGAATGGTGGACTCCACCCGGTTCAGCATACCTTCTTTTACATTTTCTCCTTTTACATATTGCCGGGCTACTTCCAGTACCGAACGGTTCATGGAGGGATTATTCTGCCCGGTGGCAATAAGCAGGTTTACATTTTTCAGTTTACCTGTTTCATCCGTTTTATAATGATGGAATAATGTACCGCGCGGCGCTTCGGAACTGCCGATTCCTTCTTCATAGTTCCAGCGGCCATGGTGCTGGATATGCAGGGAAGTAACTTCCGGATCAAGCAGGATCCGTTCCGCGTCTTCCACGTCGCTGAGGGCTTCAATGAGCCGGGTATAATGATAATAGAATGTGCCGTGTACCGGACGCCCGCCACTCATCTGCCTGAATTTTTCAAACTCTTCCTGGGCCAGCGGGGTTTTCATACGGCTGCATACATTCAACCTGGCCAGTGGTCCCACGCGGTAGAATCCTTTATCAAAACCATAGGGTTTATAATACGGGTATTTCAGGTAAGACCAGTTTACCGAACGTTCCGCGATGAATTCCAGGTAGCGCTCCGGACTTACCTGGTCCTGCAGAATAATTCCTTCGTCATCCATAAAACGAAGTTTGCCGTCATATAGCTCATGTTCGCCACCCGGCCCGACCGTTCCGAGATAAAGAGTGGGCGAACTGGCAAAGGAATTTACCATCTCCCCGTTCTCTTCATGAAATTTTTTAATGATGTTAATGCCGAGTTGTACCGTTTGCTTCGCTTCCGGTATCCAGTCCAGCAACGCTTTCCGGTTGTCTTCGGTTAAGGGATAGGCCATGCCGCCGGGAACGATTCCCATGATATGGATTTTCTTCCCGGTGATGCGTTCACTGATTTCCTGGCCGAACTTACGGAGACGTATACCCCGTAAAGCCACATCCGGAAATTGTTCGGCAATGCCGATGATATTCCGTTTGGCCGGATCGCTGTCGTACCCCAGTAAAAAATCCGGTGCCGACAAATGGAAGAAGGAAAGTGCATGGGAAGACAGGTTCTGCCCGATATGCATCAGTCTCCGTAACAGGTTGGCCGTATAGGTCGGTTTGATTCCCTGGATCATTTCGCAGGCTTTTACACTGGCGAGGGTATGACTGGTAGGACAGATACCGCAGATCCGCGGCGTAATGGTCGGCATTTCCGTATACATACGCCCTTCGCAGAATTTTTCGAAGCCGCGGAATTCATTTACGTGAAACTGTGCATCATGTACCGTGCCGTCATCATTCATTTCGATGGTGATATTGGCATGTCCTTCGATCCGGGTAACCGGGGAAATAAATATTTTACGCTTATCCATATTTCAGTTTTTTAGTCTTGCCCAGATCAGGCAGACGGTCATTGAGGAATTCAGCCAGTACATAAAAGATCGTATCCGCGTCCGGCGGGCAACCGGGAATCACAAAATCCACTTTTACCACTTCCTGCAGGGGAAGTACTTTATCATTCAGCTTCAGCAGGCAGGGATGACCGGGTAATTCGCCCTGTCCGTCATTGCTGACGGCGTTTACATACGAGGCGTCCACCACTTCCTTTAAATCAAAATAATTGCGCATACCGGTCACATTGGTCATTACGGCGCAATCGCCCAGGGCAATCAGGGTTTTGGCCTGTTTGCGGATATGCAGTATTTCCCGGAAATGTTCATCACTGGTGATGGAACCTTCCACGAGGGCAATATCCACTTCGGGGAGTTCTTTGCCATCTACGACGGGGCTCTTCACGATATCGGCGAGCTTCACGACTTCGAGTATCCGTTCGTCAATATCGAGTAAAGACATGTGACAACCGGAGCAGCCGCCGAGCCATATTGTGGCGAGTTTTTTTTTGGGCATTGGTTGAATTTTGTGTGTTATGTAGAATGAGTAATCAGAAATGAATAATGAGTAATGAGTGGTGTCCTAAAGTAGAAAGTGGTTTAAACGATACCATATCATTTCTGTTACTGTATTTATTCCTATTCAAATATTATTATAGTCATTTCAATAAAGTTTGTTCAGCTAGCTACTCATTACTCATTATTCATTATTCATCCTTCTTTAATGATTTCCCCTACTTTAGTTCTCTCCCGCCAGCTACTCATTATTCATTACTCATTACTCATCCTACTTTAATAATGTTTCTATATAATCATCATCTTACCTACAAACGCATCTTGCGCTTCTCCATCAATTCACAAATCATTCCCGGATTTTTCTGCAGCTGTCCCTGCACAATCGCTTTGGGCCAGATGGCGCCGGTGGGGCAGGCATGCAGGCATTTGCCGCAGGAAGTACAGGTAACGGATTCGCCCCAGGGTGTATCGAAGTCGGAAATGATCCGTACCTGGTGACCGCGGTTTTTGATATCCCAGTTATGCGCGCCTTCCACTTCGTTGCATACGCGTACACAGCGCGAACACATAATGCAGCGGTTATGATCCAGTACATACCAGGGGTGCGAGGTATCCACTTCGCATTGCGGAAACAGGTGCGGGTAGCGGATGTGATCCAGGCCTACTTTGTACCCGAGATCCTGCAGTTCACATTGGCCATTGGCCACACATACGGCACAAACGTGATTCCGCTCGGCAAAAAACAGTTCGGTGGTAATCCGCTGGTATTTCCGGATTCGGTCCGTATTCGTACGGATGATCATGTTGGCGGCCACTTTTGTGGTACAGGCGCTGAGCAGTTTATTCATGCCTTCGATTTCCACGAGGCAAAGCCGGCAGGCACCGATATCCAGTATGCCTTTCAGGTGGCACATGGTGAGGATCTCAATATCATTTTCACGGCAGACCTCCAGTATGGATTTACCCGGATCCGCTTCTATCTTTTTATCATCTATTGTAATTGGTATGGTATTCATATTACAGTCGTTGAATCATTCGGATTAATCATGTGTCAGCATCCTGCTTTCGTACTCTTCCCGGAAATGCCGGAGGGTACTGAGCAGCGGATTCGGGGCGGAACCACCCAGTCCGCAGAGGCTGGCTTCTTTTACATATACTGCCAGTTCTTCCAGCCGGTCCAGGTCAATCCGGGTGGCTTTATTGTCGCATATTTTCTGCAACAGATCATGCAGCATACGGGTACCTACACGGCAGGGTACACATTTACCACAGCTTTCATCCATACAGAATTCCATGAAGAAGCGGGCCACATCCACCATATCCGAACTTTTATCCATGATAATCAGTCCGCCGGAACCCATAATAGAACCCAGGCTCACCAGAGATTCATAATCCATTTTTACATCGAGGTGCGCGGCCGGAATACAACCACCTGAAGGTCCGCCGGTCTGCGCGGCTTTGAATTCCTCTCCGTGCTGGATACCGCCGCCGATATCAAAAACAATTTCGCGCAGCGTGGTGCCCATCGGCACTTCAATCAATCCCGCATTATTTATTTTACCCGCCAGTGCAAATACTTTAGTACCTGCGCTTTTCGGCGTACCGATTTCACTGTACCATTCACCCCCGTTTCGGATGATGGGTGCGATGGCCGCAAAGGTTTCCACATTATTGATTAATGTAGGTTTGCCCCAGAGACCCGATTCAGCCGGGAATGGCGGACGGGGTTTGGGTGTACCGCGTTTCCCTTCAATAGAAGCGATAAGGGCTGTTTCTTCCCCGCATACAAAAGCACCCGCACCAATACGGACTTCAATGTCAAAGCTGAAGGAACTGCCGAGGATATGCGAACCCAGCAAGCCCATTTTCTTTGCCTGCTTAATGGCCTGTTCAAACCGTTTGATCGCCAGCGGGTATTCACCACGGATATAGGCAAAGCCCTTGCTGGCACCGATGGCATACCCCGCGATACACATACCCTCCAGTACACGATGCGGATTTCCTTCCAGTACACTGCGATCCATAAAGGCGCCGGGGTCACCTTCATCGCCATTGCAGATTACATATTTCTGGTCATTCACATATTTATATACACTTTCCCATTTCAATCCTGTGGGGTAACCGGCACCACCGCGGCCGCGGATACGGCTGTGTTTTACTTCGGCGATTACTTCTTCAGGACTGAGTTCAAACAATGCTTTATCGAGGGCCACATAGCCATCATGCGCGAGATAGTCTTCAATGCGTTCCGGATTCAAAGTGCCGCAATCTTTGAGTGCGATCTTCAGTTGTTTTTTAAAATAGGGATCCTCCCTGGCATCCAGAAAAGGTTTTTCCCTTAAGTCGGCGAAGAGCAGCAGGTCTTCCAGCGGTTTTTTCTCTACCAGCTGACTTTGCACAATCTTTTCAATATTGCTGCAATCCACTTTCTGGTACATATTGTAACCGGGCAGGCATTTCAGCAACGGGCCCTGGTTGCAGGGACCCATACAGCCGGTGGGTATTACCTCCACTTCGTGTTCAATTCCCCGGGCTTTAATTTCTTCCTGCAATTTCTTCATCACTTCCTCCGCACCGGAGGAAAGGCAACCGGCTCCGCAACAAACACATATTTTCTGTTTGCCGGTTTGACTGAATTCCCGGTTCTTTTCCGCCTGTATGATAGTCTTTAATTCTTGCCGGTTCATATCTTTCCGATTTTAGCGTTCAGTTTCTGAATAATTTCTTCCGGACTGGCTTTGGCCTGCACTTCTTCATCAATCACCACGGCCGGTGCCAGGCCACAGGCACCGATGCAACGGGCTACCTGTACCCCCAGTTTATTGTCCGCGCTTACTTTACCGGGGGCGATACCGGTTTCTTTTTCAATCGCCTGCAGGATCTGCTGCGCGCCTTTTACATAACAGGCTGTTCCCGTGCAGACAAGACAGGTATGTTCTCCTTTTGATTTCAGGGAAAAGAAATGGTAAAAAGTAACGGTAGAGTATACCCGGGATGGAGGCAGCCGGAGGGCTTTGGTAATATAGGTCAGCACTTCTTTCGGCAGGTGCCCGTATGCGTTCTGGGCGGTATGCAGTATTTCAATCAGGGCATCCGGCTGATAGTTTTCCTTCTTCAGTTTGGCGGCAATCAGTTTTACGCGGGGGTCCGTTTTGGGCAATTCCTTTCCAGGAACAGCGGTATCGCTTTTCATAAATAGTTCTCCCGGATTTTTATAGTTGAATAAAAATGAGTTGGAAGGGCAATCGTTTTTGTACGTGGCTGGCAGATCATAATGCCTTGTACGGTTAGTGACAATGCGAAACTATACAGGCTTATGAATGCCGGATATGATTAAAGTCATGCGTACATGTGTTGTTTTACAAGTTACTGCATCATAGAGGGCTGTGTCTCTTTTCCGGATGATTCAGTGACATTCTCCTGACAATCGGCGGTTGAAAAATTACAACATATCATATCCGGGTCTGATAGACGTCAATAATCGCGGGCCCGGTTTTTCCTAATATAGCATCCGCTTAGCCATTCTAAATTCATCGCCATATGAATTTCTATCTTACAGGATTGTATTTCCTGCCACTGATCGTGGGTGGGATACTCCTCATCGCGCCGGCAAAGATTTCCAGACCCCTGGTTATTCTTTCTTCCCTTTTATTATCTGTGCTGGCTCTCCTTGTTTTTTTCTCTGTCAGTGAACCTGTTTATTTCAGTGTGCCCCATTATGTGAGTCAGCTGGTAGCGGGTGCGGATGTACTCATGCTGATGTACTTCCTGTGGGTGGCCCTGCAGCGGAAAAGTCTGCTGGTGGGTATCCTGAGTGTGGTACAACTGGCCGGTCTGTTGTATATATTGAAGAATCTGTCTGGCGGAGAAACGCTGCAGTTTATGGTGGACCGACTGAGTACGTTCATGTTTCTGCTCATTAATATTATCAGCGGCATCATCGCCGTCTTTACCCTCCGCTATATTGATGAAGAGGAATGCAGTGCTTTCCGGAAAAAATTCTTCATGGCGCTCTTGTTCTGGTTTATCGGGGCGATGAACCTGGTGGTTTCCGCGGACAACCTGGAGTATTTCTTCCTGTTCTTTGAACTCACCACACTGGCTTCCTTTCTCTTTATCGGTTTCCGGAAAGATGCGGTATCCGTTCAGAATGCCATCACCGCATTGTGGATGAACCAGCTGGGTGGTATCGCCATTCTCGCGGCTATCTTCTTTATCATGTATAATGGCTATGGAGAGATTACGTTTACCAACCTGCTTGCGCATACGGGAGCGGATGGACTGTTATTGCCGCTGGCCTTACTGAGTATAGCCGCGTTGATCAAAGGAGCGCAACTACCCTTTAGTAAATGGTTACTGGGCGCCATGGTGGCTCCCACACCGGTAAGTGCCCTGCTGCACTCTTCCACTATGGTGAAGATTGCACCTTTTATCATATTGCGTTTATCACCTGCCATTAAAGACACCCCGGTGGCCATGGTCATTGTGGGTCTGACAGGTTTTGTATTTATCGCGTCCGCCATCAGTGCCTTATCACAGGATAATTTCAAGCGTATACTGGCTCACTCCACCATTGCCCTGCTGGCCCTGATGATTATGATGGGAGCCATCGGTACTCCGGTTACCATAGTGGCGGCCCTGGTGCTGGTGTTGTTCCATGGTATTTCAAAATGTATGCTCTTCCTGAACGCGGGTATACTGGAGCGGGTCTTTCATCTCAAGCAATCATCCGATATGGACCGGCTCAGCGAGAGTGGTCCTTTTACCGCCCTGGTGATGACGATTGGTTTTATGTCCCTGCTGCTTCCTCCTTTCGGGGCTTTTATCGGCAAATGGCTGAGTATTGAAACACTGGGCGCACTGGCAACGGAAAAGAAATTGCTGGGAGCATTGGTGCTTGTTGCCGTGGCCGGTGGTGGTGCGGTATTGTCCTTATTGTATTTCAAAGTAATGGGACTATTAATCAACCGGACCGGTGAAAAGGATCAGTTGCGTTTTGAAAATACAGGACCGTATTATTCTGCTACCATTTATATATTACTTGGCCTGGTATTGATAACTGTTGCCGGACTTCCGTTATTACTCACTTATTATTTCGCACCGGTAGCCGCGGCAGTACATGGCAGTCCGGTACCCGTGCTGAATGAAGGCTGGAACCTGTTTATCGGTACCATGCGGATACCGCTGTTGCCGATGCTGATTGCTTTCTTCCTGTTGCCTGTAACCATTCTGCTGGCCATGTTTATCCGTTTCAGGCATGCGGACCGCGCGAAGGAATATATGTGCGGGGAGAAAATCAATTACTCTTTTTCATCCTTCTATTTCTCCACTGACCGGGCTATCCCGTATTTTTCAGCGGCGGGCATCCTGTTTTTTATCGCGCTGATTGCAGTGGCACTGATTTAAATTGTTTGTTATGAACGATTACCTGATACCCGTTCTCTTAATTGTACTGGCCCCGGTTATTGGCGGCCTGGTTTACGGATTTGAACGCATTGTAAAAGCGCGGATGCAGCGCCGGATCGGACCTCCGCTGTTGCAACCCTTCTATGATTTTCTGAAACTGGCAGACAAACGGCAGATGATGGTACATTCCACCCATGCTTTTCTCGGTATCATGCATTTTGTCTCCTTGTGGTTTGCGCTGGCCGTTTTGTTACTCGGGGGCGATCTGATCCTGGTGATCTTCCTGCACCTGCTGTCTACGGCCTTACTGATTCTGGCCGGCTATAGTACCCGTTCCATTTTCAGTCATCTGGGAGCCAACCGGATGGCCATCAGCGTACTCGCTTATGAGCCGGTACTGATCATTATTGCGGTCAGTATATTTATGATCAATGGCAGTTTTGACACCGCGTTGGTATTTGCGGGTAATGAACCCTTATTGTATAAAATGCCGCTTGCCTTTATTGCCTTGTTACTGGTGCTGCCGATCAAACTGAAAAAATCTCCTTTTGATGTGGCCGAAGCACACCAGGAAATAACCGGCGGGGTGGAACTTGAATTCTCCGGGTTATTTTTTGAAGCCGTATATACAGCCAAATGGCTGGATTACATCTTCTGCTATACGCTGGTATTTCTTTTTGCCGGCAGCAATATTTTACTCGGACTGGGACTGATGGCTTTTACGTTTTTATACCTGAATGCACTGGATAATTCCTCCGCCCGGGTGAATTATAAACAGATGCTTCGTTTTTCACTGGGCGTGGCATTTACGCTGGCCTTTATTAATTTAATCATCAATAGTCTGCTATGAACCTGGCCGCTTACCGGAAAAAATCACCCTGGATCCTGCATTATAATGCAGGGGGCTGTAATGGCTGTGATATTGAAATCCTGGCTTGTCTGAGTCCCAAATATGATATTGAGCGATTCGGAATGATCAATACCGGGAATCCCAAGCAATCGGATATCTTACTCGTTACCGGGCCGGTAACCAAACGCTCACGGGAACGCCTGGTCGAAATATATGCCCAGATGCCAGAACCCAAAGTGGTGATCAGTTGTGGCGCCTGCGCCAGTACCGGCGGCGTATTCCGCGGCATGTATAACTGTGAAGGCGGGATTGATCAGTTTATCCCGGTGGATGTGTATGTATGCGGTTGTGGTACCCGGCCGGAACAAATCATTGACGGGGTGGTACAGGCGCTGGCCATACTGGAGAAAAAGACCAAAGCATTGGAAGAACCGGTGCAACTGAAGCGGGCTGCCAAACAGGAAGAAGGGCAACTGAACCGCCGGGAGCTGGCGGATGATATAAAACCGTTACTGACATGAAAAAAATTGAAACCACGCTGGAGCACCTGCGAAAAGATATAGCGGCATTCTATAATCCCGGACTGCATCATTTTATGGTGATGAACGCGGTGGAAACCGGGGAGCAGATGGAAGTGCAATGGTTTTTCGCGGATTATGCGCATCCCTGCGAGACCACCTGCTTTTATGCCCTGACCGGCCGGGAGGATGAAGTACCCAGTATAAAAGATATTGTGTTGTCTGCCTGGGTGGCAGAAGCCGAACTCGTGGACCTGATGAATATCAAGGTGGAGAATACGGCAAAAGGCTTTGTCCTGGAACCTGATTTTGAAAGCGGACCCTTATTAAAGAAAAAATAGTATGGGAAGACAATACGAAATACCCGTTGGCGCGCAGCATATTTCCCTGCTGGAGCCCCTGCATTTTAAATTTACAACGGAAAACGAAAAGATCATAAAGACGGATGCGAATGTCTATTATGTACACCGGGGAATAGAGCAGGCCTGTGTAACGAAATTTAAATTCCGCCAGGTCAGTTTTGTGGTAGGCCGCGTATGTGGCTTATGTTCCATTTCACATACCACGGCTTATTCGCAGGTGGCGGAGAAATTACTGAAACTGGAGATCCCGAAAAAAGCGAAGTACCTGCGGATGCTGGTGATTGAGCTGGATCGTATTCACTCGCATTTGCTTTGCCTGAGTCATGTGGCCGAGAACTCCGGTTTTGAGGCATTGTTTATGAAAACCATGATGTACAGGGAGTTTTCCATGGAACTGCTCGAGGCCGTATGCGGCAACCGGATTCAGTATGATTTTTCCATCGTGGGCGGAGTTACCCGTGACCTGCGTACGGATGTGGCACAGCAGATCTTGCAGCGATTGAAAACATTTATGCCGCAACTGGATGAGCTGGTCGGTATTTATGAAAATAACTGGACCTTATCGCTGAAGAATAAAGGAGTGGGCGTGCTGACCAGGGAACAAGCGATGCAGCTGAATGTGGTCGGACCATTTGCCCGTGCGGCCGGTCTGGAGGTAGATGTGCGGAATGAAACGGAAGACCTGCTGCCCTGGAAAGAAGTGGGTTTTGAGATGATAACGGATACTGCCGGTGATGTACATGCGCGGAATATGATCCGGTTACGCGAGATTTATGTTTCCATCCGCATCATTCAGAACATCATCAATGGCTTGCCGGAAGGAGAGCTGGTAACCGAAACGAAGGCGTTTCCGGAAGGAGAAGCCACTGTACGGCTCGAAGCGCCTAGAGGTGAACTCTTTTATTATGCCAAGGGAAACAAAACACAGGTGCTGGAAAGACTGAAAATAAAAGCGCCGACTTTTTCCAATGTAGCGGGGATGGTGAAGGCGTTTGAAGGAAATGAATACGCGTCAGCACCGGCGATTATAGCGTCCTATGATCCGTGTTTGTCGTGTACAGCGAGATAGGGAAGACAAGTCGGGAGTCGTGAATACAGTCTCTCTGCGGTTATATTACCGCGGAGAGCGCGGAGTTCGCGGAGAATGCAGGAAAGCTGAGAATGTAAATGTTGGGATGAATGGAAATTGTAAGTGGATAAAGGTTATACCCTCTGCGCTCTTTGCGTCCTCTGCGGTTATATTACCGCGGAGAGCGCGGAGTTCGCGGAGAATACAGGAAAGCTGAGAATGTAAAGGGGAGAAATGAGTAATGAGTAGCTGGCTGGACCAACTTCCTGGAATTGAATATAATAGTAATAGAATAATTAACAAGAATGAGAATAGTAATCATTAAATAAGTACCGTGGTATGATGGAGTACACTTTCTGCTTTAGTACACCACTCATTACTCATTATTGATTACTCATAGCGATTACTCATTCTTCAAATTGCATAATCATGAAGACATTTTTCTCCGCCCTCGGCAATCTCCTGAAGAAACCGGTTACGACCAGATATCCGTTTGAGCAGACGTATAAGCCCGATGATTACCGCGGGCTGATCGGGTTTGAAGAGAGTCTTTGTATCTGGTGCCGCCGTTGTGAAGCGGTATGTCCGCCGGGTGCGATTGTGTTTTCGCAGGATATGGAAGGGAAACAGACTTATCATTATAACCGGGCCGTTTGTATTTATTGTCATGAATGTGTGCGCGCCTGTCCGAAAGAAGGGGCTATTTTCCAGACAGCCGAACCCGCTCCATGTGCGCTGAAAGAAGAGAATATCAACAATGGCTGGAACAAGCTGTTTGATGAGTCGCTGGAAAGCCGTGAGTTGTATGCGGCGGAGAAAAAACGAAAAACGGCGGAGAAAGCGGCTGCGGACAAAGCGGCGGCCGCCGCAAAAAAAGCGGCTGATGATAAAGCGGCCGCGGACAATTCAACCGAGTAATCATTTAATCATCCGGCTGTATGCATGAATTATCCATTGCCCATTCCATACTCTCTATCGCGGAACGTTCCTTTCCCGCGGAGGCGACCGGCTTTATTCATGCGGTGAATATACAGGTGGGTGAACTCAGCAGTATTGATACTGAAGCCCTGCTTTTCGCATTCTCCGCTATCCGTTCGGGAACCGTACTGGAAAGGGCCGTATTACAGATTGAAACCATTCCCGGCGAAGCGCGTTGCTCCGATTGCGGTACTGTGTACCATCTGGACAGCTTTGGGAAAGCCTGTCCTCGTTGCCAGGGCTATCTCGTCAATATTCTGCAAGGGAAAGAGCTTAAGGTATTGAGCCTGAGTGTGGAGGAGGAAGAACCGGCGACACATGCCTGATTACAATCATACCTGTTTATGACCTTTCGTTGCGTTTTACAGGGTAGTTTTTTGGAGATTTGATTAGGTAATATTATACTAACAAATGTTCATTCGACGAACTGCTTAAATCCCTGACAATGGAACAAAACAACAACAGCAACCCGGCGGGGAAGGAAAGAAAGGTCAAGGGGAAGGTGGAGATAGATATACAACGCTGCAAGGGTTGCGAACTCTGCACCACGGCCTGCAAGGAGCACGCGCTCACTTTATCAGACACCATCAACATCAAAGGGTACCGGTACATACTCGCCAATAATGACGTATGCACCGGTTGTGTGAATTGCGCGCTGGTTTGTCCCGACGCGGTGATTACGGTATACCGTACCCATCCCAAAAAGAAACCGGTGGATATAACGCCAACGGATATACGCGAACAACTTCAATCAATCATCGTTCCCGCAAAATAAACTGTTATGACTGAATTCAAACTGATGAAAGGGAATGAAGCCATGGCCGAAGCCGCGATTCTGGCCGGTTGTGATGCTTATTTTGGATACCCGATCACGCCACAATCGGAGGTATTGGAATACCTGGCCCGTGAAATGCCAAAGCACAACCGGATTGTGATGCAGGCGGAAAGTGAAGTGGCTTCCATCAATATGGTTTATGGTGCCGCCGGCGCGGGATTCAGAACCATGACCAGTTCCTCTTCTCCCGGTATCAGCCTGATGCAGGAAGGAATTTCCTATATCGCCGGAGCGGAACTGCCCTGCCTGATCGTGAATGTAAACCGGGCAGGTCCGGGACTCGGAACCATTCAGCCCGGCCAGGGAGATTATTTTCAGTCCACCAAGGGAGGAGGACATGGCGATTACCGTATGATTGTACTCGCACCGGCATCTGTTCAGGAGATGGCTGACTTTGTATATCTCGGATTCGATCTGGCTGAAAAATACCGGAATCCCGTATTGATGTTATCCGATGGCGCGATTGGTCAGATGATGGAGAAAGTAAAATTCAAACCCTATACACGCCCTGAAGTGGATAAATCAGGTTGGGCTACCACTGGTAAACCCAAAACAAGGAAAAGAAACTATATCACGTCCCTGCATATCCTGCCGGAAAAAATGGAAGAGCATAACCGGCATCTCGAGGAAAAATTTAAAATGATCCGGGAGAATGAAGTGCGTTTTGAAGAATACAATACCGAGGGTGCGGAGTATTTGTTTGTGGCGTATGGACTGAGTGCCCGGATCTGTCAGAAAGCGATGGATATGGCGAGACAAAAGGGGATTAAGATTGGTTTGCTTCGCCCGGTTACGCTGTATCCCTATCCCTATCAGCGGCTCAATGAACTGGCTGCACAGGTAAAACTGATGCTGAGTGTGGAACTCAACAGTGGCCAGATGGTGGAGGATGTACGGCTGGCGGTGAACGGGAAAGTGCCGGTGGAATTTTATGGCCGCATGGGAGGCATGATGCCAACACCCGAGGAAATTGTACATCATTTAGAAACTTTAATACAGTATCATCATGTCAATTGATCAGCATGTATTGCCCGGTCCGGAGCCGGTACTGAACCTGCCTGCCTGTCACAAGGAGGAAGATGAATATGAAATGGTGTATCACAAGCCGGCCACCATGGTGGATACGGCCATGCACTATTGTCCGGGTTGTGCGCATAGCCTGGTACATAAACTGATTATGGAAGTGGTGGAGGAAATGGATATCCAGGAAAAAACAGTGGGTGTGGCACCGGTGGGTTGTTCGGTTTTTGCCTATGATTATATGGATATTGATATGCAGGAAGCGGCCCATGGTCGTGCCTGTGCCGTGGCTACGGGTATCAAACGGCTGATGCCGGATAAATATGTGTTTACTTACCAGGGCGATGGGGATCTGGCCGCGATTGGCATTGCCGAAACGCTGCATGCAGTAAACCGTGGGGAAAATATCCTGATCGTTTTTATGAATAATGCGGTGTATGGCATGACCAGCGGACAAATGGCGCCAACCACATTGCCCGGCATGCATACCACCACCAGTCCTGATGGACGGGATGTGGGGTATTACGGGGCGCCGATCAAAGTTTCTGAATTATTGGCCGTGTTGCCCGGCTCATTTTATGTTACCCGTCAATCAGTCAATAATCCGAATGCGGTTCGCCGTACAAAGAAAGCCTTGCAGAACGCACTTAAGTATCAGCAACTGCATAAAGGCACTTGCCTGGTAGAGATTATCGGCAACTGTCCGTCCAACTGGAAAATGACCCCGGTGGAAGCGGCAAAATTTATTGATGAGGAAATGGTTAAAACTTTTCCATTGGGAGATATTAAAGTCCCCAATGCGGAGGATCTGAAAATCTTTTAAAGCTACCGTGTATGAACAGTCTGAATGATTGCCGTCAGCTGGAAGAACTGATTGTGGCCGGTTTTGGCGGACAGGGTGTATTATCATTGGGAATGACGCTCGCGTATGCGGGCATGGTGGAAAACAAGGAAATCTCCTGGATGCCGTCGTATGGGCCGGAAATGCGGGGCGGCACGGCCAATTGTATTGTGATTTTGTCGGAGAATAAAATCAGTTCCCCCATCCTTTCACAGTTTGATTCGGCCATTGTGCTCAATCAGCCTTCGATGGATAAGTTTGCGCCGCGGATCAAAGAAGGCGGCTTGCTGCTCTATGAATCCGGAAATATTTTTAAACCCAGTACGCGTACGGATATTAATATCATCGGCATACCCGCTACCACGGAAGCCCTGCTGATGAAGAATGCAAAGACCATGAACATGATTATGCTGGGGGCTTATCTGCAATTAAAACCGGTGGTGCAGAATGATTCCATCCTTGAAGCGCTCGCAAAAGTATTACCGGAAAAATATCATCATTTGCTGCCGGTAAACCGCCAGGCGCTTGAACTCGGGGAGGCGCTGGCCCGTGACTGGAAACCTGAATTGGTATAACCGCATTTCTGATTAGTAAGATTGAAGCCGGGGCAACCCGGTTTTTTTTTGTATCTTACTTTAACCAAAATTATTCTATGAGAAAATTCGGTGTGTGTTGCACCACCATATTCCTCTGTTGTCTGCTTGCCGGTATCTATGGTATCCTGCATGATCAGATCAGTTATACTATCTCGCCGGAATATTATACCCACTATAAATTTTCCCAGTTCAATGTAAATCCGGCTGAGTATGGCGGTGAACGGATGACGGTGGCTGCCATAGGCTTCCTGGCCGCCTGGTGGACCGGTATTTTTATTGGTGCCGGCCTGGGCATAACCGCTTTTATTTTTGATAATTACCGCGAAATGAAGAAATACCTGCCCCGCGCTGTCGGGGTGGTTTTTATAAGCACACTGCTCATGTCATTTTCCGGGTATTGCCTGGGAAAATACTGGCTGGCCAGGAAAGGAGTGGACTGGTGGTTGCCGAAGGACCTGGCACATACTGACCGGTTTATTATTGCCGGTGCTATGCACAACTACAGTTATGTTGGCGGATTTCTGGGGATGCTGCTCGGCATCAGCTACCTGTTTACACAAAAAGCAAAGACTAATCTAAACAGGGTTAAATTTGCTACATGAAACCCGAAGAAATAGCCAGGATACGGAAAGACTATACGTTGCATGCGCTGAATGAGGACGATGTGGACCCTTCGCCCATTACGCAATTTGAAAAATGGTGGGATGATGCGGAGAAATCACAGATACTGGAGTTTAATGCCATGACCGTAGCCAGCACCGGTCATGACGGCATGCCCGAAGCCCGTACCGTTTTGCTAAAAGCTTTTGATGAGCGGGGTTTTGTTTTTTTTACCAATTACAACAGTGCTAAAAGTCAGCAGCTGGACTTTAATGCGAATTGTTGTCTCCTTTTTTTCTGGCGGGAGCTGGAACGCCAGGTCCGTATCAATGGCCGCGCGGAAAAAATTTCAATGAAGGAAAGTATTGATTATTTCGACAGCCGGCCCGATGGCAGCAAGATCGGTGCCTGGGCTTCCCCTCAAAGCATGGTAGTGGCCGGTAAAGCATGGCTGAAAGAAACTTTTGAGTATTATGCAGAACGTTTCAAACACGGACAGATTCCCAAGCCTCCGCATTGGGGTGGGTACCGTATCATTCCTGAAAAAATAGAATTCTGGCAAGGCCGCCCAAGCCGGATGCACGACCGTATTTTATATACAAAGACGGGAGAGGAGTGGAAGAGGGAAAGGCTGGCACCTTAGGTTAGTCGGGAGTTAGTAGTCGGGAGTTAGTAGTCAACAGCCCCTTGGGGTTAGTCGGGAGTTAGTAGTCGGGAGTTAGTAGTCAACAGCCCCTTGGGGTTAGTCGGGAGATAGTAGTCGGGAGTTAGTAGTCAACAGCCCCTTGGAGTTAGTCGGGAGATAGTAGTCGGGAGTTAGTAGTCAACAGCCCCTTTGGGTTAGTCGGGAGATAGTAGTCGGGAGATAGTAGTCGGGAGTCGTGAGTCAACAGCCCTTTCTGTGGAGAGTTGTCTAAAAAATGAACTGTAACTTCTATTTCGAGCGCAGCGAGAAATCTTGTATTTCCTTTTTCCTCCCCTGCAAGCGCCGTCATTCCGACAGAGGAGGAAACTTCTTATCAGGGCAACGGGTAGTGATTCCAACGCAGGAGGAAACTTCTTATCAGGGCAACGGGTAGTGATTCCAACGCAGGAGGAAACTTCTTATCGGTATAACGCCCCGTACTTCGTAGCTCGTACTTCTTAAAACAGCGTTAACTGATTTTCATTCTTCAACGCCTTCTTCCTGGTCTTCACTGTTTCTTTTGCTACTTCTTTATCTTCCAGGCGAAACACTTCGCCGGCTTCGTACCGGGAGGCGACGATTATATTCACGCCGGCAGCATGCGGGGCAAAGAGGTTGGCTACTTTTTCGGGCGTATTGTTATTTTTGGACAGATGGGAGAGAATAAGTAACTCCAGTTCCGGGGAGCGGTACTGCTGAAAAAGTTCCAGCGCCTGCTTATTGGACAAATGCCCTTCATCCCCGTGTATGCGTTTTTTCAGGTGCCAGGGATATGAACCATTCATCAGCATGTCTTCACAGTAATTGGATTCCAGGAAAGCCGCATGACATTGCCCGAAATAGTTTATTACTTTTTTACAGGCATAGCCGATATCGGTGATCACACCTGCATTCACTCCACAACCGGAAATCATAAAACTATGCGGATCGGCCGCATCATGCGATTTCTTAAAAGGCGTAATGCTGAGCCCCCCGATTATTACCGGTACCGGTTGTTTAAATGTACAGATCAGGTCTTCTTCAAGAGGCATCCGGCTGTTGAGGAATGTGCCATTGGTGATATAAACGGGGATATGATACTTTTTGGAAAGCCCCGACATGCCTGTGATATGATCTGAATGCTCATGCGAGATAAATATGGCCTTTATTTTTTCAATATCCAGTTCACGTTGTTTCAGACGACGCTCGGTTTCCCGGCAGCTTAATCCCGTATCCACCAGGACAGCTTCATCGTCGTTGCCGATATAGTAGCAATTGGCATTACTGCCGGAATTAAGTGAACAGAGGTAAAGGGGCATGAAGCGCTAAAATAACGCTTTTTCCCCTTTACCAACTATTGACTAACGACTATCGACTATCGACTTTCAACTGTCGCCTCCGTTCCCTCTTCCCAATCTTTATACTCTGGTGTATAGTAGAGGTACACCGTACCTGCTTTCCCTTTATAGGATCCGGGAATTTCGGCCTTCAGGTCAAGCCCGATTGTTTTGGTTTCTCCCGGGGCAAAGCCCATCCAGTAAAAGACGAGATAATTGTCGAAAATTTCGTAATACGCCACTTTCTTTTTTTCTACCAGCTCTTTTAATTGCCAGGGCTGCAGGGATAAACCGGCGGGGATACCGATTTTAGCTATCGTCATTGGTTGAAGGGTAGAGCGTGTATTTATAACTTCAATATCCATCCTGACGGTTTCCCCCATACTTACCACTGTATCTTTTAACCGGGTATTCAGTTTCAATTCCGCTTTATCACTGGAAGGCGGGGTGAATGTGCTGTACTCTACTTCCAGGTTATACGGCACCGCATTTTCATTCCGGTTATACTGAATGTTGAACTCATTTTTTCCGGATTGCAGTAAGCCATTCAGGGAATCATAACTGAGCACACGGTTATTGTTGAGTGTGAACTGAACATCCGTTTCGCCGGAGGCATTACCGGCGGCACGGCCATAAGCGGTTATGGCTTTCAGGGCAAGTACGGTTGCCTGGGTAGATCCATACCCGTAATAACTTTTTTCGCCCAGTATCTTTGATAATAGTCCTGCTACACGGCCCAGATCAGGACGGGTGGCACGTAAGAGCGCCAATGCGTGCAGTGACCAGGATTCCACCCGCAGGGAAGCATCTCTGGAGTTCACTACGGTGGTTTCCGTTTTTAGTTTGTCAGGCGAATCATTCAACCGGCTCATCAGTTGCTGATAACTGACCTGGTCCTTCATATTGTCAGCCGCCAGTGCCATCAGGGCCAGCTGGTACGCGTCATTGCTTTCCAGGGCTTTTTTTACACCGGTTGTATACTCGGCTTCGATTTCACCGGTTACTCCGGCTTCGGTAAGCGCATATACAATATACAGGTGCGCAATTTTATTGGGTACGGAAGCAAACTGGTCATAACCGCGGTTCTGAATATTAAATCCGCCATTGCCGTCTCTCCGGCTCAGCAGAAATTTACGGGTACGTTGCAGCATTTTCGGATCTACATCAACGAACTCTTTCATATCCGTAAATTCAAGCAAGCCATAAGCGGTAAGTGCTTCATGGGGCGGCGTATTGCCAAACCACTCGAATCCGTCTTCTTTGGTTTCAAATCCAATCAGCCGTTTATAACCGCGTTGTATATAGTCCAGCGCCTTTTGTTCAATTTTCTTATTTGATTTACCGGACTCTTTCAGGTATTTCAGGATAAAGACATTCGGGTAGGTGCTGGAAGAAGTTTGTTCGAAGCAACCATAGGGTTCACGGAGCATGGATTCGATACCGTTCAGTAATTGTCCTTCGAGTGATGTGAACAACTGCAGTTTTGTCTGCAGGGTGCCGGGGATCATTTTGCTGACATCGAATGTATGACGGCCGCTGTTGTTGCCGGAAAATACCATTTTTACCGGGAATCCTTTATCCGTGGCGGCTACCGGCAATACGATCTTCTCATCGCCGAAGTCGCTTTTAACCTGGAAGCGGATCAGACCGGAACCCGCTGATACAGCCGTTAAAGGAATCAGTATCCGGATGCTGCTGTCGGGCAGCAGGAAGGAACTACGGGTATACGATCCTGTTATAAATCCGGCAGGCGCATCCACGTTTATTTGTACGCTGCCGGCTCCGCTGCTGTTGTTTTTAATAACCAGTGGCAGCAGGGCTTTGTCTCCGGCTGTCAGGCTGGGTGGTATTTTGGCATCCACCTGCAAATGATTTTGTACGCCATAGGTGTTTTCAGTTCTTCCCACAAGACCATTGTACCCGATGCCTTCCGCAATGGCACGGAAAGTGGTACTGGCATCGGAATTATAGAAACTGACAGTGGCTTTTCCTTCCCTGTCTGTCTGTACAACGGGGTTCCAGTATATGGTTTCCCTGAAATCCGTTCTTTCTTCCGTTTTTGTAGTCTGGTAAAGCGGCGCGTAGAATTTTCGCACCGGGGAATAACTGGTGCCGCTGGTGGAAAAGGGCTGACTCGTATAATAATAGCGGTTCCCGAATTTCAGGGCGATGCGTTCCCGCCGGTACTTTTTCGTTTCGATGATGATGGCACCAAAGGCCGCCCTTGATCCGTATAAAGCCGTGGCACTGCCGTCTTTTAACACGGTGATATTGTCAATATCATGCTGGTTCAGTGTATTAATACTGAGTGCGTCAGAGGGCACTCCGTTAATAACAAACAAGGGTACATTGTTGCCGGTCAGCGTGGTATTACCACGCAGACGTATATCCGTAGTATTCAGAATATTTGCTGGTTGAGTGATTTGCAGTCCGGCCACTTTTCCCTGCAACGCATTGGCCAGGTTTTGCTGTCTGAATATTTCGTCACCTCTGACAATGCTCACAGAGGCGGTTATGTCTTTTTTGTTTTGAGCGCCATATCCCACTACCACTACTTCACTCAATGCACTGGACTTGTTTTTGGCAGTTATCATCAGCATATCCGGGGACAGGGGTTTGTTTTCTTTTTTGGCAGGCTGGGGACTAACAGGCCATCCTTCAAAAACACGCGGCGCTGATCCCAGCATATTCAGGGTACGGGTGGTTGCGGGATTATAACCCAGACCGTTTTGCAAAATCGTAATCTGTACCCGGCCGGATTTATTCAGTGATTGGGCAAACAGGTAATAGTGGCTGTTGGGCTGCAGTTCGGAGAAAAAAAACTGTCCATCTTCACCGGTGATATATTCCATCGCTTTGCCCCCCCTTACATTATTCATCAGAAATATTTTTGCCTGTACCGGATTTCCATCCGGGGTTCTTATAACGCCGCTTACAATATTATCCTGGTCCGGGAGGTATTTCAGTTTACCTTCCTGTACGATATAATCAATAAAATCAAAATACCGGTACCCGTGTGTAAGCATCAGGAGATCGAGGGCCGCTTTGGCTTTGGGCTCTTCCTTTTTAAAATAGAATTGCGGTTCTTCAATTTTTCCTTTGAGTTCACTGCTCAGCAGCAGCCAGGAAAGGATATGATCCTGTTTATCGTCCGCGAATGTCCATCGCTTATCATCCACCACGGACAAGGAGAAATTGGAGGGGACGGGTTTGCCTTCCGTATCCGCCGTGTGAATGGATAATTTCACCTGCTCACGCGGGCCGTAGGATTTTTTATCAAAACTCAGCTGCACATTCAGCTGACGGTCTTCATTCAGGAAAATCAGCCGTTCGGCCAGCGGTATGTCATTGGCCGCATACAAAGTGAATTGTGCAATACCGGACGGGAATGCGTTTTCGTCAATAACAAGATTGTTTTCTCCTTTGCGTAAGTTTATTTTTTCTGTATAATAAACGGTATTCCGTACGGTAGCGCGTAGCTGCACAGGCATACTTACGGCGCTGTTCAGCAACACAGCAATTTTATTGTTTTGTTTTTCCAGATGCAGCAGCACGCCAGACGCCGCGGCTGCGGGAAGTGCATAGACCGCCGTGATCCCGGCAGGCGATGTAATTACCGCCTGGTACTGATGTCCGGCTCCGGGTGTGAACCGGAACTTTCCCATCCCAAAATAAAAGGAACTGAAAGAAGCTACGGTACGTCCGGCTTCATCCCGTACTTCGCCTTTTATATCGGCGGCTTTGCCATTTTCATTTACCGCTTTGAACGCAACCTGGCTTTCCAGTCCGGCTACCAGTGTGCCACCTTCCGGCATAAATTGAAGATCAATATGGTTGAGTACAATGGGGATACTCCGGGAAATGGATTCGGTGTAGGATTCATACAGGATGGTAACAGTGAGCAAACCGTCATTGACAGTAAGGCTGGCCGGTAATGTGAAATTTATTTTTGCTTTGCCAGCCGCATCGGTCGTAAAGGGATTTGTTGCTATCGCCGTTCCCCCGATATAAACAGTAAATTTTCCGACGTAATTCCTGATTGGTTCATCCATCAGGTTGCGCATGGAAAACGCGGCGGTAACCGCATCGCCCGGACCATATCCTTTTTCCGGAAAATCCAGTTTCATGAGGATGCGGGGAGCCAGCACTTTTTGCAGGGTAACTTCTTTTACAAAAAAGAGGCTTTCTTTTTCATTCTGCATCCAGTTGGTATAGGCCCTGATTTTATAAATACCGCCAACTGCCTCCGGGGCAAATACAAAACTACCTTCCGCATAGCCGTCTGTTACCGAAAATTTTGCTTTTTCAACCACGGTTCCTGAAGGACTGATCAGTTCCGCATACAGCACATTGCTTATACGGGATGGCGTGTTGTCTTCGCCACGTACCACATAGGCTTTGAAGTACACCACTTCATTGTTGCTATAGAAGCAGTGATTGGTTTGTATATACAGTTTTTCTTTTCGGGAAGCATAATCCTGGGCGGATAATTCCGGCGTCACAAAGAACAGGATGAACAGCCAGCAGGCAGCGAATATTTTTTTCATTGCATTAAAATTGAAGTGCCATTGTAATACCTGCGGAACGTTGTGCAGGCAGGTTAAAAAAATCAAGTCCCTGGGTGCCGGACTGATCATACAGCTGTTGATTGGTATCCACCCCTTCGTAAGGAGACCAGAGCAGCAAATTGGTGACATAGAGGGTGAAGCTCAGTTGTTGCAGCGGGCGGTTGATAACCGGTTTCCAGGAAAGACTGAGTGAACTGATGCGAAGCATATCACCCTGCTGAATATAGTCTTCCGTTACTCCGGTTGGTCCATACCGTACCCATTTGTTTTGCGAAAAAGGCAGAGCGGGATCATAAAAACTGACCGGGATTGTATTATGACTGCCATTGGCCATAATACCGGGAAATACATAATTACTGATGGTACGCTGTTCAGCCGTTCCCGCAGAGCGTCCATAATAGTCGAGCATGGCTTCGGTGCCGTTCCAGCATTCACCTCCTTTTTTCCACTCAATGTCAAGCAGCAGGTCCCATGTTTTATACCGGAGCTTATGAGACATTTTCATGATAAAATCCGGGAGTGTATTACCCAAAACGGATAACTGATTATCCGCAACCGGAAATCCGTCGTTGCCAATCATTATTTTCTGATCTGCATTGCGCAACCAACGGTTTCCGAGGATGACGCCAAGTGGCTCCCCTTTTACCAGGGCGGTATGAACGGTACTGAAACCGGCTATCGGCTGTTGTTCAAATCCCGGCGCCACCGATGTTATTTTACTGGTATAGCTTACAAAGCTGAGCAGACTGTTATAAGAGAGTTTGTTTTTATCATAAGAATACTGGTTGTATTCCGCCTGCAGTTCAATGCCCCGTTTATAATGCCCGGCCATATTGGCCAGCATCACTATATTGTTTTGTATCCACGGAAAAACGTCATGCCGTATCTGCCGGTTGAACCAGTGTCCGCTGAGATTGAACTTGTTCGCGAGGTTACACTCGAAGCCAGCCTGGAATTCGCGGTGCTCCACAGGTTTTATTCCGGCAAAGCTGTTTACTTCCGCCACCGGGTTGTAACGCAGGGCCGATGCCGGATCATACTGTAGCAGGGCTACCGAAGCAAGGCTCCGGCTTATGGGCAATTCGCTGTTAAACCGGTTATAGGATGCTGTTAGTTTCAGGCTCAGGTTATCAACGCCGAACAGTTCACTAAACCGGTGAAAAGCGGATACCTGCGGGAGCCAGTAAATTTTCTGACTGGTAGTGGACGTAAAAAATTTATAGACCAGTCCGGCCCCGGTTTCATGGTTATAGCCCCGGTGTACGGGATTGAAGCTGAGCGAGAGATCATGCGATGCACGCTGATACCGGTAGGCCGGGTGTGAAGGACCGTACTGAATATCCGTGTGTTGATGGGCATAGCTATAATTCAGACTGGCCGTACCGGTGTAATGATAATCACCAAAATTTGTATTGTAACTGATCGTTGTCTGAAGGCTGTGGTTTTTATCGAGTTGAATACGGGTTTGATTCAACCCGGCGGGAAAGAATGCCGTACCGGCTTCCAACGACTCACGGCTGATCTGTTGTTTATTTTCATAGGCATGTCCGGTTTTGATCCGGAACCGGTTCAACCGGATTTCCGCGGTAGTGTTAGTGGTATTTTGTTTCGTGGTAAATCCATGTTCCGGGTTTTCCAATAGAAAAAACGGATTATTGGCTTCGTTGCTGTAACTGCGTTGGCCCGTGTTCAGCCGGAAAGATTGCTCATTGGAAAAACTGGCCGGTGTTAAGAGGCTGTGCTGATACATCCGGTTCAGTAAACCGCTCCGGTTACTCTGATCGAAATATTCTTTTCTGAAATTATATTGACTGCTGAGTACCAGTTTGTTTATTGTTGCATCTGCCGTGGCCGTATAGTAGTGACTTTTATTCCTGTTCTGCTGAATAAATATTTTTTCACGTGTTTGCCCGGTTTTGAACGCGGCAGCAATCGTATTTCCCCAGGCACCGGAATATTTTGCACTGAGTGTCAGGTTATTTGCTATCAGCGATGCGGGTCTGAGTATATTGTTCGTATAGGCGATGGCGGGTTTTCCATTGCCGGTACCGGTTGTTACCAGTTTTCCGTTGATGTCATAATTATAAGGACTGCCGTCAAATTCCAGCAGTCGCAAAGACGGCCCAAAACTGAATAACTCATTTGTTTCCGGACCCTGCCATTTCAATTGACCATTAACGGAACGTCCCTGTGCATACTCCTGTTGCAGGGAAGGTATACGGTTGTACCGTTGTAATTCGGCAGTGGAACTGAAGCTTCCGCCGATGAGAATGGCCTTTTGCGGTCCACCCAGCAGATTAACAACATTATTCCTTCCGATCTGTATTCGCCGGACTTTGTAGTTATTATAAAATATAAAATTCGGAGCCCGGAGTTTTGCAGTCCGCATACTGTTACTGGAGTCGGTAATAATATGTCCGGAACTGTCTTTCCGGATCAGGGCGAGATAATCGGCTGAATAGACCGGCCTGACTTCCTGTGCGGCCATAAGGGCAGGGCACAGGCATCCTGCCAGCAGTATACGTTTCATATTCCTGGTTTTGGCGTGAATTATTTCACTATTCGTTAACAGGATGCGCGGGGGAAGGGAATTACATAAGGGTGAAAAAACCAAGATGCCAGGAGTCAAAAAAGAATCAAAAATCAAGAGCCAAAGAAGAAGCAATGATTAAAAATCAAATGCGATCCTATTGAGCAAGGTCGTTTTTTTGCGTCGTAGAATTGATTGGAGGGATTATGATTTATCCGTATAGGAGGCCGGGCAGGAGGCGGTTTGAGTATTGATGTTTATCGGGATCCTGGTGTCCTGGCTTTTTTTCTGCCAAGTGTTTTCTTTAGCCGCTCACTCAGCCGGTCAATGCCCGTTTGGATGCTGGCATCAATTTTTTCCCCGGCATAGCCTGTGAGGCGTTTACTGAGATAGGCGGCACCTGCATTTACCAGTCCGCTGACAAGACCCGATTCACCGGTCTTTTCTTGTGTATATTCATTCAGTTTATTGCGCAGAAAATTGCCGGGCTTCAGGTCATGCTTCAATCCGTCCCAGGCATCTTTTAATTTTTTTTCCTGTTCGAGTTGTTGCACACGGAGCCGGAGTTTTTCCCGTTCAATATCCTGTATGCGTTTAATTTTTTTCATCGTCTTCTTCGTTTTCAAACAGGGCTTCGATCAGGGTATTCATAATAGGGATACGAAAGAGGCGGTCTCTTGCAAACCAGAGTACCAGGCCGAGTAGTAAAACAAAGCCCGCTATGATCAGAAATCCCAGCCAGAGACTGCCCAGCCATTGCCCGATCAACAGGGCCGCGGCCACACAAAGCAGGGTCAGCATTAAAAAGAACACCAGGGCTGCTATCAGCATAGCTATCAGGGTAGCGGCAACATTTGATACTTTTTCCGCTAATGACAACTTTGCCTGCGATACCCTGGTGTTGACATACGCTTTGAGCTGGTCGGCTAACGATTCGAATTTGCTGAATTCTTCTGACATATTGAGGTTGATTAGGCGGTAGTACTGTCAGATCACTTCTTCCAGCTCACCATTTACCCGGCTCAGGTGCTCTTCCATTTTCTCCTTGCCGTTTTTTACTTTCCGTTTCAACTGGTCGGTGAACTTTTTACCACTCTCGGCAATTTTTTTCCGGGTGTTTTCGCCTTTGTCAGGGGCAAATAACACACCCACTAAACCACCAATGGCCAATCCGGCTCCCAGCGCAATCAGGACTTTAGATGTGTTTTTCATTGTTTTTAATTTGCAATTAAGAATCCGTTCTGTTTACTCCTAATTTAAATCATAAACCGGGCCAGAACAATGAGGTACTTCATGCCGGATCTTGAGCCACGTCACCGGAACCGGGGAATGGGCGGGAGGATATTGCAGGATACTAAAAATACAGGTGCCGGGTGCCAGGTGCCAGGTGTCGGGTGTCAGGTACTGCTATCTGATTATTTTACTTATCATTTTATTGTGAAAACTGCCTTTCTGTCCGTCTCTCCCGATTGGCCTGATCTTGGTACATTCGCGTCCACCATTCATAACTGACAAATTCTACAATTTATGACACAGGAAAAAGGCACGATTTCGATTAACACGGAAAATATTTTTCCGATTATTAAAAAATTCCTCTATTCCGACCACGAGATTTTTCTCCGTGAACTCGTGAGCAATGCCGTGGATGCCACGCAGAAAATCAAAAGATTAGGCTCGCTGGGTCATTACAACCAGGAACTGGGCGAACTGAAAATCCGTGTTGCCGTAGATCCGGAGGCCAAAACCATCACCATTTCCGATAGTGGTATTGGTATGACCGCGGAGGAAATTAAAAAGTATATCAACCAGGTGGCTTTTTCCGGGGCTACCGAATTCATGGAAAAATTCAAGGAAGCCAATGATGCCAATGAAATAATCGGCCGCTTTGGTTTAGGATTTTATTCCTCCTTTATGGTGGCGGAACGCGTGGAGATCCAGACCCTTTCCTACCAGGAAGGCAGCACCCCGGCCCGCTGGACCTGCGATGGCAGTACCGAATTTGAAATCAGTGACGGAACCCGGACCGAACGCGGTACCGACGTCATTCTCTATATCAACGAGGACTCCGCTGAGTTCCTCGACAAACAACGGATTCAGGGTATCCTGGATAAATACGCGAAGTTTCTGCCCGTTCCGGTGCAATTCGGTACCCGCAGTAATTCCGAACCCGACGGCGAGGATGAAAACGGGAAGCCCAAATACAAAACGGTGGAAGTTGATAATATAATCAATAACACCAATCCGATCTGGACCAAGGCGCCCAATGAACTGAAGGATGAGGACTATCTTGATTTTTACCGTGAGCTCTATCCGTTTCAGGATGATCCCCTGTTCTGGATCCACCTGAATGTAGACTATCCCTTTAACCTGACCGGTGTGCTCTATTTCCCCAAACTGAAGAATGATTTTGAAGTACAGAAAAATAAAATCAAACTCTTCAGCCGCCAGGTATTTATTACCGACGAGGTAAAAGATATCGTACCGGAATTTTTATTACTGCTGCACGGGGTGATTGACTCGCCCGATATTCCGCTGAATGTAAGCCGCTCCTTTCTGCAGAGCGACAGCAACGTAAAAAAGATCAACAGTTATATCAGTCGCAAAGTGGCGGAGAAACTGGCTGAACTGTTCAAAAAAGAACGTAAGTCTTTTGAAGAGAAATGGAGCGATATCGGCATGTTTGTGAAATACGGCGCCCTGAGTGATGAGAAATTCTATGAAAAGGCGAAGGAGTTTATCCTGCTGACCAATACCAATAAAGAGAATTATACACTGGAAGAATACCAGGCAAAAGTGAAAGACTTCCAGACGGATAAAAACGGTCAGCTGGTTTACCTCTATACCGCTGATGCCGAATACCAGCACAGTTATATTGCCGCCGCTGAAAAGAAAAATTATGATGTACTGTTGATGAACAGTCCGATCGATACCCATTTTATCCATCACCTGGAAATGAAACTGGAGAAAACCTCCCTGAAGCGGGTGGACGCGGATGTATTGGATAAGCTGATTGAAAAAGAAGACGCGGCAACCCATAAACTGACCACTGAGGAAACAGATAAGCTCAAAGCGATTTTTGATAAAGCCATCAGCAACCCTTCCATGAAAGTGGAAGTGGAAAGCGGGGCCGATGACAGTTTCCCCGTAACCATTACCATGGAAGAATGGATGCGCCGGATGAAAGACATGAGCAAGCTCGGCGGCGGCATGAACTTTTACGGCGCCATGCCCGATAATTATAAAGTGTCTGTAAACGGTAATCATAAACTGATCGCAAAAATTCTCGGTGCGGAAGAAGCACAACAGACGGTATTGGCCAAACAGGCATTCGATCTTGCCCTGCTGGCGCAGGGAATGCTGAAAGGTGCCGACCTCACCGCATTTGTTGAACGTAGCGTGAACGTACTGTAAGGATACGAAGTCAGATAAAAAAGCGGGAAGCCTGAGACACTACTCATGTGCTTCCCGCTTTTTTTACTAACTTTCCTTTTTAACCCTTTTCCCATGCGGCTGATCAGGCAAAGTTTACTCTGGTTTAAAGAAGGTAATTCCGATAAAGTATATGAAATTGATCTTTGTGAAGTTGGCGCTGACAAGTTTGTAGTCAACTTCCGGTATGGCCGCAGAGGTGCTGTGCTGAAAGAGGCTACAAAAACGCCTGTACCTGTTTCGCTGGCGGAAGCCGAAAAAATCTATAATGATGTAGAGACGGAAAAAATCCAGAAAGGATATACCGATACCGGCAGCAGTACCGGGAGCGCAGTAAAAACGCCCGTCTTTACTTTACACATTCCGGCTCCGCCTGCAGCTGCTGACTGGACAACCCTTCCTTCCGGCCGGCCCAAAGCCATTCTTCAGCGTTTACAACAGGCTGTGTCTTCGGATACGCGTTCCCGTTTCCCCTGGAAAATTTCCCGGGTAATCTGGAAAGCCGGTGCGTATAAAATACAGGAAGCGGTTCCTTATATTTTGCATTTCTACAATACCGGTGACCAGCTGCAGCAATACAGTTGCGTATGGGCACTGGCCCGTTGCGGTGGTTCTGCAGCCACGGAGGCCTTGCAAAATCTGGCTGCCAATCATCCTTTGCCCGCCATTAAAAAAATAGCCGGTGCCGGTTTACTGAAACACCTGACCGGTGCGGAAAAGGAAGTACAGACCGGGACATACCTGAACAACCTGCCTGCTGAAATAAAAAATGCGGTGCTGGCCGGGAATACAGCAGCGCTTGAAACCCTGCTCACCGAACATATCAACCAGCAACCGGTTTCACTCCAATGGCTGGAGCCGCTCTACCTGCTGACGCATACCAGAAAGGAATTACGGCCATTGCTGAATAAAATTATTCGTGAGCTTCCCCTGAAACCCGGATACTTCCGGCATACAAGATCCATTTATAAACTGGCAGAACTGCTGGATGATTATGAAGTGCTGGCCCTGCTTGCCATACGCTTTGAAAAAGAAGAAGCCTATTTCACCCATTTCCTTTCAGCAGCCGCTAAAATTAATAAAGCGGAAATTTTTATTGAAGGACTCGGGGAATATTTTACACCGGGTGCAGAACTGAAAAAACAAAACAGCCGGCTGGCATTTTCACAGAAAACAAAAAAATACCTGGCAAGGCGTACAAGAAGACAATTACGCCAGCTGGGACAAACCGGCAATATTGATTATGTAAAACTGGCCACGGGATTACTCCTGCAATATGAAGCAGCATCCGATACCCGTCCGCCATTTTCCACATACAAATTCAGTAGTGTCAATGGCCGTTATCAGCAGGTGGAGCAACGGCATCCGGAATCCGCACAGGCGGTTTACCTGCATTATATACTACAGGGGGCTAACCCTGAACTGGAGCTGATCAATAACGGAAGCACCTGGCGTTACAGCAATCATCAGGCAGCGGCACGCGCACCGGAAAGTCCGAAGCAATCCGGCGGGTTCCTTAAAAAAATCAGCAGTCTTTTCAGTAAAAAGAAAACGGTTGATGAAGTCAGTCAGCCCGAACCGGCGGCAACAGTAACCGGTTTACTGGCCTTCGTTCCTTATATCGATCTCTGGAACCAGTTGCCACAGGCCTATATCCAGTTATTGATGAATGCGCGGATGGATGATATACACCTGTTTGCTCATCTCGGTTTGACCACCCATCCGCAGTATGCGGAGATTAAAAACAGGCTGGATAAAGCTGCCTGTATAAAACTGCTGCTGTCCGCTTTTGCGCTTCCGGCCGAATTTGGATTTACCATTACCCGTGAAAAATTTGAAAACAGTCTGCCGGATGATGATCTTGTAAATGCCCTGCTTGATGCTGCACATATACCTGCCCGTGAAACCGGCCGGCAATGGACGGAGAAATACAGCAGCACATTGTTTCAGCAAAGCGGGTTTATCGCCGGACTCCTGCTGGCCCGTTACCCGGAGATCCGCTCCTGGGGAAAAGACCTGATCGGCCGCCAGTCATTACCCGACGATCTGCGGTTAGCCGTAACCGGTAAAACTATTGCCGGTCTGATGAAATTTACCGGTACTGCTGCAGAAGAGGAAGTCATAATCCGCGAAGCCACGGACAATCTGTTTGCCCTGTTTAACCGGGAAGTCAAAGAAACCGGTTTGCCGGTCATTGCCGATCTGCTGGCTCACGGGCATCCCGCCGTATTACTGGCCGGGTTAAAAATGCTGAAAGCAAAAGCCGATAAAATAAAACCGGAAGAATTATCTGATGAGTTTATTTTCAGTTTACTCCATCATGCTTATGCGCCGGTACGTGAAGAAGGGATTGCCTTGTTAAAAATGCAGCCGGCTACCGTATTACTGCAACGGAAAGAAGGCATACTGGATGCCTGCCTTTCCTCATTTGATAATGTACGCAACCAGTTACCTCCGCTCATTCAGAAAATGGCGGAAGCGGATCGTTCATTTGGCATTGCCGCGGCCGAATACCTGATGCCCTGGCTGCTACGGAAAGAGTCGGTAGAAGGGTTGCATAACAGTGTGAGCCGTTTGCTTTGCAATGAACTGAGCAACTATTTACAGCATGCCGATAAAGACCGGGCCCTGCATCTGTTGTACTCACATTATCCCGCGGCACAAAATGTAGGAGTAACCATTCTGGAAAAATATACGGATCCGGCACAACTGACCCTGCCACAGGTGGTGGCCCTTGGCGGTCATGAGAACCTGACGGTACGCGAATGGTGTCAACGGTTCTACCTTGCTGAAATACCCCGGATACGTTTTGAAAAAGCGGAGGCCATCAGGCTGCTTGAATCAAAATGGGAAGACAGCAGGCTGTTTGCCATGCAGTTTTTCCGGGAGCATTTCCGTATGGAAGACTGGGATAGCAGCACCCTGATCACACTGGCCGATTCCGTAAAACCGGAAGTGGAAGCGTTCGGAAGGGAACTGATCACTAAATTTTTCGATAGTGATAACGGGGAGGAATACCTGCTGAAACTGAGCCAGCATCCCGGTGAAAAAATGCAGCTGTTCGCCACCAATTATCTCGAACGCTTCGCGGCCGATAATACGGAAAGGCTCAACGGACTCGCTTTTTATTTCCGGTCTGTGCTCACCCGGGTCAATAAAAGCCGGATAGCCAAAGACAGGATCTATCGTTTCCTGTTGACCGAAGGCCGCAAGTCACCGGAGGCTGCAGGAATCGTGGGACGGCTTTTATCCGATATATCCGCAACCGCAGTGTCGCGGGATAAATCAAAATGTATAGAAATCCTGCTGCAGCTGAACGCGCTGTATGCGCTGGACACCCCGTTGCAGGTAAAAGAAACAGAAACCCGGACCGTATAATAAGCATTCATTAAAGACAATTGTTCTTGCATGTTATTTAATTACCGATTTGCCGGATCTTCCACTGTCAGCAGCAGCGCTTATGCCACCGGGCTGAGCTTTGCTCCTGACCTGCTGCGCGACAGTGCCTGGTTTGTGGGCAAACTGAATAAGAAGATCGCCTTTCGCGAAGCCATTTCCGCGCTGCATGATGTGGTGGTCAGTGACCTGCGCTTTAAACCCAAAGACAAAACCGCCTATAAAGAATGGGTGGCACAGCATGAAGCCCTTTTTCTGGCTGAATACATGGCAGGGTATGATGCCGCCGCGGCTGATAAAAGGGTAGAAGAAGTAAAACAGGAACTGCAGCTGCTGCGTACTGAAAAGGAGAAACTGATGGGTCCCTTCAACCGGGCAAAAAGCAGGTACTTCAATTACCTGTATCAAAAAGACCGCGATGCCTGGTTTGTACTGGATCCGGTTATTACGATTCATCCGGACGAGTTGTTTTTTGAGTGTTTCAGTCAGGATGAATCCACGTATGGCAAACTCGGCTGTAATTATAATGTCTTCACACAGCTGGATGATTATAAATGCGGCACCACCAATGTGGATTATTCAGCCGCTTTATATGAGGAGTTTCAGAAAATCAGGGATTATAAGGATACAGAGCTGAAGATTGATCCATCCGGTTTTGCCGTGCAAACCACGAATGAGGACGTTTATAAAGAAGTAAAGATTGATCTGCCGGACAGCTGGGTGCGGGGATTTTTGCAGGTAAGCAGTGCCATGACTTTGCCGGGTATTCAGTTTGAGCTGCACCCGATGGATATACACAGTATCTGTTCCCTGTTGCGCCGGTTTAAAGAGAAAAGAGGACCCCGCGCGCTGCGTTATATTCTTGTACCCGGACAGCCCGTAAAAGTGCAGCTCGAACCATGGGGTAAGGAAGTGGTCTGTGCCCGGAGTATTTACACCGGATCACAGGCGCAGGAGATCAGAACATGGGGACGGCGCCGGTTGCATATCCTGGAACGGTTAATCCCCGTAGCAAAAAAATTTACCGTGCAGTTACTCGGTAACGGTTTACCCGCCTTTTATATAGCGGATCTGGGCGATATGAATTTCACCCTTGGTCTGAGTGGGTGGACGGCCAATGACTGGAGCCATGCCGGCAATTTTGATCTGCTGGCACCACGGATGCAGGTGGATGATACAATTAAACAGAAAGTAATAACCGCGTTGAAACAGACCTGGCTGGGTACTGCGGAGGAGATAGCCACGGCGGTATCCGTAAAACCGGGTGAAGCCGCGGGAGCCCTGAGTGCATATACACAGGCAGGCAGGGTTATATATGATATCAATAAGCACGTGTACCGCCTGCGTGAACTCAGCCGCGAACCCCTGCCTTTTGATCAGTTGCGTTTCAGTAATCCTCAGGAAGAACTGGCAGAGGAGCTGCTGAAAACACAGGAGGTAAAGTTCACGGCCACCGCATTGGAAGGCAACCAGACCGAACTGAAGGGAACGGTAAAAGGCAAGCGCAAAACATTTTCGGCTTCCATGCAGATAGACGGAGATGAACGACTGAAATCGGCACAATGTGATTGCAGTTTTTATGGGGAAAACAAACTGCGTAAAGGGCCCTGTGAGCACATGCTGGCCGTACGTCAGGCATGGAGTAAATCGAGGATACAGGAAACCGTGAAAATATAAATGAACCGGATCCGATTTTTTAACAACAGTAAACTATATTTGATAACCTTATTTCGTGTTCTTTGACAGAGGGTCGTTTGGCATTGCACCTTGCTTCCTGAAAAGGAAAGAACGATGTTTCGTCGTTCATGCAACATGAATAGTTCATGCATCACCAAATGTAATCTTTACTATGGCATACACGTACCAGTGTACCTTTCCCGGTGCAGGCACGTGGTGCCATAATGGTACACTGGTACGTGTATGCCTGGCGTTGATTAATTTGGTCCGCGGCAGGCACGAAGGCGCAGCCACCCTCTGTCAGAACATGAATTTTTTCTCTCCGATTATGGCTGACACCCATCTTACCCGACAACAGATTTATGACCGGATCCGGGAATCATCGAAGGATGAGTATATCCTGGAAGAAATGAAACGCCTTGGCTTCTGGAAATCAAAGGAAGGCAGCACGATTGTGCCCGAGCTGATGATTAAAAAAGAAACCGGGTTGCAGCAGGAACTCAGCCGCCTCTTTGAGCAAAAAAGAAAATACCAGAATAAAGAAGCGGTACTAAAGGAAATGCGGCAGAAGCGGATGGAGGAAGCCAAACGCAAACGGGAAGAAACCAAAAAGAAACGCGAACAGCAACGGGCGGATAAAGCGGCCGCCTGGCAAAAGAAAAAAGAAACCAGCATTCTGTATGCCGGGGAGAATGTGTCTGCCGGCATGAATTCAACTGAAACAAAACCGGATATCCTGCAACGTTACGGATTGCCGTTGTTTACGGATGAACTGAGTCTGGCTGCCGGTCTCGGTATTACCATCAATGAGCTCCGTTTTCTCAGTTTTTCCCGTATCGTGTCCACGGTTAGTCATTACCGTAAGTTTTACCTGCCTAAAAAATCAGGGGGCAAAAGACTGATAGCCGCGCCGATGCAACGCTTAAAAGAGGCGCAGTATCAGGTACTGGAACAGGTACTCAATAAAGTGGTATTGCATGATGCCGCCAACGGGTTTGTAAAAAAACGTTCGATTGTAACCAATGCGCAACAGCATGTAGGCAAAACCCTTTTACTGAACCTGGATATAAAGGATTTTTTTCCAACGGTGGATTATAAGCGGGTAAAAGGCGTATTCCGTAAACTGGGTTATGCGGAAAAAATCAGTACCCTGCTGGCCCTGATCTGTACGGAAGCGCCGACGGATGAAGTAAGTATAGACGGGAAAAATTATTTTGTACAGAAAGGCAATCGCGTACTGCCGCAAGGGGCTCCCACCAGTCCCGCCCTTACCAATATCCTTTTTTATAAATGTGATAAGCGACTGCAGGGACTGGCCGCCAAAACCGGTTGCACGTATACACGCTATGCCGATGATATCAGTTTTTCAACCAATGACAAGACGGCAAATCCGCAGCAACTGATCTGGCGGATAAAAAAGATTCTCACCGACGAAGGATTTACGGTGCATCCTGAAAAGATCAGGGTGATGCGGCAAAGCAGCAAGCAGGAAGTAACCGGGGTGGTGGTAAATAAGAAACTCAATATTGACCGGAAAAAAATGCGGCAGTTCCGCGCCCTGATCCATACGCTGAAGACCAAGGGTCCGGACGCCATACATTGGGGACAAAGCCATCCCGCTTATGCCATACCGGGATACCTGCAGTTTATCACTATGGTAAATCCGGAAAAAGGCGCGTTGCTTAAAAATGCACTCACGCCCTTGCTTGATAAAATTCCTAAACCGGTTCGTATCACGCAATCTCCGCAACCTGGCAAGCCCGATACCAGCGGTGAAGCGCCGAAAGAAGGGGGAGATTGGTGGAATGTGGTGTAAAAGGTGAAAACACAAGGTCCCTCCTTCCCTTCGATAAACTCAGGGTAAATTCGGGATGACGTTTGTATTGGAGGGGGAGCAATATAAGGTCCCTCCTTCGTCGGGATGACAGAATGTATGGGGGGAAGAAATAATAGATCTCTCGCTACGCTCGAGATGACAGTGCTACCGGCACTGTCATTGTATTTATGAAATTTTACATTTTATTGTTTGAAGTATACTTTACTGATCTTGCCGTTCTCAATCACATAGATCGCCACGGCATACATTGGTTTAGGGCCGAAGCCGGAGACTTCTTCGTGATCAATCACCATATTGCCTTGAATGATTCTTTTCCGGATCTTACAATACAATTGGGGCACTTTGCTGAGAAAGGCATAGTCCTTCCGCATATTCTCTTTTCCTTTTGAAAGGAGTTTGCCCGGAAACTCGTACAGTTCCACATCATCCGCATAGGGTTCAAGAAAAGCTTCAAGGTCGTGGGCATTGTAGGCATTCAGTTGTTGCTGCACCAGGTATTCCGGAGAAGATACAATCAGTGATCCCGGATCCAGTACCACGCCCATCTGAATCACTTTGCTGATGCGTCGCCAGTTGGCCAGGCTGTCCAGCGGGTTGGCAGAGAGCAGCACCATATTCGCCCATTTACCTTTAGTGATACTGCCCCATTCTTTTTCCTGTCCCATGGCTTTAGCGCCATTGATGGTACTCGCTTCGAGGAGTTGCCAGGGCGTCATACCGGCTTTTTGCATAGCGGCTAATTCAATGAAATAGGAGCTGGCATGTTGTGTACCGGTATTACCGGCATCGGTACCAGTGGCAATTATAACGCCCCCGGCCACCAGTTTTTGCAGGTTCACCGTCATGATGGAATCCGCTGTTTTTTCCCGGGCCGCCTGCATCGGGGAGCGTACGCTTTTGATATAGGTTTTAGCAAGTGCGGTATCGGGCCAGGGATAATCGAGCACCGAACCGATGGTTTCCGGATTGGCCAGGTTCAGTTCATCCGTGCTGAAATGATAATGATCGCCCAGTACTTTGCCGTAGTGCCCCATCACCACAAGGGTGGGACAGAGCACGGTCTTCTTTTGTTTCAGTAATTGTACAAAGGCATCGGAGATCACTTCATCATCCACGCTGTGTACCAGGAAATCGGCACCCGCTTCCACGGCCAGTTGAGCCGTGATGCGTTCGGTAGCGTGTACGGCTACGCGTTTATTGTTTTTATGCGCTTCGTCGATGGCGGCCTGTACGAGGGGCAGATTTTTTCTTGCACCCTTTTCTACGTCAGGGTCCGTGACGATATACCAGATCTTGATAAAGTCGGTGTTGAGGGGTAATTGATCCCGTACTGCTTTTCGGGTATTCTCTTCCGTGAGCATCTCGGTAAAGGGCGAATCATCGCCCAGGTTTTTGTAAGGTGCGGGTATATAGGTGGTCAGCAGGGCGCCTGTCATGCGCACCAGTGGTGCCCAGGTCTTATTGGCAAATGAATCTTTTTGCCGCAGAAAATTATTGCTGGCGCCTACGTCAATCACGGACGTGATGCCTGCGGAGAGATAGCGGCGCAGCAGGTCATTCATGTGGTTATGCGTCCAGCTGATCTCTTCCGCATAGGGGCGGTATTTACGCAGGTCGATCGCATCCGGGCGGGCATAGAGACCGCCGCTCTGGAAAAAGTGTACATGCGCATCGGTAAAGCCGGGTGTGAGGTATTGGCCGGTACCGTCGATAATGGTAGTGCCCTCCGGCAGTTTGAACTTTATGTCTTTGTCCACGACGGTGATCTTACCCTCTTGAACAAGTACGGTATAACCCGGCAGGAGTTTTTTCTTTTCTATGTCGACGACGGTGCTGTTTTTGATCAGGAGTTGGGAGGACGTGACCTGGGTCAGGAGGAGTAAGGGGAGGAGGAGGCGCATTGGTTTTTTGTTTGGGGAAAGATAGGGAAAGTTGAGAGGTTGAAAGGTTGAAAGGTTGATAAGTTGACAGGGCTGAAAGCAGAAGGGGGTTCACAGGTAGGGAAAGTTGATAAGTTGGTAAGGTTGATAAGGCTGAGAGATCAGGGAGGTTGAGTGAGGGGGAGGGGTTGGGAGTTTGGGGTTGCGGCAAGTGACTCAGCTTTTTTGTAAATGGCGGAAAATCAATCAGTACAAATTCAATGTTTATCCATTGAAAAATTGAATTTGCTGATAGTCAGTTTTTTACAAAAAATCTGCCGGCTTTTCTTCGGGACGGCTTCGGGAGCGCTTCGGGAATCCTTCGGGAAAGCTTCGGGAGCGCTTCGGGACGGCTTCGGATGCGTTTCGGAAAAGACACGGGAATGTTTATGTTCTCCTTTTGTTCTGCTTCGCTACTGCTTCGGCTGCCATCGAACGAGTCCCGAACAAGGTCATACGAAAACCATAGGGGTCCCCGAAGCATCCCCGGTTCATCCTTCTGTAATCCCCGAAGCGGGCCGCTGCCTGATCTTCCTGTTTATCCTGGTATACGACAACAACCCGCTCTTTTCAACCGGACATTGCCATTCCATTCATATTTACAACCCTGCTAACCGTTATGTCTGTCCCGTCTTTCATTCTTGTCAACCTGCTTTAGCCCGCCGGCCTTACATCTATACCGCCCCGTAATAAAATGACCCAAATCATCCCGTGTAAAATTAAAAATTCCTAAATTAGCCTACACCTATCCTTAAAATTCGTTTATCCTTTCCTGGTACCACTACTTCTTCACGGTATCGGTTTTATGCGAAAAATATTGAATAGGTTGGTTGAGGGGTATGTGTGTGAGGGGGGTTGTGTTTGATTGAGGAGAATGGGAGAATAGATTCTTGTATTCGAAGTATAGACAAGTGATTTATTGCGGGATTTGATTTACGAGATTGGGGAGGCTAGAAGCAATATTTTTAGATAGATGAATATTATGAACTTGATATAAAAAGCGAAAATTAAAGCAATAGAAAGTAGCATATATTTTTAAGTAGCCTTCAATTATAAAAGAGCTTGCATATGGAAAAGACTTACAATAAAAAATCTTGGGTTTCCGACAAGTTAGAATTGAGAGACTCAACAATACACGGAAAAGGTGTATATGCGAAAGAGAATATTCCCAAAGGCGAAGTTGTTGTCATCTGGGGAGGAGAATTAGTTTCTGTTACCGACTTTCAAAAGGGAATAGGTAAAAAGCATACAAATGTTGGTATAACAGAAGACTTATATCTTGTAACCTCTAATGAGGATGAGATGTCAATTGATGATTTTATGAATCATAGTTGCGACCCAAACTTGTGGCTGGATGATGAAGTAACTTTATCAGCAAGAAGAGACATTAAAAAAGACGAAGAATTGACTTTTGATTACGCCATAGAAATAATAAGCGAAGATTATCTGATGAAAAACCCTTGTTATTGCAAAGCAAAACAATGTAGAAATCAAATAACAGGCAATGATTGGAAAATAAAAGAATTACATTTGGAATACGGAAATCATTTTTCACCATTTATTTTAGAACGCATAAAAAAATTAAAATGAATATACTTATAACTGGCGGCAGCCGTGGAATTGGCAAAGCCATAGGAAAAGAGCTAAATGAGGCTGGTCATAATTTACTTTTGGTTTCAAAAAACCAAAGTAATTTAGAGAAAACAAAAGCCGAATTTAATAATAAAGAAAGTCAAATAAATATTTTTGCTTGTGATTTGGGTATTGAAAGTGAAATTGAAAAACTATTTGAATATTCGGAAAAACTTAATTTCAAACCTGAAGTATTAATACTTGATGCTGGTATTTTTATTGAAGGTAGTTTGACGAATTCAAAGTCTGAAGACTTTTACTCAACAATGAATGTCGATTTGTATCACATATATCATTGCGTAAAAAAATACATAAACACGTTAAGACAACAAGTAACACCTAAAATTATACTTATTGGGTCAACAGCAAGTTTAGAAGCCTATCCTGTTGGTGCATTATATGGTGTTGCAAAATGGAGTTTAAAAGGATATGCAATTAATTTGCGAAAAGAACTTATGAAAGAAAATATTGGCGTAACCTTAATTAATCCAGGTGGCACCCTTACAGACTTATGGGAAGGGGAAGAACTTGAACCAAATAGGCTACTTGAACCTTCCGATATTGGTAAATTGGTAAATGTTCTTTTAACATTAAGTCCTCAAGCTGTAGTAGAAGAATTAACTGTTCGCCCTATGCTTGGCGATTTTCACGACTAGGTATGCCTGATTCAACTTCAATAAACACTTCACAGGTCTCAACTGATTCCCCCTTAGTTAAAATAATATTAGGGGTAGTTGGCAGTTTAATTACCTTTTTTCTCACTACTTATTTAAGAGAAAGATGGAAAAATAGGCTTAGAATAAAATTGTTAAAAAATCCTAAAGACAAAGATTTATATAAATTCTATGAATTGTATGAATCCCTTTTTCATGAGGAGGTAAGAATTTCCTCTGAACAATTTGCGAATTGGGTTGAAAATGATTATAGCAATTCAATAAATCATTTTCATTTTGTTTGTAAAAGAGGTTCCAATGTTGTTGGCTTTCTTAAATCAATCTATAGCAAGGAATATGACATGCTTTTTATAGCATATTACGGCATAGATAAAAAAGACTCCCAAGCCAGGGAATTGGCTGCTTCAACTATGATTGAGCACCTTGAAAAATTTATCAAAAAAGAGTTACCTAAATGTAAAGGCCTCGTTTTTGAAGTTGAAGATATTGACTCTTCAAAGTCTGAGGATATTAATAATGAAAGAAAGGCAAGAATTAGATTATTTAAATCTTCGATAAAAGCAAGAGGACATTGTGCCTATGAAATTTCTTGTAATTATATACAACCACAGATAAAAATTGATGATAGAGATAATACAACAGAATTATCTCTAGTATTAATGTATGTTTCTTTCAACAAAGATTGTTCAGTTAAAATGAAACTAAATAAGACTGAGGTTATAGATATTATTTACTTTATCTACTTTAATATTTATCTGCCATATTTTATCAAGTGTGGAGATAACTCAGAAACTTGGGAAAATCGTCTTTTAGAGCTTATAGATGACTATCATAAAAATTTACCAGTTAGAGTGCCTTTAAAAAATTAGGAATATGTCTACGTTTGTAATTTTTCTAAATGGCACTTCAAGTTCTGGCAAGTCAAGTATAGCCAAAAAAATTCAAGAACATAGCAATATTCCATTTATTCATTTGGAAATTGACACCTTTTTAAATATGATAATGTTTAAGCACATTGATAGTGAAGAAATCGATGGTGTAAATGAGAATTGCCAAAAATTGATTTCAGGTTTTCACAAATGTTTTGGTGCAATGGCAGATGCTGAAAATAATATTATAATTGACCACGTTTTGCAAGAATCAAGTTGGCTACTAGAGTGTTTAACCATTTTGCGTAGCCAAAAAGTATATTTTGTTGGCGTTCATTGTAGCATTGAAACTCTTAAAAAAAGAGAATTAGCACGTTCAGACAGACCAATTGGATTAGCAGAATTGCAATATAATAAAGTCCATTCACATTGTATTTATGATATTGATATCAATTCTGAAATCCAATCAATCGACTATAATGCAAAGAAATTATTAACTTTTATAGAAGGTAATCAAAAACCCAAGGCTTGGAATCTACTTTGTAGAAAGTATAATCTTGACTAATGTAGTTTAAAAGGGAATATGAAAATAAAGGATCTAGTTATTTTACTTCGCCACTTTCCAACACAAGATGAACTTGATGATAGAGTTTCATCAAGCGTAGTAACACCGCCAATTCTTAGCTCTGCAATCAAAGAAGTTGATTATTTATGTGAAGAACTAATGCAATTTTCCAAAAGAGTTCCTTTAAATAATATTTATTGCTCTGACAGTTTTCAAGCTAAAGAGACGGCACACTTGATTGCAAGTAGAACAAAATTTAAAGTAAGCTCAACTAGTCTATTGCGAAATATACAACGACCACATTGGGAGGGGTTGACTAATTCGGAAGTACGAACTAAGTACGCAGACGATTTTACAACATGGTGTAATAACCCTGGCGACTTGACATTTCAAGATGGTGAAAATATAATGGCAGTTCGACAGAGAGTTAGAGAGTTTATGAACCAAAATAGTGAGCCTAAATTAATAATAACTCATACAACAGCATTTCATTCGTTCATATTAGAGAACTTTGAATTAAATAATAATTTGGCTTGGGACTTTAAGCCAGAAATGTATTGTTTTACAGTTTTGTATAATGGGACTTTATGGGCATTAAATACAAGAAATCTAAACTACCTGACACTTGAATACAAATAGACTAACTGTAGGTAATGACTAGACATTAGTGTTGCCCCTAGTACATGACGTGAACGCCTCGTTTGTACTGAGATGTGCCTATTGATTGGTTATGGATTTGTGGTGTTGTTGGGAAAAGGTGCTCAGCAATCGGAGAGCTAGTGTATGATAAGGATTGGTCTTTGTGATATACTGATATAAAGACAGCAAGGAATATATTTGATTGAATAACATGAGCTATGTGCAGGTAGTCTTTCAAGCACAAATCTGTAAGTGGCTAAAGATATATAGCTTTTGTCATCTTGAACATTCTCCAACTGTCATACGCGCAAAAATGTGCCCTCTGTACGCAATTTTATTGCCATTTTGTAATTACTAAAAATTTTGGCATTCGAGGATAAAGGCTTTATATTTGTACAAACAGAACACAATTATGGAGATTAGGACAGATTTATTCTTAGGTGATAGCAAATCGATGCTAAAAAAAATTCCCGATAACTCTGTTGACCTTATTGTGACATCTCCCCCATATGCAGATCAACGAAAAGGGACTTATGGAGGTATCCATCCTGACAAATATGTAGAATGGTTTCTTCCAATAACAAAAGAACTTCTCCGTGTTTTAAAACCAACGGGAACGTTTATTTTAAATATTAAGGAGAAAGTTGTGGAAGGGGAACGCAGTACTTATGTAATGGAGTTAATTCTTGAAATGCGTAAACAAGGTTGGTTATGGACAGAGGAATTTATTTGGCATAAAAAGAATTGCTACCCAGGTAAATGGCCTAATCGTTTTCGTGACGCATGGGAAAGACTTCTGCAATTCAACAAGGATAAGAAGTTTAGCATGTATCAAGAAGAAGTAATGGTGCCAATGGGTGAGTGGGCAAAATCAAGGCTTAAAAATCTTAGTGACACTGATAAAATAAGAGATAATTCAAAAGTTGGTAGCGGATTCGGAAAAAATATTTCAAACTGGCTGACTAGAGATAAAGCATTTCCTACTAATGTTCTTCATTTAGCGACAGAGTGTAGCAATAAAAATCATAGTGCAGCTTTCCCGGAAGAACTTCCTGAATGGTTTATGAAACTATTTACTAAGGAAAAAGATACAGTACTTGACCCATTTATGGGTTCAGGAACTACAATAATTGTTGCAAATAGAATGAAGCGACATTCAGTCGGAATCGAAATAGTCCCCGAATATTTCAAGATGGTTAAGAAACAAGTTCAATCAGTAGAATTATATTTATTAGAGCCTAAAGTAAAATATGAAACAGTTAAACCTAAAAGACGTAACACAGTACGTTGAGGAAAATATTGGAACCTTTCATCAAAAAAGAATAGACGGACTCATTAAATTAGAACTAAGGAAAGTTTTGAGAAAGAAAAACCCCTATCTATTCAAGGCAAAATATATACTGACGTCACAGGATATTGTAAAGAGCTTGACTGATGCTTTTATTTCATCACAGGAAGAAACAATTTTCGGTGATTGGCTTGAAGGACTTGCAATTTTTATAAACAGTAAAGTATATGATGGCCGTAAGTCAGGCATTTCTGGTATTGACTTGGAATTTGACAAAGAAGGTGTTCGCTATATAGTAACAATAAAATCTGGACCGAATTGGGGTAACAGTTCACAGATAGGTAAAATGCGAGCTGATTTCAAGACTGCACAAAAGACACTACGTACAAGCAATTCACAAATAAAAATAACAGCCGTGAATGGTTGTTGTTACGGCAGAGATAATAACTCTGATAAAGGCGATTATTTCAAATATTGTGGGCAGAGATTTTGGGAATTTGTTTCGGGTGACATTGACCTTTACACAAAAATTATAGAGCCTCTTGGGCATCAAGCAAAAGAGCGGAACGATGACTTTATACAATCTTATGCGCAAATGATTAACAAATTCACAAAAGAATTTGCAGACACGTTTTGCTTGGCAAACGGTTCGATAGATTGGGAAAAACTTGTACGCTTTAATTCAGCGACCATATTTCCGAAAAAGTAGTATCTTAATATTCACAGTAAATATACTCATATGCCACAATGTTTAGTTCCAGGGTGCAATAATCAAGCCCCCTATTATTTAGGTGTTCGACTTCGTAGACCTGGTGACAGGAAAAATGGTAGACGTAGACCTGCTGGTACAGCTATTTGGGCTCCGAACTGCAATGCACATCTTTGCGCAGTTCATGCATCTCAAGGATACCAAATTGACATTCAACTTACCCCAATCGCAGCCAGACAGATAATCACAAATACTTCCGCTGGAGGTAATGTTATCTCGAATACAACGCCCATTAATCACATGCCTTAATAACTCGGCGTGAAAATACTATGCCTTCATATTTTGCTCATCTAATAATAAATGCTCGTATAGGTCGGATTAAACCGAGCATTTGGTTATCTATGGATTTGTCTATCTGTTATTGCGTTTTAGATCATGGTTTTTGACTGATTGAAAGTCAAACGTGGTTTATTATGTGAAAAATCGTATCCCACCGGCCAACTACATCTTTCCGTAGTCAACTATTTTTTGTACCGGTGTGGTAAAAGTTCTGCTATCCTGTTGACGGGGTGATCGGCGATAACGCGTAAAACTTCTTTTAGCCAGGTGTAAGGTTCGATACCATGCATTTTACAGGTACCGAGCAGCGAGTACAACATGCCACTCCGGCGTGCAGCTTCATGGGAGCCGGCGAATAAGTAATTTTTTCGGCCCAGCGCCACCGGACGGATGCTGTTTTCAACTGGATTGTTGTCGATATTCAGCCGACCATCGTTTACATATTCGGATAACCGGTCCCACCGTTCAATACTATAGCCCAGCGCTTTGCCGATGGCGCTTTTGGGAAGAGTTTGCACATACTGCTCTTTCATCCAGGTTCTCAACTGTTCAAGTACGGGCACAGATTCCCGCTGACGGACTTCACGGATTTCAGCAGTCGTGAGTACTGTTTCACGGCAACGCCTTTCTATTGCATACAATTTTTGTATCTCCTGCATGGCATGAGATGCACGGGCTTCATCATTATCCATGGCCTCATTGAACATACGCCGGGCATGCGCCATGCAATGGATCAATGTGATGCCCGGCCTTTTGGCGAACACCTCATAGCCCACATAACCATCCGTTTGCAGATAACCTGTAAAATCTTTCAGGATCTCAACGGGGCCTTCCCGTCCACGTCCTTCCTGGTAATCAAAAAAGACGGTTTTTTCAAGGCTGTTCTGATATACCCAGTAATAACCCCGGTGCGTCTCTCCCTCTTTCTTTTTATCCAGTACTCTGATCGGCGTTTCATCTGCGTGCAGATAACTACTTTGCAGCACTTCTGTTTTTAGCGACTCAAACAATGGGGTGATCAGCTGACAGGTGTTACTCACCCAATCAGTGAGTGTGGAGTATGCCAGTTTAACGCCGGCTCTTTCAAAACGCTGCATCTGACGGTGCAGTGGCAGGTGGTCAACATACTTGTCTATAACGATCTGTGCCAACAGTCCTTCACCAGCCATGGCTTTTCCCAACGGACGGGAAGGAAGCGCACCAATCACCACGCCTGCATTATCAGGTTTGGCGTATTTAGCCCGGCGGTATTGTTTTACATACAACTCACCTGGCTCGTAGTCCAGTACCTCAGTAACTTCATCATCTATTTTATTGCAGCCAGTGAGGTCAACAACCGGTTCAATCAGGATCACTTCGCGGCGAAGGCTTTCCGGCAACTTCATACGACCCGGATGCACCAGGGGCTTTGACTCCACATTAACGGATGTCCGGGTATAGCTGATCTTTTTAGCGTCCACCACACTGCAGGCGGCCACTTCTTCAGCCGTAATATCGAGCGCCAGTTGTGAAGGGATGCTTTGGGGGATAAACCGTTCATGCCTGGAACCAAAAATCATTTTCTGTAACTGTGCCAGCTGTTGTTCCAGGGCGATGATCCGCACCTGGCTCTGTTCGTAAAGTTGCAGAAGTTGTTTGTATTCAAGCGTGGCTGACATGAACACAAAGATGTTCGCTTACCAGTCATGCCAAAAATTTTATTCTCCACGGTTTAAAGCCGTTCGTTGATATCTTTTCCGGTAACGGATCGTTTGCAGGGATATACCCTGCAAAATAAAATGCAATTGGTCAGTGGTAAGCTCAAGACTCTTTGCATCCAGGTCAAAGGCCGGTACTTCGAACGCACCCTGCTCCAGCCGGCGATAGAAGATCGTGAACCCGCCCTGCTCGTATACCAATAGCTTTAAGTGCGTACGCGGTTTATTGATAAAAATAAAAGCATCGCCTGCAAGCACCTGCCGCCCCAGTTCGTTAGTAATAATCCCGCAAAGTTGATTAAAGCCTTTACGCATATCGGTCTCCTTGCGGTAAAGATGGTAAGACCGGTGAGCTCCCAGTAACAGCAGCCCGCTCATGAAGCCAGCTCTTTTAAAAACCCCGCACTGACCGCCTGATATATTTTTATTCCCCGGATCTCAGCAAACAAAGCACCTCCAGGGGTCGGCTGTACATGAACGGCAGCAAAAGATCCTTCCGGTCGGACACCTTTGCTTTTATACCGCCTCATCCAGTTATTAAAGCTGCTCTCAGATAAACTATTTGACCTGCAGAAGGCCTTTACAGATAGTCCACTCAATTCTTGCTGGCTTATAAGTTCCAATATCTCAGCTCTGCTGCGGAACTTCCGGCTCTTCTGTGGTAAATTTTCTCCCATAACTTTTTAGCAGCTAAGCTATGGGAGCACTCTGAAACAGGAAATATGTACTTGGCCGGATGCTTACAAAAATCGATAAATTACAATCAAACCTCCCCCCATGACCAAATTCCAATTCACCACCCAAATCAACGCCTCCGCTCAGAAAGTGTACGAAACCATGCTGGGGCTGAAAGACAAAAGCAGCTACGAGTACTGGACAGCGGCTTTTAACCCGACATCCACCTACGAGGGAAGCTGGGAAAAGGGCAGCAAGATCTATTTTGTGGGCGTGGATGCAAACGGAAAAAAGGGTGGTATGATTTCTGAAATTGAGGAGAACAGACCTGCGGACTTTGTGTCGATCCGGCATTATGGTTTTCTGGATGGTGATAAGGAGATCACCACGGGTGAACAGGTGGAGCAATGGGCAGGCGGACATGAGATTTATACCTACGAGGAAAATAATGGCATCACTACGGTTACTGTTGAACTGGACACGGTGGAAGATTACAAGGATTATTTCAATCAGCGTTATCCGCTGGCATTGGGTAAATTAAAAGAGATAGCAGAGCGGTAAGAGACTATTGCCCCGCATTTACAAAAATCAACCTGCTTCATTGCGGCAACTTTTTAATGCTGCTTTTGCGCAACTTAATTACTCCGTTCATCAGAAGTCCCTTTTCTTCTCCATAGTTTACTGGTCACCCAAAACAACAAATACCCCGCCAGCACCCCGCCCGTATTCAACAACAAATCATCCACATCAAAATAACCCAGCCCGGTTTTTACCTGGGTGTATTCATACATAAAACTCAGGGCAAAGCCGGCAGGTACTGTAAGCAGTAAATGCCTCATGCGCCGGAATAAAAGCGGGAAGAAGATGCCGAAGGGAATGAAGCCGAGCAGGTTGCCGTAGAGATTGTAGCGGGCATTTTCAGTGGGAATATAGCCGTTGCGGTAGTAGCGGTTGATGGTGTGAAAGGGTACCGTATTGGCTTCTTTCCAGCCTCGCTTTACGGAATAACGAGGGTATTCGTTTTTGAAATAGGCCTTGTAATAACGGTAGTTGCCGTTCTTAAAGAGAATGTTTTTGGTGAGCAGGGCACCATACAACATAAAGCCCAGCCAGGCAAGGAAAATAAAGAGGCGCTGTTTCATGACTGCGATACTAACGAAAAAACAGGGAAAGGATTGTCCGCTTATCCATCTGGCTATATGGTTTTATTTATTTGTCGCTAATTTGTACCTGTTTAAACAGGCACTATGAATTTTTTGGGCAACCTGGTCTGGCTGATCTTTGGCGGCTTTCTGGCCGCGCTTTGTTATTTTTTCGGGGGACTGGTTTTATGCTGTACCATCATTGGCCTGCCCTGGGGACTGCAGTGTTTTAAATTAGCCGGCTTTATCTTAATGCCTTTCGGATTGAAAGTAGTCAGTGACTCTTCAAATACCGGTTGCCTCTCCACCCTGGCGAATATTATCTGGATCATTTGCGGTGGCCTTGCTTCCGCCATTATTCATGTGCTCATGGGACTGCTGCTCAGTATTACGATTATCGGTATACCGTGGGGTAGACAGCATTTTAAACTTGTGGAATTATCCCTGATGCCTTTTGGAAAAAGGGTAGTGGTTGAATAAGCGTGAACCGCATCTCACACATAGCCACATAGGTACATAGGTTCACATAGAAGAAGGAGAGACTGGTTGAAAGGTTGGAATAATGTATTTAGGAGAGGCAACAGAGAAATTTGCTGCTTCGCAGCTAGCCGAATGTTGAATATGGCGCCTGACAACTCACAACTCGCATCTCACAACTCACATATAAGGCATTGATTCATCAGTACGCCCTCACACCTCGCACCAGTTATAAATACAAGGTTCCTCCTTCCCTTCGATAAACTCAGGGTAAACTCGGAATGACGGACTAGGGGGGTAATAAATACAAGATTTCTCGCTTCGCTCGAAATTCAAGCAAGACGGAACATCCCACTTTCATTTCGAGCGAAGCGAGAAATCTAAACTATTCTTTATAATAAATCGTTGTCATCCCGACGAAGGAGGGACCTTTACAACTAATTCGATATTTTGTTTCATTGCTTCCGATATTTCTCTTGCATCCGACTCCCGACTAAATCAGGAGGGGCTGTTGGCTCACATCTCACACCTCACACATAGAGACATAGGCACATAGTCGCACATAGAGGAAGGAGAGACCGGTTGAAAGGTGGGAATATTGTATTTAGCAGAGGCAACATAGAAATTCGCTGCTTCGCAGCTAGCCGAATGTTGAATATGGCGCCTGACAACTCACAACTCGCATCTCACAACTCACATAAAGGCATTGATTCATCAGTACGCCCTCACACCTGACACCTCACATCTCACACCTGCTTCTTTAAAGAAAAAACCCCGCCGGGAGGCGGGGCATAAAGTTTAGGGGACACAGAACTTTTCGTTTTCATAGGTCCGAATTTCAAACGGACTTGGACATTGGGATTGGATTGGGTTTTCATCGGACAATTGGATCTGGACTTGTTTGGTTTTTTTGGATCTGGATTTTGGTTTTCGTCGGATCGGATTTTTTGGTTTTCTGGACTTGGATTTGGTTTTCTTAGGATCGGGTTTCTTGTTTGGTTTTTCTGGATCTGGATTTGGTTTTCTTAGGATCGGATTCGTTTGGTTTTTTTGGATCTGGATTTTGGTTTTTTTGGATTCGGATTTTTTATCTCTTGTTCTTAATTGCACTGTAAAGCTACATCCGTACTACGCGTGAGAAAAATATTCAGCACTATTATTTGATGAATTCGGTGATGAACATTAGCAAGTCTAAAAGATTACACTTACTTTGTTTCTCAGTTACTTACATAAGTGAATACGTATCGTAAATCAACGTCGTAAATTATCACTGCGTTTGTAGTTGCCTCACTACAAGCAGGAGTGTCGTATATAAGTCTATTTACTTATTTTATTAAACCCGCCGCATACGGATTACACTTATCCCGTTTTAGCAGCGAACTTGAGGCGTGAAAAAGTTTATTAATTACAGGGTTTATGCAACAAACACGTTATAACAAAATTCTAGATAGTGTACTCAGACTGACCAATAATACCGTGTTTGAAATCAGTACGGATTATACATTTCTGGAAGTATATCTTGGAAATCCCGGCGATCTTTTACTGGAGAAAGAACTTTTTCTGGGAAGAAAAATTATGGAAGTCGTACCGGAAGGACATTGGAAAATGTTTCAGTCACACTTTGAAAGCGCAAAGGAAACCGGTGAAAAAATTCATTTTTCCTATCCTTCATTTAATCCGGAAGAGGAACGCTGGTTTACGGCAACATTGCAGTTTATTCCGGACGGATGTGAATACCCGTTCTACCTGCTTTGCGTAATGGAATCCACCGCGCAGAAAAAAGTGGAAGCGAGTGTACGCTTTCAGGCTGCATTTGAAGAACAGATGATTTATGCCACCAGTACATTATTGCAAACCACCGAAGAGAATTTTGATGAATCGGTGAATGCAGTCCTGGCTCGTATCGGTTCATTTGCCAAAGCAGACCGCGCGTATGTATTCCGTTTTAACGACGACAGGAAAACAATGGATAACAGTCATGAATGGTGTTCACCGGGAACGAATCCGGAAATAGAAAATCTGAAGGATCTGCCGGTGGAAATTTTTCCGGCCTGGATGCGTACGCTTGAAAAGAAGGAAGCCGTGTATATTCCGGATGTACAGTTGTTGCCGGAATCGTGGGCAGCGGAAAAAGCCATACTGGAACCACAAGGCGTGCAATCATTGCTGGCACTACCGGTTATTGCGGCGGATCAACTCTACGGTTTTATCGGCTTTGATGCCGTTCAACATAAAATGGAATGGGATAATAACCAACGCCAGCTGTTACAACTGCTGGCCGATAATCTCGGTTCGGTAATTCTGCGTCATCAGCAGGCACAGCATTTACGGGAGGTGACGGAGGACGCGCAACAGCTGGCTGAAAAAGCGACCAGGGCCAGCCGGTATAAATCCGATTTCCTGGCCAATATGTCGCATGAAATGCGTACACCACTGCACGGTGTATTGGGTTTTACCGATATCCTGATGAACAGCAATATGCAACCACAGCAATTGCAATACCTGGGGCATTTGAAAGAATCCGCGGAATCCATGCTGCGTGTCATTAATCAGATACTTGATTTCAGTAAAATTGAATCGGGTAAAATGGGATTGGAACTGGTGAAGAGCGATCTGCCCTCGTTGATCACGCGTTGTTGTAATAAAATCAGAGTGACCGCGGCCGCTAAAGGACTGGCATTTATTTATAACCCCGATCACGACCTTCCTGAGTTCTGTATACTGGATGATATGAAACTGGAACAGGTGCTGAATAACCTGCTGGCCAATGCAGTAAAATTTACCGAAAAGGGTCGTGTGGAATTACGGGTACAGGTACAATCAGCTCCGGATGAGGAGAACCGGCAAACGATTTTCTTTTCTATTTCTGATACAGGTATCGGTATTTCCCACGAACAACAGCTGATCATCTTTCAGGCTTTCTCACAAGCCGATACTTCCATCAGTCGTAAATATGGCGGCACCGGTCTCGGGCTCTCTATCAGTAAAAAATTCCTTGACCTGATGGGATCCGATCTGTTGCTGCGCAGTACAAAAGATAAAGGAAGTGTATTCAGTTTTGAGCTGGATGTGCAACGTGTATAAGAACCGTCCGTACTAGTCACCACCACCACAGCCGCCACTGCAGCCACCGCTATCACCACCGCCGTCACTGCCACTGTCACTGCTGCTGTCGCCCCAGTCGCCACTGGCACCCGCCCCACCAGCATCACCACCTTCATAGCCACTGAACTCGGGAAATGCGGCCGCCGGCTCCGCTTCAAAATGCGTATACAAGGGTTCATTACTGTAAATGATACCATCGCTCCCTCCGTCGCTGCTGTTTTTTTTCTTTGACTGGTAGCCGTTCTTTTTCACCTGCTCCTGATCAAATTTGGTATCGCCCCATATAGCTACAGGTGGTTCCAGATCAAATTCTTTTTTGTACAGTTCAATGGTATCCAGATACTGGGCACTGAAACGGCCGGTCTGGTCTTCCATGGGTACCAGCTCCGGATAATGATCAAAAGGCTGATGGATTACCTGCTCACAAAAATCACGATAGGCTTTGCTGAATAACAGATGCTCATGCCATACCACATCAATGATTTTTGAAGGGGTTACCTGGAAATCACTCACCAGCCCGAGGAAAATAAACTTTTTATATTCATTAATGGCCCTTAATGAAAAGGGCGTAGCCCATCCATGTTTCTTGCCGAGTTTATGGGCAAAGGCCATCAATGAAGGGTCCGTATGTCCAAAGCGGGCGGAAATTTTATCCCATAGCCCCGGACTGACCACATGGTCAAAAGAATAATTTCTGAGTTTTAACCAAAGCTCTTTTTTATGCATAAAATTGGTTTGTTCATTTATATACAAACAGTTCTGTTGTTAGAACAGTACCGTTACCGGATAGACAATTGCCTGAACAGCTGCCTAAAGTAAGTGTAATATGAGCAGTTTCCTGACAATTATCAAGAAATTGTCATACAAAAGTCATGGGCATCACCAGGAAACATTTTTCACTTTGTCCCATGAAAAAGATATCCCTCCTGACCCTGTTTCTGCTGTCTGTTTCACTGATGAATGCCCAGCAGAAAATAAGTTTTGACCTGGGTGTAATCCGCCAGACCCTGCATGAAGTAAACGGGCTGAACATCAGCAGCTTTTATCATTTCAGTGAAAAACTGGCCGGTGGTATTGAAGTGAACCGGTTTTTTCCCGTTACCAGTCATGCCGATGCGGATATGAATACTTCTGCCTGGGATATTGATATCAACTTCCATTATAACCTCCCCCTGGGGCACCATTTATATGTATATCCGATCAGTGGTATCAGCCATACTTCCGAAAAGGAAGTATCAAAATTGCCAATGGGCGAAGGGATAACAGAACGGTTCTGGTCCGTTAATGCCGGCGCGGGACTGCTCTGGCAGAAAGGACATTGGGGATTTCATACCGAATATCTTTATACCTGGGGACATATCAATCAGCAGTTTGTGCTCGCAGGTATGAACTATGAACTGGAACTGGGTCATCACAAGTCACATAAAAAGCATACCGGGGAGTAAGTATGACCGGATAATCTTATTTTCACTGGCAGTATTCACCCGGAAAAATTACTGCCATGCACCCCTTATCCCAACATGAACAGGAGACCGCCACGCGGCCCAATGACCAGATTATTTCCTATTACACACTCCGTATCCTGATTGGCGCCACGGGTATTCTGTTGCCCATTCTTGTGGTTATCGGGAAATGGATTTCGAATGGTTCGCCCGCTCTTGAATTTTCCATCAGCGATTATTATGATAACGGTGCCGGCGGAGATATCCTGGTCGGGGTTTTGTTTGTACTGGGGTTTTTCCTGCTTTCATACAAAGGACCTGACAGACTGGATAACCGGACGGCCGATATCGGTTGTGTGGCGGCTCTTGGACTGGCCTTGTTTCCGACTACGCATTGCAATGGCTGCTGGGTTTATTATATGCATTTTGTTTTTGCCCTTTCATTATTCTCCGTCTTCATATTTTTCTCACTGGTTTTATTCCGGAAAACAAATCCGGTAAAGACAATGACGCCGGAAAAGAAGAACCGGAATAAAATCTACCTGGTCTGCGGCATCATCATGATCAGCTGTATCCTTGCCATTGCTTTCAGCCTTATTTTTCTCAAACAGGCGATCTGTGAAAAATACAGCCTGGTATACTGGTTCGAATCCATTGCCCTGATTTCCTTTGGTATTTCCTGGATTACCAAATCGGAAACCTTTTATTTACGGGATAAATAAATTCGTATTTACCAGACCCAGACCGGTGCTTCTGTATTTTCCGCATATACAAGCAGGTCAAAAACGGCATGCACCAGTATGGGGGGCCAGAGGCTTCCGGACCAATACCGCAACATTCCCAGCAGCACAAAGGCAAAGAAGGAGTACGTGAAGAAAAGCCAGATCGATGTGATGCCGGCCATGGCAGGAGAAAGAAACAGCGATGACTTATAGGCCGCATGTGCCAGTGCGGCGAAGAGGATGGCCGCACGGGGATTAACCGCCTGCAACCGGGTTTGAATAAACCCTCTGAAAAGCAATTCTTCAAGCAGACCAATACCTACCGCTACCCCGCTGAACCATTGAAAATAAACCGGCCACAGGGGCATCGCATAACTGCCGCGGTAATATAACGCGCCTGCAAATCCCAGGAGCAGCGCGAGACTGCAATAGAAAACAAGTGAGTGATTCAGAGATCCGTTATAAGGGACTGAAATGCGTTTATTGATGAATGTTATATTCCGGCTGATCAGGAACCCGGCAAACAGTAATGGAATCAGCCCCGCCCATTTAAGGGGGGCCGGACAGCTGATCAGGAAGCCGAACAGGACCAGGCAGCCACTGCAGGCCACTGCAGCCGTTACAGCCTGCTGCCGGTCAGCCTTTCTCAGTTGTAATGTCTGCATGATGCATGGTTTTGTTTTTCCGGAGCAGCCAGAAAAACAGGAAGGTCGCCGGAAACAGTAACAACAACCAGCCAGACCCCAGGCAGGCGCCGCTGTTGGCTACGATAATACATCCCGGCAAGGCTTTTCCCAGGGACCGCATTGTGGTACTGTCTTTATTGTTCTGCAGGGGAACCGAAAGGTACCGCAGTTTCTTTAGTGTACTGATACCGGTTATATCCGTAACCGTGTCAGTAATGATCAGCCCGCGCAGATCCGGCTGTTGTTGTAAGGCGGAATAGTTTCGGATATGTTTACTCCCGGTAATGGCGGCCACCTGCAGTTTGTTTACTGCTTTCAATATATCATCAAAATTTTCCTGCGTGGTATTTGCCGGGAGGCCAATCCATTTCAGTCTTTTGGCTTTGCTTAACAACGCAATATTGGTACAGCGTCCTGAAATCATCAGCACGGATAACCGGCTCAGTTGCCCGGACAATTCTTCCATGGAGGCTTCACCTTTACTGAAATGAAGTACCAGTTCATCCAGTTTTTCCAGCGGCTTCACCAGGGAGAAAAAGGGCGTATCCGTCAGCATACTGACTCTCGTCAATTGCGGATTATGCAGAAAGAAACCGGCGGGTAAAGACGTTAAATGCTCACTGTAAACGATGCATTGTTGCAGGGCAGGCAAGGCGGGCAGGGGATTGGTTATAACGGAATCAGCCAGGTTGAGATAAAGACATTCGGCATTTTTCCAGATGGACAAATTCTTTATACTGTTGTTGGTCACCGGCAGACTGACATATTGCGGACTGAAGTAGCCGGCTTTGTTGTTGTAATCAGCCGGCAGGTCCACATTTTCCCAGTCTTCAAAAACAAGGGAAATGGACGGATGCTGTCCGGCGATTGTTTTAAGGAAAGGCAGATAAGAGGAGGGAATGGAATCCCTGAAATAAATCGTTTCAAGTTGCCTGAGATCCTCTTTTTTCATTTGTTGAAAGAAGGGCAGGAGTGTTTCTTTGTTTTCAATAATAAGCGCATGTATTTTCCCGTTGACCAGTACCATTGAATCCCCGCTCTCATCCACCTGCAGTGTATCCGTTTTGGGTAAATTGTACCGGAAGTAATAATCATTTACTCCAATCCAGTCGTTCTTTTCGGCCAGTATGGCTTGTTTGTCACGAATGCCCGGTTGAAACTGCCGCAGGCGATAGGCTTTGGAAAAATTGACGACTCCTTCTTTTCCGTGTATACGAAGAACGGCGAATGATTTTTCTTCCGGGAAAAGCTTTATCAGCAGGAGCATAAACAAACCGAGGAGCCCGATAAAAACCAGGGGCAACCAACGGTATTTTTTTTCAATCCGGCCGGCTGTTGTGCTGTCATGTTTCATACGACAAGTATTTTATAACCGGGGTATCGGATCAGCTGTCAGGGGTAATTTACCGGTGTGGCAAAGCGGTGCCGCATGACGCAGGTTACCTGCCGGTATGATTCATCAGCAGGGCGGGAGTAGTTTGTTCAGGTCCAGTCGTTAAAATAACTGAGTATTTCCCTTGCCCGGCCTGTATAGAAGCCGCCAAAGAGGACGGCGTGAACCAGTAATGGATAGGCTTCGGTCAGCTTCAGTCTTTTTTCCCATCCTTTTTCCAGTGGATAGACTTCATTATAAGCAGCGTAAAAACGTTCATCGAAACCGCCAAACAACCGGGTCATACCCAGGTCCATTTCGCGGTGACCAAAATATACAGCCGGATCAAAAATACAGGCTTGTCCATCGGGTGTTATGGTATAGTTGCCACTCCAGAGATCGCCATGTAATAATGACGGATGTTCCACCGGGAATAAGGAATCCAGCTGATTGCAGTAATGCCCGGCGGCGTTGATATCAGTCCGGTTGAATAAACCTTTATTAAACAGCATTTCCACCAGGGGCATAATGCGGTATTCCGTATAGAATTCATCCCAGGTATCCTGTTTATTATTCGGTTGTTTTAATCTTCCGATATAATTATCGCTGGTCCAGCCAAAGAATGGTTGTGCTTTCTGATGAAGCCGGGCCAGTTCCCTGCCAAAGTTTTCCCAGCAATCTGTTGCAGGCTGTCCTTTTTCAATCCATTCCAGCAGCAGGTATTGCTTATTGGTTGCCTTGCCGCTTTTTATTACGGCCGGAATATACAGGTTACTGTTATTACGCAGGGCTTCCAGTCCGGCTGCTTCAGCCTGAAACATACCCGGGTAAAGACCTGCATTATTGATTTTCAGAAAATAGGTTTTGTCCGCACATGCTATCTGCCAGGCTTCGTTGATATCCCCGCCGTGTATCACCGTGGTACGGTCTGCCTGAAGCCCGCAATCCGCAAGAATTTTTTGCATGCTGTATTATTGAACTGATGACTATGAAATTAAAGAATCCCTGCTGTCCGGCAACGGGGAAGCAATCCGGGTCAGCCGTTCATTTCCGGAAATAAGTACCGGGGGGAAATCTGTGTAAGTGGAAAATGGTAAACGGGAGGAGGAAAAATCACCGGACTGAAGTTGAACAGCCGTTCGTATGTCTATACTCATATAAAATCCTTCAAATAGCTGACTTTGCTCATTTTATATCCGGGCATCTGCTTTCTATTTTTGAAAACTGTTCAGGTAATACCCTTACCGGCGCAGTATAAAACGATTGATCCATTTAAATCTTGCTGTATGTTAACAACACAAACACCCGTAGTTGACAGGTTCATGCAATACATGAAAAAGCGTAATCCTGATCAACCTGAATTTTTGCAAGCTGTTTCAGAAGTAGCCCAGGCCATTATACCGTATATCGAGGAGCACCCCGAGTACTAGAAAGCGAATGTGCTCGAGCGTATGACCGAAGCCGAACGTATTATCATTTTCCGTGTTCCCTGGGTAGATGACAATGGTAATTTCCGGGTAAACAGGGGATACCGTATTCAGATGAACAACGCTATTGGTCCGTATAAAGGCGGACTTCGTTTCCATCCCAATGTAAACCTGAGCATCCTGAAATTCCTTGCTTTTGAACAGGTATTTAAAAACTCACTCACCACTTTACCAATGGGTGGTGCCAAGGGCGGTTCCGATTTTGACCCCAAAGGAAAATCCGATAATGAAGTGATGCGTTTTTGCCAGAGTTTTATGACAGAGCTTTATCGTCATATCGGCAATGATACGGATGTACCTGCCGGCGATATTGGTGTGGGTGGCCGTGAAATCGGATTCCTGTTTGGTCAGTATAAACGCCTCTCCAACGAATTTACCGGGGTCCTTACCGGGAAAGGATTTACCTATGGCGGCAGCCTGATCCGTCCGGAAGCAACGGGCTATGGATTACTGTTCTTTGTAGAAGAAATGCTGAAAACACAGGGCGAAACCCTGAAGAACAAAAAAGTGGTGGTATCCGGCAGTGGCAATGTGGCACAGTATGCCATTGAGAAAACAATTGCCATGGGTGGTATACCCCTTACTGCTTCGGATAGTGATGGATTTATTTATGACCCGGATGGCATTGATCAGGAAAAACTGGAGTTTATTCTGGAACTGAAGAATGTACGTCGCGGACGTATCTCCGAATATGCGGATAAATATAACGTGCCGTATTATGCGGGTGAGAAGCCCTGGAAAATTCCTTGTGATGTAGCCTTGCCTTGCGCGGTACAAAATGAACTGGATAAGGAAGGCGCCCTGCTGCTGGTGAAAGGCAATTGTAAACTGGTAGCTGAAGGAGCCAATATGCCTACTACACCGGATGCCATTGAGGTATTACAGGAAAAAGGCATTCTGTATGCACCGGGTAAAGCGGCGAATGCTGGTGGTGTGGCCACATCCGGACTGGAAATGTCACAGAACTCCATCCGTCTCACCTGGACCCGTGAAGAAGTGGAAAATAAACTGAGGATGATCATGCGGAGCATTCATAAGCAATGCATACAGCATGGTAAGAAAGAAGATGGTACTATCGATTATGTAAAAGGCGCGAATATTGCCGGTTTTGTCCGTGTGGCTGATGCGATGCTGGCAGAGGGACATGTGTAGTTGGGTAGAGAGGCTGAGAAAGGTTGAAAGGTTGAAAGGTTGAGAAGTTGATAAGTTGAGATTCCGTTTGTCTGAAACCTGTCAGAACTTAAAAGGCCTGACAACTCACAACTCACCTCTCACAACTCACATCTCACAACTCATTTAATAAGGGTTGTGCTTCAGTAATGCGGCACAATCCTTTTTAATTTTTTTCCGGCAGAAATTCATTGCTGTAGATACGGAACAGCAGGATGATATAATTGACCAGCAAAGGGCCGAAGATGAGCCCGATAAAACCAAAGAGGCCGAGTCCGACCAGTACGCCAAGCACGGTTACAACCGGGTGTACCTGTCCCAGTTTTTTCAGAATACTGATTCTGGCCAGGTAATCCACATTTCCGGTTACAATAACACTGTACAATAAAAGGCCGGTTGCATTCCAGGTATCGCCGCTTGCATACATAAACACTACCAGTGGCACCCAGATTACCATGGTACCGATAACAGGAAAGAAAGCAAATACACCGGTCAGAAATCCCCACAGAATTACATTGTCGGGGCCGAAGATGATATAGCCGATCGTTGCGGTAGCGCCTTGTATCAGGGAGATAATCGGAATCCCGAGTGCACTGGCCCGCACTATCCGTTTGGTTTCGGTGGCAAGCAGGATCACGTTGGCGTGTTTCAACGGAAGTATTCCAGAGATATAGGTTTCAATCTCTTTGCCGTGTACCAGCATATAATAAAGCAGAAATAATAAGATGGCCAGGTTTACAATCAGGTTCGATGTGTCATTGACCAGGGAGGGAAGAATGGCCGATAGTTTTTGTTGCAGGTTGCTCAGGCCTTCAGCGGTTACCAGTGTAATACCGGTTTTGGCCTGCGCGGCACTTACCGCGTCCCGGATACGGTTCATGGTGGCTGCCGGATCTTTCAGAAAAGGATGTACCTGTCTTTCCACCAGTACAAAAGTAAACCAGACCAGGGCGGCCAGCAGGAGTGTATAGGCCAGCAGGTAGAGTCCGGCCGTGCGTCCCTTTTTCCATTTGTAATGATAGACCAGCTGGAAGTAACTGTTGCGGCTGAGTATATAGAGTGTTAAGGCGCCCAGTAAGCCCGGGAAGAAAATATAGAGTTCGCGCACAGACAGAAAAACCAGCAGTGCCAGGAGACTGAGAATAATGACCTGCTTGATCTGATTGTTGAAGTTCACACTGCTGTTCATGCTACACGCAGTTTTGTATACGGGTAAGTTACTGAAATTATATCACCGGTGCTATGATCTTCGTTAGTCATTACCGTATGATCCTACGGACCTGGAGTTAAAAAAATGCAGGCAATAAAAAAAGCCGGACTGAATTTCAGTCCGGCTTTTACTATAGAAAGTGCGGTATTAACTCAGGTGTTTGCCGAGGAATTTTGCAATTTCAAACATGGAAACCTGTGCTTTGTTACCGAAAACAACTTTCAGTTTAGCATCAGTGTTTACATTACGTTTGTTTTTAGCATCCTGCAGTTTGTTGGCTTTAATGTAAGCCCAGATTTTTTTAACTGCTTCTGTACGGGGCAGTGCTTTAGCACCTACTACAGCGGCTAATGCGGCACTGGGAGTCAGGGCTTTCATGAAAGCTGCATTCGGCTTGCGGGCAGATTTCTTCTTAGCGGGTTTTGCAGGCTTAGCTGCTTTTTTTGCTGCAGGTTTTTTAGCAGCGGCTTTTTTTGCTGCGGGTTTCTTTGCAGCGGGTTTTTTAGCAGCGGGTTTCTTTGCAGCTGCTTTTTTCTTTGTTGCCATGTTTTTTAGATTTAGAATGTTAATGGGTATGCTGTATACCGATATCAAATATAGATGATTTCTTTACTTGTACGCACAATGAGAAAAAAATTGGCCCTTTTTTTTCACTTTGTTTTTCCACAATGAAATCCCATTTTTCCCAATGAAAACCGGCGTATCACCCGCCGCAGTTGCTATATTGCAGCTGCATACACAGGGCATGTACATCAATATACATACACATACCGCCCCGGTAAACGGCGTATGGGCATTGCAGAACCGGCGTGAATCGGAAACGCTGGAATCCGCTGCTGGCCTGTATTCCATGGGAATTCATCCATGGCATATTGATCCTGTTCATTGGGAAAATCAACTGGACACACTCCGCCGGAACAGTCAGGATACGCGGGTGCTGGCCATTGGAGAAACCGGGTTGGATAAAGCCTGTTCCACCCCTTTTCCCCTGCAGCAACAGCTCTTTGCCGCCCAGGTGGAATGGGCTAATTCACAGGAAAAACCCTTAGTGATTCATTGTGTACGGGCCTGGGATGACGTGCTTTCCCAACTGGAAAATGCGCAAAACAAAGTACCGGTGATCTTTCACGGGTTTGCAAAAAACCGGCAACTGGCACAACGGATAATAAAAGCGGGCCACTATATTTCATTGGGAAAAGCATTGCAATTTGCCCGGGTACAGGAGGTACTTGCGGTCTTGCCGGCAGATCGTATTTTCCTCGAAACAGATGATGCGTATGACATTGGAATAGAAACAATTTATAACCTGGCGGCGACTGCTTTATCAATTGATCATAATTCCCTTGTTTTGCAGCTTCAACAAAATGCGGAGACGGTATTTGGCACCGTGATTCAACTATGACAACAGATTTTTCCTGGCTATCACGCACTCAATTGCTGATTGGTGACGAGGCCCTGCAACGGCTCGCTGCGGCGCATGTCATGGTAGTGGGACTGGGTGGTGTAGGCTCTTATGCAGCTGAATTTATCGCCCGCAGCGGGGTGGGGCGTATGACCATCATTGACGGCGATGTGGTGGATCCGAGCAACCGTAACCGGCAGTTGCCGGCATTGGCAACGAATCATGGTGAATCAAAAGCGTTGATCATGGCCGACCGGTTAAAAGCCATAAACCCGGAACTGGAGCTTGAAGTGGTACGTGAATTTATCAATCCCGCCATGGTGGAAGAGCAACTGAGTCACCGTCCGTCCTATATCATAGATGCTATTGACAGCATCACGCCCAAGATCACCTTTATTAAACTCGCGTATGAAAGCGGACTGCAGTTAGTCAGCAGTATGGGTGCCGGTGCCAAACTGGATCCAACCCGCTTGCAGGTGGTGGATATTGCGGAAACACATCATTGCCCTTTTGCCCAGCAGGTGCGTAAACAGTTAAAGAGACATTACGGTATACGTAAAGGGATCAAAGTGGTATTCTCTCCTGAAATGCCGATTAAAGAGAGTCTGATGCTGACGCCGGGGCAGCGCTACAAAAAATCAGCGTATGGTACCATCTCCTATTTACCAGCCGTATTCGGTGCCGTAGCCGCTTCCGTGGTGATCCGTGACCTGATGCATCCACCCAAAAAGAAAAAATCAAACAAGTGATGAAGGCAGCGTTGACGAGTACGTCGTTTTAGCGTTGTCGTTTTCCGGTTAGGCGGTTTTATGATCAGATTCAGCGGCGTATATGAGTGAACTCACTTCATTCAGCCGGAAGGGTACAGTACTTTCAATATGGAAAACCTGGGGCTACCGGGGTTTGCCGGCTGCTATCATGAAAAAAGAAATCGGAGAGAATATACATATCCCTGTAGGCTCAGTAACATTGGAAGGCCGGCTTGATGTACCGGAGCATGCCGACCGCATGATCATTTTTTCACACGGTACCGGGAGCAGCCGTTTCAGTCCGCGCAATCAGTTTGTGGCCGGATTGCTCAATGAAAAAGGGATGGCCACCTTACTGGTGGATCTGCTTACTTCCCGCGAAAGTATAACGCATACAGCCCGCTTTGATATTGCCTTGCTTACACAACGGCTGGCCGCCGTTACCAACTGGATCAGGGAACAACCGGTATTCCGCAACTATCATATTGCTTACTTCGGCGCCAGTACCGGCGCTGCTTCCGCACTTGGCGCGGCTTCTATAATGCCGGGAAATATCAGGGCCGTTGTATCCAGAGGCGGAAGACCTGACCTTGCTTTTCGTTCATTGCCCCTGGTACAGGCACCCGTATTGCTGATTGTTGGTTCACTGGATGATGAAGTACTTGATCTGAACAGGGAAGCGTCCGCCCGGTTCCGTTGCCCGAATGAATTAATCGTTATTGAAGGGGCCTCTCATTTATTTGAAGAAACCGGGAAACTGCAGGAAGTAGCTGAACTGGCCGCCGACTGGTTTGAACGGAATTTGTAGACTGCGTAAGCACGTTTGTTACATACAATGCATTGTGAAATGAGTAAGTCACCGGCTCATACCTGGCCTTATTACCTGGTCAACGCGATTACCGGGTACCGGATCGTAACAGTGCCGGTCTTGCTATGGCTATTGTTCACAGGCCGCTATGATTTATTCAAATGGGGAATCGCCCTCAGCTTTTTTACAGATTTCATAGACGGATTTCTGGCCCGTGCATTCCATGTTACCAGTGTGGCAGGCACCCGGCTGGATTCTGTCGGCGATGATCTTACCATTGCTGTGGCACTCACAGGACTGATCGTTCAGTTTCCTGATTTTATCCGGATACATGTATGGATGCTGATGATACTGGCCGTATTATTCCTGCTGCAGACCGGCTATGCTTTTTTTCGTTACAGAAAAATGTCAAGCTTTCATACCTGGCTGGCGAAAACAGCTGCCATCCTGCAGGGTGTTTTCCTGATACTGACCTTTTTTACCGGCCGGCCCGATACGACTTTATTTTATACCGCTACGTTTGTTACCGCTATTGAACTGGTGGAAGAAATCATCCTGGTATACCTCTTGCCACAGTGGAGAATAAACGTACACAGCGTTTTTCATGTGTTGCGGGAAAATAAAAAGACGGCCTCGTGACCTTCCTGTGACAAATCAGCCATACTGCTTTTATACCTTAATAAGCATTATTTTTTACCTGTTACCTTGATGTAAGTTTGGTGGAAGAGTGAGGATAATCATCAAATAGCAATTGATTATCACCAACCTTGCAGTCTGATTGTTTTAAAACCTGGCGGCGATAGCCACAGGGCCATTTAAATCCCCATCGGGCAGGCTATGATGAACAGGCCGTCTATCTTTTTTATTTCAGGTAACTTACACGTAAATCCCTTGCTATATGTCAGACACAAGTAAAACCTACAAGGTAAAGGCAAATGATTTTGTCTTCTCCTTTACCCAGGCAGAAATTGACGCGGCTGATTTTTTCAGAAAATCACCGGACGAGTTTAATCTGATCCGCGACAACCGTTCCGTCAATGCCCGGCTCCTCGATGCAGATATTACCGGAAAGAAAATCAAACTGGAACTGGATGGTGAAAGTTTTGAAATGGAAGTAAAAGACGAACTGGACCAGATGCTGGACAGCATGGGATTCAGTACGGCTACTACCAAGCACGTGAAAGAAATCAAAGCGCCGATGCCCGGACTGGTACTCAGTATCGCGGTAACCGAAGGTCAGGCCGTAAAAGAAGGCGACCGTATCCTGATCCTGGAAGCCATGAAAATGGAAAACAGTATTATGATACAGAATGACGCGGTGATCAAACGGATAGCCGTAACCGCCGGACAGGCCGTTGATAAAAACCAGGTACTGGTGGAACTGGAATAACTCACTCATTAAAAAAATCAGCAATGAAAAAAATATTAGTTGCCAACCGGGGAGAAATAGCCCTGCGTATCATGCGGACGATCCGCAAAATGGGAATAAAATCAGTGGCGGTGTATTCGGAAGCGGACCGTCATTCCCCGCATGTATTGTTTGCGGATGAAGCCGTTTGTATCGGACCGGCACCCTCCAATCAATCCTATCTGAACGGTGATAAAATTATTGACATCTGCAAGGAACTCGGTGTGGATGGTATTCACCCCGGCTATGGTTTTCTCAGTGAAAATGCCGATTTCGCACAGAAAGTAACGGATGCCGGTATTGAATTTATCGGCCCCAGTCCGGAAGCCATGCGGGTAATGGGTTCCAAACTCGCGGCCAAGGATAGTGTGAAGAAATACAATATCCCGATGGTACCGGGGATTGACCGGGCTATTGAGGATGTGAACGAAGCCATCGAAGTGGCTAACAGAATCGGATACCCTATTTTGATCAAAGCGTCGGCCGGTGGCGGCGGTAAGGGTATGCGGATTGTAGAGAAAGCCGATGATATGCAGGAGCAAATGGAACGCGCCATCAGTGAAGCGAAATCTTCTTTCGGAGATGGCTCCGTTTTCATTGAGAAATACGTCACCTCTCCCCGTCACATTGAAGTACAGGTGGTGGCCGACAAATACGGCAATGTGATCCATGGTCTCGAGCGCGAGTGCAGTATCCAGCGCCGGCACCAGAAAGTAGTAGAGGAAACACCGTCCGCCGTGGTTACACCCGAAATGCGTGACCGCATCGGTGAAGCGGCTGTAATGGTGGCAAAGTCCTGTAATTATGTAAGCACCGGCACGGTTGAATTCCTGGTGGATGATAAACTGAATTTTTATTTCCTTGAAATGAATACGCGGCTGCAGGTGGAACACCCGGTGTCAGAAATGATTATCGGACTCGACCTGGTGGAACAGCAGATCCGGATTGCCCGGGGAGAAAAGCTCGCGGTTACTCAGGCCGACATTAAACCCAACGGACACGCGATTGAACTGCGCGTATATGCCGAAGACCCGTTGAATAATTTTCTGCCTTCAATCGGTACACTTACAAAATACCAGAAACCAGTCGGGGAAGGCATTCGCGTGGATGACGGATACGAAGAAGGGATGACGATTCCGATCTATTACGATCCGATGATTGCCAAACTGGTGGTGCATGGTAAAACCCGTACGGAAGCCATTCAGAAAATGCTCCAGGCGATCAAGGACTATAAGATTGAAGGAGTGGCGACAACATTGCCTTTCGGTACGTTCGTGTTTGAGCATGATGCTTTCTTTACCGGCCACTTTGATACGCATTTTGTAAAGAATTACTATACGCCTGAAAAATTAAAGGAAAAGCAAAAAGCCAATGCGGAAATCGCGGCCCTGGTGGCGTTGAAATACTGGCAGGAGTGCGGTAAGAAACTGCAACCGGTGGAACATAAATCCACTAGTTGGAAAAGAAGGCTGGCGCATTAGTAGTTAGAAATAACTTCTATGTTCATGGTTCGGCAAGCTCACCATGACAACGATTGTCACCCTGCTTGTCCCGCCTAATGCGGGGAGCCTGCCGAAGGGTGACTAACCATAAAAAATTAAAAACTATCACGCTACACAAAACCTACAACAATGAAATCAAAAGTTGAAATACTCAGAGAAAAACTCGAAGAAGGCAAACTCGGTGGCGGTGTAAAGCGTATCGAGGCCCAGCATAAAAAAGGGAAACTCACGGCCCGTGAACGCGTGGAGCTGCTGATGGATCCCGGTTCTTTTGAAGAGATCGGAGCCCTCGTCATGCACCGTACAAAGGATTTCGGCATGGAAGACCAGAAATTTTACGGGGATGGTGTGGTTACCGGCTATGGCACGGTGAACGGAAGACTGGTTTATGTATTTGCACAGGACTTTACCGTATTCGGTGGAGCGCTGTCGGAAACCCATGCGGAAAAAATCTGCCGTATTATGGACATGGCCATGAAGGCTGGTGCACCCATGGTGGGACTCAACGACTCCGGTGGTGCCCGTATACAGGAGGGTGTACGTTCACTGGGTGGCTATGCCGATATTTTTTACCGCAATGTGCAGTCATCCGGTGTTATTCCCCAGATCTCCGCGATCATGGGGCCCTGCGCCGGTGGTGCCGTGTATTCACCGGCTATGACGGATTTTACCATTATGGTGGAGAATACCAGTTATATGTTTGTAACCGGTCCCAACGTGGTTAAGACCGTTACCAATGAAGAGGTAAGCTCCGAAGAACTCGGTGGCGCTTCCACCCACTCTACCAAGTCGGGGGTTACACACCTGACCGCGTTGAATGATATGGATTGCATCAACCAGGTAAAGACATTGCTTAGTTATATGCCGCAGAACTGTGAGGATGTGGTGGTGAAATATCCGTATGAACTGGGTGATGAAACCCGTGAAGTACTGGAGACTATTGTGCCGCTCAGTGCCAACCAGCCTTATGATATCCGCAGCGTGATTGAAGGCATCTGCGATATTGATTCTTTCTTTGAAGTGCATAAGTATTATGCCGACAATATCGTGGTGGGATTTGCCCGTATAGCCGGACGCAGTATAGGTATCGTGGCCAATCAGCCGATGAGCCTGGCCGGTGTGCTGGATATCGAGAGTTCCAAGAAAGGTGCCCGTTTCACCCGTTTCTGCGATTGTTTCAATATTCCGTTACTGGTACTGGTGGATGTACCGGGCTTCCTGCCGGGTACGGATCAGGAATGGAATGGTATCATCACCAATGGCGCCAAACTGCTGTATGCATTAAGTGAAGCGACTGTACCGCGTTGTACCGTAATCACGCGTAAAGCTTATGGTGGTGCCTATGATGTGATGAACTCCAAGCATATCGGTGCGGACATGAACTATGCATGGCCCAGTGCGGAGATCGCCGTTATGGGAGCCAAGGGTGCCAGTGAAATCATTTTCAAAAATGAAATCGCGGCTTCCGATGATCCGGCTAAAAAATTACTGGAGAAAGAAGCCGAGTATGCGGAGCTTTTTGCCAATCCGTATACGGCGGCCGAACGCGGCTTTATTGATGAAGTGATAGAGCCGAAAGAAACCAGGAAGAAACTCATCAAGGCCTTTGCCATGCTCGAAAACAAAGTGGCCAAACGCCCGAGAAAGAAGCACGGGAATATTCCGTTATAAAGTGTCAGTAGATCATTCCCGGATCTGACTGCCCGGAATGATTAAGCTGATGCATTTTTCCCGGAACCATCCGGCTGCTGCAGGAATATTCCGCGCAGCAACCGGTACAGTTCCGGGTTCTTTTTTTCCATCAGATCGGGCCGTTCAAAAAAATATTCCGCGGCTACGGCAAAAAACTCCGCTTCACTGGTGCCCCCGTATGGATTAATATCTGATCGGTCGTCGCGTATCTTTTTTATTTCCTTTTGCATCGCCTGCAACCAGGGCAGTACATAGGATTGTTTAACCAACACTTCCGGTAGGCCATCCACGGCACCATCGGTTTTATCGACCAGGTGCGCAAATTCATGAATCGCCGTATTGGTCTTACTTGTTTTATTGCTGAATGCCTGCCGCAGTTCATGTTGCGACAGTACCATCACGCCGTTCAGCGCGCCATCGCCCACCATGCCCAGTACGGCGCGGTCACTGCCGCTTTGTTCAAAGTCGTGGTTGAATGAATCAGGATAGAGCAATACTTCATTCAGGTTGATGTATTCCCAATCGGGAAAAGCGAATATGGGAATGATGGCACTGGTAGCAACCAATAAGCGGTCAAGATCCTCCACCGTTGTATGTACACCCGTGATACGGGTGGTTTGCAGGAATACCTGGATACGATGTTCAAACTGTAACCTGGCAGCGGGATCAAGTTCCCGGTAAAACACAGATTGTTCCGCCAATACCGGACGCCATGCAGCCGGAAAAGCAGTTGCCGGCAGCGTTTTTTTCCGCATGGTTGAATAAATATAGCCAAACAATAAAACCAGTACGGCCAGTACAAACAGGGATAATAACAAAGTCTCCATCTGTGTATGAAAATAAGAAGATCCGCTGTAAATGGTACTCAGATGAGTTCTTTATTATCCGCTGCGATAAAGCATAAGCCGATCATGAGTGGTGGCAGGCCGTAGACGAGTGCCATAATGGAATCGTTTTTCAATAAGAAATAGACGGCCATCAGCAGGGCGCCGCCAATCATAACCCAGCCGCCCCGTAACGGATAGAACCAGGCCAGAATAAAACCGGCCAGGGCCGGAATACTGAATGGAAGAAAAAAGAGCAGTTCTTTTCCCTTACCGTTGAGTATATCCGGAAGCCCTTCGCCAATAAAAAAGGCGGCGAAAAAGGCCGTAATCAGGATGCCACTGATACGGCCTGTCCAGTTAAGCAGGGTATGATGCTGCATCATTACATGGCTTTTTTTATTGGTTCAGCTTTCAGGTCACGCAGTACTTTTTTCTTCAGCATGTCTTTTGTCAGCATCACGGCATGTTCTTCCCCCATTTTTACACTCGATGCCGGATCAAATGACTGGCTTTGCGCGGAATAGATCAGCTCATTGTTCTGCAAGGCATAGAGGTTCGTTTCCCAGAAGTATTTGGTGTCTTCTGTGTAATAGCCTTCCGCATAAATCCGGCCATACATGGTGCGTGAATAACCCCAGAAGCGATTATAGTACATCCGGTAGGGGGTGTATTGAACCCGCCCGGGCACATAATAACGTTCACGGGTTTTATCCAGCAGCACAATGGTCATCACGGCGTCCACGCCGGAATTTTTCAATTTGGCCAGGGCTTGCTCCTCTGTCATGTTTTCAAATGATTTGGGATTGTATTCATCACAGGAACAGGTGGCATCATAGCCGAGATTGCGCAATCCGGTTACGAGTTGCTGTTCCATACTTTCGCGGAGGTGCCGGTCATTTTCGCGGATCAGTCCCAGTACAATGATTTTAGTAAAGGTCTGCGGCTGTGCACTGTCAGACTTCCAGGAGCTGGTAATACGGGAAGAACTGCAACCAGGCAGGAGGAAAAGAAACAGGACAGCCAGTTTTAATAGCTGTTTCATCTGTTTAATATTTTATGCACTGTTAATGTACATCTACGATCAGGCCGTTTGATATGAGAGCAGTCATCTTTTAGAATGAGTACTGTCAATGTTGTGTGAAAATTTGTGCATCTTAAAACAGGAATAATTCAATGCTAGCCGCTTACAGATTGTTGTTTCTCCTATGTATAAATGAATGCTTTTTTACAAATGTAACCAGTAATTTTAGTCAGGTAGAATAAACTGTAAAAAGGAAATAGAATGATTACCGTGATTATACCCGCGTTGAACGAAGAAAAGACGGTGGCCGGTGTAGTGCAACTGGCCTTAAAAACTCCCGGTGTGAGCGAAGTGATAGTCGTGGATGATAAATCACTGGACAATACAGTGGAAGTAGCAAAGAAAGCGGGGGCTACGGTTATTACCAGTACCAAACTGGGCAAAGGTGCTTCCATGAAAGACGGTGTGCTATGTGCCGGTAATGAGGTACTCGTGTTTCTGGATGCGGATATCACCACTTATCCGGATGATGTGATCACTTTACTGGCCAATCCAATACTGGAAGACAACGCTGATTTTTGTAAATCTTATTTCTCCCGGCAAGCGGGTCGTGTAACAGAACTGGTGGCCAAACCCCTGTTGTCGATTCTGTATCCGGATTTTCCTGCTTTTGTACAACCCTTAAGCGGTATGATTGCCGGTCGTAAATCATTATTGCGCAAACTGGATTTTGAAGAAGGCTATGGCGTGGATATCGGCATTCTGATTGATATGTTCCAGACCGGGGCAAGGATCAATGAAGTATGTATCGGGCATATTGAAAATAAGATGCAGCCGCTTGAACAATTAGGAAAAATGTCAAGAGAAGTGGCAGCGGTGATTCTGAAGAAATCCAAACATTCAGGCGAGAATAACTATGAAACACTGGAACATATTCAGCTGATCCGGGAGCAGATGGAATTTGCCATCAGGGAAACATCACGCAAACTACGTAAAGTGGCCATTTTCGATATGGACAACACGTTGCTGCGGGCCAGCTTTATTCATACCGCTGCCAACGCATTCGGATTTAAAAAAGAATTACTCGATATTCAGACCACCCAGGGCAATCCGTTTATCCGTACCAAACAGATTGCGCGGCTGCTCAAGGGGCGCGATTTCAGTGAGCTGATCAGGCTGGCCGATGCCATCCCGGTAACAGCTTATACACAAGCAATCATTAAAACCCTGAAGGAAAACGGATTTGTGGTCGGACTGGTTTCTGACAGCTATGATTGTATCACCAATCATTTTAAAAACAAATTCGGATTTGATTTTTCATTGGGTAATGAGCTGGAATTTTCAAAAAGTGTGGCCACCGGTGAAGTGAAAATCCCATCTTTTTATTTGTCGCACGAGCACAGTGCCTGCACGCATGAATATTGTAAAACCCATGCGTTGACCCATGTTTGCAAACGATTTGATGTACCCTTGTCGGATACCCTGGCCATAGGCGACAGTGAGAATGATATTTGTATCATAAAAAAATCCGGCATCGGCGTGTCTTTCTGCTCAGGCAACAGTCTGTTGGACGCGGTGGCTGATGTGGTAATTAAAGAGCCGGATTTTAAGCTGTTGCTGTCGTTGATTGAATAAGACCGGTGATCAGCAACCGGCTGGTCAGTCCCTTTTTTTCTTCAGCAATTCTTCAATCCGGCAGGCAATGGATTCCGGCGAAGCCTGGCTTGCGGATCTCAGTTGGTCCAGCATTTCTTTCATGGAAGCCATCGCTGTTTCATAGCGGGTAAACTGTTGTTCCAGCAATTCGCGTTCGTCCGACTCCCAATAACCTCCTTCATCATTCATGTCGAAATCACTGAAATATTTTTCCTTTAAGTAGCGGAACAACCGGATCAGGGCAATATGCACGTCAATGCCGGCATATTGTGTTTTGGTACTGATGGTAAAAATCAGTTCGGGATCCAGTCCGTTCTGCAGGAGCATATCGCGTGTGATCTGGCTGATCGGTGAGAGCAATCGTCCTTCCTTGTTAAATGTCAGGAATAAAGGCTCACATTCCGGCGGTGAAAAATAGACGCCTTCCAGCGTATCCTCTTCGCCGGGATCGAAATAATGATAGTCCCAGCCCAGGCTTTCGCAGATGTCTTTCATCTCGGCCGCCAGTTGTGGCAGCAGGGTTTTGTCTTTGATGGTGCCGGTGTAGTGAATGGAGAGTCCCATATTCTTAATTTATAAAAATGAAATTCCTTCAATCATTGGAATATACAAAGGGAAAAACACCATGGAAAAATGTTTTTTTCTGCCGGGTTTGCATTTTAGTATAGCTCGCTGTATGCGGTCGTTTTATTTTTCTGTTATCTTCATGCCGTTTTCAGTAAACAATAACCCGCAGAAAAAAAGGAACTGGCTGCTGCTTTCATTTTCTGCTGGCATACCGCAGCGGCTCAAACCGACACATTAAAAAAAATCCCCAATGGCAATATACTGTTGTGGCAGAATGGTACCATGCGACTTTTGTCACCAGGAATCGAAGAACTAGGCAGCTGGAAAGAAAACTTGCAGCATTTTAAAACAGGAGAGAAATCGCTGACGGTGGTAAGGAAAGCTCCTTTAACCGGAAAATGAAGAACGGGGGTGTTTGAACAGCGGGGAAGACATTATTTTCTTTTTGAAGCAGATGATGTGGGATTTTCACAGGGGAGTACCAGCGGCGAAGAGTATTTTTGAAATAGTATTTATTTTTAAGCCGTTTCCAGAGTAAAACATTCAACTATGTTACGTTTCGCTTCATTATTTGTCGCCTTGCTTCTGTTTGCTGTTAACAGTCAGGCACAAATAAAAAAACTGACCCTCGGGGATATTTATACAAAGAATCGCTATGGTTCAAAAGGGGTAGGTCCGCTTCGCTGGATGCAGGATAATAAAAGCTACTCCACCGTGGAATATAATGCAGCTGCAGGCGGATCGGATATCATCCGGTATGATGTGGTAAGTGGCGCCCGCAGTATTCTTATCAATGCCAGTCAGCTGGTTCCCGCATCGGGTGCAAAACCACTTGGCATTGCAGACTACGAATGGTCGGCCGATAACAACAAACTCCTGCTTTTCACCAATACCAAAAAAGTATGGCGGTACAATACCCGTGGCGATTACTGGGTGCTCGATCTGAAAAGCGGTAAACTCACACAATTGGGTAAAAGCCTGCCGGCCTCTACGTTGATGTTTGCCAAATTCTCGCCTGATGGCAGCAGAGTGGGATATGTGAGTCAGCAGAATATTTATGTGGAAGAAATCGCAACCGGCATGATCACCCAACTGACCAAAGATGGTGGTGGCGATATTATCAACGGTACATTTGACTGGGTATACGAAGAAGAACTGGATGACCGCGATGGATTTCGCTGGAGTCCGGATGGTAACAGTATTGCTTACTGGCAATCGGATACAAAGGGCGTGGGCACTTTTTACCTGATCAATAATACCGATTCCAATTACTCCAAGCCCCTGCCATTTCCCTATCCTAAAGTTGGAACCTCTAACTCAGCGGTGAAAGTGGGTGTGGTTGCCGCTACCGGTGGTGCCACCAGATGGTTTGATGTGCCGGGTGATCCGCGCAACAATTATCTCGCCCGGATGGATTTTATTCCCGGTTCCAATGAAGTGATGATCCGGCAACTCAACCGCCTGCAGAACAGCAATAAGGTATGGGTTGGGAATACAGCGGGTATGCAGTTGAAATTATTGTTCACCGAAACCGACAGTGCCTGGGTGGATATACATGACGATATCGTATGGCTTGATAATAATAAATATTTTACCTGGACCAGTGAACGCGATGGCTGGGTGCATTTGTATAAAGTATCGAGAGACGGAAAAGAGATCAAGCCCATCACCAGGGGGAATTTTGATGTGGTGAATATCAACTGTATCGATCCGGCAGGCGGGTATGTGTACTATATCGCATCACCGGAGAATTTCACCCAGCGTTATCTCTATCGTAGTCGTCTCGATGGAAAGGGAATAGCCGAACGCGTATCACCAGCGGATATGGCCGGACAACACAGTTACCAGATCTCGGCCGATGCGAAATATGCCATTCACAGTTTTGAAAATGCACAGACGCCGCGTCGTATTTCCCTGATCGATCTCCGTACGCATAAAGAGATCCGATTGATGGAGGATAACAAGGAACTGAAAAGCCGCATCAGTGAACTTAGTCTGCGGCCCAAAGAATTTTTAAAAGTAGATATCGGTGCTGTGGTGCTTGATGCCTGGATGATCAAACCCATTCAGTTCGATCCGCAGAAAAAGTATCCGGTTATTTTTCATGTATATGGCGAGCCTGCCGGTTCTACCGTGCAGGACAACTGGGGCACAGGTGATAATCTATGGCACCAGTACCTGGCCAATGAACTCGGCTGTATCGTGATCAGTGTAGACAACCGTGGTACCAAAGTGCCGCGGGGACGTGATTTCCGGAAATGTATTTACCGGCAGATCGGTTTACTGGCGGCGGATGATCAGGCAGCAGCAGCAAAAAAGATCATACAGACTTATTCCTTTATCGACTCCGCACATGTGGGCATGTGGGGCTGGAGCGGTGGCGGACAAATGACCCTGCATGGATTGTTCCGTCATGGCGATGTGTTCAAAACCGGGATTGCCGTTTCCTTTGTGGCGCTGCAAAACCTGTATGATAATGTTTACCAGGAACGCTATATGGGATTACCGGATGACAATCAATACGGCTATAAGGAAGGTTCCCCGCTGACGCATGCAGGTAAACTGCAGGGCAAGCTCATGATCATTCATGGAACCGGTGATGACAATGTACATTACCAGAATTTTGAAATGTTGGTGAATGAACTGATAAAAAACAACAAACTGTTCAGTATGCAATCCTATCCCAATCGGGACCACGGCATCTGGCAGGGCGTGAATACCACTTTGCATTTACGGAGGACGATGGAAAATTTCTGGAAACTGAATTTGTAAAACAATACCCATGGCCGGTTATCCAAGTATTTTCAATGATGTGATCGGTCTGGTGATGCGGGGGAATTTTATTCGCCTTCTTTTTTTTGAATTAAATAAAAATTGTATTTTACAGTAATACTAGTTAGGATACCTTTTGTGATCTTGCCATGCTCTTAATTATTATGAAAAAGAACATGCCTATCCCGCAAAGGGTCGTTATACATCCCAGGGACGTAGAAAACATAACAGGCAAAAAAGGTCGTACGGCCAGGCATCACCTGCAGACGATCAAAAAAGCCTTAGGAAAGCTGAAACATCAGTTTGTTACGGTTAGTGAGTTCTGCTCATTTACCGGATTATCCGAAGAATTGGTGCTAAGCTATATGGTCTCCTGATCCGGGTCTGTAAAACGACTTTGACTGAGCCCCGCTTTTGGCGGGGCTCTTTCATTACGGGTATCCGTGAATCTTAACCGAACCTTAACCGAAGCTAAAGCGAACCTGAACACCGGTATTGTCACTTTTTTTGTTCCCTCAGATACGGCATAAATATGCATAAATGGCAAAATCGGCAAGAACGGCAACGGGATTTGGAGATGCGTTTCGGGGCATAGTATGTTTGTGTCGTAACGGTACAGAGTATACGAAGCCAATACAACAAGGGCTAGCGTTGTTGTAGCAGTGGGATAGACTCTTCCGGAACCGCGGCCGGCCGTTGCATAAATCCTTTTTTAATCAATTTTTAAATTTTAATCAGAATGGCTAGAGTAAATTATAATGTAGTTACACATGGTATCAGCGGGAAGATCGGCGATCTTCTCCAGTTCCGTCAGCGCAACGGTAAAACAATTGTCGCAAAGATCGCTGCCCGGTCAGGCAGGGTCACCCCGGATCAGCAACAGGTTCGTGAGAAGTTCAGGCTCGCGGCGATCTATGCAGGTTCCGCATTGAAGAATCCGGCAATCCGTGAACTGTATGAGACGCGGGCAACGGGCGGTCAGTCCGCTTACAATCTCGCGATCAGGGATTACTTCAACGCACCTGTGATCAATGCAGTAGATATCGGGAGTTACACGGGAGAAATCGGTAGCCTGATAACGGTCATGGCAACAGATGATACCCGGTTAGTGGATGTTCGTCTGCAGGTATTCGATAGCACAGGTAGCCTGGTGGAAGCTGGTTCAGCCACCCGTGTAGGGGAACAGGACAGCTGGATCTATACCGCGACTGTGTTTCATCACAGTCCTTCCGGTGGTAAAGTGCTGGTGGAAGTACAGGATACTCCGGGCAATATAACCGTTCAGGAGTATCTGTTGTAAGAGTTGGCCATGTTGTTTTAGATGTTGGGGCTGATCCGGCAACGGGTCAGCCCTTTTATTAAACCGGGCTAATCCGGCATATTTTTTACCTTTGTGCATCCCTCGCCCTGCGGGGGACTTTTTATTATGATCGACAAAGCGAATAAGATACAGACGAATGAGAAAGCGGTGCTCGTGGCACTGGTGCAGAAAGACCAGACCGAAGCGCAGGTGATCGAGTACCTGGATGAACTGGCCTTCCTGGCAGAGACGGCAGGTGCCATTACGGTTAAGCGGTTTACCCAGAAATTGCCGCACCCCGACAGCCGTCATTTTGTGGGTAAAGGAAAACTCGAAGAGATCCGGCAGTATATACAGGGTAAGGACATTAAAGTGGTGATATTTGATGATGAGCTCAGCGGGGCACAGATCAATAATATTGAAAAGGCACTCGATGTAAAGACGATCGACCGGAGTGACCTGATCCTCGACATATTTGCCCGTCGCGCCAAGACCGCCCAGGCCCGTGCACAGGTGGAGCTGGCGCAGTATCAGTATATCTTACCGAGGTTGAGAGGGATGTGGAAACACCTCGAACGTCTTGGTGGTGGTATTGGTACAAGGGGACCCGGGGAGACGGAGATCGAGACCGACCGTCGTATTGTACGGGATAAGATCACGTTATTAAAGAAGCGTCTCGCTGAAATAGACAAACAGGCATTCACTCAGCGGAAAGACCGGGGTGAATTTATCCGGGTGGCATTGGTAGGGTATACCAATGTGGGCAAGAGTACCCTGATGAACCTGTTGAGTAAAAGAGATGTGTTTGCCGAGAATAAATTATTTGCCACGCTCGATACCACGACCAGTAAAGTGGTGTATGAGAATACGCCGTTTTTGTTAAGTGATACGGTAGGCTTCATCCGTAAGTTGCCGCACCACCTGGTAGAGAGTTTCAAGAGTACATTGGATGAAGTGCGGGAAGCGGATATTTTGTTGCATGTGGTGGATGTGTCGCATCCCAATTATGAAGACCAGATCGGTGTAGTCAACAAAACCCTGCAGGAGCTCAATGCCGCGGAGAAGCCCATGCTCACCATCTTCAATAAAATGGATCTTTACGAGAAGCAGACATTTGACGAGTGGCTGGAAGAAGACACCAAAAAGGAAATACTTCATGATTTGTATGACCGCTGGCAGAATGAGACCGGTGGCAATGCCGTCTTTGTAGCGGCTGTTGAGCGCCGCAATCTCGATGGCCTTCGTAAGACGATACTTGATAAAGTGCGGAAGCTGTACAGGATCAGGTACCCGTATAAGACGGATTTTTTCTATGGCGAAGAGGAGGGAATGAGTAATGAGTAATGAGTAATGAGTAGCTCGGGGAGATGTTTTTGATATAGTGACAGTCTTATATTTGGATGAGTAATGAGTAATCAGTAATGAGTAAGTGTGGAAGACTCGGAAAGTATAGGTACACTCTATAAGCAGGAAGCTTTAGATTCTAAAAACAGTTTTCAAGGTATTTTAAATAATATTTTCAGTTTTCAGTCTCTAGCTATTCTATATTGAAATTTCCGGAGCTACTCATTACTGATTACTCATTATTCATTTCTACATTCATCCTGCACCTGTCGTAAACGAATTTTCCCGGGCTACTCATTACTGATTATTCATTACTCATTCTACTTTCAACCTGTTCCATGTCAAAAAAACTTTCCTTCCACCAACTCGCCGGCCATCCCAACGAGCTATCCTGGGCCGAAAACGGCATTGCCGTGGCCGAGCTGAAGGGCAAAAAGATCTGTCTGGGCCGGTTTAAGGATGAAATCTTCGCGTTTACCTATAAATGTCCCCATGCCGGGGGTATCATGGCCGATGGGTATATTGATGCCCTCGGGAATGTGGTTTGTCCCCTGCACCGCTATAAATTCAGCCTGCAAAACGGCCGGAATGTAAGCGGGGAAGGCTATTACCTGAAGCACTGGCCGGTGGAGATCCGGGAGGAGGGGGTGTTCGTCGGCATAGAGGAAGGTGGTTTCTGGAATATTTTTCAATAAAAATGATGGTGCACAACTTGTTAAAAAGCCAAAATCCCCTATTTTTGCAACCCCAATTAGGTATATCAGAGGGATTTGGCTACCGACTCCCGACTACTGACTCCTGACTGGATATATTCCCCTTTAGCTCAGTTGGTTAGAGTCCCGTAGTTACGGGATTAATCAGAGGGTCGAAAGGAACACTGGTTCAGACAGTGTAAAAAAGCTGGAAAATATTCCCCTTTAGCTCAGTTGGTTAGAGCATCTGACTGTTAATCAGAGGGTCGTTGGTTCAAGTCCAACAGGGGGAGCACAAAAGGGAAAAACCTCAGCATTTGCTGAGGTTTTTCCCTTTTTTAGGCTTTCCTGTTTTCTGAGGTTTGCAATATGGCAAACCAATTTTATATCTATATCCTTTTTTCAAAGGAGCATGAAAAATATTATGTTGGCTATTCTTCTGATCCGTGGAGGCGACTTGAAGAACACAATGCAAAGCCTTTCAATACATACACCTCAAAGTACAGGCCATGGATGCTAAGTGCCGTATTTTCCTGTGGAGAAAAGGAGAATGAGGCAATAAAGATTGAACGCTTTATAAAAAAGCAAAAAAGCAGAAAAATACTAATGCAACTGATCAATCCTGATACAATACCTCATGGTCCATTAGCCTTATTAAAAAGAGTTATCTTGTAAAAAACGACGCTTCCAACTTTATACTCTCCACCCTGATCAGGATCGTGAACAAAGGCTTTGGTGGTCAGATCAGACTGGTGTTGCCGGGGATTAAATTGCAGGGATAGATACCTGCCTTTAATAGTTGCTAATCTGAGGCTGAGAAATTTTAACTGATCTTCAAAATGGGAATGGATTTTCTTTTACCAAAAATACTGGGTCTGTTACTGATGGCAGTCTGGTTGTATTACTCACTTCGGGAAATGTATTTATATAAGCATGCAGAAAAGGTGAAAGGCCGGATCACTAATGTAAAAGACAACCCGGATTCTACCAGCTTACTGAATAAGATTATTACCGTTGAATTTTTATATAGGGGAGTAAGAGAAACTATTACATATACAGTAGCGGGAACAAATGAAGAAGCAGGTGCTGAAATAGCGGTGTATATAAATCAGCATAATATACATCATTCAGTAATTAAGCCCCGGTCAACGATTATTATTTTCTTCAATTTATTTATTCCCGTGTTTTTTATTATACTTATAATTGTTTCAATAGTTGTTGCGAAATGATTTTAAGGCTTCCTGTCTTCACCTGATTGACATATTACTTAGCAGCCGAATCCTGGCATTCCTGATATAGCTTTTTTGTTTTTATTATTTTGTGCCCCATACTTATTTATTCCTGCATTGAAGATATAAATCAATCCCTCACAACCGCTGCTTCTTCACACCCTTAAAAGTCTGTTTTACCGGAATGATCTTTCCTTCTTTGTCAAAGTACATCCGGTCAATACAGGTGGCCCGGTTGTTCGCAGCGGTTTCGGTCAACGGGCGCCGGTGATACACGATATACCAGCTGTCTTTTTTAGGATTGTGAATGATGGAATGATGACCGGAGCCCCTGGCCACTACCGAATCCTGTTCCAGGATCCGCCCGATCCGCTGATACGGACCAAACGGATTATCGGCTACCGCATACGCTACACTGTAATCGGGTCCCGTCCAGCCACCCTCACTCCACATGAAATAATATTTATTATTCCGGACAAACATAAACGGTCCTTCCACATAGCCGGTGGGAGTGATCTCTTTAAATACAGTGCCTGCTGAATCGGGCACGAATCCGGTGAAAGTATCATTGAGCTGCGCGATATTACAATGTCCCCAGCCGCCGTAAATAATATAGTATTTGCCGTCCTGATCTTTAAAAACAAACTGATCGATGGGTTGTGCCCCGTTATAGAACTGACTGATAAGGGGTTTGCCAATATGGTCTTTATAGGGGCCTTCCGGTTTGTCTGCCACCGCTACCCCGATGCCACCATATTCCTGGTTGTTCTGGATATCATTGGCGGCAAAGAAGAAATAGTATTTATCATCCTTCTTGACCACGGCTGGTGCCCACATGGCGCGTTTGGCCCAGCGAATTGCACTGGTGTCCAGTATATGTTCATGTTTTTCCCAGTGAACAAGGTCAGTCGAGGAAAAGGCATCAAAGAAGACCTGTTTATTGTATTTGTCAGAATACGTAGGATAAATCCAGTATTGTTTTCCGAATACCACCGCTTCCGGATCAGCATACCAGCCTTTCAGGACCGGATTGCCTGCGAATTTATTTTGAGCTTCGACTATCTGTAAAAAGAGCAAGAAAGGGAATATCAGGCCGCTTATATATTTCATGGTCAGTTTTGTAATAAATGTATTGCATTTGTTCCGGAAACCGGGTGCATTTTATTCATCAAATAACGGAGTTGAGCGTGCGGCTATGTAAAGAAAAGATTTTGGCCGCCAACTACTTATCAACCACTAATCCTTCACACAAGTTTGCTGTTTGGCAGACCAAAATCCCTTTTTTACAGGATAGGCTGTACAGGTATTGTCGGCAATATTTGCGTGAACGATTCAGCTCACGATAATCCACCAGCATGAGAAAAATCCTGTTACTCTTCCTGTTCGCCGGTTGGCAATCTTTGTTTGCCCAGCCCTGCACTACCGAAACTATGGCCGCCAAAACGGGCAAATGGAAACTGGGTCCGCAGGGCTCCATCCGGAATATTGCCGCAGCGGACCTGGCTAAAGAAAAAGCTTTCCTGGTCAATCTGCAGAAGAAAATCAGTGCCGGTTTTATACCCACCGGCCTGGAAGTGCATTACAGTACGGTTTGGAATAAAGGAAACGAGACAGGCTATGCCGGCGACCCTTTTCATCTGGCTATGTATTTCCTGCGATATCTCTGTGATGATTCACCCAAAGGCTATTATGTGGAGTATTCCAGTGCCACCAATGTAGTGGTGGCAGCTAACCAGCTGTTCGGGACCGAAGATATCAAAGCCGTTCCGCTGGAAGCAGATCACTTCAGGGGGTATATCAGACTATTTCAGAAACCGGTGATAAAAGACGGAGCTGTATACATGGGGGCTGAACTGACCGATAATGGCCGGATCAAAGAGGAGAGCTGGCTGATCACCCGTGGCGATTCGCTTCCTTTCCGTTTTCTCAGCCGGAAAGAATACTTGCTGCTGACCAGGGCGAAACTGGAAAAACAAAAAGCTTCAACAGATGCTTACCTGAAAAAATACCTCGATATGGTTAATACGGCACTGCAGGGAACGGAGAAGGAGTTGTCACAAATAGCAGTCTGCAATAGCTCAGAAGAAGAACACTTTACCGGTTTCCTGCGGGAGGGAGAACGATTTTCCTTTTATCCTGTGGTCCCGGATATGAACTATTATAAAAAAGGAACAGCCCGCTCCGCTGCACAATTTATTTCAGTAAAATATAAATACAGTATCGGCGACCCTGTATTCGATAAAAATCTGCAGGCAATCCGGTATGTACTTACATTCGATTACCTGCGCAGCCTTTTGGTCAAATAAAAGCTACCACATGAAAAAACTACTTCTTCTTAGTACCTTACTTACTTCTGTAATTGGGATAAATGCCCAGTCGCTGACCTACGATGTGTTTACGGCTACCGTTCCGGATGGCTGGACAAAAGCGGAAAATGCGAATTCCAATATTAATTACACTACCATCAATCAGCAGAAAAAAGCCTGGTGCCGGGTTGCACTTTATAAGCATACCGTTGGCAGCGGTAACCTGCAGAATGATTTTAGTAAAGAATGGAATGATATTGTGGCAACCGCTCAACCGGGTGTCAGCACCCCGGTGATGAGCGAGACCCTGCAAGTGAGTGGTTGGTCAGCTATAACAGGCACCGGTCAGTTTATGTTTGATAACCGGAACTGTACAGTGCTGGTTCGGACTTTTATGGATGGACAACGCTGTGCCAGTGTTATGGCCATGACCAATGATCCTTCACTCTTTGACAACACGATCCAGGCGTTCCTGGGCTCTGTTTCACTGGCTGCTCCCGCTTCAACCGGGCAACCTGCAGTAGAGAATACAGTAAAGGAACCGGTTTCCGGCGGACAACAAATACAGACACCCGTTCCCGTGGCCACCGGCTTTCAGTTCAATACCACCAATTTTGATGATGGCTGGACCAGTGTGGTGAAAGAAGAATGGGTGGAAGTGGTGAAAGGCGATGTACGCGTGTTACTCCATTATCCCAGGGAAGAAGATAAAAAGTACATTTCGCAGCACGATGAAGCAACCCGCTTTTTCTGGAACCTGTATGTGGCACCACGCTACAGCAACCTGCGCAACTTTGAATTACTGAATTATAATATGTCCTATGAGCCGGGTCATTTCGCCTGTGGGTTATTAACGGATAATAAGACAGGAAAAGATGTATGGGTGACCTTGTTCAGTAAAGGCAAAAGCGGCTGGATCGAGATCCTCACTAAGGATAAACAGAGTTTTGTGAATGCCTTTGGTATCAATAATCCTGATACCTATTTTTCCGACTGGGACCCGTTGGTCAAACTGGCGGGGTATAATAAATTCTCTGTAGGGAAGAATGATTTGCAAGGCAAGTGGTCGAATGATTTTTCCGCTTCCAATAGCTACTATAATGTATATACAGGTATTTATGCAGGTTCAAGTACCTATGCTTCCCGTTCCACCTTTATCTTTTTGGGTAATGGAAAGTACAGGCATGAAGCTACATCTGCCAGCGGTTATACCGGTACGCTGATGAATGTGCAGCAGGCAAAATCCAGCGGTAACTATAAACACATGGGCGACTGGCAGATCTGGTGCTCCGATGTAGAAAAGAAGGCCAGAACCTATAATGCTTACTTCTCCTGTATTAAAGGCGGTCGTATTTTATGGCTGCAGGATACCGGTTATGGCAGTTATACGGCTTATGGTAAAGTGGAGTAAGCAGTATTTTCTGGTTCGTTACTTTTTTCAGTAGTTATATCGTTTTTAATTGAGATGGCGGATAAATGGTCAGGTGTTGTGCACATCTTCGTAATTGGTTGGGTGTTGGCACATCTTCGTATTTGGTTGGGTGGAGCTCGTTCCTTCGTATTAGGTAGAGCGAAGTTCACTCCTTCGTATAAGGTAGGGTGCAGGTCCCTCCTTCGTATAAGGTAGGGTGCAGGTCCCTCCTTCGTCGGGATGACAGCTTTAAGAAGGGGAAGGAATTTAAGATTTCTCGCTTCGCTCGAAATGAAAGTGTCAGTAACGTTTAATGGGGTGATTTGGGGTCAGGTGAGAGTTCGCCCCTTCGTATTAGGTAAAGGGCAGGTCCCTCCTACGTCGGGATGACAGCTTTAAGAAGGGGAAGGAATTTAAGATTTCTCGCTTCGCTCGAAATGAAAGTGTCAGTAACGTTTAATGGGATCGCTTGGGGGCCAGCTACCGCAAATTTTTACGTTTAAAAAAATCCAATTCGGGTTTTGTTTGTTGATCAGGGCTTCTTTTTTTGCTCTGTTCCATTTTTTGATTTCCTTTTCACGGTTGATTGCCATTTTGATACAAGAGAAATTTTCGTGGTAAATCAGGTTAAAACAATAATATTTTCCGGCAAAAGTTTCGGAATTTCCCCTGTTCAACCAATGCTCAATAACCCGGGCATTCAGGTTATTGGTGACACCAATATAAAGTGTTGTCCTGTTCGGATTAGTTACTATATAAATATAATAGCCTGTATTGAACGCATTCATTATAAGTACAATTTTATCAGATGAAGGTCCATTATCAGCACTTATTGGCAATGGGATTTTCAACAGAAATCTATGAGGAAAAAGACGCCATTTACTGGTATTTCGAGCGCAGCGAGAAATCTGCACTTTTATCTCCCCCTAAGCCATGTCATCCCGACGTAGGAGGGACCTTCATCACCTCCGTCAATTAAGAGATCGCAACAAAAAGTTCGAAGGAGGGACCTTTATCACCTCCGTCAATTAAGAGATCGCAACAAAAAGTTCGAAGGAGGGACCTTCATCACCTCCGTCAATTAAGAGATCGCAACAAAAAGTTCGTAGGAGGGACCTTTATCACCGCCGTCAATTAAGAGATCGCAACAAAAAGTTCGAAGGAGGGACCTTCATCACCTCCGTCAATTAAGAGATCGCAACAAAAAGTTCGAAGGAGGGACCTTTATCACCTCCGTCAATTAAGAGATCGCAACAAAAAGTTCGAAGGAGG
>Ga0209572_1000239_pt1 | contig 109943 bp, 94 predicted proteins | sample EBPBio232012_DNA_FD_185867 | JGI IMG/M metagenome (GOLD analysis project Ga0209572, IMG submission 185867) | Wastewater treatment Type I Accumulibacter community from EBPR Bioreactor in Madison, WI, USA - Reactor 1_1/23/2012_ DNA (SPAdes)... | ecosystem: Engineered > Bioreactor > EBPR >...
CGACGATCTTATTGGACAATGCGACTTCCCATTCCCTGGTGTGCAACTAAAGTTGCCGCTCTTTGAATCCTAAAAAGTACTACGACTTTTTGAAACTCATGATACTATGACTTAATGAAACTCGGCAGTTATAAGTTATGAGTTATGAGTTATACTCACGTTGCTTTCGGCCACACTATTGAAAAAATCGAAAGCAAAGTGAGTATAACTCATCACTCATCACTCATAACTCATAACTCATCCCTCAAACCCCCGTTTTCCCGTAATTGAAATTCGGATTCAGCGCCGCTTCACGCATTCCAATCTTGAAAATACCATACGTGCAATTTTTAAAAGGATCCTGGTAGTTACCTGTCACCAGTTGTTCCTCTGTTACCGAAGAGGGCACTAATTTGCCGTAGGCGGTGTAAAAAAACGCATCTGCATTGGCAATGACCGGATAATCGCGGCCGCGGGCGATGACACAGAAGCCCGGGCTCAGGCAGCCTACTTTGATACGCGGATTGCCGCCGGAGAAGTCAGTTTTAGCCTGCTTGGACAGGGCGAGCGTGAGCGCGCGGCTTTTGAACAATACGCCAGTTGTATCGGCATCCAGTTTGTTCAGCACTTCATCGATCATGCCGATGGCTGTATGGCCGATCGCTGGAAATCCGATCACCGAGGTGAGGGCACGCCCGGTATCCGACTGTATGAAACCAAAAACACGCTGCCACCACTGCGGCTCCTTGTGTTTCACTACTTCAAAAGTCATACGCGCCAGTCCACCCGGAATTTCTATCGGACGTTTGCCGAATGCTTTGGTGAAATCGGCCTTGAGTTCCTTGCTTTCAGCCGGTTTGCCTTTGGCGTCGTTGTACAACTGAAGTCCGGCGGCAACAGTCCAGAAAGCGGCATCGAAGTACTTATCGCGCGAATTTTCATCCTTGCCGATCACCAGGCGCATCGTGGCACGGGTATTTTCAGGAATACCTTCGTTTTCGCCGACGTGAAAAGCGATCATTTCCACAGTCATCTGAATATCCGGGGCTTCTTCGCTGCCGTTGAGGGCAGGGTCGACCAGAGAAGTCTCCAGCACCGTTCCACCCGTATCGGTATTATTGAGTTGAAACACCAGAAATTGATTGGCCAGGTCTTCCTCCGAAGTTGACTCCAGTCCCAACGCCTGCGCTTCCAGTGCGTTGAGCATATCTTCGTAAGACATACTGGGTTCCAGCATGTTGTTTTGAAAAGGGGCATTTTGTTGCATAGGTATTCTAATTTTTAGGCCTTAAATGTAGGCTGAACTTCATAGGTTTGCATCGTTAAAAGCCCTAAAGTTTTACCTTTTCTACATTCATTGGACATGAGCAGACATCTTAACATTTCTCTTGTAGCGTTTATTCTGTTTGCCGGAACATTTGTGCTTCCTGCGCAGAAATACATCCCTTTCCCATACGTACATGAAAAAGTTGCCACCGGCGATAGTGCGATGGTGGTAACGGCTCATCCACTTGCCACGAAAATTGGTGTTGAAATCCTGCAAAAAGGCGGCAATGCAGTAGATGCAGCCGTGGCCATTCAATTTGCCCTGGCAGTGGTGTATCCACAGGCAGGCAATATCGGTGGCGGCGGTTTTGCTATTTATCGCGACAAGGAAGGAAAGGTATACGCGCTCGACTATCGCGAAAAGGCCCCCGCAGCAGCCTATGAAAAAATGTATCTCGATTCCACAGGCGAAGTTATCAAAGACAAAAGCCGACTTGGTGTGCTGGCTGCCGGCGTGCCGGGTACTGTTGATGGAATGTGGGAACTGCATCAGCGGTATGGCAAACTTCCCTGGAAAGATTTGTTTCCGGCCACAATTGAATTTGCAGAAAAAGGGTTTCAATTGACACAAAAAGAAGCCGAAGCGCTCAATGCCGAGCGTTTCAATTTTCTGCACAACAGTCCTCTCATTCCTGCATTTGTTTCGCAGCAATCCTGGGAATTTCGCGACTGGCTTATACAAAAAGACCTCGCCCAAACGCTGAAGAAAATTGCTGAAGAAGGTCGCGATGGGTTTTACAAGGGTGGAATCCCTGCGCTTGTGGTCAATACCATGAAAAAGAAAAATGGCATGATTACGGAGCAGGATATGGCCGATTACCACAGCGTGTGGCGCACGCCGCTTGAGTTTGATTACAAAAAAATGCACATTATTACCATGCCGCCGCCTAGTAGCGGTGGTATTATCCTGAAACAACTGCTGGGTATGACAGGGCAGTATGACCTGAAATCAAAGGGATTTCATACCGTTGAAGCAGTACACCTTATGGTAGAAGCCGAACGCCGCGCTTATGCCGACCGGGCAGAACATATGGGCGACCCTGACTTCTGGAAAGTACCTGTAAATGAGATTACTTCACAGAATTACCTCAAGGGCCGCATGAAAGATTTTAATGCAAACAAGGCCACTCCGAGCAGTGCCATTTCTGCCGGACAAGTGAAGGAAAGCGAGGAAACCACCCATTATTGCGTTGTAGATGCAGAAGGCAACGCGATTTCCATCACTACTACGCTGAACGACAGTTATGGTAGCAGGGCAGTAGTGGCAGGCGCTGGTTTTATTTTGAACAATGAAATGGACGACTTCAGTGTGAAGCCCGGCGCACCCAATATTTACGGGGCGGTGGGCGGCAAGGCCAATGCTATTGTTCCAAACAAGCGCCCGCTCAGCAGTATGACACCTACTATCATTACCAAAAAGAACAAGGTATGGATGGTGCTGGGTTCGCCCGGCGGGACGACCATACCAACCAGCGTTTTTCAAACAATCGTCAATGTCGCTGAATTTGGGCTTTCCCTGCCTGATGCGCTGAAAGCCGGCCGATTCCACCACCAGTGGCTCCCCGATCAGATTTCGATAGAGGAAAATGCCTTGCCCGAAGAGGTGTTAAATTCCCTGAAATCAATGGGGCATGAAATTCATCCGCGCAGTCCTATCGGCAGGGTAGAGGCTATTATCCGCCTGCCCGATGGCAACTGGCAGGGTGCAGCCGATACCCGGGGTAATGATGCCGCCAAAGGGTATTAAAATACGCACACCTCTCACCTCTCACCTCTCACCTCTCGCTTCTATCCTCTATCCATGTACGCAATAGATCCGGATATTCGAAAAGCCGCCACCTTACCTGGCACTTTTTACAACAGCCCTGATGTATTCGATGCCTGTCGGGAGGCGGTTTTCGCACGCTCCTGGCAAATGATCACCGGTGCAGAGGAAACTGTGAAATTGCCATTGGACGCCATGCCTTTTCCATTTATGGAGGGTTTTATCGAGGAGCCGCTTTTAGTGTTGCAAGATGCCGAACAACGCTTGCGCTGCATGTCGAATGTATGCACACACCGGGGAAAAATCCTGGTAGAGCACCCGGGTAAACTCGATCGCGGCATCATTTGCAGTTATCATGGCCGGCGTTTTGGCCTCGACGGCGCGTTTGTATCCATGCCTGAAACGCAGGGGATGGAAAACTTTCCCTGTGCCGATGATAACTTGACTCCACTACAGGTACATCGCTGGAGACAGTTCGTATTTACCTCGCTCGACCCTGCGATTCCGTTCGACAACTGGGTGGGCGATATGGAAAGGAAAATCGGCTTTTTGCCGGTAGAACAGTTCCGTTTCCAGCCTGCCCGTTCGCGCGATTACCTGGTGCGGGCCAACTGGGCTTTGTATTGCGACAACTACCTGGAAGGATTTCATATTCCGTTTGTACACAAATCGCTTGCTGCCGGGCTCGACTGGGGCGCTTACCGCACCGAAGTGTCGCGCTGGAGCAATGTGCAGGTTGGAATTGCCAAAGGGGGTGAAGAAGTATTCGATCTGCCGCTCGGCCATGAAGATTACGGACAGTCCATTGCAGGCTATTACTTTTGGCTGTATCCAAATATCATGTTCAATTTCTATCCCTGGGGCCTGTCGTTGAACATTGTGCGGCCGCTGCAACAGCACCTTACGAAAGTGAGTTTTCGGGCCTATGTCTGGAAAGAAGAGAAACTTGGTATAGGCGCCGGCGCCGATGTCGACCTGGTAGAACGCGAAGACGAAGCCGTGGTGGAACAGGTGCAGGTAGGTACCCGCTCCCGTTTTTACAAACACGGTCGTTTTTCGCCGCGACAGGAGCAGGGTGTACACCATTTCCACAGCCTGCTTGCAGCATCTTTGAAAACGTAATCAATTACCGGGTGCTTTTTTTTGCCAAACGCCTAGTAGCAAATTTGAAACGACATACCTTTGCCGTCATGCAAACCGGAAAAACGCTCCTGCCCCGTGAACGATTCGCTCTGACGATCGAGCGTCTTTGCCACCAGTTGCTGGAAGATTGGGGCGACTTTTCCAATGCCTGCATTATCGGCATTCAGCCGCGCGGTATTTTACTGGCCGACCGCATATCCAGCCGCCTTCAGGAACTCATTGGAAACCGGCATATCGACTATGGAAAACTCGATATCACGTTTTACCGCGACGATTTTCGAATGTCGGACGGCCCTTTGTCGCCACATCCCAACGATATTAACTTCATTGTTGCAAACAAGCGGGTGCTGCTGATCGACGATGTACTCTACACAGGTCGCACTATTTCTGCTGCCCTGTCGGCCCTTCAGCATTATGGTCGACCGGGCTCAGTCGAGTTGCTGGTGCTGGTCGACCGGCGTTTTAACCGGCATTTGCCCATTCAACCCGATTATTTTGGCATCGCCGTCGATGCACTCGATGAAGCATACGTAAAGGTTCGCTGGCAGGAAACGCATGGCGAGGATGAAATTTTATTATTCGATAAAAAACCCTGATGGCAAAAGGACTCAGTACACGGCACCTGATCGGTATCAAAAACATCACAGAAGAAGATATCCGCCTGATCTTTGAAACAGCCGACAATTTCAAGGAAGTCATCAACCGTCCCATCAAAAAAGTCCCCAGTCTGCGGGATATTACTGTTGCCAACCTCTTTTTTGAAAGCAGCACGCGTACACGTGTGTCATTTGAACTCGCTGAACGCCGCCTGAGCGCCGATATCGTCAATTTTACGGCTTCTTCTTCCAGCGTCAGCAAGGGCGAAACCCTGCTCGATACCGTCAACAATATCCTGTCGATGAAAGTCGATATGGTGGTTATGCGACATCCGGCGCCCGGCGCCTGTGTGTACCTGGCTTCCCGTATTCCTGCCAATATCATAAATGCCGGCGATGGCACGCATGAACACCCTACGCAAGCCCTGCTGGACGCCTTTTCCATTCGGGAAAAACTGGGCGATGTAACGGGCAAAAAAATTGCCATCATCGGCGATATTTTGCACAGCCGCGTGGCTTTGAGCAATGTTTTTTGCCTGCAAAAATTAGGCGCCAAAGTGCGTGTTTGTGGCCCGCCAACCCTGATTCCCAAACATTACGCAGAACTGGGCGTGGAAATTTCGCACAATGTGATGGATACCCTGCGCTGGTGCGATGTGGCGAATGTGCTGCGTATTCAGTTGGAACGCCAGGACATCAAATATTTCCCCAGCCTGCGCGAATACCATCAGTATTTCGGTATCAACAGGCAAATGCTGGATTCGCTTGACCGCGAAATTGTCATCATGCACCCGGGCCCCATCAACAGGGGTGTTGAAATTACATCGGATGTGGCCGACAGCCCGCACAGCATCATTTTGCAGCAGGTAGAAAACGGGGTAGCGGTGCGCATGGCAGTGCTGTACCTGCTGGCGGCTCAATATTGAGTCTTCCGTTACGCGAGACGTGGCCAAATAAATGCCCGGAACACCTCAGACGGTTTCTCACCATAAAAATAGCCGCTATGGAAAAATCTGTTCCCGGCCTGTTGTTTTGCCTGCTATTTTCTATCCATTCGTCATTCGGACAAACAGGGCCACTGGATACCGTTGTATTTCAGCAGGTGCTGGATCTACCTTTTGCCGGTATCGGTCTGCCGCAAAAAGTAGTTGAGGATCAACTGGGAAGGCCTTTTTTTTATGTGGCTTCCAAGGAAGGTGGCCTCCGGATTTACAATATTTCCAGTCAGAACGCACCTGAACTGATACAGGAAATAACCGTTTCTGAACTACAGGGTCAGGAAGTGATGAATCTCTGTCAAAGCGGTTCGTTTTTGTACCTCGCGCTGGGAAATTTCTTTGGTGGCTCCAACCCGCTGGGCATGGCAGTGGTGGATATTTCAGACCCGGAAAATGCTGTTGTTCGGGATGTGTGGGTGAGCGAAATGACTGGCCGCGGCTGTGCTTTTGTCACTGTTTCCGATAACTATGCCTATCTCGGCGCCATGTCGCGCGGACTTGTTATCCTGAATATCGAAAACAAGGATGATATTTTTCAGGTGTCCGAACTAGTGCCGGATATTCATTTTCCGGTAGAAAATCCGAGTTCGGTGCAATTGCCCAATGCAAGAGGAATGTCGGTTCGGGGCGATACCGTCTGGCTGTGCTACGATGCAGGCGGCTTGCGCCTGATCGACGTGTCGGACAAACAACATCCAATAGAAACAGGCAGATACATCAATCAGGCCGCCCTGGGCAAACAACAGGCTTACAACAATATCATTCTTGAAAACGGAAAAGCCTACATCGCCATTGATTATTGTGGGCTGGAAGTACTCGATATTTCCAACCCGGCACAAATCCAGCAAAAAGCATGGTGGAACCCCTGGGATTGTCAATCGCCCAACAATGCCTGGATAAACAGTCCCGGCCACAGCAACCAGATTGAAATGGACCCGGCCCGACACCTGTTGTTCCTGTCCACCGGCCGAAGCGAACTGAATGTAGTGGATGTTTCGGACCCGGAGCACCCGTTTCAGGCTGGCAGTTTTGGGAATCCTGATGATTTGTATTTTACCTGGGGACTGGGTCTTTACGGCGATCGGGTGTACCTCACATACATTGCTTCGGTATTTCCTTTTTTCAGCATCTGGTCGGGCGTTCGAATACTTGAATGGGATGCGCTGACCTCTACCAAACAAGTCAATGCTTTTTCATCGATTCGGGTATTCCCTCAACCTTTTCAGGATGGATTCCGGATAGAATGTACAGATAACAATGTGAAAATATTGGGCTTTCAAATTGTTGATTTACAAGGAAATGTACTTCTTGACAATAAACCCGCCGACACGCTTGTGTCACAGCACTCGAGGTATATTCCGTTTCAGGCCCCTGCGGGTATTTATTTTCTGAAATGTAGCACTTCTTCCGGTTATTTTACCCAAAAACTGATCCACCTCACACGCTAAATCAATCCAGCCTCACATCAATTTTCCTTTCATATGCAGTGCGCAACCAACCTGTATGCAATTTTGTAAAGGAACGCTGCAAATAGGGTAGTGGGGTAATCAGGTTCAAGCCCCAGTCGTACATTTTCCAGGGTTTAAAACGCATCAGGGATCGGTAAACAAGGATTTCATCTTCCAGTCGTCTATACACTTCACGGTCATAAGCCTGGAATTGTTCGGCATCGAATCGCCTGCTTGTCAGCGCTTTTTGGGCAAAATGTGCAGCAATATAACCGGAAATCATACCGGTGCCAATCCCTTCTCCGCTCGTTGGGCATACCAGAGAGGCGGCATCTCCCGTAAGCAAATATCCATCGCCATAATTGCGACGGCGACGAGAGGCCAGCGGAATACCCCAGCCAATCGGCTCTTCCAGGGGCTCGGCATTCCGAAACCGTGGCGCCATATAAGGGTCATCCGCAATGATTTTTTTAAACAAATCGCGCAGGTTGTGTTTGTGGCGGGCTATGAGTTCGCTCACCATGCCGTAGCCGACATTGGCTTCCCCATTTGGCAAAGGAAAAATATAGAAGTAGGAAAGCGGTAATCCTTTAGGCAAATACACTTCTATCAGATTTTGGGGATGCATCCCGTCGATATTCTTCCAGTACTGCCGCAAGGTGCCGGCATAGTGTCTGCGGTCGATGCTGCGTCCACCCACATGACGCAAAACAGTGGAATGGTCGCCATCAGCACCAATGACGAGGGGCGTGTCAAACTCTAGAAGTTGTCCGTCTTTTTTTTTCGCGATCACGCGCCACCGACCTTCGATGCGTTCCATACTTTCTACTTTCGTTTCCGGCAAAAAACGAGCATAACGAGGGTCTATTTTCCCAACAAGAAATTGGTCAAAATGAAGGCGTTTGGAAGTCCATAATACCGATTGCAAGGGTGCACCCGGCGGCGGCGCTGGCTGAATAAATTCCGTAACGCGGCCATTGGGAGTAATAATTCTGGCTCCCCAGGATTGCAAAAAGTCTTGATTTTCAAATACTTCAGCGGCGCTTATTCCAGGATCAAGATGTTGCAACACCCTGAACACTTTCAAATCCAGGCCGTCGCCACACACCTTGTCGCGTGGAAATGCCGCAGCATCCACAATGGTATGCGGAATACCCATTTTTGACAGAAACAGCGAGGTGGTGGCGCCAGCCGGACCCGCCCCTACGATTAGCAACTCGGTTTGTATGTGCTCGAAATTCATGGCCGCGAAAGTACGGCGTCAGGGCGCATTTGATACCGATTTGATCAAATCCGGATAATCGGTAATGATACCATCTACGCCCAGCAAAATCAGCCCGCGCATGGATTTTACATCGTTGACCGTCCAGGGGATCAATTGAATGCCGTTTTTATGGCATTTGCGCACCAGTTTTTTGGAAACCAGTTGAAAATACGGGCTGTAAGCGGCAGGTTTAAATCCCAGTTCTTTTATGTTTGAATCAAATCCAAGGATATTTTCAATGAGAAGGGCAAGCGCAATGTCGGGCGCCTGGCGATGCATGGCCTGCAGGGCGCGTTTGTCGAACGATTGAACGGTACAATGATGATCGATGCTTAGCGCCCGCAATTCGGCAATTACCAGACTGGCAAATTCTTCCACCGGCGGGTGCCGAATGCCGTCCCAATCAGCCTGCGATTTGATTTCGATATTCCAGCGAATGCCGGCGCCTCGTCCGGATGGATGTCTCCGAACAGCCTCCACTACTTCGCGCAGCGTCGGCTTCCAGGTTTTCATTCGCTCCTGTTGCGGAAAGCGGGAATTGCCATAACTCCCACAATCAAATTCCTTTATTTCAGCCGCGCTGAGGTTGTACAAAAGGAATTTTTCGGCCTCTTTTACCGGGATAGAATCACCATTCGATTTTCTGCAAATCGCAGGATTAAACCAGGGTTCATGGCTGACAATCAATTGTTTGTCTTTCGAAACGGCGAGGTCAAGTTCTAGCGTGGTTACTTCCGGAAAATCCAGCGCATGCAAAAAAGCAGGTATGCTGTTTTCCGGTAGCAAACCGCGACAGCCACGGTGACCCTGCCAGTCAAAACCGGCAGGTACTTCAACGGCCTGTGCGGCGCCACGTTGATAGGTCAGGAAAAAAGGAAGGCTGAACATGAGCCAAAGGAAAGGACTTGTACGCATTTTTTGTAGCAGCAAATGATGAACAGGAGCCTGGCAAGGTCGGTGATGAAATAATCTATGCAGCGAATTTTCTCAAACCCCTTACCTTTGGGCAAAACTACCCAAACCCGCATTAACCCAGCGTTAATTATACCATTACCGCCCTCACTCACCACTCACCACTCACCACTCACCACTCACTCGATGGACGTCAAAGAATTTCTGTTTTCCCTCCCTGCCAAAATAAAGCCTGAAGTAGTTGAAGGCGTTTCTACCTTGTTTCATTTCGATATTTCCGAAGCAGGTCAGTTTACCGCTCAAATTGAAAATGGACAGATGACCGTAACCGAAGGCCTCAGCGGTGAACCCAACTGCAAGGTGACTACCAGCGCCGAATCATTTAAAAAACTCCTTAGCGGCGATCTCAATCCAATGATGGCCATGATGACCGGTAAACTGAAAATCAGCAACCCCGGCGAAATGCTGAAATATGCGAAGATGTTTGGGCTGATGTGAAATAAGTCCTGAGTCGTAAGTCCTGAGTCCTAAGTCTGTAGATTACACCTTAATACCCTTGGTTTCTATTATTTGTAAAACCATGATAATGATGGTGTACTCTACGGACTTAGGACTCAGGACTTACGACTCAGGACTTCATTTTATCTATTTCCCTTCGCTCCTTTTTCGTCGGCCTGCCGCTCCCGCGCTCCCGTTTTTCACTGGTAGGTGTGGCATTGGTAAACCATGCTTCGTATTTGTTTTTTTCGGCAGCGGGTGTCACATCTTCATAACAAGTAATGGCTATCGGTGCGCCCACGCGTTTTTCAATCAATTGAATAGCGCGGTATTCAAACGTAAATCCTTCCTTTTTTACGGCCACCACGTCGCCTTCTGCGATCATATGAGACGCTTTAACGGCTACGCCTGCGATTTTTACTTTGCCTCCTTTGCAGGCATCTGTGGCGATGGTGCGGCTTTTGAAAATGCGCACACTCCACAGCCATTTGTCAATTCTGACTTTATTTTCCATTCCAAGTAGATATTACGTGTAGGCATAAAAACGCCCGACAAACGCAAAGTTCGCCGGGCGCCGGTTTTTTTTATGTACCTGCTGAAAAAACTTTCCAGGACGGGGTTAGTGAAGGGGGGGCTGGAGTTGTCATTCTTGAGTCCTGAGTCCTTAGTCCTGAGTCGGTAGAGTACACCTTCATAATTGTGGCTTTTCTAATTGTGGATACCAAGGGTATTAAGGTGTACTCTACAGACTTAGGACTCAGGGCTCAGGACTCAGGACTATTGTACTCTCTCAAAGGTCACCTCATAACGGGTGCCTTCATATACTGTTTCGGCTTTCATGACATTGCCGCTCAGTTCTACAATTTCATATGTGCTGCTGGTGTTGTTGAATGTCAGGATCAAATCCTGTTTGGCTTCGTCCTCTTTCCAGTCGCCATTGTACGATTGGGTGCTGGAGCCTGTGAAGGGCAGGGTAGTGATAACGTCGAGATCAAATTCCTGGCTGGATTGTAAATCGAGATTAAATACAACGATGGCGGAGTAGTCAGTCCCTCCAGATTTCACCTGGCTCGAGTGCCAGTTGCCGACCAGGCGGTCTTGCAAAGAATCGTCTTTCTTGCAGGAAACGAATGAAACAGCGGAAATGAGCAGGAGGGCCAAAAGGCTGGGAACAGCGTTTTTCATGATTGAAATGATTGAAAAGTGATAGATCAGGTTTTGGATTGAATGTTCAGGTTTTGGTCGGGTTTGTGTCATAAATGCTTGGATTTTTGCTTTATTGCCGACGAACCTTCGATTTCACTTACATTTAAATGTTCTATAACAAATCCTTATTTGTAACTTCGCGTCATTAATCCGTCCAAAGTCAACTTCCGTTGGCCAGTGATTACATTCCTGCCCGTGGTTAATCTCATATGTTTTCACACTTTAACCATTCATATGCGCAGATTATTTACTGTTTGGACGCTCTTCATTTGTTCCATTTCCATTCTTTCGGCTCAACTTCCTGCCCGGCTGAACATCAAACTCGGCCTTAACGTGGGCGCTTCCCGGCTGTACCACGACACTGATTTTCAAAGCACCGTGCTCAACGCCGATTTTAAACGTGTGGAAGAATACGTGGAAGAAGCATTTCGCGACGAAGGCATCGATTACGATTATACCTGGGAAAAATATGCCGACGACAATAAATTGCGCTCTAGTTACCTGCAACCGCGCTTTGGCTTTTCCATGCATATTTCCTACGATAAATGGCCCGCATTCCTGATTCTGGATGCCATGAGTTCGCCGTCCGGCTATGAGAGAATGGCTTACAGTGGTACGCTGGGTCTGGGCAAGGACTTTGAAATCGGAGATAACATTGGCATGTTCCTTACCTTCGTAGGGGGCTACAAATACGTGTTCGACAAGGGTTTTGGCGATAAAACCATCGTCAACAGCATCGGCGACAAATCGCAGCGATACCACTTGCAGCAGTATTTCGGCGCCCGCGAGCCGCTTGGCTCACAAAAAGGAAATCTGTTTACCCTGCGCGCTGGCGTTGGCAAGGAACTTGGCGAAGGTGGCAACATGACTACTGGCCTGGAAGTGTACGGCGAACTCGATCTGACCGACCGCATCCAGCGCCAGTCCAGAATGACCAATGCAGGCATTCAAGCCTATTTCCGTTTCAGATTGTTTGGAAGGGCACGCGAAGAAGCGCACTTTTACCCTAACCCGGGCGGAGGGAATAAGAAGTAAGAGGCAAAGGGCAAAAGGCAAGGGGCAAGAGGCAAAGGGCAAGGGGCAAGAGGCAAAGGGCAAGGGGCAAAAGGCAAGGGGCAAAAGGCAAAGGGCAAGAGGCAAAGGGCAAAAGACAAAAGGCAAGAGAAAAATTGTAATTTTTTGCCTTTTGCCTTTTGTCTCTTGCCTTTTGCCTTTTGTCTCTTGTCTCTTGCCTCTTGCCCTTTGCCTTTTGCCCCTTGCCCTTCGCTTACTTCCCTGGCTGCGGCATATTCATGTTCAATTTCTCCAGCCCGTCAACTAGTATTTTCAGGATAAAATAGTCGCGGTACCAACGGTTATCTACCGGGCAAATATGCCAGGGAACGCTGCTTTCATTGATGGCGTATTCATAGGCCTCCATGTATTGGTCCCAAAGTTTGCGTTCTTCCCAGTCGCCCGGATTGTGCTTCCAGTATTTGTTTGGATCGTCGAGGCGCTCCTGCAACTGAACGGCCTGTTCTTCCTTTGAAACGTGCATGTAGAATTTGAAAATCAAGGTGTTGTTATCAAACTCCAGCAGTTCTTCAAAGGCATTGATGGCAGCCATGCGTTTTTTTACACGGGTCATGTCGATCCATTTGTGTACGCGCTGGATCAGAATATCTTCATAATGGCTGCGGTTGAAAATGGTCAGCATACCTTTCTCGGGCGCCCAGCGGTGTACCCGCCACAGGAAATCGTGCGCCATTTCAATTTCGGTAGGTTTTTTGTACGACACCAGGTCGAGACCTGCTATGGTACAGTCGCGAAATACCCGTCTTACAGCGCCGTCCTTGCCACTCGCGTCCATGCCCTGAAAAATGACCAACACGGAGTGTTTGCCTTCCGCATACAACAAGTGGTGTAATTCGCCGAAACGTTTTACGAGGCGCTCCGTTTCTTCTGCTACATCTTTTTTCTTGAGTCCTTTGGGTGCTTCAGTAGAAATTTCCGACAGTTTTATGAGTTGTCTGGTAGCCATTGGTCGTTTGTTTTGTATGCTAACAAATTGATTAAGAAGGAATAATAAATGTTTATCCCATTCTGGCGCGTTTTACCATCCAGGTTTGCAGGATTTGATTAAAACCCTTGTTGATATCGGCTTCCACGAAATCAATTTTGAATTGCAGGCATTTCATGCGCAGTTGCGCCGTGAATTCTGCTACCTGCTTGATGTAAAAATCCTTGACCATATTGGGCTGGAGTTTCACCTGTTCGCCGCTTTCCATATCAACAAAAACATAGGGGCGGTTTTCGAACTCAAAATCCAGTTCCTTGCTTTTATCGGTCACGTGAAACAGGATTACCTCGTGCTTGGCATAGCGCAGGTGCTGGAGCGCAGCAAACAAATCTTCTGCCTTACCTGGCTGCTCCATCACGTCGGTGAAAATGACCACGAGCGAACGGCGGTGTATGCTTTCTGCAATCTGGTGCAGGCTGGCTGCGAGGTCGGTCGTTTTGTTCAGTTGCTGTTGCTCTATGAGTTCAGATAGTTTGGTCAGCAATAGCCGATAATGTACCGTACTGGATTTGGCTGAAGAACTGAAACGAACCTCATTGTCGAACAAGGTCAGCCCGAATGCATCGCGCTGGCGTTTGAGGGCATTCATCAATACCGCTGCCGATTGCGCAGCAAAACTGAATTTATTGAAGTATTTGTATTTCTGGGGTTGTTTTTCGTCCCAGGGGTAATACATCGTAGAGGAAGCATCCACCACAATGTGACAACGCAAATTGGTTTCTTCTTCAAATTTTTTGGTAAACAGTTTATCCGTCCGACCGAATACTTTCCAGTCGATGTTTCGTGTCGACTCGCCTGAATTGTACAAACGGTGTTCTGCAAATTCAACCGAAAAACCATGGAACGGACTGCGGTGCAAGCCCACGATAAAACCTTCCACCACCTGTTGTGCCAGCAATTCCAGGTTGCTGCCCAGTGAACGAATGTCCTGACTCTCTAATACCTGTGTCATTCTTTGTGATTTAATGCGCGACAAATGTAGATAACCTCATTGAAACGCAGAAAGTTGTACGAGTATGTTGGGGATTTTTTTGCCAGGCCAGAAAAGTGTCTTTTGGGGCGCGCACGCTCACGATTTCACAAATCGTTGAATTGACCTTTTACCATCGCCAAACAACACTTCTACCCAGTACACACCGGCGGGCAGGTTGTCGAGCGATAATGGTGTGGAAAGCAGTCCGTGTTCGAATAAAAATTCCCGACGGCGGATACCCACAGCATCGTACAGGTAAACCTGCCTGAACATCTCTGTGGAGGAAACCGTCATCATCCGACCCGCAGGATTGGGAAATATTTGAAACCTTTTGATGGCATTTTCGGTGTCCAGCGGCAAAGAATCCATCACAAAGCGCGCCGTGAGTTCCAGGTCTTCGTTGAGTACCAGCAAAATGCTGTCGGACAGCCCGATGCCAGGAATAGACCAGCCGGCAAAAGACCAGCCGGGCTTGGCCACAGCCTTCACGGGCACCGGAACACCCTTGAAATAACGACCTGCCCAGGGCAATTGCAGCGAATCAAAATGAAGTGTACTGAAATGAATCATTCCGGATCCGGGTGGCTCTGTTTTTAATTCTACACTCGCCACACCTTCCGCTTCCGGAAAGGTTTGAACGACGTGCTGGAAACATAAATTGGCTCTAGAATAGGCAAAATTGCGCATTTTCTGTACATTATCCTGCCAGTAGGACACCCAGCCGGGTGAGGCAAACCAGCGCTCGAAATGCTGGCTTATTTCCGGAACATACCGGTTTTCAAAATCGTCGAGGCGGACGAGCAGGCGGTATTTTTCAAAAACAGTATTGAGCAAATCGGCCGTCCGGTTGAGGAAATAATGGCGGTACTGCTCGTTTTCGAGGGCTCTGCGAAGAATTATTGTTTGCCAATCGGCAGTAGCCCAAAAACTGTTCATACTGTCGAGTGCACGTGCAAAGGCATTTTGCCCGGCAAAACCGGTATTCCAACTAAAATCGGTAGTCATCAGACCAAAACTCAGGTCAAAATCGAAAGGCAACCATTGCCATTGCGCGTCGGGCTGCCGCTCTTTGAATCGCCTCCAGTTTTTGCCCGGCCAATCCACATTGTCCGACACGATCTGGAAAATGCAGTAATCGGTGAAATTGGCCATATCGTTCTGCTGGGCCATTTCCCGAAAAGTATCGTCGTTTTCAAAATTCTGGTTATTCAGCCATTGCCAGAAAGTTTGCCATTCCAGGCTATCGCCCTCAAGTGCATTTCCATAAAATTCTATGAAATCGATGTTGTCTTCATCGACGTCGAAATGGCGTTTTATGAAGTACTTGTTGTGCTGCTCGCGCACGTTGTGAATACCCCAGTATGCGCCGTTCAGGTACACCACGGATGGCTGTGATGCCTGAAATGCCAGTGAAACGGTATCGAGAACGGGCTGGAGATCGCTCAGGTCTGTTGCCAACGAACCTACATAGGCATCGCGGAACATGGTCACACACCAGTCCTGGCCGCTGTTGCGCAATACAAGGCTTTTGAACTTCTCCTGCGGCAGGTCGGGAAAAACTGGGTATTCAATTTCCTGGGCCCCAAAAGCGGGTTGGGTTTTGAGCAAAAGGCTTTTTTGCGGAAGCGCCAGACTGCCGCTCCCAAAAGGCTCTACTGCCACGTCGGCTGAAAACCCGAGTTGTCCGTCCGTCTGTATCCAGGTGGCATTTGCCGGCACTTCTACATTGGATAATTCGATAGCATGTGTGTAAATGCCGCTGGTGGAATCGAAAAAATCATCGGGATCGAATACCAGTGAAACAATGGGAAAGGTATGCGGCGCTACAAACAGGTAACTGCAGGAGGCCGTGCGACCGGCAGCATAATCGGGTGCGAAAGCACGCGCCCGAACGATGGTAGTTTGCTGGATGTCAAGCGGTTGGGTGTATAGTGAGTCGTTTTGATCCGGGATTTTCCCATCAAAGCGGAGTCGAATTTCCGCACCGGGTGTTGCACAGGAAAAGATTACTTGCAAGGGTTCTGCGTAACGCCCCGAAGGAATGGACGCAATCGGCATTGCTGTAAGAGGAGTGCCGGTAGTGCTTGCATTGGAAGCCGCGGGCGTAGGTGCAGGACAAAATACCCACTCGCCAGTGCCATCGGGCTGCCGGGCCAGTGAAACATCGGTCGTTTGCTGGCCAAAACCCGATTCATCCAGCAATAGGCTATCCGGGTTGGAAAGCAAAAAAGACTCTCCCGCAGCATCGAGTTTAAATGGTGCATGCAGGACGCCCTGTTCCGGCTCGTCGTCGAGCCAAAGCAATAAAAAACCGCCTGCTTCAACAATCGTTTCACCAGATCCCGAGGGGATTTTCCATTTGAATGGCTGTGTGGTTTTATCCGATATGAAAAAACCGGCAAGGTCGACTGCCTCGTCGCCCGCGTTGTAAATTTCCACCCAGTCGTCATAATCACCGGAAGTGTCGGCGAGAATGGACTGATTGGAGGCCAGAATTTCGTTGATTTTCAGCGACTGTGCCCCTGAAAAGTACGAAAACAATAGAAAAACGGGAATGAAAAAAAAACGCGAGTAAAGAAGATGCATGAGGCAGGATTTATGTGCAGGACAAATATAACATTTCGCTATAAAATCCTGTGCCTGCCGGATACGATCCTAGTTCATTTGTTGGAATGCCCAGTAGAGCAGGACAATGTGAAACAACAAAGTGACAACGGTGACGATGGATTTACTTTTAGATTTCATAATCAAAAAGTCGCGAATCGGTTTGGGTGCGACATGGGTATCCATCCAAAACCTGTGCCAGTTTTGCCTAATAAATCTAAATAATTGAAAGTCAATGCCTAAGCCGCGTTTCTCGCTGCGTTGATGATGCCGAACATGCACCTCAAAACGAGGTGTTGGTAAGTTTCTACCTCAATAGGCGACAGGTTTTTCGATTGCAATTTTTGCATCGCGAACTGCTGAATGGCAATCAGCGGCAGTACGATATTTTCCCGGATAGCAATACTGGCGCGGGTCATGGCATTGCCAGACAGGAGTTCCTGTCCCGATAATTCGCGCAGCATTTTGCCGGTCAGTTCGTACTCGCTGTTGAGGATTTTCCAGAAACCACCAAATTTGGGGTGGTCGGCGAGGTAATGCGTCACCTCGAAATTTGATTTGGCAAGCGATTGCATGGAATTTTCCAGCAGGGTTCGGAAAAACAGCGAACGCTGGTACAGTTGCCGGAGCGCTTCTCCTTTTTCCTTTTTAAAACTGGCAATAGCGCTGCCCAGGCCGTGGTAGCCGGGTACGTTTTGCTTCATTTGTGCCCAGGCGCCTACAAATGGTATGGCGCGCAAATCTTCAAAGCGCATGCCCCCGGTTCCGCTTCGTTTGGTAGGGCGACTGGCAATATTGGTATCGCCATACCATTTCAGCGGCGTCATTTTTTCAAGATAGGGCACAAAATCTTCGTGGGTTTTGAGGCTCAGGTAACTTTTATACGCTGCTTCGGCCAGTTCTTCCAGCAATCGGTGGTCTTCATCCGTCAGTTCGCTGGCATGGCTTCCAAACAGGTGTCCTTCCAGTCCGGCAGCAAAAAGTCGTTCAGTATTAAAGATAGCCGCTGCCCGGGTGCCGTAGGTGCTGCTTACTGTTTGGCCCTGAATAGTTACCTGAATGCCTTGATTTTCAATGGTATTGCCATGCGCGGCGTAATAACTGGCATTGTTGCCACCGCCCCGTCCCGGAGGGCCTCCACGACCGTCGAAGAACAGCACCGTAATGCCATGTTTCCGGCTCACACGTGTGAGGGTTTCTTTGGCAAGGTAAATACTCCAGTTGGCACGCAGGTAGCCGCCGTCTTTGGTACCGTCGGAAAAACCGAGCATGATGTGCTGCACATGGCCACGCGCTTCCAGGTGTTTGGCATAATAGCGGTTGGTGTACAGTTTTTCCATGATGTCGCCGCAGGCTGCCAGGTCGTCGATGGTTTCAAACAGCGGAACGATGTCGAGCGGCACTGTTTCAGTAGCGGTTTCCGCTTTGTTTTTGTGTCGGCTCTGTTGCAAGGGCAGCAGGGTGAGGTGGGCCAGTGCCAGTACCTCGGCCACATTGAGCGCGCTCTGGCAGTTGCTGATAATGTAGCGATGGCAGCCCAGTTCGCCGTTGCTCTCCTGAATATGGGCGATGGCGCTGAATGAGCGAATGGTTTCCTTGACAAACGGATCGGAAAAATCGTTTTCATCCAGGTGGTAATTGGTGCTCAGCAGGCGATCCATCTGCGTATTTTCGTCTGCTTTTCGGAATGCCTCGAGTTCGAACCAGGGAAATTTTTCGCTCCAGTTGTTGAAAATGGCTTCCCACACTTCGCCGTGCTTGCGGCTGTCTTGCCGAATGTCGAGGCTGGCAAAATAAAAGCCGAATACCCTGATTTTGAGGATAAAACGATCCAGTTCATCCAGAAACAATTCCTGGTGGTCGCTCATGAGAATTTTGCGCGCTTCCAGCAGGTCTTCCAGCAATTCCTTGCAACTGCCATATGTTTCGCGGTCGGGATAGTACAGCGTGTTGTTGATTTTCATTTCCGCTTTTGCCAGCCAGTCTTCCGTGCCACGGAAGGTCAGGCGCCGCCTGAGTTGTCGGATGTCGCGGTAATAGCCGCGCAACACCACTTCGCGCAGGCGTTTGGCAACCTGTTCGGTCGTTTCAGCATTCACGAACGGGTTGCCGTCGCGGTCGCCGCCCGGCCAGAATCCAAGTGCCAACAATTGCGGATTTTCAAAAGTGGTCACATCCTGCCCGAGCGAGCGAAGCAGGCGGAAAAGAATATCGGGCAAGGCATAAAAGAAAATATGTTCCAGATACCAACTCAGGCTCAATGCCTCATCGAATGGCGTAGGGCGCTGCCGGTTGAAAAAGGTGGTTTTACCCAACTGCATGAGCAACATGCGGATGTCTTCAAGGTCGTTCTGGCGGATTTCCTTGCCCAGGTCGTTGATGATACCCAGCACTTTTCCCGGATAAAACTGCGTCGGGTGGGCCGTGAGTACCAGGCGTACGCTGTATGATTTGATTTTTTCCAGCAGTCGTTGTTGCAGTTCTTCCGAGTCGAGGCGGCCGAGCAGGTGTTTGAGCGAGCCCGGACCATTCATTTCATGCGTTTGCTCAAACAGGGAGTCTTCTACGGAGTCGAACAATACGACCTGCCGCTCTATGTACCGGATGAAATAGAACAACAGGGTGATGCGTTCTTCCGCATCGGCTTTTTCAAAATATTCATTCCAGAAGGACTCTACGATGTCGACCGGACTTTTTCCCTCCTTGAATTCGGTTTTGCAATGCTGGCCAAACAAAGCCAGGTGGGTGCCTGTTTCTTCAATTCCTTTGAACGGCAAACTCAAAAAAAGGCTGTTGTAGGTATGGTAGAGCAGGGCGATGGACGATTCAAAATTCATATCGGGAAGAGTTGTCAGGTTCCAGTCGTATCAGTGTACCGTTGCGGTATGACTCATGCTGCAAAGAACGGGTATGCTGTACTTCTATTTATTATTTTGGCTAAAAAAACATAAAATTGCAGCTCCATATGCGACCTTCCCATGAGACAGCCCGTATTTTTTGAAGACGTGATCGATGAGCGTGTTGTAATGCAGCCCCTCGATCCGGCGGTGTTCGACCAGTATATGGCTGCCGGTTGGCGCTTGTTGGGGTATTCCATTATTCGCCACAATATTGCGGTGTGCCGCAGCCAGATGTGTGGCACCATTCCGCTGCGTATCCGGCTACGCGATTTCACTTTTTCCAAAAGCCAGCGGCAATTGCTGCGCCGCAATGCCGGCCTTTGGGTGGAATACGGCCCTATCGTGCTTACTCCTGAACACGATGCGTTGTTTCACACACATTCCGAACAGCGGTTTACCGAACGACGGCCAGATCTACTGGCAACGTTTATTGGGGCGCAGGCACACCTGGAGCCCGTTACCGGTACTTCCTTTACAGTGAGAAATGCAGAAGGGAAAATGATCGCTTTCAGTTGCATGCACTCCGGTAAAACGGCGGTATCGGGCACCTACTGTTTTTTCCATCCCGACTACGCCCGGTTTAGTCTGGGCTCCTATACTTTTCTGCTGGAACTGCAAAAATCGCTGGATATGGGCATGGACTACTATTACCCCGGCTACACCTACGATGTTCCTTCCCAGTTTGATTACAAACTGAATTTCAATGCGTTAGAGTCCTATGACTGGAAATCCGGTGACTGGAAACACCAGGAACGCCTGGCTGTCAGGCAATGGATTGATCTGGTGTGAGTAATTGCCCGGCACATAAAAAATCCTCCCCCACAGTTGCTGCGGAAGAGGACATCCCAAAAACCGATTACATCTTTATATCTGCCGGGCATACCTATGGCATGCGCCGGAGAACATTTTGCAAGGGAAATAAATAAATTCAGCAAACAGGAAAACAGCCGCGCAGAATAGCCGGCGAAGTGCAGGAATGCTGAAGGTCGGGTTCATGGATTAAACAACCGACCTCCAAATTGCGATTTTCATGCCATAAATGAAAATACGCTTCATGTGAGGGAAAAATACCATGAATTGGTTATCTGTTTGGTTATCAGTTATTGGTTATTAGTTATTAGGGGTGGTAGGGGACCATCTGAAGATATGATTGGCATTCCTTTTTGTGTAGCCAATGATATGTACAGATGGTCCCCTACCACCCCTAATAACTAATAGTCAATAACTGATAACACTACCGGCGCAGGCGCACGGTAAAGGTATTTCCGTTGTTCAGGGTAATTTCCCCAAACCGGTCGCAACTACCATCGCCGAAATCGAGCGAGTGATGGCGATCACCCACGGTAACATCCAGCACGCCGGCAGAAATCCAGCGGCAGGAAGCGCTTTTTATCAGTGGTTCGGTAATGGTAGCGGTAAAGGGATTGCCATTGCGGTTAAAGCCGGTGGCTGTACCAGTACTGCTCCATACATTATCCAGGTGCGTGGCAGTGTCGCCACCTTCAATGAGTACGCTGGTACGGGTTTTATTCCAGGTGGCACTGCTGCCGTCTTCGAAGGTAAGTTTCATGTCGGTCGCAGTTTTGGTGTACGACCATAGTCCGGCATCGTTTTGGCCGTTGTTGGTCCAGGTGCGCGTACCTTCTACATGAATACCGTCTATGTAAAAATTGTCGTGGGTGATCGTGCGAACGGCGCCGGCATTTCTGATTTCATCGGTTTGGTTGACAATCAGTTTGCCACTCAGCACACGGCCGTCGGGGCGGGTGCAAGCGGTACCGAAATCGATGGTGATCGTATTGGGCCAGGTACCTTCCGGCTGTGCAAACGTGATAGTGGGGCAGGAGCCACTACCGCCACGTTCTTCCACCGCTAAGTCGATGTCCATGTCGGTTTGCTCGGAATAGTCTTCCTGGGCGGAAATGTCTTCAGAAGTGATAATGGCAACGTCCTGGGTTTCGGATTTTTTGCAGGACTGAAAAGTGGAAAATGCTGCGAATATGATGCTGAAAAGCAAAGCGGTCTTCTTCATGTCGGAATGTATTTGATCTTGATTGCTCAAGGGATGATTGAATATGTGTTTGGGTGAATGATCCTGTTTCCGGCCGGGAAACGAAAGCATAGACCGCTGGTAGTGCCGGGCGTTTAAAAGGCAGGGGTTTAAAATTTTGTTAAAATTAGTGTTTTTGTGTTTTAGTGTTTTGGTGTTTTTGTGGGCTTCGCTCTAGGCTTTTCGGAAAAATTATTCTGAAATTTCAAGAGCGAAGCCCACCAAAACACTAAAACACTAAAACACAAAAACACCCATAAAAAAAGGGGCCATTTGTACAAAATCCCGGCTGCAAAAGCGAAATGCCGAAATTTTATACAAATGGCCCCTCAAAAACACTAAAACACAAAAACACTAAAACACAAAAACACAAAAAACTCACTTCTTCGGCCGTTTCTTGATCGGCTTTTTGTACTTCATATCTCGCCTGTGCTTGGTAGCATTTCCCAGATTGACCTTTTTGTTTTTTTCCTTTTTCTCATGAAATGCCCCTTGAGAATGCCGAAGGGTAGGAGAGGGCATATAGTTTTTCCCGGAATAACCTGCTTCGCGTTCTTCTTCCGTCAGTTGGGTAGAAATCAGCGAATCATCGGGCAGCGGCAGTTCGGGAATTTCCTTGCCCATCAGGGTTTCAATCTGTGTGCGGAATTCCACTTCACGATCCGAAACAAACGTGATAGAAGCGCCATCCGAATCGGCCCGCCCCGTACGCCCGATGCGGTGAATATAGTTTTCCGGTTCATCCGGCGTATCTACGTTGATGACGTGCGTAATGTCAGACACATCGAGGCCGCGTGCCAGCAAATCTGTTGAAACCAGGCCGCGCAATGTCCCATCCTCGAATTTTTGCACTGCCTGCATCCTGAAATTCTGCGATTTATTGGAGTGTGTGACGCTGAACTGATCTGGAAATTTCCCGTCCAGAAACTCGAAAATCCGGTCGGCCATACGTTTGCTCGCGCCAAAAATCAGCACCTTTTCCATCGATTCATCTGTTTTCAGCAGATGTTCCAGCAGGTTGAGTTTGGTGAAATAATTGGGCACCCTATAGGCCGTCTGCCGGATGCGCTCGAGCGGCGTACCCATTCGTGTTACCTCAATTACTTCCGGGCCGTTGAAAAAGATATGGATCATTTCATCCACATCTTCGGTCATGGTAGCGGAAAACAGCAGGTTTTGGCGCTTTTTGGGTATCAGGTCGAACAGGGAGTTTAATTGAGAACGAAAACCCAGGTTGAGCATTTCGTCGACCTCATCGATGACCAATTGTTTGACAGAACGCAGCAGCAAGGCCCGGTTCAGCACCAGATCGAGCAGGCGCCCCGGCGTGGCTACCAGAATGTCGACACCCTGTGCCACCGTTTTGGCTTGTGTGTTGATATTCGTGCCACCATACACTCCTTCCACACGCACCGTCATGTACTTGGTGAGTTTTTCGATTTCACCCACCAATTGAATCACCAGTTCACGAGTAGGCACAACGATCAGTACCCGAGGGTCTTTTTCCTTGCTGAACTTCAGGTTGCGCAAAATCGGTAACAGATAGGCAAACGTTTTACCCGTACCCGTTTGGGCAATACCCACCACATCGCGGCCCGACAGAATGACGGAAAACGCCTTCTGCTGTATGGGCGTAGGTTGCGTGTAGCCCAGATCAAACAAGGCATCCCGCAGGGGCTGGGTAAGGGCGAGGGTATCGAAAGTCATTGTTTAGTTTATTTGAGTCCTGAGTCGTAAGTCCTGAGTCCTGAGTCCGTAGAGTACACCTACTTACTCTTGGCATTCATCTATTAAAATACCAAGAGCAAGTAGGTGTACTCTACGGACTCAGGACTCAGGACTTACGACTCAGGACTATTTCAGTCTCCCCAGTACATCTTTCATTCTCCGTACAGCCTCGCGCAATTGCGCTTCCGAGGCGGCATAACTCAGGCGGAAACAGTTCGGATCGCCAAAAGCAGCGCCGGAAACCAGTCCTACATAGGCATTGCTCATCACGTAGTCGCAAAAATCATCGGCATTTTTGATGGTTACCTGGCCATCCGATTTGCCGAAATAAGCGCTTACATCCGGGAATACATAAAAAGCGCCTTCAGGGTGGTTGGTGCGGATGCCTGGAATTTCTTCCAGCAATGACAGCACGATGTCGCGGCGTTCGCGGAAAGCCTCGCGCATGTGGTCGGTCGGGGCCATATCGCTCATGAGCGCTACGGCGCCGGCTTTCTGGCCAAAAGAAGAAGCGCCGCTGGTCACCTGACCCTGGATTTTTGAGCAGGCATCAGCCACGTATTTTGGGCCGGCCATATAGCCGAGGCGCCAGCCGGTCATGGAAAAACCTTTAGCAAAGCCGTTGATGGTAATGGTGCGGTCTTTCACGTTGGGGAAAGAGCCGATGCTCACGTGTTCGTGCGTGAAATTGATGTATTCGTAAATTTCATCGCTGACGATCAGCACGTGCTCATGCGGTGCAATCGCATCGGCGTACGCTTTCAGTTCCTCGCGGGAGAATACCGTACCTGTCGGGTTGCAAGGTGAAGAGAACAGTACAAACTTGGTACGTTCGGTAATAGCGTCGGCCACTTGTTGTGGCGTGGGTTTGAAGTCGGTTTCCACACCGGCATATACCGGTACGGGCACGCCTTCCGCCATTTTTACAATTTCCCAGTAAGAAACCCAGTACGGAGCAAAAATCACTACCTCGTCGCCCGGATCGAGCAGGGCCTGGCAAAGGTTGTACACAGTTTGCTTGGCGCCATTGCTCACCACAATCTGTTCGGGGCGGAAATCGAGATTGTTGTCGCGTTTGAGTTTTTCGCAAATGGCCTTGGTCAGTTCTGGCAAGCCTGCAACGGGTGTATATTTGGTATAACCATCTTTCAGAGCCTGATAAGCGGCCTCTTTAATGTGGTCGGGCGTATCAAAATCAGGTTCGCCAAGGCTCAGGCTGATCACGTCGTGGCCAAGGGCGCGCAATTCGCGGGCCATACGGGCCATTTTGAGGGTTTCAGACTCTGCAAGTTTCTGTACGCGCTCGGAGAGCTGGGTGTGCGTGGCAGTCATGTAATTCAGTGGAAAATACAGGTGAATAAAAAAGGTGCATGGCCTTTTTTGATTGGACTGCGCAAAAGTACAGATTTTTAGTTATCGGTTGTCAGTTAGGTTATTGGTTATTAGTTATTGGTTATTAGGGGTTGGTAAGGGTTTATTTTCAGATTTTTTTGGCTTCACTGGTTGTGCTGCCATGAACTTGTGAAAATAAACCCTTGTCAACCCCTAATAACCAATAACTAAGTAGGTGTTCAAGATTGTTGTAACACATAAAAGTTCTTTGAAAAATTGATCTGAAAGAGATTGCCGAAGTTTTTGAAGATGTTGCAAAGCGCGTCGTGGAAGGTATGCTCATTGAGATAATCCTTTGGCTTCAACCATCGGTATTTGATGTTTCGCCACAGGATTTCAATGGCATTCAGATGGGGACTGTATTTTGGCAAAAAGAAGAGGAACAGATTTTGGTTTTGCCATTCTTGTATTCGGTTTTGAATATTGGCTGCGGTATGCCAGGTTGCTTGGTCCAGCACGACCACAGTGGGCAGGTCGATAGTCTTGGAAAAATCATCCAAAGCCTGACAAATAAATGCAGAATTGATGGTGCCTTTAATGGGGTAGGTGTATAGTTTCTGACTCAGGCTCATCAAGCCGAAAACATTCATGACTCGTTTACTATCCGATAAAATTCCTGTTTGCTTGCCTTTAGGTAACCAGCCGTAAGGTATTTGAGGTAACAAGGAAAAACCGCTTTCATCTGCAAAATACAGGTCAATGTGTTGGAGTGTAGATAAAGTCATTAAAGTCTTCAAATGCTTCACTCCTTGCTTGTAATCAGATTCATCCGGCTTTCCAGCAGTCACTCCTCTGAAGCGTTTCCAGACGTAACCAATTTTTTTAAAAACCTGTGAAGCGTTCGTTTAGACAAAGGCTGTTTCAATTGCTCTTCCAGCGCTGCTAAAACTGGATTGAGGTCTTGAGCATGTTGATCTACCAAATTTTTCACAGTTTGCACGTGTTCTGCATTATCTAACCGAAGAATAGGTTTTTCTCCTCGCCCTTTGGCGGTATGTAATCCAGCCATACCTTGTTGCTTGTAACGCTCAAACCAACGACCTACCAATTGACGAGTTACTCGATATAACTCAGCAATTTGCGGAATCTCATAGCCTCGATCACTCAGCAGAATGTAGTGGCAACGTTGGCGAAAAATGGGTTTGTTCCCTGATTTGAAACCTCGTTCCAGTTCCTTACGCTGCTCTTCAGACAATTTGATAAATACTTTTTGTGCACTCATAGCACAAAATTAATAAATGTTACAACAATCCTGTCAAAGAACTTAATAACCAATAATCTAACGGGTTTTGCCCGCGAACCTGCCCGCCGTAGCCACAGCGAAGTTCGCTACCGCACCTGCTACTACTGCTGTGCCGACATTGAATTCGCCTGCGGCAGCGGCATAACCGACGCCAGTGGCGACCAGGGCGCCGAGAATACGCCAGGCGATCCAGTAAAAATAGGTGTTGTCGTCGTCGCCCAGGCCACCTTTTACGAAAAGCGAAGCCATGTAACCTATTGCTAAGTAATACATCATTTGGAGGTTTTGAAGTGAAGTGATAAAGGTGAATATGCAAACAACCAGATTGAAACAAGTCTGAATTGCTTGTGATGACCTTAATGCCGGGAATAGTGCACTCGTGAACAACGGATTGGTAGAGACAAGGCATGCCTTGTCTCTATTCAGGCGCCTTATTTCAAAATAGTTGCAGGTACCTTTTAAATAAAACTTGCAGAGTGAGTGGGCGCTTGGCTATAACGAGGAAAATTCATTTGTTTATAAACCCCAAAAGTAAAAAACATCAGTAAGAGGAAGCGTTTCCTGTCTGTCATGTTCCGTTTGGGTCTTTTCACGAAGTGTTTCACTCGTTTTGTCAAACCTTTGACTGCACGACCCAAACATTTGATCACTTCGATCAAACGATCAGGTCTTTTTGTGAAAAATTTGATGGCTGGAGTCAACCGGTTCGTTCCAGCGATCAATCACTTCTCAACATGAATGAAATGCATCGTGCCGGGACCCAAATGATGGGCAAGGTTTGTCAAACGTTTGATCCAGGCAATCAAACGTTTAGCGGCGAGGTTGAAATTTTTGGCAAGGAGGGCCGAACGTTTGCCCCCTGGCGTCAAAATTTTCGTTGCCGAACCGGGGTTGTTCCACGTAGAGACAAGGCATGCCTTGTCTCTACATAAATTTTGTGTGTTCATCTGTGTGCTGAGACAAGGCATGCCTTGTCTCTACGTCATCGTGCCGTCCTCATTTTATTCACCACAATACGCCTTTCCCTTGCACCGTTTACGCACGCAACCTACTTTTGCGGAGGCATGTTTGTCAATAATTCCTTATTGATGCAGAAACACGGCCACCCAAATACTCACCACTCAATACTCACCACTCACTATGGCAAGACTAACCACTTTTTCCCGTCTCCTGATCACCTTGCTGATCGTGGCGGCCCTGTTTTTTGTAGCACGCAAATTCATACCCGGGCTCGGCGGCTCCAAAGACACCACCCCAACTACCGAACAACCTACTAGTGGAACATCCACAGAGAGTTCCTCCTCTGCAACGGCGCCTTCCAATAGTTCCACCTGGGGAAAAACGGGCGCTTCTTTCACACCAACTGCATTTACCTACAGCGCTCCCATGCCCAATGGTGGCAAACTAAAAGGTGTGGTAGAACTCGGCGCTACGGGTTTCAACTCCTTTATTATTCGCCTCGACGCCCAGAAAAACTGGAAACTCGAAAAGGCTGAATTTGGCGTAAGTCTCGTGAAAGAAGGCCTGGCTACCGACGATGATGTGAAAAACGGCCTGAAGCGCTATATTGCTGATATGCTGTCGTTTGGCGTAGGGCCCAAAGACATCCACTTCGTGGTGAGTTCGGGCGCACAAAAAGAGCCCATTATGCCAAAAATCAATGCCGCCCTCAAAGGAATGGGCTATTACGTCAATGTCGTAACGCCCGAACAAGAGGCCCGCTATGCCCTGAAGGCTGCTCTGCCATCGGCGTACAGCAATCGCGGCTTCGTCGTCGACATCGGTTCCGGCAACACCAAAATGTCCTGGCTGCCTGGCGGCGCGCTGGAAGCACCCGGCGCGAAATACTACCAGAACAACCTGAACGCAAGCGATGTGTACCAGGAGGTAAAAGGCAAAGCGGCGCAAATTCCGTCGAACCTGCGTGGTACCTGCTTCATCATCGGTGGTGTGCCGTACGAACTGGCCAAGCAGGTGCGCAACGGCAAGGAGCGCTACACGGTCCTCAAAGCCCCGGCCGATTACAAGGCCGATGGAGCCAAGCAGGAAGCAGGGCTGAATATCTACTCGGCAATTGCTGACGCTACAGGCTGCAAACAATTCGTGTTCGACTGGGATGCCAACTTTACGATTGGATTCTTGTTGCAACTTTGAGAGAGAGGGGGGATCGGCTTACGCCGACCCGGGGTTGGGGATTTTGCGGATTATTTTTGATTTTTATGGCCTAAAGGCCATTTTTGATCATTTATTTCTTATTATAGAAGATCAACAGTAATCCGCAAAATCCGCAAAATCCCCAACCCCGGGTCGGCGCAAGCCGATCCCCCCCAAAATCCACGATCCCTCCCATGTCTATCCTCCTGCGCAATGCCCGCATCGTCAACCGTGGCCGAATTTTTGAATCCGACCTGCTGATACGCCACGATCGTATTGAAAAAATTGCACCGTCCATCAGTGCTTCGGCCGATAGGGAAATCGACGTACAGGGGAAATATGTGTTGCCCGGCATCATCGACGACCAGGTGCATTTTCGCGAGCCTGGCCTTACCCACAAAGCAAATATCGCATCCGAGAGTCGGGCAGCCGTGGCCGGTGGCGTCACTTCCTTTATGGAAATGCCGAATGTGAATCCGCCCACTGTGACGCAAACTTTGCTGGAAGAAAAATATGCCATTGCAGCACGTACGTCAGCGGCCAATTATTCCTTTTTCATGGGCGCCACCAACGACAATCTGGAAGAGGTGCTGCGAACAGACGGGCGGCGTGTGTGCGGCATCAAGATTTTTATGGGTAGCAGCACAGGTAATATGCTGGTGGATTCTCCTCTGACGCTGGAACGTATTTTTGCAGAGTCTCCCTTGCTCATTGCTACCCACTGCGAAGATGAAGCCACTGTTCGCCACAACCTCGAATTGTATAAGTCCCGATATGGCGACCAACTCACTGCAGCGCATCATCCCTTGATTCGCGACGTGGAAGCCTGTTTGCGGTCTTCGTCTATGGCCGTCGATCTGGCAAAACGCCATGGCACTCGCCTCCACATCCTGCATATCAGCACCCAAGACGAACTGGCGTTGTTCGACAATACCATTCCACTGGAGCAGAAACGTATTACATCTGAAGTGTGCGTACATCACATGCATTTCAGCGCTGATGACTATGCTCGCCTCGGCAATGACATTAAATGCAACCCGGCCATCAAAAGCCGCGAACACCGCGACGCACTGTTGCCGGCCCTGCTCGATAACCGCCTAGATGTAATAGCCACCGACCATGCGCCACACACCCGCGCAGAAAAAGACCAGCCTTACCTGCAGGCCCCTTCCGGACTACCACTGGTGCAGCACAGCCTGAATGTTATGCTGGGCATGTACCACGAAGGCCGAATCAGCCTCGAACGCATTGTAGAAAAAATGTGTCATGCTCCGGCTGTATTGTTTCGAATTCAGGAGCGCGGCTTTCTGGATGAAGGTTATTTTGCCGACCTTTCTATTGTCGATCTGGATAAAAAATGGACGGTTTCAAAAGAAAATATCCTGTATCACTGCGGCTGGTCACCTTTTGAAGGAACAACTTTCCGGGGGCAGGTGTTAAGCACCGTGGTGAGCGGCCAACTCGTATGGCATGAGGGCCGAATTCAGGAGGGTGTCGCAGGACAACGACTGGAATTTGAATTTCGCTGAAACACCTAACATCTGTGTAAATCTGTACTGTTTGTACAATCCGTGTTCCTATGAACTCTTTTCAACAAAAACTCGAAGCATTTGGCCGCCTGCTCACGACCATGGACGAATTGCGCGAACAGTGCCCCTGGGACCGCAAGCAAACCATTGGCACGCTACGCAACCTGACCATCGAAGAAACCTACGAACTGGCTGATGCTATTCTCAGCAATGACCTGCCTGGCGTAAAGGAGGAAGTGGGCGATATTATGCTGCACATGGTTTTCTATGCGCGCATCGCATCCGAACAGGGCGCTTTTGATATTGCGGATGTACTGCATGCTATCTGCGACAAACTCGTGGCACGTCACCCGCATATTTACGGCGATGTCAAGGTGAAAGATGAAGAAGAGGTGAAACGCAACTGGGAACAACTCAAACTCAAGGAAGGAAAAAAATCGCTGCTGCAAGGCGTGCCCGCCGGATTGCCGGCCATGGTGAAAGCATATCGCATGCAGGAAAAAACCAAACAGGTCGGGTTTGAGTGGGAAACTGCCGAACAAGTATGGGACAAGGTGGAAGAGGAAATTGGAGAATTGCGCGAAAATATTGAAAACCAGGCCCCGCAAGCCGACATCGAGGAGGAATTCGGAGATGTGTTGTTTGCACTGATAAACTACGCCCGCTTTATCGGCGTCGACCCTGAAACCGCGCTTGAAAAAGTGAACCGAAAGTTCAAATCCCGGTTTGAATATATTGAAAATCAGGCGACTAAACCCTTGCAGGAAATGTCATTGACAGAAATGGATGTTCTGTGGAATGAAGCGAAAGTAAAAGAGAAAGTTGGTTGATTTTCCACAGATTCCACAGGAAAAAACACACCACCATGCCCAGCATAGCCCGCGCCACTGTAAATACCGTTACCCCAACCGATATCACCCCGAAAGAAGACTTCCTGGCCATTGAAGAGCCACTGGAAATACGCCTTGAGTATGGCCCGGAGCAACCGCGTAGCACGCGACCCTTATCAGTCACGATGCGCACGCCTGGAGAGGATGAAGACCTGGTGCGCGGATTTTTGTTGACAGAAGGTATTGTACAATCGCCCGCAGATATTCTTTCCGTTTCCACGCTTTCAGAAAACGTAGTACTGGCCCGACTTTCGCCTGCCGCTCAATTTGATATGCAGCGCCTCGACCGGCATTTTTACACCACTTCGAGTTGTGGCGTATGCGGTAAAACTTCTATCGAGGCCGTATTAGCCGGCGGGCATTGCAAGTCGCGCGCTCCCCGAAAAATCAACATTGACAAAGAAGTCATCTATTCGCTCCCCGAAACTCTACGCCGACAACAATCGGCCTTCGATCAAACCGGCGGAATCCATGCTTCGGCGCTGTTCGACATAAATGGAAACCTCCTGGCGCTTCGGGAAGACGTCGGCCGCCACAACGCGCTCGACAAATTGATTGGCCACATTTCTTCAGAAAATGCGACATTGTTCGAAGAATCTGTTCTTCTCTTAAGTGGCCGTGCCAGTTTCGAATTGCTGCAAAAAGCCGCAGTAGCGGGCATACCATTGGTGTGTGCGGTAGGCGCCCCTTCCAGCCTGGCTGTCGAAACTGCCCGTGCATTTGGTATCACCCTGATCGGCTTTTTAAGAGGAGAGCGATTTAATATGTACACGGACTGAAACACTGAAACGCGGATTACACGGATTGAAACACGGATTACACGGATTGGATAGAGGTGAAGTAAAGATTGTTCCTTTTTCAACATCCAATCCGTGTAATCCGTGTTTCAATCCGTGTAATCCGCGTTTCAGTGTTTCAATCCGTGTAATCCGTGTTCCAATCTATGTTTACTTATGAAAATTCGCATCAAAGGCAATTCCCTCCGCTACCGCCTCACCCAAACCGAGGTGCGCGCCCTGGCCGATCATGGCACCATTAGTGAAACCACCACTTTCGCTGAAGGGCAGGTGCTTACCTATGCCATAGAAACCCGCGCCGATCTGGACAACCTTGACGCTGAATACCAGGCACATCGGATCGTGTTGTTGCTGCCCGAAGCGTGGGCAAAAAACTGGCCTGAAGAGGATCGTGTAGGTTTCAATTATTCCAAGCCCCTGACGGCCGATACTTCTCTATTTTTGTTACTGGAAAAAGATTTTGTTTGCCTCGATGAGGTAGATGAAGACCAGTCTGACAATTATCCTAACCCGCGTTATGAAAAAAGAGACGGAACCACCACAACCGCTTGCTGAAAATCCGGAAACGTTGACCGGTATGCGGCGCAGCAAACCTGCTAAAAAAGCGGGCGGGTTGCCTGCCGTTGTAAGCGCCCTGGAGCATGTTTTTGAGGCTATGGATGTGCCACGGGGATTGAAAGCCCTCGCAGAACTGAACCAGATGAAGGGATATGATTGTCCCGGTTGTGCCTGGCCCGATCCCGACGACGAACGCTCGGGCATAGCAGAATACTGCGAAAACGGCGCAAAAGCAATCGCCGAAGAAGCCACCACGCGCAAACTGGATGCTGCATTTTTTGCTGCAAATTCGGTTTTCGATCTTTCTGCGCTGACTGATTTTGAAATCGGCAAAAAGGGCAGGGTAGCGGAGCCCGTGTACCTTCCGGCAGGAGCCACCCATTACCAGCCTATTTCCTGGGAAACCGCCTTTGCCAAAATTGCAGAACACCTGAACGGTTTGAAATCGCCCGACGAGGCCGCATTTTACACCTCTGGGCGTACCAGCAATGAAGCTGCGTTTTTGTATCAATTGTTTGTCAGAAAATTCGGCACCAACAACCTGCCGGATTGCAGCAATATGTGCCACGAATCGAGTGGAGTAGCGCTGAATGAATCGCTGGGCATCGGCAAGGGTTCTGTTACGCTGGAAGACTTCTACGAAGCAGAAGTGATCGTCATCCTGGGGCAAAATCCGGGTACGAATCACCCGCGTATGCTCACTGCCCTGCAAAAAGCAAAGGAAAAAGGCGCGAAAATTATTTCGGTAAACCCTTTGCGCGAAACGGGTCTTTTGGGCTTCAGCCACCCGCAACAGGTAAAAGGACTGTTGGGCATTGCTACAGAACTCACCGATGTATTCCTTCAGGTAAAGATAAACGGCGATATGGCCCTGCTCAAGGCACTGGGCCTTCTGATGCTGGAAGCCGAAGAACGGAACCCCGGCGCCGTGTTCGATCATACATTTATGAGCGAACACACAACTGGCATGGAAGAATACCTGCAAAATCTTCGCCAGTACAACCTGGAAGACCTGGCGGTAGAATGTGGCGTACCCTTACCGCAAATCAGAGCGGCAGCCGAACTGTTGATTGGACACAAAAAGATCATTGCCTGCTGGGCCATGGGCCTTACACAGCACAAAAATGCGGTAGATACGATCAAGGAAATTGTTAACCTGCTCTTGCTCAAAGGCAGCATCGGCAAGCCCGGCGCAGGCACCTGCCCGGTGCGTGGACATAGCAATGTACAGGGCGACCGTACGATGGGTATTTATGAACGACCGCCGCAGGCATTTCTGGATCGACTGGAAAGTACCTTCGGCTTCCGTCCGCCCCAAGAACCCGGTTATGACGTTGTAGAATGTATACAGGCTATGCATGAAGGAAAAGTAAGGGTGTTTTTTGCCATGGGCGGCAATTTCCTCTCGGCCACGCCAGATACAGAATATACGGCGAAAGCCCTGCGTCGTTGCGACCTGACGGTGCATGTATCAACCAAACTCAATCGCAGCCACCTCGTACATGGCAAGGAGGCTATCATCCTGCCCTGTCTGGGCCGTACAGACCGCGATATGACCGGTGGAACGCAGCAATTTGTTTCAGTGGAAAATTCGATGGGCGTCGTGCACAGTTCGAAAGGCAACCTGAGGCCTGTTTCCAGTCAATTGCTTTCCGAACCAGCCATTGTGTGCCAATTGGCTAAAGCCGTACTGGGAGCCGATTCCGGTATCAATTGGGATCAATACGAACAACATTACGATCATATCCGTGCAGATATTGAACGCGCTATTCCAGGCTTTGATGATTACAACGGCAGGGTGCGCGAACCGGGCGGTTTTTACCTGCCCAATGGCGCGCGGGTAGGGAAATTCAATACCCTTTCCGGAAAAGCGCATTTCAACCTGGCGGAGGTGCCCAAATTACAACTTGCCGACGGCGAGTATATTATGATGACCATTCGTAGCCACGACCAGTTCAATACCACGATTTATGGGTTGGATGATCGTTATCGCGGCATTTTTCACGAACGACGCGTGATTTTGATGAATCCATATGACATAGGAAAAGCCGGTTTGAAAGATGGGGATGTGGTAGATTTATTCAATTACAGCGGCGGCGTGGAACGTGTTGCCCGTAAATTTATCGTCGTTGCCTATGATATCCCCGAGCGCTGTACGGCTACTTATTTCCCTGAAACCAATGTGCTGGTGCCCATCGATAGCATTGCCGATAAAAGCAATACGCCGACATCGAAGATGGTAATTATCAAAATCTTAAAAAGTTATGAGTTATGAGTTATGAGTTTTACTCACGTTGCTATTGGCACACTTTTGAAGAAGCCAATAGCAACGTGAGTAAAACTCATAACTCATCACTCATAACTCATAACTCCCTAAAGAGGCTCCATTTCAAAAACACCGGCATCGCCTCTCCCCAGGTGAATGGTTCATGCCGCCCGCCTTCCATTTCATGGTAATACACATCGCGTTCAGGGCAGCCTTTCATGCGTAGTTCCCGTATCAGATCGAGCGTGTCGTCGATAGAGTCGATGACGCCGTTGCCATTGCGGTCGTCTTCCTCGTCGAGGGTGCCGCATTGAAACCAGAATCGTTGTCCCTGATGCCAGTGCGTGCTCTGGCGAATAATATCGTGCATGATGCGATCGGCGTCCGGGTTTTCAGGATGCACCGGCGACCAACGCCACCACAATGCACCGGAAAACACACCTGCTGTACCAAACAGGTGGGGGTGCGCCCAGGCAATGTCGATGGCAGAAAGACCGCCCAGTGAAAAACCGGCGATCGCTCGATGTTCCGCGCCTTCCAACAGCCGGAAACGACGCTCTATGGCAGGGAGTAATTCGTTGATAATGAAGGAAGTATATTGAGGCGCTTTTTCACCGCGTTGTTTGTAGTCTACCTGCCGGGCGGTACCGTATTCGTGGATTCGTTCGCTGGAAGCATATACGCCAACAGCAATAAAATGGGGTATTTCCTGTTGGTAATAAAGTCGCTCGAGGATGCTGGAAAAATGCATAACAGGCAGATCCTGGCCGTCGTTGAATACGACCAGCGGATACCTTCGCTCCGGAAAACGGTGGTAATCGGGCGGCAGATACACGTCGAAATCCACTTCCCGATGCAGGTGTTGCGACGGGAAATGCCGCACCTGGCGTAGATGCGGGGCTTTTCGCTGCAACAATTCGAGCAGCGTTTCGACGGGTTTTTGCCAGAAATTCATGTTCAGTTGGGCATTCGCTCGCGGGCCAGTTTCAGGGATTGTTCGAGTTGCTGTTCTTCCGACAAAAGGGTGTTGTCAATGACGATCGCATCATCGGCTTTGGTGAGCGGACTATCGGCACGAGTGGAATCGATGCGGTCGCGTTCCTCCAAATTGCGTTGCACCTCATGCCAGTCGGCGTCGATGCCCTTGGCGGCCAGTTCGAGGTGTCGGCGGCTGGTGCGCACGTCGAGGTCGGCTGTGAGGAATATTTTCAATTCTGCATCCGGAAATACAACTGTGCCGATATCGCGGCCGTCGGCGACAATGCCCCTGCGCTTCCCCATCATTTTTTGTTGCTGCACCATCGCACGGCGGACAGCCGAAATCGTCGACACCGGGCTTACGTGTTCGCTGACGCGCATTTCCCGAATGTCGTGTTCAATGTCCTTCCCGTTCATAAATGTACGGTTCTGGCCATCAATGCGTTCAAAATGAATCTGAATGTTGGGCAGCGCGGCTTCCACCACCGCCGGGTCATTGTAATCGAGGTGATGGTCGAGGAAATACAGCGTGACGGCTCTATACATTGCCCCGGAATCGAGGTAAGCGTAATGGAGTGCTTTCGCCATGGCTTTGGCAAGCGTGCTCTTGCCACAGGAAGAATAGCCGTCGATGGCCACAATAATGCGTTTCATAATTTACCGCACAAAAGTCTGGCAATTCGGATATTTTTACCGCCTTGCCTTGTCTACTTTTTCATGCAGACTGACTTCTTTTTATTCTTGTTACTGGTGTGTTACGCAGGCGCCACGCTTTGGCAAATGTTGGTTTGCTGCGGAATATACGCTCGTTTTGCCTTGTACAGAGGTGAAAAAAATCGGCTGCAAGAACGAGAAAAAAACACGTTGCTACTGCCTTTTTCCGTGATTATTTGTGCCCGAAATGAAGCGGAAAATTTGCGCAGCCATCTACCTTCCATTTTACAGCAGGAATATGACGGTGTGTGGGAGTTGCTGGTTGTGGATGACGACTCATCTGACGACTCTATTGCTGTGCTGGAGGATTTGCAATCTGTTTATCCGCGATTGAGGTATTTGCCGCTGAAAAACAAATCCTCCCGTGGCAAAAAACATGCGCTGGAACAGGGTATTCTCGCTTCGCAGTATGAATACCTGCTGCTTACGGATGCCGATTGTATGCCTGTTGGGAATAAATGGCTGGCTGATATGGCTGAATCATTTGCTGTGCAGCCCAAAACTGAAATAGTACTGGGCTATGGCCCTATGAAGGAAATACCCGGTATGCTCAATCGCTGGATTCGCTTTGAAACGGCACATACGGCTTTGCAATATTTTTCTTTTGCACTGGCTCGCATGCCATACATGGGCGTTGGCCGCAATCTTGCTTTTTCAAAGCAAATTTTTGAACGCACAGGCGGCTTTGAGGCACATCGCCATATTCCTTCAGGCGATGACGATTTGCTGGTGAATGCCGCTGCCAATTCGAACAATACTGCTGTTTGTGTATCCCGGAATTCTTTTATGTATTCTGCCGGAAAATCCAATTGGCCGGCATGGCTGGCACAAAAAAAACGTCACCTGGGGGCTTCCACTTCTTATCGTCCCCTGCACCAGTGGTTATTGGCTTCGATAGGGTTATCGTTGGTTTTTCACTATTTTTTCCTGTTTCTGTTATTGATCACGCTGAAACATGCCGTTTTTGCCTTGCTGCTGTATGCTGTACGACAGATAGTGCTTTACATTTTATATAAAAGAGTGTTCAGGGTGTTGCAATGCCGGGATTTGATTCCCTGGATTCCTTTACTGGATGTCGGAATGGCTGTTTACACCGGAATGGTGGTACCGTGGTTTTTGTGGGTGAAACGCTCGGATGTGCGGTGGAAATGAATGCCTATTCATGTGCCCACACCCCCACAGGGCGTTGCCCTGTGCTATTGGATACGCCCTTTCAGGGCTATATGTGCCACTCACTACTCACCACTCACCACTCACCACTCACCACTCACCACTCACCACTCACTTCCGAATAAAATACACCGCAAGCACCAGCAGCCCGAATCCGACGAAATGATTCCATTTGAACGATTCGTTTTTGAAAAATATCAAGGTAAATGCGGTAAAGACAAGCAGGGTGATTACTTCCTGAATCACTTTGAGTTGGATAAGGGTAAAAGGGCCGCCGTTTTCCTTGTATCCCATTCGGTTGGCAGGCACCATCAGGCTGTACTCCAGAAATGCAATAAGCCAACTGGCTATGATAAGTCCGAAAATGCCGGCTTTTTGAAAAAATTTGAATTCCTGGAATTTGAGATGACCATACCAGGCGAAGGTCATGAAGATGTTGGAAAGAATCAGTAACAGGATGGTGAAAATGCCTCTCATGGATTTTTTTACGAATTGACGGGTATGCCTGCAAATATACTTCCCTTGAATTTCGTTTGCGGGACATTCTATTTTTACCGCTCTTTTGCCATTTCAAATTTGACAAGTGTTATGAAATTTTTCCCGGTTTTTCTTTGCGCCTCTTTTCTGATCGTTGCCTGTAAACGCAACAATACGCCAGCCCAGGCCGATTCGGTAACAACATCCGATGCTGCATTGCCGGCCGATTTTAATACTTTTTATGAAAAATTCCATACCGACAGTTTGTATCAGTTGGAACACATTTCCTGGCCGCTTCAGGGAGATACCAGCGAACAAACCGACAGCACACATTATGCGAAAAAAGATATTTTCTGGCAAAAAGAAACCTGGCTGATGCACCACCCGGTGAATTATGCTTCCGGTGATTACAAACGCCAGATTCAAAAATTGAGTGATGACCTGATTATTGAATTTATCACCATCACTGCTGGCGGGTTTGGCATTGAACGCCGTTTTGCAAAACAGTCAGATGGTGAATGGAATTTAATTTTTTACTCGGATATGCAGGAAAGAGGCAAATAAGGAATCTCTGTTGCTCGCGAAAAATGCCTGCGAAACATAAAAAAGGGCGGCTACTCATATCGAGTAGCCGCCCTGATTATTTTAACTGGTTGTCAGCGTGTTGATTAGCGCTGAACCACGAGTTTGCGGGTGCTTTTCGAATCGCCATTCCGTACTTCTACGAAGTAGATACCGTTAGCGAGGCGGCTAATATCGAAGTTCATGCGATTGTCGCCTTTACCCATTACACGGTTTTGCTGGATGGCTGCTTTGCCGGATGGATCAACGATCGTTACCTGAACGTCAGCATCGGCTTCCATCGGAACTTCCACGGTAACCTGTTCGCCAGCCGGGTTCGGGAACATACCGAATGCTGCATTTTCAAAGATAACAGGGATCTCCAGTTCCTGTACTTCACCGTCGGTGCTGCCGTCGGTACGGAAGTTGCTGCTGCTCAGGCTGATACGGATGGTGTAGCACTGGGTGTTGCTGAATGCACCATTGTAGCCATACACATACGCGTAGTAACTGGTCGATACAGTCGTCGTGTTGTAAATCAACACTTCATCAGTTGTACCTGCATTTTCAGAAACAGCCAGGATAGTATTGCTGGTACCGCGATACAGGCGTACATCGTAGTCGGCTGGCAGGGTAGTCAGGTCGACTTTGATGCGGCTTGTAGCAGATGTATTGGCAAACTTGTACCAGTCTACATCAGAAGCAGAAGCAATCTGAGCGGTGAAGGTGGTGTTGACTGGAGGCGATTTGGCTGTATTGCGGGTGTTGTTCGACTCGTAGGTATCTGTGCAAGTACCACCGCCGGAAGCCAGCGTAGTGAACGAAGCAGCAGTAGAGTAAACAGCAGAAGAACCGCTGCAAACCGTTTGAACCTGGTAGTTGTAGGTGCTGTTAGCGGTCAGGCCTGTCAGGCTGCGCGAAGTAGTAGTGATACCTGTGATGGTAGTCCAGGTAGCAGACGACGACAGTTTGTACTGCAGGTTGTAGGAAACAGCGCCACTGGCAGCCGACCAACTCAGGGTTGCGCCCGTTTGTGTAATGCTGGTAGCGCTCAGGCCGGAAGCCACTGCGCAGGTACCACCACCGGAAGGTGGTTGGCAACCCGGCGAAGTCAGCAGCGAAACGCGGCTGCCGCCGGTAGCGAACAGCGCCTGTGCACGTGCTTTCTGACCTGCAGTAAACATGTACATGCAAGCATCGTCGGTGTAGTCCATGTAGTTCATGGTCATTTCAACCGGCGTGCCAGAGCAGGTAGACAAATGCGGGTAAGTTGGGCAACCAGCATTAGAGGTGTTGTGCGTAGGCGTATCGCTCACGAGGTCGCTGCCGCAGTTGGCATCGCCCCAGATGTGGCGCAGGTTCAGCCAGTGGCCAATTTCGTGCGTAGCAGTACGGCCTTTGTTGAAAGGTGCTGTAGCAACACCTACTGTACCAAAGTACAGGTAGTCGCACACCACGCCATCCGTAGCAGCAGCGCCGCCAGGGAATTGAGCGTAGCCCAGCAGGCCGCCGCTCAGGTCGCATACCCACAGGTTGAGGTATTTGTTGCGATCCCATGCGTCCAGACCACCCTGCGCCGTGAACTTCACAGCGTCGTTGCTCGAGAAAGCAGTAGTGGACGTTTGCTGGCGACGGATACCGGTAGTTGCGTTGCCGCTTGGGTCTTGAGTAGCCAGGCAGAAGTTGATTTCAAAGTCGGCAATCAGGCTGGAGAAGATAGCAGGCGTATTCGTACGGTCGGCATTGGTTGCGCGAAAGTCCTGGTTCAGAACATCGATTTGTGACTGAATCTGGGCGTCGCTGATGTTCTCAGAAGCCGTGTTCCAAACTACGTTCACCACCACCGGAATAGTAACCTGTACGCGTTCGCGCACGCCGGGCGGTGTGTTGATGAAATCTTCGGTGTGACGTTCGATTTCCTCCATTTTTTCACGGAGGATCGGGTTGTTCATGAGTTGTTCTTCCAGTACATCATGTGAAGCGCAAACACGTTGGGCGGAGGCATTGAAAGCCACGAGCAGGAATGCGCCCATAGCAAGCAGTAGGTTTCGAATCATGATTAAGACAGTAAAGGTTTGAAAATGAACAGTTTATGTTGATGTTATTCAGAAAGGCAGGTTAAATGAAGCCAAATTTTCATTTTCGTTTTTAAGATCGGAGAGAATTTTCGCAGGGCAAATATAGAAAGTTTAAATTTTGCCATGGAAATTTTTTAGTCCGATAAACGCTAAAAAAACGATTTGATAACCTCATTTTTTCTTCTGAATCACTATAACACGAACAAATTCACGCCCAGGTTGCTTCTTGAGGTTAAAAATTTTTATTTCGCAAATTATTCGATCATATGCCCCACGAATTGAGCCCCATTGTCGATAATACGTTGTTGGCTACGTCGGAATCCAAGGCCGCAGGCTTCGAAAGCAAAAAATATTCCCGCCTGGTAATAGTAGCCTGACTCATCGCGTGCAAGTTGTGCCAATGCCTGATAAACGCTTTTTTGTTGCTCATACTCACCCTGTCGCACTTCTACAGGCAGCCCTATTTCATCGTGTATGCTAACATTGGCGCCTTCCCGGCCAAAAAAGACTTTTTGTACAAAGGGGAAATTGCTTTTACCCACAGGCTCCACCAAAGTGGCTTCCAGCAGCGCCGGATCGTCCGGAAACAGATCCCACAAGTATTTCAAAATGGCTTTCGATTGAAAAAGCATGGTATAGGCAGGGTTTAATACTACCGCCAGGTCGCGCTGCACTATTCGTGTGAGGATATTACACAATTCCGGCTCATCCTGTGCAATGTACTCCCAGGGCACCAATTTGAACCAGAAATCAAATCGGGTGAAAGTATCCCGGCCCTTGTCGGGCGCAAAAATCCCTTCCATTTCTGAAAAATGCACCTCGTCTACATAACAAAAACGTGTTTCAAAACCGGCTTCAGCCGCTGCGGCTGCCAATAATGAAACATTGTCGTCATCTTCCTGGGCATTTCTCAAAGTGCTAAAGAGAATAGCGGGCTCCCGATCGGGATTGAGCGATTTCAGGCGCTCAAAATTGTCGATCAGCGCATCGTACACATGATTGAATTGAGCATCATCCGGCAGGTTATTGGCCTTGAGTTGTCCCCATTGGATAATGGCAGTTTCGGGCAGGGATGTCGGTGTATCCGCATTAAACTCCAGCAATTTAATGGGTAACCCATCCACGCCTCCTGCAAAATCGAAACGCCCGAAGAGGTGCAGGTGTCGGTCGTCGTCCCAACTCAGGCGGATCAACTCGTGCAGATTGCGTGGAATACCGAGTTCATCGAGCAAATGGTGCTGCAAGACATAAGTGCCCGCCTGTACAAACAGGTCGTAAAGCCTGTTTCCGGTTTCGTAAAATGCATCCCGTTCTTTATCCTGCACCAATACCAGTTCGGTAGTCAGATAATCGGCGGCTTCGTCTGATATAAAGTAGTCCCAACCCAGATCGCGAAAAACCTGATTGGGCAATTGAGAAATCGATTTTTTCCTGATCATGATCTTGAACTTCTTCCAAACCCTTTAAAAAATCCGCTGCGGCTTTTTGCGGGCACTTTTACAGTTCTGCTCACCGAGGTACGGCGCAATTCGGAGGCTGTATTACCCATCGCCGAGCCGTTGCGATACACATAGGCTGGTGCTGGCGATCCAAAACTGCGGCCCATCATATGGCCCATGGCGCTCCACCAGAGAATATGCCCCAGTCCGAATCCGCCATGGTGTTGATGAACAACCGTTGTCTGACGTACAGTATCCTGCGAGCCTACCAGTCCGCGTGCCTGCGCCAGGCTGAGCGTGTCGATTTTTCCATCGAGGTGTTTTACAATCACCCTCGACTGATCGCGCGTGTCCACGATTTGTTCGCCAGCCACGGTGAACTGACCTGGCTCGGTTTCTTCTACTGTTGTAACAACGCCTTTGGTAGGTTCTTCTACAGTAACTTCCTCCCAATCGGAACCATTATCGCTGCCACAAGCAGCGGGAACGGCCAGCAGAGCGGAAACGGCTACGTACAATGCGCCTTTTCGTACCCTACTGCTCCAGGACTGGCTTTGGCTAAAATTTTTATATGGTGTCATGCTGTTTGTTTGAAAAATGGAAATGCAAAGTTGTATCCTAAAATGGCTGATAACAAGTTGAAGGCGTAGATAATTCGATCAACAGCGTCTTAAAACGGATGGCCCCGGATGAAGTAGCGACACATGGAATTTACAGCAGCAAATCGATGTTCTTCCATTCATATCTTTGCCGGCCATTGTTTCCTGGACTGCTTTTGCTTTCCCGACATCCATTTACTTGCACATACTCATATCATGTTGAATCGTTTTTGCTCTACAGGCCTTCTCTTGCTGTTGACAGCCTTGTCAATATTTGGCCAAACAACCCTCTTTGTACCCCGAAATATCCAGAAATCTTACGAAAAAGGTACCCGAAGTTGGGATGGCAAGCCAGGCAGTCGCTACTGGCAAAATAAAGCCCGGTATATAATTACGGCCTCCCTCGACCCTAAAACGCATTTGCTGACAGGTGAAGAAACGGTGACGTATTCTAATAACAGTCCCGACTCGCTTCCATTGATTCGTATCAAATTACAACACGACTTGTACAGAAAAGGTGTTCCGCGCTCTTTTGAAGTAGATGCTTCAGATGTAGACGACGGTGTACGTATTGAGTCGATCCGCTGGAATGGACAGGAAATTGCGCCGGATAAATACAGGCGTTTTCAGACATTTTTGGATATTCCCTTGAAAGACAAACCTTTACCCGGAGGTTCCAAGGGTACACTTTCGGTAAAATGGTCTTATCGACTGCCCGAGGCAGAAAGTGCAGCGCGGGAGTGTATCTGCGATTCATCCTCTTTTTTCGTGGCGTACTGGTACCCGCAAATTGCCGTTTACGACGATATGAATGGCTGGGCCTCACACTCCTACACAGGATTGCAAGAGTTTTACAACGATTTCAACGATTACGATGTGACGATTACCATGCCTGCCGGTTTTCAGGTGTGGGCAACAGGAGAATGGCAAAATGCAGGGGATATTCTGTCTCCCACCTACTATGAGCGCTGGAACAAGGCGCACACAGCGAGTGAAGTATCTTCTATTTTTACCGAAAAAGAACTGATCACAGGGGGCGTTTTCAAAAGCAAAAATGCCCAGTCTTTCCGCTTTACAGCAACCGATGTGCCGGACTTTGCCTTTGGTACGAGCAATCACTTTAATTGGGATGCCACCTCGACCGTAGTAGACGACAAAACCGGTCGCCGAACATTTGTCAGTGCAGTGTATAATACCTCATCGCTGGATTATCCAAAAGTAGCACGCATTGCTGCCGATGGCATTCGCCTGATGAGTACCTGGCTGCCGGGTTATCCGTTTCCCTATCCGGTTATGACGGTTTTTAACGGCAATGACGGGATGGAATTCCCCATGATGTGCAATGATGCAAGCGTAGCCCCGGAGTCGCCGATGACTCTCACGATACACGAAGTGAGCCACACCTATTTCCCTTTCATGATGGGCATCAACGAACAGGATTATGCCTGGATGGATGAAGGCTGGGCTGCTTTTTTCGATTTTAAATTGTCCGATTCGCTTTCGGGGCATACGCTGGGAAGGGTAAGGCCCTACTCACCCATCGCCGGCACGGAAGATGATGTACCTCCGATGGTTAAATCACGCAATTTGAGCGTGGCCTATCGCAATGCCTCCTACCAACGCCCCCAAAATGCGTATTTCACCTTGCTCGATCTGCTGGGGTATGATAAATTTCACACCTGCATGACCACGTATATGGATCGCTGGAAAGGGAAACACCCTGCGCCATTCGATTTTTTTCAAACCTGGAATGAAGCATCCGGAGAGAACCTTGATTGGTTCTGGCGTGCCTGGTTTTTTGAATGGGGATATCCTGATCTGGCTGTTCAGGGTGTGATCAGCGACGAGGCTGCTCATGCGCAGGTGGTAATCGTTGAACAAAAAGGGAATATTCCTGTGCCGGTTCACCTGGAAATATCTTTTTCAGATGGTACCAAAACAACTGTACACAAAACCGCTGTTGTTTGGAAAGATGGGCAACACAACCTTCGGATTCCATGTCCTGCGGGAAAAAAAGTTGTGAAAGTAGAACTGGGTAATCGAACTATCCCGGATGTAAATCCAGCCGACAACAAATGGGGCGCCTGAAAGGGTTGCGTGTACATAAAACAAAGATTTTCAATCAAATTTAATACAGCAATCGTTCGGGTCCACTACCTTTCGGCGGCTGAAACCTGAATCTTAACCTTTATTAAACATTCTCGTCATATGAAGACCAATAATCTGCTTACATACCTGCTCTACGCGTTGCTTGCCCTGTTGATCATTGCCGCCGGATACAAAGCCTGCCAAATGCAGGAATCCAAAAAACGCCTTGCAGAAGAAGAGGCTGAACTGCAAAAAACACTTCGCGATATGGGCTATGTGCGGGATGATACCACATCTACAGGAAGTGCATACACAGGTGATGCTACTTCAACGACGACGACTTCAAACGGAATAGAAAAAGAATCTCCGACAACGAGTTCTTCGGTTTCTACTACATCCAAAACTACGCCTGCTACCCAGACGCCTGCGACTACCTCCAAGCCGACAACAACGGCTACTACAACGGGTAAGTCGACCACTACAACCGCAAAACCTGCCACTACTACATCCAAACCTGCTACGACCACCACAACGCCTACTGCGTCCAAAGGTGTCGCTGCTGTAAAAGGCCCGGGCGCAGGCCGCTGGGCTGTTAGAGCAGGAACGTTTAGCCAAATGGAAGGCGCTCGCCGCCGCCTGGAGGAAGTGATTCGTTTGGGCTACCCGAATGCTGAAATTTCAAAAACCTCCGACGGCAAGGCCGCTGTGGTGGTGTTCCGTTCCAATGATAAAAATGCTGCCATCCGGGTCGTAGACAAACTAGAGGAAAAAGGCGTGGATGCGGCGGTTTTTGACCGGAGCAAGCAGTGATGGTTTGTGTTTTGGTGTTTTAGTGTTTATGTGTTTTTGTGGGCTTCGCTCTTGGTTTTTCGAAAGAACTATTCTCAAATATCAAGAGCGAAGCCCACCAAAACACAAAAACACCAAAACACATAAACACCAAAACACTAAATCCCTCCCCCCAACCGATACCCGTTCAAAAACTCTTTCACACCCATTCGGCGTTTTCCCTCCATTTGGAGTTCCAGAATATCGAGAAAGCCGTCGGAAGTGCTGACGCGCAAGTGGTTTTTTCCATCGGAAATAAAAGTGCCGGGTGGTACAGAAGGGGCGCCATTTGTTTTTTGGGCGCGCAATATTTTCAGGGTTTTGCCATCGAGTTCGGTCCATGCACCGGGGTAGGGGCTTAGTCCACGAACAAAGTTGTGTACCGTCTGGAGTGGCTTTTGGAAGTCGATTTTACACGTTTCCGTAAAGATTTTCGGCGCATGTGTTGCTTCTGTTTCTTCCTGAGGAAACGGTACAACTGTTTTATTCTCAAGGGCTTGCACGGATTTCAATACAAGACCAGCGCCGGCTTCCATCATGCGATCGTGTAATTCGCCAGCGGTTTCATTTTCCCCTATTGCTATGCGTTCCTGGAAAAGCAGGTCGCCGGTATCGATTTCATGTTTTAGCAAGAAGGTAGTTAAACCCGTTTCCTGTTCACCATTGATGACGGCCCAGTTTATGGGCGCTGCCCCGCGGTACTTGGGCAAAAGGGAGCCATGCAGGTTCATGGTACCCATAGGTGGCATATTCCATACAATTTCCGGAAGCATCCGAAAGGCGACAACTATCTGAAGGTCAGCCTTCCAGGCGCGTAATTGTTCCAAAAAATCAGGATTTTTAAGTTTTTCAGGTTGAAGAACAGGGAGCCCGTGGTCGAGGGCAAATTTTTTCACTGCCGATACCTGCAAACCCATTCTTCCGCCGGGTTTGTCGGGCGCGGTTACAACACCCACTACCTGATATCCGTTTTCCAGTAACACACGAAGTGGCGCAACCGCAAATTCGGGTGTGCCGAGATACACAATTCTCATAAGTCGAACAGAAACTCTTTTTAATTTTGCGGGTTCATTTCATTCCCAACTGCGGATTCATGCAATACCATAAACACTCCTTCTTCTTTCTGCCTTTTTTCCTCGTTTTTGTATCATTTTCTGCCTTTTCACAAGTTGTAGTGGAAGGTTATGTGTACGAAAACAACAACGCCGGGTTTATTGAAAACGCAATAGTTACACTCTATTCAATACCGGACAACAAGGAGATTGGTACATTCAATTCAGGTCCGTTTGGACATTTTAGTACCAGTCTGCCTGCCGGACAGTACCGCATGGTGACCCGCAAAGATATATTTGAAGATCGAGAGGACATCTTCAAGGTGGAAAACACCAAAATATTTCTCAAGGTTGTTTTGAATCGTCAGCCCGGGTATTTGCTGAATGCACAATTAGTAGAAATCGCCCCGGGTAATACAAATCAAATCGAGGTACAAGACGTAACGGTGGAAGTGTATAACAGAACCAGAGATTTGGCAGAAACAGTGCAGCACCTGAAAACAACTTCGGTTTTTCAACAGCGTTTTGATCAGGGAAATCGCTACCTCGTCATGCTTAGAAAACCTGGTTATCTTGGCCGACGTATTGAAGTGTATATCAATAACAATGGCTGCGCGCTGTGCCTGGAAGGTCTGCCAGATTACACAAAAGGTGATAAAATCCAGCAAATCGGCACCAATAAAGTGATTCCTTTATCTGCCCCGGTGATATTGGAACGATCCGTTGTAGGAAAACACATACCAGTGCTCTATTATCCGGAAAGTAATCCAGGAGATAAGTGGACTCAATCTGATGGTCATATAAAAGGACTGGATCAGGTTATCATGCTTTTACGAGACAACCCGGATGTGTCATTTGAAATCGGATTTCACACGGATTCCTGGGGAAACGATGCTTATAACCTGGAACTTTCACAAAAACAGGCTGATGCTGCGCGCAATTATATTATTAACGGCGGGGTGGAGCCTGAACGCATCACAGCAAAAGGATATGGTGAAACTCAGTTGCTAAATAAATGTGCCAATGACGTTTCCTGTACGGAAGAAGAACATCTTCAGAATCGTCGTGTGGAACTTACCATCACCAGCGTTTCACAAGAGCCCTATGCCTGGTTGAGCATTGAACAGGTAATTGAAGAGGAGAAAATTGCAGCCCGCGCGCAATCGGAGCAAAATTTGGTCAAAAACGTTCCCAAACCACCCCGAATCAAAAACAAACCACTTCCGGAAGCAAATAACTCGGTACCATTGCCGGAATTTCAGGGAAACAACAAAGTGGATGGCTCCAATCAGTCGGGCAGTCCGGCACGATCTATGGATAAAAGCCAGTCCAGACAGGTAAATATTGTCCCCCTCGACGGCGCTTATGCAGGTTATGCTGTTCAAATTTATACGACCCCGAATGAATTGAATGCCCTGCCTAAAAACCTGCGCAGTTTTTCGGAAATTTTCTGGCGGCAGGAAGGTGAAGGCGCATGGTATTATTACGTTATCCCAACAGGAACCGATAGTGATATAAAAAAATACTACAAAAAGACCATAAAACCTGAACACCCCGATGCTATTTTGGTCCGGTTCGGGCCAAAAGGCAAGGAAATTATCAAATGATGGCACCTGTATCAACCAATCAATTCAGACAGATATGAACGCATTAAACTGGAAAAATAGTCAGGGAATCGAGTTGTATGCTGCGCACTGGCCTGTGGCGAACCCGATTGCCGTTATCGCTTTAGCCCACGGACAGGGCGAACACATAGGCCGCTATCAGCATGTAGCGGAATGGTACAATGCACATGGGGTGGCTGTGGTTGGTTTTGATCACCAGGGCTACGGCCGTAGTGGCGGCCCCAGAGGCCATGTGAAAGATCTGGATGCTTTTCTGGACGATATTGGACTGCTGCTGGAAAAAACAGCGGAATTATACCCTGATACGCCCTTGTTCCTGTACGGGCATTCCATGGGCGGCAACCTGGTGTTGAATTATGCGCTGCGCCGCAAACCGGAACTAAAAGGCTTGATTGCTACCAGTCCCTGGATACAATTGGCGTTTGAAGCGCCCGCTATCAAAGTGCTTGTAGGTAAACTGATGCGGAAATTTATGCCCACACTCACGTTGCCAACCAACCTGGCAGCACATTTTATTTCTCAAGACAAAGCAGTCGTGGAGGCTTACAAAAACGATCCCCTGGTTCATGATAAAATCAGTGCAGCCGCAGGCATCGCGCTGATGGATGCCGCTGACTGGCTGGATTCGTACAAAGGGGAAGTGCCGATGCCATTGCTGTTGTTGCATGGCACGGGCGACAAAATCATTTCACCTGTTGCCACAAAGGCATTCGCCGAAAGGGTAAAAGGTGATGTGACACACCAGGAATGGGATGGGCTTTACCATGAGTTGCACAATGAAAATGAAAAGGCTGAAGTGTTTGAATACACCTTTAACTGGATGAAACAACACCTCCCGGCCAACTGACGACTGACACCTTTCGTCTGACGACTGTTGACTGTCGTCTGTCGACTATCTCCTCCCCAGCGTCACCGCGCCCAGCAACAGCACAGCCTGGAAAGAAATCAAGGCCAACACCACCGCGCCTGCTCCGGCGAGCCATCGGTTTTGCAATTCACCCATCTGGTATGCCCAGTACAATACGCGGGCGCCCAGGGCTGCTGCCAGAAGCAGTATAACCCGGGCAACCACCGGATGGGCATTCCACAAGGAAAAACGGCCGAAAAGGCTGCTTCCAACGTAATAAACGCCCAGGATGGCCACAAAACCGAATAATACATAGAACAATACCTTGCTCATAAACCGTATTGTTTGATGACATCTTCCGGCGGCCCGTCCCACTGATTGGGTGTATTGCCCTGGTATCCAATATCTTCGATGCCTATTTTGCTCGACCAGAAGCCGGAAGCGGTCAGGTTGCGCATGAGACTGAAAAAAGCAATACCCTGACTCATACCGCTTTTCTTACGCTCCGGATAGGCGATATCTTCTACCATGGCAATGCGCTGAACATCTGTGCTGCTGATAAAATCCTGCTCGTGGCGTTTTTTCATCTGGCTGTCGAGCCAGGCGATGCCCCCGCGTAAGGGTGTTTGTAATTCCGGTTTGTCTTTTGCCATGAATTCGATGAATTCGGGAACACCCGCATCCGTGGCGCTACCCGAACGGCTGTCGCGCGGAATAATAATATCGGCCAGTACAGAAATGGTTTTCATTTCGTGTTTGGTGAAAAACTGTTCGGCAAAGAGTTTGGCATCCCGGGCCGTTTCATAGTCTGTTCGCCCGAATTGTTCGAATGCCGGGTCTTTTTTCTTTTCCTCCAGCCCTTCCAGCGGATTCAATATTTCGGAGGCTTTTACCTGAGGGCTCAGGCCAACCATGCCCAGTGAACCCAAACCGATGCCTTTCAATAGATTGCGACGTTTCATGATGTAGTGCTTTTGAGTTCAAAGATTAGAGGTTGCCTGCTTTTCGTTCTTCAACAATATGCCTGGAAGCGCGCATAGACAGGGCAAGAATGGTCCAGGTACAGTTTTTATCGCCTTGTGAAACAAAGGGCGCCGCATCTACGACAAAAAGATTTTTTACGTCGTGCGCCTGTTGCCATTTGTTAAGGGCCGATTTTTTCGGGTCATTGCCCATGCGAATGGTACCTACTTCGTGGATAATTTCTCCAGGCTCGGCAAGGCCGTAATCTGCGTCGGCGCCCGGTTTTTTACCCAACGCAATACCGCCCATCTCCTGAATGATCTGTTCAAATGTATCGTGCATGTGTTTGGCTTGCAGGCGCTCGTAGTCCGACCATTTATAATGGAACCGCAATACGGGTATGCCAAACTTGTCCACTTTTTCCGGATCAATTTCGCAATAGTTGTCTTCGCGGGCTACGGCTTCCCCGCGGCCGGCCATACCGATGTAAGCACCATAAAAACGGCGGTAGTCGTCCTTGAGCGATGCGCCATAACCACCTGCTTCGTGCTTGTTGCCATTTCGGTCTGGGAACATCCCGTTGATGCCTTCAATACCCCAGCCAAAACCGTAGGCTGGCATGCCCATACCGCCCCAGTATTCGATGTGATAACCACGCGGAAAGTCCAGTTTTTTATTGTCGAGCCACCAGGGTGAGTACACGTGCATGCCTCCAACACCATCTTCGTTGTATCGTTTCCGGTCAAACAAGGTCGGAACAATAGCGCCTCTGGAAGCACCGGTGGAGTCGTGCAAGTATTTTCCTACCACACCCGATGAATTGGCCAGCCCTTCTGGGAAACGCGCTGATTTGGAATTCAGCAACAGCCGCGCCGATTCGCAGGCGCTGGCAGCCAGCACGACGACTTTTCCGCGCACCGTTTTTTCTTCCATGCTCAACGTATCAACGTACGACACGCCATTGGCCAGCCCTGTTTGTGGGTCAGTCAGCACTTCGCGCGCCATGGCGTAGTAAACGATGTCCAGATTGCTGGTTTTTTGGGCGGGTTTGCACAGACAGGACGAAGAGGAAAAATCAGCATATGCAACGCAGGCGCGGCCGCACTGGCTGCAATAGAAACAGGAGCCGCGCTCTTCGTTGATCTGTTTGGTAAGAATACTGAGCCTGGAAGGAATAGTGGTAATGCCAAGCCTTTTGTTGTGTTTCAACAACATCATTTCATGCAGGCGCGGCTTGGGTGCGGGCAGAAAAATCGAATCCGGGTCGTTTGGAAGGTTTTCATTGCTGCCAAAAACGCCGATCAGGCGGTCAATTTCATCATAAAAAGGTGCTACGTCTTCGTATCCGATAGGCCAGTCTTCTCCCAGGCCATCAATGCTTTTGCGTTTGAAATCCTGTGGTCCGAAACGCAGGCTGATACGCCCCCAATGGTTGGTACGCCCGCCCAGCATACGCGAACGAAACCAGCGGAATTTTGTGTTATCTTTGGTCGTGTATGGTTCTCCGTCGATGTCCCAGCCGCCATATGCAGCATCAAAATCACCAAATGGGCGGTATTTGGTGCTGGCGCCACGGCGTGGCGACTGATAGGGCCATTTCAGTTGGGTAATGTACTTCGGATCTGCCGGGTCGAAATGTTGGCCTGCTTCGAGCATGCACACTTTGGCGCCGGCTTTGGTGAGTTCGTAGGCGGCCATGCCGCCGCCTGCTCCGGAGCCAATAATGATTACATCATAGGTGGTCGGGGCTGCTTTAATCTGAAAATCGGACATGTGTCAAGAGAGAAGTTTGAGCCGCTAATGTAACACGGATTGCGCGGAGTTTTGGCGGATTTACACGGATTTGATGGGTGGTGATGAAGAAATTTTGTTCTGCGGATATATTCAGATTTTATGGTGGTTTCCAGGATTTGCTCGATTTGATAGATGGTATTGATTTATCTGGTATGCTTCATTACTACCCATCAAATCCGTGTAAATCCGTCAAAAACTCCGCGCAATCCGTGTCTCAGTGTTCCAAAAAATCCAAATCTTTTCCATACGTTTCTTCCATCGTCCAGGCCGCAGCAATCGCAATGGCAAACAAAATGACGCCAGTGACCCAGGCCCCGGTCACATAATCCTGAAAAAGATTTCGGGTGTATTTAAATAGCAAAATGATGAGCGGCAGGGCGCCCCGCACCATGTTAGGTATGCTGATGGCTGCCGAAGCACGCAAGTTGGTGCCGAATTGCTCGACACCCATGGTCATGTACACCACATTGAAACCTGCGCCAAAACCCAGGCCCATACACAAGAGATAGAAAGTGAAAGCACTGCCCCCACGTTGCAGGAAAAACAAAACGCAGAAGAATATGGTAATGGCCATGAAAAGAAACAGTGTTTTTTTCCGGCTTTTTAGGCGCTCGCTGAGCCAGCCCACAGAAAAATCGCCGAGCCCGACAAACAAATACAAATACATGATAGCCATGCCAGGATCGACATCCGGAATACCAAATGCCTTTCCAAACTGATCCGAAAAAGTCACTAGCACGCCAATGACATACCACACAGGTACACCGATCAGAATACATCGGATGTAGCGCCCGAATCGCTCGCGGCTGGTAAAGAATTGAAGGAAATTGCCGCGTTCGACCGATGTTTGTTGCACCTGTTTGAAAAGGCCGCTTTCGTGTACGCTCACGCGCATCAGCAACAAAACAAAACCCAGCGCGCCACCGATATAGTAGCAGGTGCGCCAATCGAAAACTTTACTAATAAGAAAGGCAGCCACAGCGCCCAATACGCCGAAACCGGCGATAAAACCCGCTGCGATGCTTCGTTTTTCCTTTGGAAGCATTTCGCTTACGAGCGTCAGACCGGCGCCCAGTTCGCCAGCCAGGCCTATGCCCGCAATAAAACGCAGGATGAGGTATTGCGGCATGCTTGTCACCATGCCATTCAGGATATTGGCAATGGAATACAGTAGAATGGAGCCGAACAATACACTCAATCGGCCTTTTTTGTCGCCAATGATGCCAAACAAAATACCGCCCAGCAACAGACCAATCATCTGTACACTGATCAGCAATTCACCTTCTGTCAGTATTTGATCCGGTGAAAGTCCGAGTCCTGCCAGACTGGCTTTTCGGATGATGGCAAAAAGCAGCAGATCATAAACGTCTACAAAGAAACCCAGTGCGCTTACTATCACGGCCAGTTGGAAAATGCCGCGTCCATTGTTCATCATTTGCAAAGTGATTTGAGGCAAATGTATAGAAATCATCCACACCCATGACTATGGTCACCCCGGTGCATGTCCGCTAGCAGGTACTTTTGACAAAAATTCATCTCAACCATACTGCATATGGCTTCCAGCGTACTCTTGCAACCTAAAAATCCTGCCATAACATCGCATACCTGTTTCCACTGCCACGATGTGTGCCCCGATGAGCACCTGCACATCGACGACAAGTTTTTTTGTTGCGACGGTTGCAAGATGGTGTACGAGATATTGAATACGCACAACCTGTGCGAATACTATGCGCTGGACGATAAGCCCGGAAAAAGCCTGAAAGATCAGCGCAATGCCAAGGCCTATGCATACCTCGACGACCCGGAAGTGCAGGAAAAACTGCTTGAATTCAACAACGGAGAAACCGCGCAAGTGACTTTCTACCTGCCCAATATGCACTGCGTGAGTTGTATCTGGCTGCTGGAAAACCTGTACAAACTTGATGCGGGCGTGCTGCATTCCCGCGTTGTTTTTCTGAAAAAAACGGCTACAATCCAGTATAATCCCGAACAGACTTCGCTTCGCAAACTGGCGGCCCTGCTGTCATCCATAGGCTATGCACCCGAAATCAACCTCGGCGATGTAGACAACGCAAAACCCAAGGTAATCAGCAAAAAACTGGCGTATCAAATCGGTATTGCCGGTTTTGCTTTTGGCAACATCATGCTGTTCAGTTTCCCCGAGTATGTTGGAATGGACGGTGAAACATATCGATGGTTTGCTGATGTTTTTGGCTACTTGAGCCTCTTGCTGGCCCTGCCTGTTTTGCTGGTGAGCGCCCGCGACTATCTGGTTTCTGCCTGGAACGGCTTGCGAAACGGACACTTGAACATCGATATTCCTTTGTGCCTGGCCTTGTTGTCGCTTTTTGGCCGAAGTGTATGGGAAATTCTGACGCACACCGGGCCGGGCTACCTCGATTCCTTTGCCGGACTTACCTTTTTGCTGCTGATCGGGAAATGGTTCCAGCAGCGCACCTGGCACCAATTGTCTTTCGAGCGCGATTATAAATCCTATTTTCCCGTTGCCGCTTCTTTGAAAAATGGCGACGAAGAAACGTCCGTACCCGTAAATCGGCTAGTCCCGGGCGATATCATCGTGGTACGTAGCCAGGAAATTATCCCTGCCGATGGTATTTTGCTGAAAGGTACGGCGCAGGTGGATTACAGTTTTGTAACGGGTGAAGCCGAGCCCCAGATCGTCAAAAGCGGAGAGCGTATTTTTGCCGGCGGCAAGCAGGTAGGGGAGAGCATTGAAATTTCGCTTACCCGTCGTGTATCGCAGAGTTACCTCACACGGCTGTGGAATGACCAGGCGTTCAAAGAAGATGAGCAAGGGCAGGTGACCAAACTGGCAGATCAGGCGGGCCGTTTTTTCTCCTGGATGATCCTGATTTTCGGATTGGGCGCTTTCCTGTACTGGATGCCCACCGATATGGGCCGCGCGATCAATGCCTTTACAGCAGTGATGATTGTGGCTTGCCCCTGTACAGTAGCCTTGTCTATTCCTTTTACCCTGGGAAATATCATGCGCATTCTGGGCCGTCACCGTTTTTACATGAAAAACATCAAAACGGTGGAATCTTTTAGCGCGATCGATTCGGTGGTATTCGACAAAACAGGTACAATTACCAATGTATCGCAACAAACGTATGAATTTAAAGGCCAGGCGCTTTCGGCTGCTGATAAAGTGGCCATTCGTTCGCTAACCAAGCATTCTTCGCACCCTTTGAGCCGGCGTTTGTATGAATCCATGCCGGATGTACCGCTTGTGACGCCGCAACAGTTTCAGGAATTACCAGGACTAGGCATTCAGGGCAACATTGATGGAAGGAATGTAAAAGTTGGTTCGGCTGCATTTGTAGGTGCAGAGGGTCAGGGACTTTTTGTAGCGATCGATGAAAATATCCTCGGCTACTACGAAGTGAAAAGCCGGTATCGCTATGGCCTGAAACAAGTGCTGGATTATTTCCGTCAAACCAGACCGGCTACCTGGTGGCGTAAACAACAGAACGATTTTAATCGCGTGTGGCTGGTGTCTGGCGACCAGGACCGCGAAGCAAATGCGCTGTCTCCATTTTTCCCCGATCGCGAAACCATGTTGTTCCAGCGTACGCCACAGGACAAACTTGAATTTGTAAAAAAACTCCAGCGTCACGGTCGTCAGGTTATGATGCTGGGCGATGGCCTAAACGATGCAGGCGCCTTGCGCCAAAGCAACCTCGGCGTGGTGGTGGCAGAGGATACCAACAACTTTACGCCGGCCTGCGATGCGATTTTACATGCAGACGAGTTTGAAAACCTGCCCAAGTACGTACAACTTGCCCGTGCCGGTGTTCGTACGGTAAACAAATCCTATGCAGTTGCACTGGTTTACAACATCATCGGACTTGGTTACAGTGTAACGGGTCACTTGTCGCCGCTGGTGGCAGCGATTCTTATGCCAACGAGTTCGATTTCTATTGTGTTGTTCGGCGTATTGATGAGCAACTGGGAAGCGAAGCGCATCCTGAAATAAAATCAGCGGTTTTGCTGCGCTTTCAAACGACTGATTTTCAGGGCAATAAGATTTCTGTCGGCACTGGTTTTCGCCAGCGACACAGCCTTTTCGAAGTGTTCGATAGCAGTTTTTGGATTGCTTTCAGCATACAGTGTTCCAAGCAGGCTGAAGTAGTAAGGGTTATCCGACAGTAGCAGGTTTTCGGCCTCTGAGATGGCTGCTTCAATGCCTTTCACTTTGGAAAGTGCGTACGTTCGGTTAAGTGCTGCAATGGGGGAGTATTCCAGCATGAGCAGGCGATTGTACAGTTGGAGTATCTGCTGCCACTTTTCAGGCGAATCAGTTTTGATGGTGTGCCAGTATGCGATACCCGCTTCGAGATGGTAGCGCGAAGCATGCTCACCTCTGGATGCCTCATGTAGAAAATAGGCGCCCTGTGCTATCAGTTCACGATTCCAAAGGGTTTCATCCTGATCTTCGTACAAAACCAGTTCACCCCGGTCGTTTTTTCGCGCTTCAAACCTGGAAGCATGAAAACACATCATGGCCAGCAAAGCAAATACTTGCGGATGGGCGGTAGCAGGATGTACCGTCAACATTTGAGTCAGGCGCATGGCTTCCAGGCACAAATCGTTGCGCAACACAGCATCATGACTTTCGGAATAATAGCCTTCGTTAAAAAGCAGGTACAGGGTGGTTAATACATTTCCTAACCGTTGTGGTATGGCCTCGTCGGGGGGCATTTCAATCGGGATATTTTCGAGGCGCAGTTTCTCTTTTGCCCGCAGCAGGCGTTTGTTGATAGTTGCCTTGTTGCTCAGGAATGCGCTTGCAATTTCCTCGATACCAAAACCGCAGAGAATCCGGAGCGCCAGCGCGATTTGTGCTTCTGCTGGAATGGCCGGGTGGCAGATGGCAAACAACATTTGCAACTGGCTGTCGTAAATATTGGATTCGGAAAGGTCGATATCTGGGGATTCGAATGCAGCACGGGGCGATTGAAGTTTGGGTTTAATCTTATCGTTGTACAACTTGTTGCGAGTCAGGTAGTTGTGCAGTTTGTTTTTGGCAACTACATACAACCAGGCTACCGGGTTTTCTGGAACACCTTTGTAAGGCCAGGTTTCGGAAGCAAGCAAAAAAGTTTCGGATGCAATATCCTCGGCTACATGGATAAAATGCGGCCCCAGCCGCTTGCACAAAACGGCTGTGATCTTGCTGAATTCGTTTCGAAAAAGATGTGGAAGTAGAGACAGTGGTGAGAAGTGAGAGGTGAGAAGCGAGAGAAGGGTGTGGAAAGCCTTCTCTCTGATTGTTATTGATGTGCTATTTTTCTGACTTCTACGGTATTCCCTTCGCCAAGCAAAACAGGGCTTCCCTTGGCAAATTCGACTGCTTCCTCTACGGACTCGGCTTTTACAATAATGTATCCGCCAATAGTTTCCTTGATGTCTCCAAAGGCGCCGTTGGTCACCATTTTGTTGGAGTGCACCACTTTGGCGTCGTCAAAAGGAAGTCCGACGCCCGCTACAAACTTGTTTTGGGCCGCAATACCCCCGATCCAGTCCATCGTCATTTGCATCCACTGCTGGATTTGTTCGGGAGAGGCTACTTCTTTGCCATCCATGTGCCTGAAAATCAATACAAATTCGTCCATGTTGTTGCTTGTTTGGTTACAGAATGTTCAAGTACACTTCTATAACCATCGACAATTCTGAAATGAGACAGTACCGGGTATTTTTTTACAAATTTTATTGTTTGCAAATCAAAACGATCGGGCTGGTTCTTATTTCATTGCTCATATGCCCCGCTCTGTCGCGAATGGTGATGACGTACCGAAGGGTATCTGTATTGATTGGGACCAGTTCGCAGGCCGTTTTTGTGCCTTCTACCGGGTCGACATGGATACAACAGGTGGTGGGTAAAACGACGGAAATTTCTCCGGAAATGCCATTACCTGCACCTTGTGGGTCTACAAACGGCAATTTGCGTTCGCTGGCAAACTGATCACGCTCGTCGCGAAAAAAAACGCTGGTAGTCGGGTCATCATCCGGATAGCCCAAATCTCCATCGCCATCTGTATAGGAAAATGTTACCGTAACACTGTCGGGGTCAGTCGTTGGAATGGCTTTTTGCCGCATCACAGTGGTAGAGACGCTTTTGAACTCAATGACCGGCTCCAGGGGGTAATCAGGCGGTTTTACACAAAATTGAGCCGTCAGACCCGCCAAAACAGCCAGGCAAAGTATTGTGAGGACACTGTTCTTCATAGCGAAAAGATTTATGCCGTAATTTGTGCCAAAAATTGGCTTTTTTTGTGAGAATGCAAACACCCGAACGATCAGAATTATTGCCACTACTGGCAGATTTGTCGCCAGCGCAGTTCGAAACGACCGCATTGTCTGTTTTTCGGTATCAGGCGAAAGCCAATCCTTTTTATGCAAAATACCTGAAATTGCTTGGCCGCAACCCTGAAACGATTGATCGGCTGTCTGATATTCCTTTTTTGCCTATCCAGTTTTTCAAAAAACAGGAAATACAAAGCGGCGATTGGACGCCTGAAACGATTTTTCTGAGCAGTAGTACGACGGGTCAAACGCCATCGCAGCACCTGGTACGCTCCGTCGACTGGTACCTGCAAAATACGAGGCGAGGGTTTGGGCAGTTTTATGGCGATCCATCAGAGTGGTGTGTTTTGGCGCTGCTTCCGTCCTATTTGGAACGTACAGGGTCTTCGCTGGTAGCGATGGCCGACTATTTTATCCACTTGTCGAAATATTCAGAAAGCGGCTTTTTCCTGAACGATCTGCAGCAACTCAGTCATACACTCGTAAGATGCCGTCTGCATGGGTATAAAACGTTGCTGTTGGGCGTAAGTTTTGGTTTGCTGGATTTTGCCGAGCAGTTTCCCATGGATTTATCCGGTGTTACAATTATGGAAACAGGCGGTATGAAAGGGCGTCGAAAAGAACTCACCAGAAGCGAACTGCATCAGGAATTGCGACAGGCTTTCCATGTGCAACACATTCATTCTGAATATGGTATGACGGAATTGCTTTCGCAGGCATATGCCATGGAGGGAGAGGTTTTTGCGCCGATGGCTACCATGCGTATTCAGACAACAGAGATCAACGACCCATTTTGTATCACAAGACCCGGGAAAACCGGTGTGCTGAATGTTATTGACCTTGCCAATCTCGATACCTGTAGTTTTATACAAACAGAAGATGTTGGCAGGGTGTATGAAGACGGTCGTTTTGAAGTGCTGGGCCGCCTGGATGTGGCGGAAATGCGCGGATGCAACCTTATGGTGGAATAAATGCCCTTTCACCTCTGAACCCTGTAAACCTTTACAGCAAAGCGTCCGTTTTCAATACTGCCCATTGGGCCGGCGCCGCTCAACAGCAAGCCGGAAAAATGCCCGAAAATAGTGTCGTTTCGGTAGTCCTCGATTTCAATTTGCAGGTCATCGCTTACATCGTTGGAAATACCGGTGTAGTTGAGTGTATCGCGCTTGCTGAACTCCACGCCGCCCCAGCCAAAGTCTTTTAATTGTAGTACTGCATAGGAGGGCGTGTATGGATATTCGCCGTTTTGTTCATCGAATTCAAACCCTATGGCAATACCGAGTGTGGGCTGTGTTGGGTGATCCTGACGCACAATTTCCACATAATTTTTTACGGAATCGTACCAGTTGCTAAGCGTATCCATTTTCAGCGTCGCCTGCCTGCCACGCAAGCGGTATGCCTCTGCAGTGGGCTGCATGGGATAGGCGAGAATTAAATCGCGATTTTTGAACGTGCAGGAAATACTGTTTTCCCAATCCCGGGAAACCATCGAGGTGAGGCAACAGACAAAAGCGGCACAAAGGATTAGAGCAACGGAATCGGTGACCATAGCGCACAAAAGTAGGGGCATCTGCGATGAAATTCCCGATTTCAAATTCAATTTATATCGGAAATTTCACCGCGCAAAATATCATCAATGCTGGCCGATGCGCGCTTTCATCAATTCTGCATAAGTCCGGTAACCCGGGTGTTTGGGAGACGAAATCAGAAACAAAGATGCAGATGTATCGGCTTGTATTTCAAGAACTTGTTCGTCATTGACGAGTGCAAAATCTGATGTTTGGGCCGGTGTTCCATTCAGGATTGCCTCCCCTTCCAGCACGTAAATAGAATATGTTTTTGTCGGGCTCGCTGGAATCGAATGGTGGGCATTGTTCAAGTCAATCCGTTCAATTTCTATGCCTGGAGTATCCATTTTAAATGGACTGCCAGCCCCTGCCAGCCGGGTAATTTTGCTGCCTTCCATAGATTCTACCGGGAAATCGACTGCACGATAATCATCGTAAGAGGCCGGCTGGCTCATGGTTTTGGTCAGATCCGGGTCAAACCAAATCTGGAATATCTCTGCGTCCTTATTCATTGCTTCCGAGTGGCTGATTCCATTGCCAGCGCGAATAATTTGAACATCTCCAGATTCCAAAGGACGCCACTCGTTCAGTTTGGTGTCGAAATGTCTGATTTTGCCTTTCAGTACAAACGAGCAAATCTCAAATCCCTGATGCGGATGCAGGCCAATGGTGCTGTCTACAACAGCACGTGCATGAGCCCAATAAAACAGGTTGGAGTAGGGGCGAAGGGTAGAGTGGTCGCTGGGAAAACCAATAGGTTTGTTTTCAACTATTTCGCCGCCATTGAACGCACCATATCCCTGTTTTTCTTTTGGTAAGATTGTGATCGCCATTGTTTGAGTGTTTTGACACTAAACAGGGAGAAAGGGAAAAAGTTATCAGGTGTGAGTTATGAGTTGTGGAGTTATGAGTTGTGGAGTTATGAGTTATGAGTTATACTCACACTACTCATTGCTTTTACGATAGAGTGGCCGAAAGCAATGTGAGTATACTCATAACTCATAACTCCACAACTCATAACTCTTTACGGCCTTAGTTTCCCCAGGCTTTCCTCCAAAATGGCTATCCTCGTTTGTGCGTCGGATAATTTTTTCCGTTCATTTTCAATGACTTGTGCGGGTGCGCCATTTACAAAACGTTCATTGGAGAGTTTGTTTTGAACGGATTGTGCGAAGCCTTGCTGGTAGGTGAGTTCGGCGCTGAGTTTTTGAATTTCAGCCTCTACATCGATTTCCTGATTCAGTACAACGTAGTATTTATCGGTACCTGAAATAAACGATTTAGCATTGGCCGGTTCGGTATCCGACACGTTCAATTCGCTCAAAGTGGCGAGTTTTACGATCATTTCCCGCAGGCCGCTTACACCGAACAATTCGACTACAGCCGGGCTGTTTTGAACCGTTACAGTCAAAGGTTCACGAGGCTTGATCTGGTTTTGATTGCGCAGGTCTCTGATTTTGGCGATTACATCCTTGGCTGTTTCTACTTGGCTGATCAATGTAGCATTGGCGCTGGAAATAGCAGGGTAGGGCTGTGTACAGCAATCATTCCCTTCAGCACGCTCGCGCAATTGATGCCAGATTTCCTCCGTGATGAAGGGCATAAATGGATGCAGGGCCACCATTAAGTCGGAGAAAAGATCGAGGGTTGCTTCATAAGTTGCCCGATCGATCGGCTGTTCGTACCCCGGTTTAATCATTTCAAGGTACCAGGAACAGAAATCATCCCAGATAAAACTGTACAGTCCGAGCAGTGCTTCGCTCAGACGGAATTGTTTGAAATCATTGGTGCCTTCGGCAAGCACCTGGTTGAGTTTTTCACGCAACCAGAGAATGGCCAGTTCGTTTTTGCGTTTAACCTCTTCATTTTCAGGCACTTCAGTAACTTGCCATCCTTTCACGAGGCGCAGGGCATTCCAGAGTTTATTGCAGAAATTACGGCCGTTTTCACACAGTTTTTCATCAAAAAGTATGTCGCCACCGGCAGCAGCGCTCGACATCAGGCCATAACGAACGCCGTCGGCGCCGAAATCATCCAGCAATTTCAGGGCATCCGGAGAATTGCCCAGCGACTTGGACATTTTTCGGCGCTGTTTATCGCGCACCATACCGGTGAAATAAACCGATTCGAAAGGCCGGGCGCCTTTGTATTCATAGCCGGCCATAATCATACGTGCCACCCAGAAAAAGATAATGTCCCAGCCGGTCACCAGTACACTGGTAGGGTAGTAGTAGTTGATTTCGCCTTCCGGTTGGCTAAATCCATTAAATACGCTGATAGGCCACAGCCAGGATGATGCCCAGGTGTCCAGCACGTCTTCATCCTGGCGGAGGTCATCCATACCGAGTTGTGCGTTTCCGGTTTTTTCACGTGCTATTTGCAGGGCCTCTTCTACGGATTTTGCTACAAATACATGTGTTTCCTGACTCAATCCCTCCGATTTCAGGTACCAGGCCGGAATGCGCTGGCCCCACCACAACTGCCGTGAAATGCACCAGTCGCGCAGGTTTTCCATCCAGTTGCGGTAGAGGTTTTGGAAGTTGGGTGGGTAAAATTTGATCTCTTCTTCCAAGACAGCCCGCAACGCTGGAGCGCCGAGGTCCTCCATTTTTACAAACCACTGGAGGGAAAGTTTAGGTTCTACAACGGCGTTGGTGCGTTCAGAACGTCCGATTTTGGTTTGATAATCTTCAATTTTTACCAGATTTTCGCTTTCTTCCAGCAAGGCTTTCATGCGCTTGCGGGCCTCGAAGCGATCGAGGCCTACGAGCGGTGTAAACGTGCATTGATCGCTGATTCGGCCATCATCGGTAATGATGTCGATGATATCGAGTTGGTGGCGCTGTCCAATTTCGTAGTCGTTCGGGTCATGTGCAGGGGTAATTTTCAGTGCGCCCGTACCCAGTTCGATGTCTACATATTCGTCTGCAATGACAGGAACAGCGCGGCCGATGAGTGGCACCATTACTTTTTGTCCGACAAGGTGTGCATAACGTGCATCTTTAGGATGTACGGCCACTGCGACATCGGCAAAAATGGTTTCCGGGCGTTGGGTGGCAATGACAACGCCATCCGAGCCGTCTTCCTTCTTATAATGTATATGGTAGAACTGCGATTGTTCTTCGAAATACAGTACTTCTTCGTTCGACAGAACGGTTTTGGCTTCCGGGTCCCAGTTGACCATCCGTTGTCCGCGATACAGTTTCCCTTTTTGGTACAGATCGACAAATACCTGAATGCAGTCCGCATAGTATTGCGGGTCCATAGTGAAAGCGGTGCGCTCCCAGTCGCAGGAAGCACCGAGTCTGCGCAACTGATTCAGAATAATGCCACCATACTTATCTTTCCACTGGTAGGCGTATTCCATAAACTGCTCACGGGTAATGTCCGCCTTGCGCAGTTTTTTTTCTTCACGCAGCCAGCGCACTACCTTGGCTTCTGTAGCAATACTGGCATGGTCGGTACCAGGTACCCAACAGGCATTTTTGCCATCCATGCGTGCTTTGCGTATCAGAATATCCTGAATCGTGTTGTTTAGCATGTGCCCCATATGAAGCACACCTGTTACGTTCGGAGGGGGAATTACGATGGTAAATGGCTCCCGGTCGTCGGGAGTAGAGCGGAAATAGCCACGGCGTTCCCAGTGGGCATACCAGCGGTCTTCAGTATCGGCAGGCGAGTATCGGGTCGAAAGTTCCATGTGCGTCAGCAGCGGTCGATGTGTTGTTTGATTGAGAATCCTGAATGGGCGGCAAAGGTAACACGGACACGGCTGAAAAAGAAAAAACCGGAGCGCGGGGGAGCGCTCCGGTGCACATAAATGGGATTAGACCTGGGAATAGTCCCACTAAAATGAGGCGTGTTGTGGGCAAAAGAAAGATTGCTATATTTGACAGGATTATCAAAATGCCGTGTTTGATGCGGATTAAAGGGTGGCCAACCTCCCTTCTTTACTCATAAAGAAGGAAGGTGGCCCGTAATTTGCTTGGCCTTCACTGTTGAAGGCCCCAAGGGAAGATAAACGAAGCAAAATATCTTATTAATCTTGAACAGATTATATTCGAGTTTCGGGGCGGGGGCCCGGAAAAGTTCTTTGAAACAGAATATTGGGTAATTATGGATTGATGTCATTCCCAATAATAAAATCTTCGCTACCAGTTGGTTCTCCTGTATTCTTAACTGTTTTTTGGATAGTAGTACCATTCCCTTTTGGGGAAATTGTGATTGCGTTTTGGTTTGCGAGGAACAGGCTGATGATGAAGAATATGATAGGCATGACCGGGAATGATTTTGTGTTAGATTGAAATCCTGGCACAAAAGTCCGGCGAGCCTACCCTTCAAAAAAGGACAAAACTCCCCTTTTCAATCCGGTCAGATTGATCATAAACGCGACGTATTTTGATTTTTATTGCGTTTAAATGCTTGATTAAGATTGTTTTACATTTGCATAGTGTTCATTTTAGCTGTTCCGTCAACCCGTGTTGTTTTTTTACTAACTTTGTGCTGTCGGAACCGAAGGCGTGGTGATTGTTGGTGAATTGTTGACAGTGCAAATATGATAACAGCGGGATGAACCTGACAAGGACACTTTACATCGTTTTGACCCGGGCAGATTGACTGTTTTTGCACTTAATTATTTGATTGTCAATTTTTTATACTATGGATTTTGATGTACTGAAAGACCTGGTACAGACCATTACCCGGAATAAAATAAAAAGCATTGAGGTGCTGGGAAACCCGGGGGAGGAGAAAAGCCGAACAGAATTGATGTACGATGGCATCAGTTCAGGGAAGTTCAAGTCAGAGGATGATGTGGCAAAGTTTTTTTTCAAAAGTGACTCAAAAGACCCAAACTACAGGAAACTCAAGAATAAGTTGATCAGGCAACTAATCAATACCGCGTTTTTTGTCGATGTGAATCAACCTGCCTTTAACGAAAGAGCAAAAGCTTACTTTACAGCATACCGTGATTTTGCTGCAGGTGTCGTTTTCATGACAAGAAATGCAGATAAGTCAGGCATCTATATTTTTCAATTAGTACTCGAACAAGCAATAAAGTACGAGTTTATTGATTTGGCAGCAGATGTATCTAGGATTTTGCGGCGCCAATATGCACGTGGTGGTGGAGACCATGAAAAAAATCAGTATTACACAAACTTACATAGGAAATATGAAGAAAAGAGAAGGTATGAATCAATGGCAATTGATTACTATGAAGAATTAGTAAGTTATTATCTTACTAAACGTTCACCCAACGAATTAATTCACAAGAAAGCCGCTGAGTATTTTGAAGAATTGTTACCACTAATTAGTATCGTAGATACATCAGCATTTCATAGTTATACTTATTATATTGGTCTAATTAAATATTCGTCAATAAATGACATTGAAAAAGCATTGAATTTAACTAATCATGCTTTAGAAATACTTGTTCCAAGAAAAAATACAAATCGTAGCACATTGGTAAATTTTACAATGCAAAAAATGGCATTTTATAATCAATTGAGAATGAATGATGTAGACGAGTTTGAAAGTTTGTTTAATTATTGTTTGAATAATCTTGAAGATCAAGATTTCAACTGGTTTAAAGTTCATGAAGTTTATTTTTATCATTGTACCTATTCGAAAAAATATATGAACGCTTTAAATGTATATCAAAAAGTAACTAAATCAACTAACTTTGGCTTGTTAGATGGCAGTCATCATGATAATTGGCTCCTTCTTGGAGGCTACTTACACCTTCTTTCAAAACTAGGAGCATTAAAGCCCGAAGAAGTAGAACCAGTAGTAGGCAGCATCCGATTGGGCAAGTTCTTCAACGAAATTGAGGTACTCGACAAAGATAAAGAAGGTATGAACATACCACTCGTCTTGCTTCCTATCCTTTTCCATTTGGCACAAAAATCTTTCGATGATCAAAAAGATATTTCTATCGACGCCCTTGAAAAGTATCGCCAACGCTGGCTGGCCAATGATATGAATCGTCGTAGTGACAGTTTTTTAAAAATGCTGATTGCCTTTGCCAAAAAGGACTATTCTTCAGCTGCAGCAGAGAAAAAAATCAACAAAGAACTGGAAATTTTAAAGAATGAAACACCAGAAGTAGCAGGGCAAAATTTCGCAGTAGAGATAATTCCCTATGAAACACTTTGGGAACTTTTGAATAACAAAAAATAATATTTATTACTGGTGTTTGTATTATTGAGGAGTGTTTTTAACTTTACATGTCAAAAAACAACAACTCTTCACCAATAATCTTACACGCTATGGATTTTGATAACCTTAAGGAACTTGCCAGGTTTTTAAATAAAAACCTTTCAAAAGAAATTCAACTTATTAATACTAACAAAAATAAAAAAAATAAAACTGAGCAATTTTTACAAATATTACTTGATGATAAAGTTTACACAGAGAAAGAGGCTGTAAGGAAATTATTTAAATCATATGATGTTAAGTACCCTGCTTACCTGAAACTTAAAAATAGATTAATACAACAACTAAAAACGCTTACATTCTTTGTTGATATTAACCATCTTATGCCTACTGATAGGGTTAAAGCATACTATTCAACTAGAAAAGATTATGCTACTGCCATCATTTTATATGCTAGAAAGTGTACGAGACCAGCAATCATAATATTGGAGGATGTACTAGAACAGGCAATGAAATATGAATTCGTTGACATTGCAGTAGATGTATCTAAATTACTCAGAAATGAATTCAAAAGGCGGTCTTCTAATTTGGCTAAATGTCAACATTACACAGATTTAAATCGAGATCTTGAGAAAATAAAAAATTATGAAAGCATGGCATCTGATTATTACGAAACACTAATAGAAGATTTTTTTGTGAAAAGATCGCCTGATCATGAAACTTCATACAAAGCCATCAATTATTTTGAAAAACTTCATCCTTTTGTTAAATTAATAAACACTTCTGCCTTTTACTTTTATACATATTCTATTCGATTAATTCACTTATTTTCTGTAAATAGAATTTGTGAAGCGCTTGAACAATGTAGCATAATGCTTGATTATTTAGTGAAAAAGAAGAATACCAATCGTACAATGATTTTGAATATAGCCATACAAAAAATGTCTTGCTTTACTCACCTTAGGGTGAACGATACTAATGAAATAAATAAGTTGCTTTTGTATTTTCACGAGTATCGTGATGCTGATAATTTCAATTGGGTTCGTTTTAATGAAGTATACTTCTACTATTGTTGCTATACTCTGCAATATCATAAAAGTCTAAAAATATATAATGAAACTTTTGTAGATTGTCGATTGTTTCCTGTTGAAGGAATCTACCACGACAACTGGCTTCTCCTCGGCGGCTACCTCCACCTCCTTGCCCAACTCAACCAACTCGACCCTCAAGAAGTAGAATCTGTAGCCGGAAAGTTCCGCTACAGCAAACTCTTCAACGAAATCGAGGTACTCAAAAAAGACAAAGAAGGTATGAATATCCCGCTCATCCTTCTACCGGTGTTGTACGAACTCACGCAAGGCGCTGGCAAGCCTGCCAAAGAAATTCCAGTGGAAGCATTGGAAAAATACCGCCAACGTTGGCTGGCCAATGACCTGAATAGCCGCAGCAACAGTTTTTTCAGAATCGTGATGACACTGGCACAATACCCCCACCTAACTGTTAACCACAAGAAAAAGATAAACCGGGAATTTGCCAGTATCAAAAGCCAAACGCCCGAAATTGCACGCCAGTATTTTGCCATTGAAGTAATACCGTATGAAACACTGACAGAATTGTTGCTGGAAAAAATGGGTTTGTCTTCCATCCTTGATCAGCCCCAACCTTTAGCCGCAAATTGATGCATGCTCCACTGGAAGATTTTTTATTTAACCATGAATACCTGTTTCGGCAACAAACCGCGCGGTTTTACCCACTTTCTTTTCGTTTGATCGAGCAGCATACCAATACAAGGGATTGGTAAAAGATAAAGTTCTCTGGATTGCCCGCCCAACGGACGTTGAACAAACAATCCAAAGAAACACAGAAATAAAAACCTTATGCCTCCTTTTCAACTGCCGGATGCATCACTGTCTGCTGGTGTGCAATACTTTCGTTGTGTACCGCAGAAAGGAATTTTTCAATAAACTCGTCGTTCAAACCACGCTGCCGGCCTTGTGCAAAACCTCTTTCCAGGATTTCGTTCCAGCGCACCGACTGCAGGATGGAGATGTTGTTGCGGAGTTTGTAGCGACCGATGTCTTCCGCTACGCGCATACGACGGGAAAGCAGGTTGAGCAATTCCAGGTCGATTTCGTCAATTTTGTGGCGCAGGTTTTCAATGTTTTCCAGAAACTCGGCATTATCGGTAGTTTCCCGACGTACAATCAGGCTGGCCACCAGTTCGGCATAAGTAAACGGCGTAATTTGCTGCTTGGCATCGCTCCAGGCGGCATCCGGTGTCGGGTGTACTTCCGTCATGAGGCCGTCGTAGTTGAGGTCAAGCGCTTGCTGGGCTACTTCGAGCAGGTCTTCGCGGTTGCCACAGATGTGCGAATTGTCGCAAATCAGGGGCAATTCCGGCATTCTGCGACGCAATTCGATCGGAATTTCCCAGTACGGCGCATTGCGAAATTTTGATTTGGCATAAGCAGAAAAACCGCGGTGAATGGCGCCAATATTTGTAACGCCAGCATTTCTAATGCGTTCGATGGCACCTACCCAAAGGTCAAGGTCGGGGTTAACAGGGTTTTTCACCAGTACAGGCACATCCACGCCTTTCAGGGCATCTGCAATTTCCTGTACGGAAAAAGGATTCACAGTGCTGCGAGCGCCTACCCAGAGTACGTCTACGCCGTGCTTGAGTGCTTCGTACACCTGATTACCGGTAGCCACCTCGATGGTGGTTTTCATTCCGGTTTCCTGTTTTACCAGTCGCAGCCAGGGGAGTGCCTGAGCGCCATTGCCTTCAAATGCGCCTGGACGCGTACGGGGCTTCCACACTCCTGAGCGAAACAGGTCGATACCCAGGTCTTTCAATCCCCGGGCGGTTGTAATTACTTGTTCTTCCGTCTCTGCCGAGCAGGGGCCGGCAATCAGGAAGGGGCGGTTATTTTTTTTCGTGAACATGGCAAACAATTATGAGATAGTGAGAAATGAGCAATTCGTCAGGTTTTGGGGTCTATTATTCGTCGGATATCATTGGCTTGCTGAATCAGGTTACCAAACGTATCGAAGTCTTTTTTTATCAGAAGCGTCCGAAAACGACTAATGGTATTGATAAATTCGTCCAGTACGTCCAGCACATTGTCGCGGTTCTGCCTGAAAATAGGCACCCAGGTGGCCGGGCTGCTTTTTGCCAGACGAACGGTACTGTTAAAACCACCACTTGCAAGTTCAAAAATGCGGTCTTCGTTTTTCTCTTTTTCCAGAACGGTCAATGCCAGCGCAAAAGATGCAATGTGAGAAATATGGCTCACATATGCCACGTGCAGGTCGTGTGCAGCGCCTTCCAGAAAATTTATGTGCATCCCCAGGGATTCATACATGCTTCGGCAGAGGTAAACGGCCTCCGCGTCGCTTTTTTCTACATCACTGAAAACGCAACATTTTCCGTCGAACAGTCCTCTAATAGCAGCACCCGGGCCAGAATATTCCGTACCTGCCATAGGGTGGGTAGCCACAAAACGCGCCCTGTTGGGGTGGTGCTCGACGGCTTCCAGCACCGGTATTTTGGTAGAGCCAACATCCAGCACAACTTTTTGAGCATCCACCAGATCAAGTACCTGAGGAATCAATGCGGTCAGGCTGTCCACCGGCGTTGCAACGACAATCATGCGACTGGCAGCAACGGCTTCCTGAAGTGGAAGAACTTCATCCACCAGTCCCAATTCCAGCGCCTTTTGTGCATTTTCTGGTTTGTTGTCGACGCCGATCAGTCGGCTGGCAAAACCATTTTCCCGTAGGCCCATTGCGAGCGAACCGCCGATCAAACCGGGCCCGATTATCGTGATGGTCATACAGAGAGGGCGTTTTGAATTTGATGGAGAGCAGTTTGAAGGGTAGCAACATCACTGCACAAGGATATGCGTACAAAACGGTTGCCATTGGAACCAAAAATTCCGCCTGGCGTCAGAAATACATGTCGTTCATACAGCAATTCATCGCTTAAAGCGTACCCATCGGCATAATGATCCGGAATTTTTGCCCAAACGAACATGCCCTGCTGTTGAGGATTGAACACGCAATCCAGGCTTTCCAAAATCCGGAAGGCCACTTTTTGCCGCTCGCGATACATATCGTTCAGCGACTGATACCATGCTGCCGGTAAATGTAGTGCCTGTACTGCCGCCAGTTGAACCGGTTGAAACTGCCCGGAATCCATATTGCTTTTGAATCGAAGCACCGATTTCAGGTATTCGGGGTGGCCGGCCACCATGCCTACGCGCCAGCCGGCCATATTGTGCGATTTGGAAAGGGAATTGAGTTCCAGCGCAATATCTTCCGCTCCATGGGCTGCCAGAATGCTACGAGGATGTTCATTCAGGATAAAACTGTAGGGATTATCATTGACAATCAGGATGTTGTGTTTTTTTCCAAAATCCACCAGCATTTGAAATATATCCGCTGAACCCGGCTCGCCCGTAGGCATGTGGGGGTAGTTGACCCACATGAGTTTCACCTGGCTGAGGTCTGTGCTTTCCAGTTGTTTCAAATCCGGCAACCGGCCCGACGACTCACTCAGGTCATATAACTGCACAGACGCACCTGCCAGTTGGGTAGCCGCAGAGTAGGCCGGATAACCGGGATTCGGAACCAGTGCTACATCGCCGGGCTCCAGAAATGCCATCGCCACATGCACGATGCCTTCTTTGGAGCCAATCAACGGAAGTATTTGATTGTCAGGATTTAAGGCAACACCATAGAACTGCGAATACCAGGCTGCCCAGGCCTCTCTCAATGCCGGAATACCGGTGTAAGATTGGTAGCCGTGTGCTTTGGGTTGGGCAGCGCCGTTTTGCAGTGCTTCCAGCACGGCAGGGTGGGGCGGCTGGTCAGGGCTTCCGATGCCGAGGTTGAGCACCGGTTTGCCTTCCTTTTGCATTTGAGCAATTTCGCGCAGTTTGCCTGCGAAGTAGTATTCGTTGACGGTATCGAGGCGTTTGGCAGGTTGTATCATGACTTATTCATCATTTGCAGGGTGTCAGAAATCAGGGTTTCTACTAGTATTGTTCTCCTTCCCGGTAGACACCTAATACCTGTAAATCGGTGGTACTTTGTTCGAGTAGTTGAAGTACTTCCGGAATTCTGTCGGGAATTGCCGTGAAATCGACAAAAAATCGATACTCCCAGGGGCGTCCCAGGAGTGGTGCCGACTGTATTTTGGTCAGGTTGGCGCCTTCGGTGGCCAGCAAGGTGAGCACGAGGGCCAGGCTTCCGGGCTGGTGGCCTGCACTGAAACAAACGGAGGCCTTGTCGGCATGCTGCACAGGCTCGGCATCATGTTTGCGCCGTACAGCGAGGAAGCGGGTAAAATTTTCCGGTACCGTTTCAATAGCAGGGGCAAGCACATTCAAACCGTAAATATTGGCTGCCAATGTGCTGGCTATTGCGCCGATATGAATGGCGCGATGCCGAACGATACGGGCTGCACTTTCGGCGGTATCTTCCGATTCGACGAGGCGAATACGCGGGTATTGTTTAAAAAATTCGGCACATTGTGCCAGGGCCATCGGATGAGAGTGCACTTCGCGGATTTGATCGATGGATACACCTGGAAGCGCCAGCAAATTCTGTTGTATGCGCAAATACACTTCACCCACGACAACCAGGTTGCTGTTTTCAAGCAATTTGTAGTTGCCCAGGATGCTTCCTGCAATGCTGTTTTCTATAGCCAGAATCGCCGCATCGGTTTGCGCCGCATCGGCAGTTTTATCAAATAAAATTGGAAACGACAAAGCGGGGATTACTTCTATCTGCTCACCGAAAAAATGACGGGCTGCAATTTCGTGAAAAGCACCACGCACGCCCTGAATGGCAATTCGCTGGCCCGGTATGGCGGGCTCGGGTGTCAGTTTTTGTGTTGTGGCCGTCGTTGACGGCATGGCTGAGTCGGACATTGTTGCAGTTTGTAGGCCAAAAAAAAGGGAGTTCCTGTCGTTCAGGAACTCCCTTGTCTGTTGATATTCAGTTTGTTATTTATACTGACACGCACAGGTAGTTCCTTTTCCTTTTTCCAAAAAAGAAATAGTAAAAAAAGAAACCAAAATAAAATGCGCGGCTGTTGCTCATGCGGTGTACTGTTGTACTGTTACGCTGCAAACGTAAGAGGTAGAATTGAATGCTGCAAGTCCGAAGCCCAAAAAAATGAAAAAAAAATTTTCAATGGTTTTGCAGTTGCACGATTTGTGCCTGAATTTGATGGATGTGTCGTTGGATGTGCAATACCTGCCATTCGAGTGTATTCCCTAGGGAAAGGCTGAAAAATCCTGATTTGCCGCGACCCACTTTTGCCTTGTTGAGGTTCACTTCTTTAGCCGCCTGAATCACCCGGAGCAGTCGTTCCGTATTGATGGTAAAGCCTTTCAATGCGGCAATACCAACGTCTTTTTGCCAGAAATTGTAATATTTGGGTGATTTGTACGCCTTCCGGTTTTCAGGATCTGCGTGTTTGATAAACCTCTTGCCAGCGCCGCTGTAATTCACATCGTCTACCGTCTTCCATTCCCGCGCCTTGGCTTTGTGGATGGAAAGTTCCATACGTGGAATGTAACGCTCCAGGTAAGCGTTCAGGTGCGCAAAACATTCCAGCGCATTCCAGTGTTCGGGGCTTGTGCGTGCCTGCAAAACGGCCGTATTCTGGGTGGCAATTTGGTTGCGAACGATATCAAGGCAGTACCGGAGTTCCTTTTCCAGGTGTTCTAGTAGCGTGGTTTGTGTCATAGGGCGCAAAGGTAGTGTCGTTATTCAGGGTACCAAAAGCGTGCCTGGAAAAATTTACCAAAATGAGCGACCTTTGCATTTTTCAGCAAAGACATGATGGCCCTTTCCTTAACCGGGGCCTTTCAAGAGAATATGAAGACGAAGTCTATACGAAAAGACAAAGTGAATGTCATCACGCTCGGTTGTTCCAAAAATCTGGTGGACAGCGAAAACCTGATTACCCAGTTGCGGGGTAATGATTTTGATGTGGCGCACGACAGCGACCGGGAGGATGCCAATATTGTAGTGATCAATACCTGCGGTTTTATCGATCTAGCCAAGCAGGAAAGCATCGATACCATTGTACAATATGCCAACATCAAACAGGCTGGCGGTATCGACAAACTGTATGTAACCGGTTGTTTGTCACAGCGTTACAAAGACAATCTGGAAGCGGAAATTCCCGAAGTAGACGCTTTTTTCGGAACGCTGGAAATGCCAGCGCTGCTGGAAAAAATGAATGCCGACTACAAATACGAACTGCTCGGAGAAAGGCAAATTACCACGCTGCCACACTATGCCTATCTGAAAATTTCGGAAGGCTGCAACCGTACCTGCTCGTTTTGCGCTATTCCGCTCATGCGTGGCAAACACGTGAGTCGACCCATAGAAGAACTTGTCATGGAGGCCAAAAATCTGGCGCGGCGTGGAGTAAAAGAATTGCTGCTCATTGCCCAGGAACTTACCTATTACGGCCTGGATATCTACAAAACCAGAGAACTTCCCCGGCTGCTGCATGCACTCGCCGATGTAGAAGGCATCGAATGGATTCGTTTGCATTACGCTTACCCGAGTAAATTCCCCCTGGAAGTGCTGGATGTGATGGCCGAGCGCAAAGAAATCTGCAATTATCTCGATATTCCGCTCCAGCATGCCAGCGATACAGTGCTTGATACCATGCGCCGACATATTACACGTGCCGAAACGGAAGAATTGATTGCAAAAATCAGAGAAAAGGTACCCGGCATCGCACTTCGCACTACCTTTCTCGTCGGCCATCCGGGCGAAACGGAAGAGGCTTTTGAAGAACTGCTCGATTTTGTACAGCAGCAGCAATTCGAACGCGTGGGTGTTTTCCAATACTCTCATGAAGAAAGTACACGAGCCTACGAACTTCCCGACGATATTCCAGCAGAAGTCAAGGCCGAGCGCGCCCAGCGACTGATGGACCTCCAACAGGAAATTTCCTATCAGAAAAATGAGGCTAAAATCGGTCAGGTTTTCCGCACCCTGTTTGATCGGAAAGAAGGCAAATACTACATTGGCCGCACCGAAGCCGACTCGCCTGATGTAGACAATGAGGTGCTGGTGCCTGCCAAGGGAAATTATATCCGACTCGGCGATTTTGCCAATATCAGGATCACTGGCGCCGAAGAATTCGACCTGTACGGTGAGGTTGTGAAGGAATAAATTTTATGGCCTTACGGCCTGTCATTTCATAAGATTACAAGCAACCATGCGTATTGCTCTTGCCCAATTAGACTACCACATTGGCAATTTTGAAGGAAACCTGGCCAAAATGCTGGCTGCTGTAACATCGGCCAAAGAACAAGGGGCCGACCTGATCTGCTTCGGTGAATTGGCCGTTTGCGGCTATCCACCACGTGATTTTTTGGAATTCGACGATTTTATCCGACGCTCGCAGGCCTCGGTGGACGCACTCCGGGAAGTGAGCCATGGCATTGGTATCGTGGTAGGCGCCCCTTCCCGCAATCCGGTTCGGGCCGGCAAAGACTTGTACAATTCCGCTTATTTCCTATCGGAAGGCGCCATCATCGGGGTGCAGCACAAAGCCCTGCTTCCTACTTACGACATTTTTGATGAATACCGCTACTTTGAACCTGCTACGGAATTTAAACCCATAACATTCAAGGGGAAAAAAATCGCCTTGTCAATTTGTGAAGATATCTGGAATGTAGGCAATGAAAACCCGCTGTATGTGGTATGTCCGCTGGATGAAATGATGCCCTACCAACCCGATTTTGTGCTGAATTTGAGTGCATCACCTTTTGATTATGCACATGCGGCCATGCGCATTCAGGTAGTACGCGCCAATGTGGAGCGTTATGGCATTCCGATGTTTTATACCAACCACACGGGCGCACAAACAGATATTGTTTTCGACGGTGGAAGCATTGTCATGTCGCCCGATGGTAAGGTATTTGATGAGATGCCGTATTTCGAAGAATGCCTTCGGGTGTATGATCTGGATGACGTGCTGAAAGGTGGGAAAACGGCGGAACAACCCAAACATAAAGTGCAACTGATACACGATGCGCTGGTGGTTGGAATCCGCGATTATTTCCGAAAACTGGGCTTTCAGAAGGCCATTCTTGGTCTTTCCGGCGGTATCGATTCGGCGGTGACGGCTGTGCTGGCAGCCAAAGCACTGGGGGCTGAAAATGTTCGGGTGCTGCTGATGCCCAGTCAGTTTAGCAGCGACCATTCGGTAAATGACGCCCGCCAACTGGCTGAAAATCTGGGTATTCAATACGATATTGTCGCTATCCGCCCGATGTACGAGGCATTTGAAACGGCCCTGAAATCGCAATTCGAGGGGCTGGCATTCAACGTTACGGAAGAAAACATTCAGGCACGTGTGCGTGGAACCTTGCTTATGGCGATGAGCAATAAATTTGGCAATATCCTGCTCAATACGACGAACAAAAGCGAAATGTCGGTGGGATACGGTACGCTTTATGGCGATATGTGCGGTGGTATTTCCGTGCTGGGAGATGTGTACAAAACGGAGGTGTACGAATTGGCCGCCTACCTCAACAAAGACGCCGAAGTCATTCCCTCAAACAGCATTGTCAAGCCGCCTAGCGCCGAACTGCGACCCGGTCAGAAAGATACCGACAGCCTGCCTCCCTATGAAGTGCTCGATCCCTTGCTGTATCAGTATATCGAGTGTCGGCAAGGCCCGCTCGAACTGATTGCGATGGGATTCGACGAAGCACTGGTGCGGCGCGTGCTGCGAATGGTCAATATCAATGAATTCAAACGAGAACAGGCCGCCCCTGTTCTCCGCGTGAGCAGCAAAGGATTTGGTATGGGCCGACGTATGCCGATCGTGGGGAAATACCTCTCATGAGTTGGTTATTGGTTATCAGTTATTGGTTATCGGGGTGGTAAAGGACCATCCATGCCAACACCTGGTATCTGTCTTGTGAAGCCAAACTTTTGTTCAAATGTCTCCTTACCACCCTGATAACCAATAACCAATAACTGATAACTAACAAGTGTTTCTCGCACAACTCAAACTTTCCCAGTTCAAGAACTACGAATATCTGTCGATGTCGTTGTCGCCCCGGTTGAATTGCCTCACCGGACTGAATGGTATGGGAAAAACCAATGTGCTGGACGCGATTCATTTCCTTTGCCTGTGTAAAAATCATACCGGCTTGAATGACAGGCAGTTGGTGCGCCATGACGAGCATTTTTTCCGCATCGAAGGACACTTTAGGTCGGAAGAGCAGACGCAAAAAATTGTAGCCAAATTTCAGGCAGGGCAGCGCAAGGAAATCGAGCGTAATGGCTCGCTGTATGAACGATTGACAGACTACATCGGGCAGTTTCCTGTGGTCATGATTGCACCTGATGACGTGTCGTTGGTACAGGAAGGCAGTGAAGATCGGCGCCGTTTTCTGGACTCCACGCTGTCGCAAATTTCACCGGACTATCTTCAAAACTTGCTGGTTTACAATGCGTTGCTAAAACAAAGGAACGCATTGTTGAAGCGATTCGCCGAGCACAGAAATTTCGATCAGGTATTGCTGGAGAGTATCGACCACCAGATGTTTCGGCCTGCGCAAATTTTGTTTGAACAGCGGGCTGCATTTGTAACCACTTTCCGTCCACTTTTCAGGGAAATTTATGCAGCCATTTCCGACAGCCGGGAAGAAGTGGATGTTCAATACGATTCTGATCTGAAAGAAGGTACACTGGAGCAACTGTTACCTGCTGCACTCGAAAAAGACCGCATTCTACAGCGTTCGACGCTGGGCCCACACCGCGACGACCTGGATTTGTACATGGATGGAAAACTGGTCAAGAAATTTGCCTCACAAGGCCAGTTAAAGTCTTTTTTGCTGGCTATGCGCCTTGCACAGTATGAGGTGTTGCGGCAGGCGAAAGGTGTTGCGCCAATTTTGTTGCTCGATGATATCTTCGACAAACTGGATGTCCGGCGGGTACGTCACCTCGTAGGTTTGTTGCTTGGCCGCGACTTTGGACAAATATTTATCACTGATACCCAGCGCAATCGAATTGAAGAGATTATCTCCTCATTTTCAGAGGATTACAAACTATTCGAAGTTGAAGACGGAAACGTGACCGAGGGCTAAAACTACTTCACGTTACCACGTATGCGCAGGATTTCCGGCTTGCGCTGGGCGTCGAAAAATACGCGTATTTTTTTATCAAAATCGCCCCCCTGGTACGCGTCATATTCCACCCTTACCTGGCCTTCCTGCCCCGGTGCAATAGGAGTTTCTGTCCAGTTGGCAGCCGTGCATCCACAGGTGGTGCGTACGGTTTGTAACAAAATGGTATCAGAATACACGTTTTTGAACCGGAACGTGAACGTTTCGGGCCATCCTTGCTTTAGATTTCCAAAATCGTGTTCCTGTTCTGTCGTCCATTTTACTACCGGAGCGGCATCCGGAATGGAAGCCGGGGAAAGAAATAAAAAGCCAAGTTGAAGCAGCGGCCAGAGCATCTCGGGAGAAATTTGAAATATTAGTGTAACCTGCAGAACGAAAGAAGTGTCAAATCGACATCTTTGTGCAGAATTGAGCACAAAGTTCCTGAAATTCAGGCAATAATTTTCAAAACAAAACAACCCAATCCAATGCGGTATTTGATTATTTTCATGCTGCTGGTCGGCATATTTATGTTTGGCAAACGCAGTTTTCATTGTTCATTCATGGGAACTGGTACGGAAGGCACCGGGGCGGTACAAACGGAAACACGTAATGTGGACGGTTTTCACGGGGTGCAGTCTGATATCCCGGGTGATGTGGAAATTCGTGTAGCCACTTCCTATTCGGTAGAAGCACGTGCACAGGGCAATTTGTTGCCCCTGCTCAAAACCGAGGTAGAAGATGGTGTTCTTCATGTTTACTTTGATGAAAACGTGTCTTCTTCCAAAGAAATAACGCTCCTTGTCAGCGGGCCTTCGTTCGACAAACTGTCTGTTTCGGGGAGTGGAAAAATTCGAGTAGAAACGCCACTTCAATCCGAAAAAATGGATATTAGTGTTTCCGGCTCCGGCGATTTCTCCATGTTGCAGGCTACCATTGGCACACTGGAATGCAGCGTGAGTGGAAGTGGCAATGTGGAAATCGGTGGTACTGCCAATTCCACGGAAGCACATATCAGCGGTAGCGGAGAAATAAATGCTAAAAAAATGGCTATCAATGAATTGAAAGCACATGTTGCCGGCTCCGGCTCCATTTATGCCCATGTCAATCAGACCATTGAAGCACATGTTTCCGGTTCGGGCAATGTATACTATACCGGCGATCCAAGGGTGGATTCCGATGTGAGCGGTTCGGGCAATGTGAGCCGGGAAAATGAACAGTAATCACTTTTTCAAAAAAATCCGGATGCTGTCGGCGCCCACCTGATATTTTTCCAGTATCGTCAAACCTTCAGGTAACTGTGGCGCCTGCACGCCTCCGCCCAGGCTTGCAGAACTTTCAATTATCCTGATTTCATTCCACAGGCCGCTTTCCAGGAATGCTGCCAATACTTGCGCGCCACCTTCTACCAGGATGGTGGCGCGATTGTTTTCATACAACCTGTTCAGTAATTTTTCCAGCGCAACAGGCCTGTCACACGGAATGAATTCCGTCTGCCGGAATGCCACATCACGTGTAGGGCCAAAAATCCAGGTGGGTGTTGAGTCATCTAAAATATTATACTCAGCCGGAATTTTCTTTTCAATATCAAATGTAATGCGCAAAGGATTTCTTCCTCCATGCAAGCGGGCATCGAGTTTTGGGTTGTCGGTCAAAACTGTTTGGGTACCTGCCAGGATTGCGTCCAGTTCACTTCTCCATCGATGTACGAGGCGTTGCGTCCAGGGGCCGGAAATCGCGGTTCTTTCTCCGGTGCGACCCAAAAAACCATCTGCGCTTTGTGCCCATTTGAGCACTACGTAAGGTTGTTTATGGCTGATAGAATGGAAAAAAGTTCTATTGAGCAAAGCGGCTTCCGAGGCCAGGACGCCTGTTTCGACCACAATGCCGGCTTCACGCATTTTTTGTACGCTTTGACCTGCTACTTTCGGATTGGGGTCTTCATTGGCAATGACAACCCTTGAAATCTTTTCCCCCAAAATCAGATCGACACAAGGAGGTGTTTTCCCAAAGTGAAAGCAGGGCTCCAGCGTGCAATACAGCGTAGAAAGCGGGATCAGATGCCTATCTTCCTGTTTGACAGAACGGACACAATTTACCTCCGCATGGGGGCCTCCCCAGCGTTGGTGCCAGCCTTCACCAATAATTCGGTCTTCATACACCAATACGGCGCCGACCATCGGATTGGGAGAAACCTGGCCCGCACCCAGCAGCGCCAGGTCGAGACACCGGCGCATATAGACTTCATGCATGCTTATGTTTCTTAGAAACCAAGTAAAATACTGCCCAAAGGACGGCCATTTAATTTAATCGCATGCAACCCGGAGGCATTGTTTTTTACCTGAAGCGCCCACTGGTTTTCGCCTTTTTCAAGGGAAACTGTTTGTTCCAGTACAATTTTTCCCTGGCAATCGACTACCTGAATGAGACCGTTCTCTTTTTCTTCACTGGCATAATTCAGGTAAAAAGATGAGCGCGCCGGGTTCGGAAAAACCTGCCAGGCATGCGTTGTTTCTATTCCCTGATCGCGCCACTGCAAATCGAGCGATACGGGTCGTGCATCGGTATCAAATATTTCAGATGCTAATACAGATGGATCGAGGTGAATCATATCGGAGAGCAAACCATTTTGCAGGGCAGTGGCTTGTATAGTCAACACAGGAACATTCCGGTCAATTTCGGCTACCGTGCCATCGATCCACAAAACTGGCAAACGACCCATTGTTACAGCATTTAAATTGGCGCAAGTGGCAGCATCAAAGCCGGGCAATTGCAGCGAACCTAATTGGTTGATTTGCAAGGCATTTTGATCGATGTTCATGCCCATTTGCAGGCTGCGGGCCGATACGTTTTCCGATGCATACAATGGAATGAATACTGTTTCGCCGGCTTTAACTTCCCGATCAATTGACTCCAACACAAGCGGGGCTCTTTCGCTGGCAGGCGGTGCAAAATACGGACCTGTGATGTCGCCCAGCCTCACCCCGACCAAATCGATGCACCCGCCATTGCTCGCCTGATTGGAGCCGTTGGAAATGAACCTCCAGGTACTACAAGGAAAGTCGTTATCGATGCCGAGAATAAGTTTTCGACCGATCACAATGTCAAATGTGGTGATGGTGCCATTGCAATTCATATCGGCTGCTGCGAGTTGCCAGGGTTCGTTCAAAATTTCCAGCCCGAGTATGTGCTTGCTTATTTTTACAAGGTCGAACGTAGTGACCCCGGAAAGCGGATTGTCGTCGGTTTTTGTGGCCGAAATGGTGTAAGATGTATTTTGTAATTGCGAAATACTCGACAGGCTGTACGTTGAGGATGCTGCGATATTGGCAGTCATGTTGCTCGAAGTGGCGCTAATCTGTACATCTGCCAGCGGAGTACCGAAAGGTGTCTGAATCGAACAAAACTGGGCAAGGTCAGTCGTGATTTGCTGTGCAATCAGATCCATGGTATTTTGCGGACTGGTACCACGAATATCAAATGTTACATGCCCGTCGGTATCGATCACAATGAAAGTAGGGGTGCCCTGAAATTCCCCGAACTGACCGTTCATGTAAGGCAGGATAGCCGCAAGCCCCCCGCCGTCGTTCCCTACACCCGGCATTGTTAGCCCCTTGTTGTTCCTGTAAATACCCACCTTCGTATTGTTGTCAGACTGCAGGGTGCTGAGCATGATAAATTCAACCTTGTTGGGGTGGGCTATCAACTGGCTTTGGTACAATGCTTGCCAGTAGGGCGCATGTGTATTACAAGGCGGACAAGTGGTAAAAAACGCTTCAATGACCACTACTTTTCCCTGATTCAGGTAGTCATTGTACAGGTTTCTAACATCACCGTCGGAAGTGGTTACAGTAAAATTGGGCGCTGTTTGAGCAAAAATACAAGTGCCCGAAAGCAGGATGATCAGTGTAAAAAAATACTTCATGTGATTCGGATTTGGATATTAAAAGAAACAGAGGGTGTGTATACTTTCCCGAAAATTACTTTTTTTCACATTAACAGTCTATTTATACACTTGTTTTTGGATTGTTAGATAGAAAATTGTCGGTTACCTTACTTTTGCGACATGAAGCGAAATACCATATTTGCGATCTCGTTCCTGCTTTTGGGCGCTTTATCAGCCTTTGACAAATCTTTATTTCAATCACCGGAGGAACTGGGCGAACGCCTTTTTTTTGACCCCATTCTCTCGCTCGACAGTACGGTAAGTTGTTCGAGTTGCCATATTCCGAAGTACGGTTTTGCCGACACCTCGATGGTCAGCCGAGGGGTAGGAGGGAGGCTCGGGCGCCGCAATTCGCCTGGCATCACCAATATGTCATCGCGCGAGCATTTTTTTTACGACGGGCGGGCCGCCACCCTCGAACAACAGGTGCTGATGCCTATTCAGGATACGGTAGAAATGCGCTCCAATGCCGATCTGGTTACGCGTCGTCTCAGAATGCACCAGGTTTATGGCCCTGCTTTTGTACAATTATTTGGTAAAGAGGCAGATATGGAGGCGCTTTCACAATCCCTGGCTGCGTATGTTCGTACACTCGAAACTTCCGATACGCCGTTTGACCGCACGGCGCGTGGCAAAGAGGGCGGCATGAACCAATCGGCAGTGCGCGGCCGTCAGATATTTATGAAGAAAGGGAAATGTTTCGACTGTCATTTTTCTCCGGATTTTACAGGCGACGAGTTTCGGAATATCGGTTTGTACACCGGCAAAGGCAACCTCAATGACCGGGGCCGGTTTGATATCACAAAAGACAGTGCCGACCTGGGCAAATTCAAGGTACCCGGGCTCCGTAATGTAGCAGTAACGCCTCCATACATGCACAACGGCATGTTTAAAACACTGGATGAAGTAATCGATTTTTATGATACCCCCAACAGGTTGGTGGCCAATCCGCTCAATCGGGACAGCCTGCTGCGTGAACCACTTCGACTTACTGTGGAAGAAAAAGCCGACTTGAAAGCATTTCTGGAAGCACTCACGGACGATCGTTTTATCAGGTAACTTTTTGCAGCGAAGGTTGTTTATACAGCAAATTCAAAAACTATTGCATGGAAAACAACGATCAAAACTGGAATGCACTTACTCCTGAAGAAGAATACGTGATCGTGCAAAAAGGCACCGAACGGGCATTTACCGGCGAATACAACCACCACAAAGGCGTTGGCATGTTCATTTGCCGCCGCTGCAATGCGCCCTTATATCGTTCTTCTGATAAATTTGATAGCGGTTGCGGATGGCCATCGTTTGATGACGAAATCCCGGGCGCTATCGAACGCCATGTAGATAATTCTTTCGGGATGAAAAGAACCGAAATTGTGTGTGCCAATTGCGGCGGCCATTTGGGACACGTTTTTGATGGAGAACGCATGACAGCCAAAAATACACGCCACTGTGTAAATTCACTCTCCATTCGATTTGTGTCGGCCGAAAAGCAGGACTAGCATTTCATACTAAATACGCGCCGAATTTTATTTCATCAGGCTGTTAAACCTATAAGGTTTTTAAAACCTTATAGGTTTTTTGTTAAATAAGCCGAATAAAAACACATCAGAATGCCACATTTGATACTTCTTACCCTTGCGGTATAATTTTATATTATTCTTCTTCATTTTTACTCTACTTTAGCCCTCCCTAACCGATTCCCGAAATATCAAATCCTTCTTGTGTGCCTGAAAATCAATCAGATACACCTGTAATTGAATTGATCTGAAAGCAAATAAAACCTATGTCGGTGAAAAATTACGCCCAGGCATCACTTGACCTCCACAAAAAGTACAAGGGAAAAATCGCCACACGCCTGAAAATGTCTGTCAACACCAAAGACGACTTGTCTACGGTATATTCCCCCGGTGTAGCGGCGCCCTGCGAAGCGATCCGCGACAACCCGGAAGACGTCTACAAATACACCATTAAATCGAATACCGTTGCAGTAGTGACCGATGGGTCCGCGGTGCTGGGCATTGGAAATATTGGTGCGGCGGCAGCCATCCCGGTGATGGAAGGGAAAGCGATGTTGTTCAAAAAATTCGCCGATGTAGACGCGTTCCCTATTTGCCTGGACACCCAAAACGCGGATGAAATTATTCGTACCGTTCGGCTGATTGCCCCGGTATTCGGAGGTATCAACCTGGAGGATATTTCAGCGCCTCGTTGTTTTGAAATCGAGGAAGCCCTGCAAGACCTGGGTATTCCTGTGTTTCACGACGACCAGCACGGAACGGCCGTAGTGGCACTGGCGGCCCTCATCAATGCTACCAAAGTATTAAACAAAGACCTGAATGCGGCCAAAATTGTGATCAATGGCGCCGGGGCAGCAGGCATAGCCATTGCCAAACTGCTTTCCGGCTATGGCATCAAACGTGCAAAAATCAAAGTGCGCAACATTATTCTTTGCGACCGAAACGGCGCTATACACAAGGGCCGCAAAGACCTGAACGGTTTTAAAAAAGATGCGTTGCACTTTACGAATCGCCAGCACCTTAGCGGATCTCTGTTTGAAGTGCTCCAGGATGCAGATATTTTTATTGGCGTGAGTCAGGCTGGTTTGCTTCAGGCTAGTCATATCCGAAGCATGGCGAAAGACCCCATTGTACTGGCTATGGCCAATCCAATGCCCGAAATCATGCCTGAAGAAGCGTATGCGGGCGGTGCTGCCATATACGGCACAGGCCGTAGCGACCTGCCTAATCAGGTGAACAATGTGCTGGGATTCCCCGGTATTTTCCGTGGAGCACTCGACGCACGCGCCACTCGAATCAGCAATGAAATGAAAATAGCGGCTGCTTTTGCAATCGCCCGTTTACTTAAAAACCCTGATCGCGATCATATTATCCCGTCATCGCTGGATAAAAAAGTGACCAAGGCCGTGGCGAGAGCGGTATTTCGGCAGGCTATAAAAGAGAAAAAAGGAGGATGATGTGTTTTAGTGTTTTTGTGTTTTTGTTTGCTTCGCGCTTGGCATTCGAAAATATGAGTCAAGGTGTTGAGGGTTGAGGTGTTGAGGGTTGAGTGGGCGTATTCAAAACCTGAATGCTAAGCACGAAGCAAACAAAAACACCAAAACACCAAAACACCAAAACCCACTATTGCCTCTTCATAGGCGGCGGCGCTATCAATGGTTCGGGAAATTTAATCTCCACGATTCGTAGCCGGTGTTTTTGGCCCAGTTTAAGTTTTCGCTTGGACAGCATAAACATGCCTGCTCCAAAGGAAACGACAGAAGCGCTGTATAATTTGGGCAAATCGAGTTTCTTGTCGTTGTACAGCACTCTGCCTACAGTAGTGGCCAGCGCCAATGTACCACCCAGACTTACCAGCGATGCGCCGGTAATGCGCCAGGCACTACGTCTATATACTTTGATATCAGAAATGCTGTCCAGTTTTACCGGAAAATTATCCAGCAAAAGAACATTGGACTCCGGCAGGATGTCGGTGATGGTTCGTTCGTACCAGTAATTTTCCGGACCGTTGAGCCTGAACTGGAGCGTTTCTCCAATATACATTTTGACGGTTTTTGCCCGGTTGGCTTTTTCCAGCAGCAACATTTTTTGCCCTGTAACAGAACAAGCACACAGCAACAATAAGAAAGAGTAAAGGATTCGCATGCGCCAAAATTAGGGTAAAAAGTTGTACCCAAAACGTTTCAACTTCACATGACGCGGCTCGCGTGTGTCATATTTCCATGAGGCGCTTCACCTGATCGCCGTAAGAACTGCCGGTTTTCAGGCGCGTCGACTTATTATCTTTCATGATTACTGCGAACCGTCCGTTGAATTCGCGTTGTATTTCCTTGATAATCATTGAATTAACAATGGTCGAGCGACTGATTCTAACAAAATAATCGGGCAGTTTTTCTTCCAGCACCGTGATGGTGTAATTGGTCAGATGTTGTTTGCCTTCCAGCGTGCGCAGAAACACGTATTTATCTTCGGCCTCAAAGTGGCTGATGTCTGCCAGTGGAATAAAAATGAAGCGCTCTCCCGATTTTACCGAAATGGAATGAATGTCTTTTTTGGGTTTCAGTCGCTCGAGCACCTGTAGCAGATTGGCATTGAAAAGGCCATCTGCGGGCCTGCTATTGAATTTGCGGATTTTATCCACCGTTTTTTCCAGCCTTTCTGCCTCCACAGGTTTAAGCAAATAGTCGATCGAGTTTTCTTCAAATGCGCGGATGGCATATTGATCAAAAGCCGTCACGAACACCACCAAGGGCATTTGTTCCAGTTGGGCGAGCAATTCGAAACCCGATAGCATGGGCATTTCAATATCCAGAAAAATCAGGTCGGGTTGCAGGTTTTTGATCAACTCCAGCCCGTCGAGGCCATTACCTGCTTCTGCAATGACTTCAAAATCGTCCTGGTAAGGCTGCAACAAACGTTTCAACCTGCTTACAGCCAGTGGCTCATCGTCGACAAGGATGGTTTTTAGCATGGCAATTCTATGATAACTTGTTTGAAATCATTGTTTTGAATGTCAAAACTGGCCCGATGATCGTACAACAATTTCAGTTTGTCCTGAATACTTTGCAGGCCATAGCCGGTAAAGAAGTTTTCCGAAAACAGCGGTCCGTTGTCGTGGATACGCAAAACCAGCCGATCGTCGTGTCGGGCAATATGCACCTCGATTCGACCCTCCCCTGAAATTTTGGAGATGCCGTGTTTAATCGCATTTTCCACAATGGGCTGCAACAAAAAAACCGGAATTTTTACCTGTGAAAGCCCCTCTTCTACCTGCAACAGATAGGTGAGCCGTGGCCCGAAACGCACCTGCTCGATATCGAGGTAAGTGCGTACAATATCCAGTTCGTGCTCCAGGGTATTGAAATGCTGGTCTTTGACTCCAATGGTAAAACGAAACAATTTTGAAAGGAGTAAGGTCATTCGCTCTGCCTTGTTGGCGTCTTCATGTACCAGTCCTGCAATGCTGTTGAGTGCATTGTACAAAAAATGCGGGTTGATGCGGGCTTGCAGGGCATCCAGTTCGGCGCGGGTTTTCAGTTTTTCGAGGCTGACCAACTGATACTCCTGTTCTGAAATTTTACGGGTAATTTGCTGGGAGCGTTGCCAGAAAAAGAAGTAAATGGATGCAACGATACAGGGAATGAACAGGTACAGATACGCCATGTTCAGCGAGTCTTCTGTATCTTCCGGAATGTCTGCGTATCGCCAGTAAATCAGAATGAGGATAATTTGTGCAAAAAAGGAACCCAACAACGATAATGCATTTAGCAGCATATACTTGACCCAGTTTCGTTTGATTCTGGGTACGAAGTATTTAGTAAACCATGCTACCATCAATAGTACCATCAACGAATTCACAAGATTGCCCAATACGATGCCGATATAAATGCCGCTCAAAGCGTTTCCATTGGAGAGTTCGATGCTGAAATAAAAAATCGAATTTACCCCATATGTAAGAGTCACGCAGATAACGAGAGAAAGCAGAAAACCCTTGGTGTTCCACTGGAATAAGTTTTGTGGCAGGGTAAACTGGTTTTCCTTGATCCGCTTGTTGAGCGAAGAAAATGCATTCAATCTACCCTGGCCAATTTTTACATTGCCGGCATGTGCCCTGATCTGAACCGGAATGCCGCCGTTGAACACAGCGCCTTCCATTCGGTCGCGCTCCCGAATGCCCTCGAAATGTTCGATTTGGGGAGCACGTACCGTATAACCAGATATCGACAAGTCGGCGCCTTTATTGAAAGGCATCTTCACGTCGATGTTTCCAGCCTGCGTTTCCAGGTGCAGAAAATCGCCCAGTGCCAGTATTTCTGCTTCGATGGTTCCAATATTGGTGCTGGCGCCCAGGCTGCCGTTCATGCCGCTTACTTCAATGGTGCCGGCAGAGGTATGTACTTTGAGCACGCCGTCGATATCTTCGGCTTCTACTGTGCCTGCGGCAGAAGTGGCATACACATTGCCTACCAGGCGTTCCATTTCGATAGTACCCGCCGAGGTGGAAAACGACATGGTGCCTTCGCAGTCGCTGACTTCAATGGTGCCTGCCGAGGTCTGTGCCGAAATATTGCCTTTACAACGGCTGATTTCAACTGTTCCTGCAGCAGTCCTGCCCTCCACATCCCCATTTACCCGTTCAAAACGTAACACGCCGGCGCCCGTGCTGACATGGAATTTTCCATCGCAATCGTCGAGGCGAATATTGCCCGCTTCCAGGCGAAGAGAGGTTTGAATGGCCTTGTGCTTGGGGAGTGATATTTTGAATCGAAGACCTGTAAAACGCAGCCAGTTGACCATGTTGCCTTTCAGCCCGGATTTGATGTGCAGTACATCCTCTTTTTGTTCCAGGTGGAGTTCGAAGTCCTTCAGAATCGTCTGGGTATTTCGGGATGTGAAAATGAGGGGCCAACCGAGACTCCTGACCGAAATTTCCACCCTGATCTTGCTGCTTTCATGCCCGACAACGTATACATTTCCAAACAATGCTTCCGTTTCGATACGCGAAATGCCTTCAACCGGCCATGATTTTATGATTTCGGGTTCCAACATCTTGTATTGCCTGAAAATGTGAAAAAATGGATTGCAGAACTGCATTAAGTATTTGATAATCAAATCTGTATAACGCAGTCCTGCAATTTCTATGCTTATTTTTGTGCTTCGCCCAGCATATATTCGGCCGCATCTTGTCCCCAATTGGGCATCATGGGCGAGGTCGGTTTGAAGGCCTTGAACAATTCAATGGTGCCTTTTATCATGGGCAGTGCTTTGGCCTTGCCACCACCGTACGCTTCCGGGGTATAAAATACGCCCTGTGCTTCATGCAGCGCAATGCGCGGGTTGAGCGGATTAATCGCCTTCGCTTTGGCAATGGCTGCACCTGCAATAGGGACGTATTTTTGCCAGCGGTTCATCGGATCGACGGCCATACGCGCAGATGCAATGTTGGCTTTAAGTACCTCTACCTCGTCGTTGTTCGGGTTGAGTTCGTCAGCAGTTGTCACCAATTTTTCAGCCTTTTCAAGGTACTGGTCTTTTTTTTCTACGACAGGTTCTGTAAATGATTTCATCATATAGCAGAAAGCGCCCCAGTAAGATGGCAGCCATTCTTTGGGTTCTGCCGCTGCGATGCGTTCCAGTGTATTGGCAAAGGGTTGTAAATCTTCGCCAAACTGCGCTCCCTGGATATCGGCTACCACACCGGTCATGGCTTCTACAAATTCCGGATTCTGCGTGCTTGCAGGCGCCTGACTGTCAGCGCTTTGTGCAGAAATGATACCATAGTTGAGCGCTCCAAAGAGGAAATACATGAGCAAACGTTTCATAATTGAGTGGAGTGGTTGAGTGGTTGAGAAGTTGAGTGGTTGAGAAGTTGAGATGGTTGAGAAGTTGAGATGGTTGAGAAGTTGAGATGGTTGAGAAGTTGAGATGGTTGAGAAGTTGAGTGGTTGAGAAGTTGAGATGGTTGAGTGGGGAGATTAAAGGTCGAGTTTGGATTCTTTGGGCACATCGGCATGTCTTGAAATATTCATACTGACACCAAAGAAAAGGGTGCGGTAGGTTACCGGAATAACTGGGAAACGTGATTGTCCGTCGGATGAATACCTGAATCCGAATTCATTCTTGCGCCCGAGTACATTGTCCAATGTCATGAAAAACACCAGCCAACTGCCTTTTATGCTGCGGATATGGCTGGCTGCGATGCTGACGTTTTGAAATGATTTGGTTCGGTCGCCCAGAAAAACCGGACTGGCAGCGTCATAGTAGGGGCGGCCGGAAGTGTAGGTGTACGTGATACCTACATTGGATGAAATTTTCGGGATAAATTGTTTGTACACCACGCTGAAATTATGCGTTGTCGAGAAAATCGGCGCGGCTTCTACAGGATAGTTCTGAAACAATCGGCTCGTATTCAGGTAAGAATAAGTCACCCAGAAATCGCCGAGCCGTACCGTTTTTTTGTCTCTGAAAAACACGTCGAAACCATAAGCGTTGCCAAATCCGGAGTTGTCCGTGGCGCCTGTTGGAAACCGGTAAGGATTGGGGTCAAAAGTGGTCTGGTATTCTCGAACGAGGTTTTTGTACTCTTTATCGAAGGCTTCTACCCGAAAAGTGCGGTCACTTTTCGACCATTGGTAATTCAGGATAAAATGATTGGCCAGTTCATAACCCAGGCTGCGGTTGGTGTACAGATAGTTTTTTTCAGGCGTCTGGTAAAACTGACCCATGGCAAAAGACACCTGGCTGTACTGGCTGGTTTTATACGCTGCCGAAAACCGCGGCGATGCATTGTAACGATCCAGGATACTTGTGTACTCGCCGCGCAGACCTACGCGCAAAGCCAGTTTGGTCAGCAGGTAGAATTCCGTTTCGGCAAACGCTGCCGAATAATTCTCTTCAAGACTGGCTTTATAGGTGTCGAAGAGGTTGGAATTGCGGATATTGTGGTATTCCAAGCCAGCCAGCACTGAATTTTCCTGATTTTTTCCCCAGAGACGTTTCAGAACACTGCGCACTTGAGAACGCTCGTCTCGGCGATCACCGGGTGTTGTTCCAATAGTTATATCGTCGATGTTATTGCTGTAAGAAAACCCGGATTGCCAGATCCATTTGCCTTCATCAAAAAACACTTTATAGGTGTTGTTGGTAAAAAGATTGCGATTCCGGAGTTTAAACTGGTAAATTTTGCCACCATCATCGTAATTCGGCAGCCCAAGCGTGTTGCCACCGTCGCTATAGGTGACATACATTTTGAGTACGGAGTTTTTACTCAGATTTTCATTCAAGGTCAGTGAGCCGCCCATGCCTTGAGGTGGTTTTACAAAGTCGATATTGGTTTTTACCAGTTTCAGAAACGGCGCAAGATTGGAGTAGTACAATTGCCCGCTGATGGCGCCCTTGTGCGTGTACCCTATGCCAACACCCGCCAGGTGGGCTACAATGTTGGTACTGCTTTGGTCAGAAACCTTGTCCTGTGTATCAAGCAGCAAGACCGACGAAAGCGCCTGGCCATACTGTGCAGAGTAACCGCCGGTGCTGAATGCCATTCCCTTGAACATGAAAGGTGTGAACCTGCCGCGTTGTGGCACGTCCGGCGTACTGCTGAAAAATGGATTCTGCACGATCATCCCGTCTATCACGGTTTTGGTTTCATAGGCGGCGCCTCCGCGTACAAACAGCCCTTCCTGTTCGCCAACGCGATTGGACCCCGGAAGCAATTGCATAACAGCCGTGATGTCGGCGCCCGCACCGGCAGTCGTCACGATGTCCATCGGGCGAAGCATGACCATACGTTTGCTGTCCGACGCTTCGAAAATACCCGCTGTGATGGTCACGGCATTGAGTTCGTTGAAAGCGTCTTTTAGTTTGAAGTGGAGGTCCAGGTTGCCACCTTTTAGCACAAGTGTTTGAAATTCAGGCTCATAGCCCAGATAGGAGGCAGAAATGGTAACGGAATCTTTTTTACGGGTACGAAATGAAAAATGGCCCAGCGAATCGGAAGTTGCTCCATCATAACTTCCTTTAATGGCGATACTGGCTCCGAACAAAGGCTCTCCTTTTCGGTCGGTCACTTTTCCACTGATGACAGTTTGACCCAGGGAATGTTGCAAAAAAACAAGAACAAGAGGGAGTACTAAAAGCAGGTGCTTCATGTTGGCTACGATTGATTGATGCAGCAAACATAGGGGCCCCTGGGCCTGATGGCGAAAGCAATTCCGATAAACCGGGGATTTTCAGGGATGAAATACGTCAGGGAGGGATAGATATAGAGGTATCCCTGATTTATTTCCCGTAGAATAATTTCCGTAGAGTAGTTTTCCGCTGCGGGAAACTACTCTACGGGAAACAAATTAACCCGCACCATTTCCGGAAGAATACTTTTCAGTTTTTCAACCACATAATCCACCTCTTCCCGTGTGTTGTAATGCGAAAAAGAGAAACGGATGCTTTTACGGCCCGGGTCGGCGCCGATGGCTTCAAGTACGTGACTACCTTTTTCCGAACCGCTGGAGCAGGCGCTGCCACCCGAACAACTTACTCCTGCAATATCCAGACTCAACAGCAGGATTTCATTTTTGGGTGATGGCGGAAATGAAACATTCAATACCGTGTAAAGACTGGAACCATCCCAGTCGCCATTGAAATGTACATCTTCAAACTCTTCCAGCAGTCTGTCTTTCAAGTAGTTGCGAACATCCAGAATGTGTTCAGTACGGGCATTCATTTCGTTGCATGCCAGTTCGAGCGCTTTGGCCATACCGATGATACCATACACATTTTCGGTGCCACCACGCATATTGCGTTCCTGCGCGCCCCCATCAATAAAAGGTTTTATAGGCGTTTGCGGGTTGATGTAAATAAAACCAACGCCTTTCGGGCCGTGGAATTTGTGAGCAGCGCCGGAAAGAAAATTGACGGGTATTTCCTGCACATTAACAGGAAAATGGCCTACGGTTTGTACAGTATCCGAGTGAAACAGGGCGTCGTACTGACGACAAAGTTCCGATACCCGGGCGATATCGGTCATGGTACCTACTTCATTGTTGGCATGCATCAGCGACACCAGCGTTTTTTTACCCTCCGAATGGGCCAGCGCTGTTTCCAGGGCATGATAGTCGATCCGACCACGCTCGTCCACAGGAAGCCATACCACCTCAACACCTTTTACTTTTTGTACCGTTTCAATAGCATGCGTACCGCAGTGGTGCTCGGTCGGGCTGCTGATAATGCGCTGGACGCCCAGGTCGCGTACGGCGCATTTGATCGCCATATTATTGCTTTCTGTACCTCCGGAGGTAAAGAAAATCTCGCCGGTACCCGCGCCGATGCACTGGGCTACCGTTTTGCGGGCGCTTTCCAGGGCAGCACGTGCAGCACGACCCTCTGCATGAATGGAGGATGGATTGCCATACAATTGCCGCAAAGCGGGCAACATGGCGTCTATGACTTCTTCCGAAATGGCTGTGGTGGCGGCGTTGTCGAAATAGACTCTCATTTTATTTGGTTGATGTCCTGAATAATCTTTTTGGCCAGGTTTTCTGCGACGACAATGGAACTGCTTTCAGAATAAACACGAATAATCGGCTCTGTGTTGGAAGGGCGCAGGTGAACCCAGCCCTGTTCAAAGTCTATTTTCAAGCCGTCTACTGTATTGATCTGCTCGTTGCGGTATTTTTCACGAAGCGCGATAAAGATTTTGTCAAGGTCGATGTCGGGTGTGCGGTCGATTTTGGTTTTCGACATCTGGTATTCCGGGTAAGTTTTCCGGAGGGTGGAAATTTGTTTGCCAGCCTGTGATAAATGGGTCAGAAACAATGCAATACCTACCAGCGCATCGCGCCCGTAGTGCAATTCGGGCAAAATTACACCGCCGTTTCCTTCTCCACCAATGACGGCGCTCACTTCCTTCATTTTTTCCACCACATTTACCTCACCAACAGCGGCTGCATAATATTCGCCACCATACTTTTGGGTCACGTCGCGCAGGGCGCGGGTGCTGCTGAGGTTGCTCACAGTATTCCCTTTTTTTCTGGACAGCACGTAGTCGGCTACTGCTACCAGTGTGTACTCCTCGCCAAACAATTCGCCATCTTCACACATAAACACCAGCCGATCTACGTCCGGGTCGACAGCAATACCCAGATGCGCCTTTTGCAATCTAACTTCTGTCGACAATTGGCCCAGGTATTCTTTCAGCGGCTCGGGGTTGTGGGCAAAATGGCCATTTACTTCGCCATTGATAAGGATGACCTGACAGCCCAATGCTTCCAGCAACGGAGGTACGCACAATGCGCCAGTGGAGTTGACTGCATCCACTACCACGCGGAAGTTTTTGGCTCGCACCGATTCGATATCCACCAGGTCGAGACCGAGAATCTGGTCGATATGCTTGCGAATATAAGTGTCATCCTGTCGGTAATCGCCCAGTTTATCCACCGTAGCGTATTCAATTGCACCGTTTGCAGCCAGTTCGAGCACTTCAGCGCCATCGGCTGCACTGATAAATTCGCCTTTGTGGTTGAGCAATTTCAGGGCATTCCATTCCTTGGGGTTGTGGCTGGCGGTAAGGATGATACCTCCACCGGCATTTTCCAGCGGAACGGCAATCTCCACGGTAGGCGTAGTACTCAGTCCCAGGTCTACAACAGAAATGCCGAGGGATTGCAAGGTGTTCACAACCAACGCGCTGGCGATGGGGCCTGAAATTCGTCCGTCGCGGCCAACCACGACTTTTCTGATGCCGGTTTTTTGGATGATCCATTGCCCAAAGGCGGCAGTACTCGTAACGATGTCTTCCGGGGTGAGGTTATCGCCGGCGCGGCCCCCAATTGTTCCACGAAAACCGGAAATCGATTTAATTAACGGCAAGATGCAGGAGTTTAATGATCAAAAAATGTGCGCTCAAATCCAGGTGCAGCAAAGGTAAGTATAACCTGCGGGTTCCAGTTGGTCGCCTGCGCGGCATATCCTATTGTTCGGAACCGATAAGCCCGAGTGCTTCGTAAATTTTGTAGTAAATCCCGGTATTCTCGTAGGTTCCGCTGAATAAATTTTGCATCGGGCCATACGCATACACTGGTACATTGACAGCAGTATGCAGGTGCGTGGAGAAACTGGGCAAAAACTGTTTTTTACTCGATGCTTTCACGAGTGCCAGCCCGCCACATTCGTGGTCGCCAGTTACAATTACAAGCGTTTCTCCATTTGAAGCAGCAAATTCGAGTGCTTTTGATATGGTTTTATCAAAATCTTTCATTTCCGCACGCAGCCAGTTGCGATCGTTGGCATGACCAGCCCAATCGATCTGACTGCCTTCTACCATCAGAAAAAAACCTTTGGGCGATCGTTTTTGCAGGTATTGGCACACCATTTCCGTTGCATAGGGCATGTATTTACGCCCGCCGGAAGCAGTGGGTGGTTCTCTTTCGTGGGTAAATTGTATAAAAGGCGCCGAACCGTCGAGCGGCAGCCGGTTAAAATTGGTGCCACTGCGTACGACATAACCTTTCCTTCGCAGCGAGTCGGTCAGGTCGAGTTTGTCGGGCCGTTCGTTGAACAATGCTTCCCCGCCTCCAATAAAACAGTCGATGTCTGTTTTGAGGTAATCCAGCGCGATTTCTTCTGTAAAAGCACGCAGTTCGCGGTGCGCAATAAAGCAGGCAGGCGTCGCATGTGTGGCAGTACAGGCTACAACCATACCGGTAGCAAAACCCTTCCGATCGAGGTCTTCCAGTACCGTAATACAAGGTTCATTGTCGGGAGGCAACACACCGATGGCGCCATTGGTGGTTTTTTGTCCGCAGGCAAATGCCGTGGCGCCTGCAGCCGAATCCGTTACAAGTTCATCGTGGGAATAACTTTTGTGGAAACCAATAATGGGGAATTTTTCAAAAATGCTGTTGCCAATGCCCTGCCAGTATTGGTGGGCAGAAACCTGTGGAAGCGCCATGCCGTCGCCAATCAGCAAGATGATATTTTTTGGGCGACTGGAAAATTTGACTGCCTGAAGATCGATGCTGCTTTTTTTATTGGCAGCACAACCCAATAACATCAGGAGTAGAGGCAGCATAAACGCCACGCCAGTCGTTATGCGTCTTGTTGGACGCATAACGCGCAACGGGGGCACCGATCGAATTTCTCTTGTCATAATCCTCAAATTAAAACGCCGTCGCGCATTTCCAGACATCGATCCGACAAATCTGCAAGTTCTTTATTATGTGTTACAATGACGAAAGCCTGGCCGTAATCCGTGCGGAGTTGACGAATTAGCCGGTGCATATCCTGGGAAGCCTCCGAATCGAGGTTGCCGGTGGGTTCATCGGCAAAAATCAGATCCGGCTGGTTGATCAGGGCGCGCGCAACCGCAACTCGTTGTTGCTCGCCTCCGGATAATTCCGTTGGTTTGTGTGTCATACGATGGGCCAGTCCGAGATACTCCAGCAGTTCTTCGGCTCTTTTACGGACTTCTTCGTCCGGTCTTTTTTGAATAAAACCGGGCATGCAGACGTTTTCCAGGGCTGTGAACTCCGGGAGGAGGTGGTGAAACTGAAAAACGAAGCCAATATGACGATTTCGAAAAGCGGCCAATTGCCTGGCATTCAGCGACTTTATGAGGGTGTCACTGATGGTGAGTTGTCCCTGATCGGCTGAATCCAGCGTGCCGAGTATGTGGAGCAGGGTGCTTTTGCCGGCGCCGGATTTTCCGACAATGCTGACAATTTCGCCCCGTTCAACCGAAATGTCCACCCCTTTGAGTATTTCCAGGGCGCCGTATGATTTGTGTATGTGCTGGGCTGATAATACCATGGGGCAAATGTCCGAAAAAGTTGTGGTGTTGTGTTCTGCACACCTGCAACTTCTTGAAAAACCTTGACAATCAACGAGTATTCACCTGCACAGAATTAAAAAAATACGGGTGTTGCTTTATACGAACCGACTATGAGAATCCTGCAAATCAGTAATAAATTTCCGTATCCGCTCAAGGACGGGGCGGCTATTGCCATTACCTATCTGGCCAAGGCGTTCGATGAATTGGGGCATGAAGTATCTCTATTGTCTATGAATACCAGTAAACACTGGTTTGATACAGCCACCTTGCCGCCGGATTTTAATCACTATCAGGCGGTTTATACCACCTACATCGACAATCGGATACGGCCGTTTCCGGCACTGCTCAATTTGTTTACCGACAAATCATACCACATCGAACGATTCAAGGATGCCGGTTTTGCTTCCAAATTACGCGAAATCCTCCAGGCACAGGACTTTGATGTAGTACAACTGGAGTCAGTTTACCTGGCTCCATATATTTCTGTTATCCGAAAATATTCGAAAGCGGCGGTTGTATTGCGGGCGCACAATGTGGAATACGAAATATGGGAGCGCGTCGCTGCCAATTCAAATCCGCTCAAACGCTGGTACCTCGAAAAAATAACGCCCCGCCTGAAACAGTATGAAATTGATCGCCTCAACCAGTACGACCTGGTAGTGGGCATCACAGCCCGCGATATTGAACATTTTCGCAGACTGGGATTGCAAAAACCTGCTGTGGTGTGCCCGATCGGCGTCGACAGCCGCGATTACGTGCCTGATATGAAGTGCTTTGAGCAACCTTTGAGCCTGTCGTTTATCGGTTCACTAGACTGGATGCCCAATCAGGACGGGCTGAAATGGTTTTTGGAGGAAGTATGGGAACCTTTGCTTGTGCCTCAATTTCCCCAACTTACTTTTCATATCGCAGGCCGCACTGCACCGCTTTGGCTCCGCAACCTGAACAAGGAACGGGTCATTTTTCACGGAGAAGTGCCCAGTGCTGCCGATTTTCTGAACCAACATGCAGTAATGGTGGTGCCATTGTTGTCCGGAGGAGGCATGCGCGCCAAAATTCTGGAAGGCATGGCACTGGGAAAAGTTGTCCTTTCTACGCGTATAGGCATGGAAGGAATAGATGCCCGGAACAACGAAGAATGCCTGCTGGCAGATTCGCCCGAAGAATTTGCTGCGGCCATTCGTTCCTGCTACCAGCAAGGTTCTTCTTTAAGTGCAATTGGCCGGAACGCCTGCGACTTTTGTGTGGAACACTTTGACAATGTGGAAGTTGCGAAGAAACTTCTGCTGACATACCGCAGCGTGGCAGGCATTCAGCAGCAGCCTAGTTTTTCCGGACCCGTTTAAGTGAAAGCAGGTTGATGGCATTGCGCGGCAAACCTTCCACATGGCTGCTTGCGAATTGAGCCGTTTCATCATAAAAAAGGAATATCACAGGGGCTTCCTCGATCAGGATTTTCTCCATGCCATGATACAGGGCATATCTTTCCTCCGGATCTGTGGCAAGCAGGCTTTTTTCATACAAACGATCAAATGCAGGATTACAGAAATGCGTGTAGTTGGGCGGCGCTGCATTTTTTGAATAAAAACAGGTTAAGAAACTCTCCCCGTCCGGATAGTCGGCAATCCAGGATGCCCTGAAAAAAGGCGCTTTACCATTGCGCATGCGTTCACGCAAGAGGGCAGTTTCTATGGATTCGATGTTGACTTTTATCCCCAGATCGTCCCATTGACGTGCTAAAAAAGTACACAAATCCAGGTAGTCCGCATTACAAAGCAATGTAATCGGTGGCAGTCCTCGCCCCTGCGGAAACCCGGCGTCTGCAAGCAGGCGACCTGCCTGTGCGGGGTCATATTTATACCCCGGAACCTTTTCGTCATTGAAAGAAGGCAGCCCATAGGGCGTAAAACCGGAAGTGGCCGGCCTGCCTACTCCGTTGCGAAGCAAACGCAGCATTTGCCTCCGGTCGATCCCGAAATTAAGCGCCTGTCGAACCTTTTTCTGCTGCAAACCACTCATGGCGCTGTCCATTCGGATGCCCAGGTATTCCGAGTTGAGGTATGGATTTTTAAAAAAAACGAATTGTCCGGTCAGATTGGGTTGCAATTCACCTTCAGGGGTGAGCAATTCGTTGATGTAGGAACTTTCGAGACCGAAAAAGTAATCGAGTTTATGTTGTTTAAATTCCAGAAAGGCCGTTTTCCGGTCGGTAATAAAACTGGTTTTTACGGCATCCAGATAGGGTAGGAGCTGTCCGTTTTCGTCTCGCTCGAAATATTTTTCATTGCGTACTACTACCAACGCCTGATTTTCAGCCCATATTTTGAAGCGAAACGGCCCTGTTCCGACTGGATGCCGCCTGAAATCGCGGCCATACACCTCGCATGCTTCCTTTGGAACAATACTCGCGTATTGCATGGTCAGGATTTGCAGCATAGGCTGGAACGGCGTTTTTAACCGCAGTTGGAAGGTCGTGTCGTCGGGAGCGGTAAAAGCCGAATCGGCAGCAATACGATCTTTAAAAATCCAGGAACCCGGTTTGGGCCAGGCCGCATCCAGCAAACGCTGAAAACTATACACCACGTCGCTGGCTACCATTCGTCGGCCAATTCCTCCCGGAAACGCCGGGTCGTCGTGAAAAAAAACGTCGTTGCGAAGGTGGAATGTATAAAGAAGGCCATCGGGAGAAATATTCCAACTTCTTGACAAGCAGGGTTTTACGTGCAAACTATCGTCCAGTTGAACCAAGCCGTTGAAAAGGCAGTCCACAGCCCAGATATTGTTCTGTGTACGTGCAAAGGCAGGGTCCAGGGAAGTAATCGGATTGTGTTGGTTGTACCGAAAGGAGGTTCTGGGGCGGGTTTCAGGGGTGCTCTGCCGGCAACTTTGCAAGCAAAAAACGGTTGTAATACAACACCAGAAAGCATATTTGAAAACGGTCGGCAAAAGCGGGTCAGGCATTCTATCTTTGGCTGAAAATTGTGCCCAATGTAGGGCATTTACACTTTTTGACACAGCAATAATCGTTTTGGAGTGGCAAGTTCTCCAAAATCGTTTCAATCATTTTCCAACCATAATTACAATACAATCATGGAAAAACGCACATTTCTAAAAACCGGCTTTTTTCTGGGCATAGCCGCTGCCGTATCGCCGCTGATCGAGGCCTGCAAAACCAAAGCCGAATCACCGGCCATGCCGGTAATCCCGCCACCCAAATTGCGCCGTACCACGCCTTTTACTTTGCCTGCGTTGGGTTACGAACCCTCTGCGCTCGAACCGAATATCGATAAGCAGACGATGGAAATTCACCACGGTAAACACCATGCTGCTTACGTCAATAACCTGAACGACGCCGTTAAAAACACTGTTTTTGCGGAATACGAACTCGAAGATATTGTAGCGCGGGTAAGCACGGCAGATGCCGATAAAAAAATCCGCAATAACGCCGGCGGGCACTGGAACCACACTTTCTTCTGGCAAATTATGTCGCCCAAAGGAGGCGGCATGCCGCAAGGCGCGCTGGCAACTGCCATCAATGACACATTCGGGTCATTCGATAAATTCAAAGAGCAGTTTTCTGATGCTTCCAAGTCTGTGTTCGGCTCCGGTTGGGCATGGCTGAGCGTGGGCAAAGACAAAAAACTGTTTATCAGCAGTACGCCCAATCAGGACAACCCGCTGATGATGCAGATCGTGAAACAAACCGGTACTCCGATTCTGGGTATCGATGTATGGGAACATGCCTATTACCTGAAAAACCAGAACCGCCGTGCTGATTACATCGCTTCGTTTTACAATGTGATCAACTGGGTTGAAGTGGCAGCGCGCTACGAAAAAGTAATGAGCTGACTTGAAGGCCATAGATGAGTCAGCGTAATTGCTCGTAGGGTGATTTCCTGTAGAGTATTTCTCGTAGAGTATTTCCCGCAGATTTGCGCAGATTTTTCCGCAGATTTTCGCTGATCGTAGAGTACACTAATACATTGACTGTTAATAAATTGTGTACTCTACGATCAGCGAAAATCTGCGGAAAAATCTGCGCAAATCTGCGGGAAATACTCTACGGGAAATACTCTACGGGAAATCACTCAACAGGAAACTACCCTAAAAAACACGATCCCGAATTCCGGCTTCCACCAAAATTCGGGATATATCATGTTTAGAATAGTTCGGTTGTTTTTTTGATGTTGGCAAAAGCGCCAAAATATCATCAGCCGGTTTCTTACACCATGTTTTCCGGCACGAACTTGTCCAGATTGTCCGGATACTCCTTTCCATATTCGTATTTCAGCAGGTCGTACGTGGTAACAATACCGATCAGTTCGTGCTGATCATTTACGATGGGAACTGCATGGAAAAGATGTGTCATCAGCACTTCGGCTGCAGCGCCGAGGTGGCTGTCGGCCTCCAGTGTGGCGAGTTTGCGCGTCATTACCTGGTGAATCGGAGTATCGTTGTATTCCTCTGCCGATTTGCCTAGTTTGAATATATCCCAGGCTGTAATCATTCCAACCAGGATTTTTCCTTCGACGATTGGAAGGTGATGGATACGCTTTTCAAGAAATATTGCCCGTGCCTGGCCCAGTGTATCTTCCGGGGTAAGGGTTACGACTCCAGGGGTCATTACCGTATGCACGCGTTCGTTCATCATAGGCTATGAATGTTTACTTGTTGTCTGTTAGGTACTTTGTTTGTCCCGAAAGTAAGGCGCTTCCTGCTTCATGGCAAAACGAAAAGCACATTTATTGAAAATTAAAATTTCGAAGTGTCAGATACTCAGTGTTTTTCGTGTTTTTTTTCTTTCCGAAAGTTTTTCTCACCTGCTGGCACCTCCATATTCAAATGATTTTGCAGCGGGGGAATCGGGCAGTTGTATCCATCGCTGTAAGCGCAGTAGGGATTATAGTTTTTATTGAAATCGATCATCAGTTTCCCATTTTGGATGTCTTTTAACCTGAAATCAAGATAACGCCCGCCGCCATAGGTTGCCTCACCATTGGTCAGATCCTTGAACGGAAGAAAAAGGTAATCCTTGTAGGATGAGTCTTTTTCGATCAGGGTCAGGTTCTGATAAAGCCTTAATGTTTGCGCCTGTCCTGCCGCTTCGAATGATAATACAGCATATTGTCTGTATTTGCGGGTGACACCGCTGTATGTCATCATATCAAACACCGGTGCTTCCGGTGTCAGTTCCACCCGTGCTGCTATGTTCCAGGCAGGGTTGGGCGCATAAAAATCAAAAAATGCAGTATCGGAAACACTCAGCGGCGAACGCGGTTCTGTTAGAAATTCCATCTTGTAGTGTTGCCGATGCGCATCGATACTTTGGCTGTAATGGGCATCCGTAGATGGCTGTGCCCGGACCGACACATGATAAATTAAAAACAGCAAAACTGAAAAGTGTCGGAGGCGCATTGCAAGGTGAAGATGTGACGGCAAATTTAGCGGTATTACCCCAATTGCAGAAACCTGTGACCAAAATCAATCGCTGGCCTGACCAGGTTTATTGCTTTTGCTGAAAAAAGGGCGAACATTTCGCTGTAAAACTTTATGTAATGAGAAAATTGATTCCCTTTCTTATCCTGTTTTTCTCAACGGGAAATTTTTCCACCCTTTCCGCTACGGTACCTGTTACACCTGGCGCATGGATGCAACTCGACTCCCTTTTGCCTTCGCGCGACACTGGACAGGTAGCGCAAATTGATCCGGCCGAAAAACCTTCAAGAGTGGCTCAAATTTGTACATTGATAGCCCTGGGTGCTGCCTTGTCTTTTCTTGTGATCGGTTTTCAGGTGCGGCTTGCTTTTGCCCTGATATTCCTCGTTGCCAGTGCGGCAGGTCTCATCAGCGGTTTGATCACATTGAGTCTGGCAAAACGTAAATCCAAACAGCGGCGCAGAGGCCTGTTTGCTGTGTTGTTGGTGCCTATCCTGTTAGGCGTTGCGGCATTAATTGCCTTGTCCATTGGATTTGCCTGAAAAATGGCTCCTCAAAACTCCACCTGAAACCTGGCACGCACTGAAAATGGTCTTACTTCCGGCAAATCCAGATAGGTAAGCCGGTACACAAAATCCACGCGCAGCACTTTCAGGATATTCATAATCCCAAAACTGGCTTCCATATATGGTTTCTTGCCCAGCATATGGGTGAGCGGTTGCCCCTGTTCATTCTCCGGAAACAACAGCAATGCGTTTTCGGAGGTAGGCTGATTTCGAGCGTCGAGGCCACCCCAGAGGGCTTTGCAGGTGACTACTTCGCGTAGTTTCAGCCAGCGCAGTCCCGGAATGCGGTTAAAAATAAATCCACCGAAGTAATGACTCAACTGGAAGGAAGCATATTTGTCGCTGACAAACTCAAAGTTGTTCAACAGGTTGTAGGATTCGTCGCTGAAAGCAAGGGTCTGATTAGCAGGATGTACTACCAGCAGTGTAAATGGCAATTGGCCAAATGTTCGCCCTGCTTCCACAGTGGCAGTCGACCAGCCGATCGGAGAAAAATAAAAGCCCTTGCTGATTCGTGTGCGCAGGGTATGGTAACTGTATTCGCCACCCATCACCCCTTTTAGCCCGGCTGTGTACCAGGCTTGAATGGTGGGGTACTTATTGAATGCATACAAACGCACATCGCCCGACTGGTAAAATTTTTCATTCGGCGCGTAGCGAAACATGAAGCCCAACTCATTGGTAGTCAACGATTTTCTTTGTGCAATGCCATCCGGACTTAGGTAATCGAAACGCAAACTTCCCGCTGGCTGCTGCATACCCAGGCGGTAAGTGACGGAGTAGGAAAATCCGTTTTTCCACTCTTCCAGACATTGAACGTAAGCAGATTGTGCATACAGCATTTTGTCATTGTTGCCCCGTTGCAATGACGTCCACAAATTGTTCTGAACATCCTGGCCCGGCAATTGCAGGTCGTTCAAATAGGCTACACGAATTTGATGAAGCGGATATTTGGTTACTTCATCCGGGCCGAAAGAATAACGTATCCCGGCCATTCCCTTGAAACGATTGTCGCGAAGCCCATAGGCTGCGTATGCTTCCGGCATCAGTCGTTTGCTGAATTTAAGGTTGGTCCGCCCGCCGAATCGGAGTCGCAGGCCTTCTACCGGATTGAAGCCGATAAATGCACCCGTGGGGCCAATATCCAGTTTATTGTAAGGGAAATACCCGTCGATGAAAATTCGCATGGCGCCCATAAACCGTTTAAAGGCGACATTGCCTTGCAAACTGTCGATCATGTGGTAAACACCTGTTTCATGCCTGTTCAGGGTATCATGTCGGTGCGCCTGCCAGAATGCTTCATCGCGGTACATGGCTCCGGAGTCGCGCTGTACTTTGACACCTGATTTCAGCAAAGATTCGGCTACGGGCTGGTTGATGCTGTATTTTGAGCAGGAACTGCTTTTTTGAGCCAGTATGGTCTGGAAATGATCACCTTTGGCAAACCCGAATTCCATTTTCACCATATCTGACTGGGGCAGCAACGCGCGTCCATCGGGGTATGCAACCCATTCGAAGGATTGTTGTACCTGCAAGTCATTTACCCAGTTCAAATTGATGCCATCGGGCACTGCTACCTCGATTTTTCGAAGGGCAAAAGTGGAGTCGAATGCGATCCACATATCGCCATTGAATGCCAGGTCATTTTTCTGACGAGGAACAAATTGAACGTGTACGCACATCGTATTGTCCAGCAGAGAGGTATCACGGAGGTAGTACTCGTAAATATTGGGTGCAAAATCTGCCAGCGGGCTCACAAAATCTACCGTCACAAGATTGACGGCATTTTTGTAAAAATCGATCTCCCGGTACAGGTTTTCTACCATATTGGAAATGCCATCATCGTCGATGTAACCCGGTAAACGGGTACTTTTTTCACCCCGAATATATTCTCGCCAGGTAGAAGGCGATTTCCGATAATAAACGTCCGAAAGGGTTTCGCGGAGGTAAAATGGCAGGTTCACCTGTCCGGTTACCTGATTGGTGTCCAGGTTGTCGAAAATAAACTGTGTTTTCCTGAAAAGGGGATTGCTGCGAAACCTGCTACCAATATTATTGAGCGCAAACTGTATTTTATCGTATCGCTCCAGGCTGTAATACTCCAGATTTTCTTTTTTGTTTTGGGATTTGTGCGACAATACTTCCCGAATGAATTCGACGGCCGGATTGTCTTTGTTGCGGTATTTTTTGGCCTTTGCTACGATTTCTATTTCCTTGATGGCCACACCGCTTTCTGTTAATTTCACTTCCAGGGTATTGATTTGTCCTGGTATGATTTTCAGTTGTATCGATTCGTAACCCAGACAGGAAATGGAAACACTTGCACCTTTTTCACGGGTACTGAACCTGAAACTGCCGGTACTATCGGAAATGGCGCCAGCATTCACACCGTCCATACGCACGGTGGCGGCAGCAACAGCTTCGCCGCTGCGTGCATCGATTACCTTACCTTGTACAACTGTTTGCTGAGCGGATAAACAGACGTACAGGGAAAACCAGATTATCCAGAACGCAAATCCTGTTTTGGGAAAATTACACATCATATATGCCTCTCAAAGACACAAAGATAATACGAAGAAAAACGACCCCGGGTTTCGCGAGGATGCCCGAAAAGTTATTTTTTAGTGAATATTGCACAAATGGAATGGAGCAGACAATCTGTCCATTTATCGAATCAATAGTATATCTCCTTTCAGGATCGCTTTTTTTCCCGGCAGCACTTCCACCGTGGCTACGAAAACATATACGCCGGGCAATGCCTCGCGGTTTCTGAATAATCCATCCCAGCCATCTTCAGGGGCATTGGTGCTGAAATGACGGCGCTGGAACACCCGCTCGCCCCATCGGTCGTAAATAGACAGGTCTTCTATTGGTAAAGGGTATCTGCTGGACAGGAAGAAATGCGCATTCCCGGATACAGAAGCAGGCGCAAACACATTTGGCACGTATACATTCGGTTCTACCCACAATCGGATGCTGTCTACGGCAGGGCAACCTTCCGCATCATACACCGTTACCGATACCCACATGTTTTCTTCCGGATAATATACTTGTTGCAGGCAGTCTGAGCATTCTACACCCCCGGAAGGTGTCCATTCACTGCCTATGACGGGCAAGGCAGGCCTGGCTTCCAGTTCGACTCGTTCGCCGGGTTTCAATGGGTTGGGCAACAAAAGAGGCACAATTTCAACCGAAAAACTGTCGGGTTCTTTCAATTCAATCTCCAACGGCCGATTGTAACAGCCAGTGGAATCGCGAACCACTACCTGATAGGTGTCTGCTCCGATCATGGTAAAATTCGGATTGTTGCCAAAATGCAACCCGTTGTCAATGGAATACTGATAAGGTGGAAACCCGCCCGTAGGGGTGCCGATCTGTATGGAGCCATTGGGTTGCCCGTAACAATTGGGATCGGCGAAACTGTACGGGAATTCGGGTGAAGTAAAACTGGCTGTCAATGAATCGGATGCAAAATCGGTTTTCCGGCAAACGCCCAGATAACCAAGCGCGGTGTACTGACCTGGTACAAAGGCAATCAACGTCGTATCGGCCCCATACTGAATCGTAGAACCGTCCAGCGACCACTGTACACCATCAAAACGCCCCGATGCCACAAGTGTATCCGGACAAATGCCATCTCCCCGCATCACGAGATGTATGCTGGGCGCAGGATTTTTACTAAAACCAGAATAAAATGCGGCAAAACTAGCCGGTTCATTGCGTCCAAACATGGCCACCTGCACTGCGCCTTCCGCTACCACACTGATCGTGTTGACCGTACTGAATTGAGAAAAAAGATTGAGTTTGCGGTACGTAACAAAATCCGGATTTCCCGCGACAGACGCAGGAGGCCCCATGGAATACTCCGTTCCATCCAGCAATACTTTCACACTGGAATCGCGCATGGCGGTGATCATCAGCCCACCCTCAAAACGCATGTTGCCGATCTGGTTGGGCTGGTAAATATTGTCGACGCTGTTTGGGACATTGCAACTGATGGGTGGAACAAAAATGAGCCCTGCCGTGCGTGGCGCATCGGCTCCGGTAGGGGTCCCGCCGATCATCTGGTACATAAACGCGGGCTCTGAAGTCGTGATGTACAAATTCCCTTCGAGTGAATAAGCGCTCGTGGGGATGATCGTAAAATCACCCGGGCCAAGTACTGCAAATGGATTGCTGTTGCCATTCAGAAATACCCGGGTGTTAGAATGATGCGCTACCACGATCGGATGTTCGAGTATTTCCGAACCGTTTCCCTTACAAAGTATGTATTCCTTGCCAACCATTTCCAGCGGAGCAATCTGGTCGATTCCAATATCGTGGGCCATGGCCACCACTGGCGCACCGACCCATGAGCCGCAGTTGACGGCTACAGGTTTGCTTGATTCCAGCGATGCGCCCATAAGGCCATTGGGAGGCTGAATACTGTTGTTTTCGGCAATGTAATTGGAAAAAACCACCGACTCTCCAGCATTGAGCCAAACAGTTTGCGGGGCGCCATTGGAAGGTTCATCATTCCCATTGATGCGAAATTTTGTCTGGTTAGAAAAGTCAGACAAAGTGACCCGGGTAGAATCTTGGGTAGCCATCACCCCGACAAAATTGCATCGCCGATCCTGGTCGTCCGATTCCTGACTGAGATGTCCAATTCGAAAAACAGTACCCAGTGCAGCCCTGCCTTTGCAGGTCAGGTCGCCTGCATGATTGAGCGAACTGGCGTGAACCCGGTAATATGCGTAGAATTTTTTGGGGCCGGAAAGCACCAGCCCTTTGCCGCTGACGGCTTTGTGCAAGAGGGGTTCGGATACCAGGGTGAGCGAACTGGTATTGGCGCCGAGGCTGTATCGATAGGGTTGGCTATTGCTGATGGAAACCGTGATCACGAGATTTCCTGCACCATCTTTTACTGTTACGTCGAAAGGTTGTGCTTCAGGCGTTGAAAGATACAGGTATTGCGGGCCTACTTCATTGCGGGCATGCATGGGCGGCAACCAGTGGATGGTATCCAGTTGGCCCCAAAGCGAATTGCAGCAACAGCAAAGAGCAAGCAGGAATATCAGGTGTTTCGCTTTCATTAGCCAGTATTTGTGGCTTAAATATAATGAACCTGACACATTTTCCTAGCCAATGAAAGCGAAAATATGCTGTTTAGACGTGCAATGTCCAATCAGTACGCACCATCAATGTTTCATTTCCGAACCATCCATTCCCATCAGCCCCATCATCCAGGCATACTCCAGCGCGCGTTCTTTAAGGCGTTCAAATCGGCCGGAAGAACCGCCGTGAGAACCAGTCATATTGGTTTTGAAAAGCAATACGTGGTCATCGGTTTTAAGGTCGCGCAGGCGCGCTACGTATTTGGCAGGTTCAAAATACTGCACTTGCGAGTCGCTAAAAGAGGTCAATACCAACATATTCGGGTAGTTCCCTTTTTTCAGGTTGTCGTAGGGCGAGTATTGTTTCATGTATTCGTATTGCTCCTTGATAGCAGGATTACCCCATTCACTGTACTCTCCTGTGGTCAGTGGAATACTTGCATCGCTCATAGTGGTCAATACATCTACAAACGGCACGCCGGTAATAATGCCTTTGTACAGGTCGGGGCGCATATTGGAAACAGCGCCCATCAGAAGTCCGCCGGCCGAGCGCCCTTCTGCAAACAGGCGGTCTTTGCTGGTGTATTTTTCTTGGATGAGAAATTCCGAACAGTCGATGAAATCGTTGAAAGTGTTCATTTTTTTGAGCATTTTCCCGTCTTCATACCATTTGAAACCCATTTCCATACCGCCGCGAATGTGGGCGATGGCGATGACAAAACCGCGGTCGACCAGACTGATTTTATCGCGGTTAAAATACGGGTCGTAGGAAAAACCATAACTCCCGTACCCGGTAAGGTAGCAGGGCGCCGAGCCGTCGCGGTTCAGGCCTTTTTTATACATAATGGAAATGGGCACTTTCACGCCGTCGCGGGCAGTGGCCCAGGCAAATTCGGTTTCGTAGTTGTCGGCATTGAAATTACCGAGCACAGGGGCTACTTTTTTTACGTCCTTCTGACGCGTTTCCATGTTGTAATCCACCACTGTAGTGGGGGTTTTCATGCTGGTAAAACTGTAGCGCAAGGTATGCGTATCGTATTCCGGGTTGTTGTCGATCATAGCGGAATAGGATGGTTCGCCTACTTCAATGTAATGATCGGCATGATCGGACCAGCGAATCACATGAATCTGGCTCAATCCACCCTTGCGTTCTGCGGTTACGAGGTAATCTTTAAATACAGTCAGTCCGTCCAGCAGCACATCTTCGCGGTGCGGTAGCACATCCTTCCAGTTTTCCCGGCGAGGATCGCTAACCGGCGCTTCCATCAACCTGAAATTCGGGGCATTCCAGTTGGTTTTGATAAGAAACTTGTCGTCGCGGTGGCTGATTTCATAGAAAAAACCTGCTTCACGCGGCCGAATAGATTGAAATGTGCCTGTAGGCTGATCGGCATCCAGGTACAGCACTTCCACGGTTTGGGTGTAAGCGCAATTGATCAGAATGTATTGGTCCGATTTGGTTTTGGACAGGAAAGCGTACTGTGTTTCATCTTTTTCATGATACATCAGTACGTCCGATTTGTGATCGGCGCCCAGCACATGCCGCCAAACCTTGTCGTTGCGGAGTGTAACGGGGTCTTTGGTATCGTAAATGATCGTCTTGCTGTCGTTGGCCCATTCTGCTCCGCCGGCATAGTCAAATGTATCCGGCAGGTTTTTATTGGAAACGAGGTCCTTAAAGTAGAGTTTGAACAGGTTGCGTCCGGTGTAATCCACCCCATAAGCAATGATGTTGTTATCAGGACTTACAGTAAAGCCGCCAAACTGGCAATAAGCCTTGCCTTTGGCGAGTTCATTGACGTCGATCATGACTTCTTCCGCTGCATCGAGCGAGCCTTTTTTCCTGCTGTAAATCGGATATTCCTTACCGGTTTCAAAACGGGTCAGGTACCAATAGCCATTTTTGAAATAAGGTACAGTGCTGTCATCTTCCTTGATACGCGCCTTGAGTTCTTCAAACAGTTTTTCGCGCAATTGGGAGACAGGCGCCAATACGGAGTCTGCATACCGGTTTTCGGCTTCCAGATAGGCGGTAACGGCGGGGTTTTCGCGCTCGTTCAGCCAGTAATATTCGTCGATGCGTTTGTCGCCGGAAGCGGAGATGAGTTCTTTGGGTTTCTTTTCCGGATGTACGGTAGAAAATTGTTCGGGATGAAATACGGAGGGTTGCAAGGCAGGGATACTGGTTTCGTTACGATTTGATGGTTTACATGCCTGAAAGGCCAACAACGCCAAAACGGCAAGGGTAAGGAATTGTTTCATCATGGTTATGTTTTCGGGCAAAAGTAATACGATTTGTAACTTGGCGGCTTAAATCACTCTCCGATGCGTCTCTTGCTGTTTTTCCTGTTATTTGTTCGTTTTTCTGCCACTGCACAAACCTATGTGTCCTATTTTACAGGCGATACTACGGATGTCACCACCATCACCCAGGGGGGCGTTGTGCTCATGGGTGGCGCTACCGAAGACGATAATGCCATGCGCTGGTTTTTGCAACGCAGTGGCGGCGGCGACATCGTGGTCATTCGGGCCAGCGGCGCTGATGGATACAACGATTACCTGTTCAGCGACTTGGGCGTGACGGTTAATTCTGTCGAAACGATACTCACCGCGAGTTACAACTCCGCCCAGGAACCTTACGTGGCACAACAAATACGCCGTGCAGAAGCCCTGTGGATAGCAGGCGGCGATCAGGGTAAATACGTGCAATACTGGAAAAACGGCCCGGTAGAAGACGCAATTAAATACCTTATTCACACCAAAAAAGCCGTGGTCGGCGGCACCAGCGCCGGTATGGCTGTGCTAGGCGAATCCTACTTTTCCGCGCTGAATGGCAGCGTCACTTCCGCACAAGCCCTGGCTGACCCGTACAATTCGCGCATGACCATCGGCTATGCCGACTTTATAGATCACCCTGATCTTCAACGGGTTATCACAGATACGCATTACGACGACCCCGATCGCCGCGGGCGGCATGTGGGCTTTTTGGCCCGCCTTGCGCAGGATTACGGATTCCGCTCGCTCGGTATAGCCTGTGAAGAATACACGGCTGTCTGTATCGATACAGCAGGCTGGGCGCATGTTTATGGTGGCTATCCTTCGGATCAGGATTTCGCTTATTTCCTGCAAGCGGATTGCTCGCCGGAGTACGCACCGGAGGTGTGCAGCGCCGGACAGCCGCTGCATTGGGTACGTGGACAGCAGGCCGTACGTGTGTTCAAAGCCGAGGGCCGATCGAACGGACAGGTGGCGTTCAATATCCGCGACTGGCAGTCGAGTACTGGCGGCGGTATCTGGCAACGCTGGTGGGTGGAAAACGGCACGATGCTGGTAGCAACGGCAGATGCGCCCGATTGCGTGACTTCACTTCCAGATGTGGAAAATACGCCTTCCATGTTGCGCATTACACCCAATCCTGCCCGTTCTCAGATACAATTGATGCTGAATGACAGCCTGTTACATGCAGATGTGGTAGTGTATGATTTGCAGGGAAATATTATCCATCGACAACAGGCAGATAACACCGTTCTTACCTTACAAATACAAAACTGGCCCGCAAGTATGTATTTTATCCGGGTAAACGCGAATGGACATGCTTATTCCAGGAAGATAGTGGTGAATGATTGAGGTATTGGCCCTTTTATTTTTTATTTGTTGACTATCCGCGCGTACCTCACTGGTTACATTGGTTACTGTACAACAATAGCCAAGCGCTGATGGGGTGGTGGCATGGGCTTTAGCCCAATGTCGTTGACTTAAGGGAAAAAGCGAGTGTAATTATCTATTTTTGGATAGTCTAACATTCAAAAATAACATCACACTCGCTATGAGTACAAAAGTAAAAAAGATATTGAC